>Ga0256830_1002741_pt1 | contig 11395 bp, 8 predicted proteins | sample 128326metaG_FD_190537 | JGI IMG/M metagenome (GOLD analysis project Ga0256830, IMG submission 190537) | Hydrothermal vent microbial communities from Lau Basin, Pacific Ocean - 128-326 | ecosystem: Environmental > Aquatic > Marine > Hydrothermal vents | place: Pacific Ocean: Lau Basin | collected...
TCTCATATCGGCGTCCGGTGGCGAAACGTTACGGCTACCGGCTACCGTTCGTCTGGCGGGCCCCGGGCAGGCTCGCGAGCTGCTGGGCCAGGAAGGTGCTGGTGGACTGAAGCTGCGCCAGCATGGTATCCAGCGCCGTGAACTGCGCCAGCAGGCGCTGCTCCAGCCGGTCCAGGCGCTCGGCCAGTTTCAGCCGCTCGTCGCCGATGTCCTCGATGCGCTCGTTGAGGATGTCGGTGCGCGAGTCCAGCAGACCGTCGGACTCCAGCATGTTCTCCAGCAGCGTGCTCACGGTGTCCGCGACCCCGCGGCTGACCGTGACCGTGCCCCGGGCACCGGTCGTGCCGCCGGTGACGGTGAGGGAAATGCCCGCCGCCTTGCCCGAGCCGGTGAGCACCTGGCCGCTGCCGGTGGCCGTCACTCCGCCGATGGTGCCCGCCACATCCACGCCGGTGGTCCCGGCGCCGACGCTGAATCCGAGGTCGGCCGCGGTGTTGGTGTCCACGGAAACGAACTCCACCGTTGATGCCGAACCGTAGCGGTCGGAGGTCACCACGAACCGGTTGTTGGCGGCGTCATGGGTCACCGTGACGGAGACACCGGCGTCCTTGAGCGCCTGGTCGCCGTTGATGCGGGCCTGGATCTCCGCCGCCAGCGCGGCGCCGGAAGTGTAGCTGCCCTGGGTCAACAGGATGGACCCGGACTGGATCCCGTCGACCTTGATCGTGAAGCCGTCGTTGTCAGCGTCGATGACCAGCGGCGTGGTGCTGAAATCGGCCGGCAGCACCCCTGCTCCATTGTAGTAACCCCGGGCGGCCAGGGTGGTGATGGAAACCGCGTAGGTACCCGCGGCGGCCTCCGCCCCCGGGGCCGACGGCTCGATGAACCGGTCCGTGGCGCTGGCCGCGGCCGCAAACAGCCGGCCCACTGAGTCAGGGTCGGCCGAGAGCGCATCCTGGAGTTTGCTGCTGTCGAGAGCCAGCTTGCCGTCGCTGCCCGTGCGGATGCCGATGTCGGCCAGGGACTGGTAGGGCCCGCTCAGGTTGGGCACCGCCGCGAACAGGTTGCGCCGGAGCTGGCTTTCCACCGTCCGAACAGTGGCATCTCCCAGCAGCACGCCGCCGGTGCCGGTCTCCGGATCGTAACCGGAGAGATCGTCGATGGTCTGGGCCAGGCTGTTGTAGGCCTCGACGAAGGTCTCGATCTTGGACCGCGCGCCGCCGGTATCGCGCGTCACCGACACCCCAACCGCAGTGCCGGGTGAGGCCTTGACCAGCTCCAGCGTGACACCTTCGATGGCACTGGTGACCGAGTTGGTCGCACTGGTGACGGTGAGCCCGTCGATGATCAGCTCGGCATCCTGGGCCGCCACGGTCTCGGTGAGGTTCCTGCCGCTGCCCGCCGTCGCCGCCGGGTCGTAGGCGAACTGCGACAGGCCGGCGTTGTCCGTGTCGTTGCCGTCGCCGTCGGTGACGGTGATCTCCAGGCTGTTGGCGGCGCCGCTGTACTGTGACACGAACACCAGCCGGTAGCCGGTGCCGTCGTTGACGATGTTGGCGGTGACGCCGATGTCCGCGTTGTTCACCGCATCGCGGATGCCCTCCAGGCTGGAATCGGCGGCGTCGATGGTGACGGTGGCCGTGGCCCGCTCCGGGTTGACGGTGAAGGTGCCGCCGCTGAAGGTCCCGAAGCGGAAGGTGAGCGTGCCGCCGTTGCCGCCGGTGGCCGACGAGGTGGTGTCGGCGAATGCCGCCGAGGCCAGCTTGTGGGCCTGGGCGAGCTTCTCCACCGAGATGGAATAGTCGGCGTTCGCCGCGGTCCGGGATGCCGTGACCTTGAGGATTCCGGTGTCGGTGGAAGTGGCACGCCGGTCCTGGAAGGCGCTCAGGTCGGCCAGCGCCGAGAGGGCCGCCTCGACCTCCGACACCGCGCTCTTGAATGTGCCCAGGGCCGAGAGTTCGGCCTGCAGGCGCGCCTCCCTGCGATCCAGGCGCGCGGTCGCCGGCTGGCCCTCGGCCGCCAGCAACTGGTCCACCAGGCCGCGGATGTCCAGCCCCGATCCCAGTCCCGGTGATGAAATGGTCGCCATGGCGCGAAGATCTGCCTCCGCCGGCGCCGGATGGAGATGGCGGCGCCCGGCTATGGTTCCGGTGGCCGGTCCCGTGCCGGCCGGTTTACGCTCGGTTGTCCGCTTGCAAATCCGGGGCCAACCCCGGCGTCAGGCGCGTTCTTCCAGCAGCGCACCCTTGACCTGGTCCTGCAGGACGCGGGCGATGGCCAGGATCTCCTCGGGCGGGATCTGGCGGATCACCTCGTCGCTCTGCGGATCGACGACCTTGATGACCGTGCGGCCGCTGTCGTCGTCCACCGAGAACTGCAGGCTGCGGTTCAGGGTCTGAACGTAGTCGTTGAGCTCGCTGACGGCCTGCTCCAGCTCCGCCGGGGCCGGCGGGCGGTTGCCGCCGGCGGCAGGCTCCCGCCGGGTGGCGGCGGCCGCACTCCCCTCGGCCCCAGTGGTTCGGGGCGGAGGCACGGACTGGATGCTGGTGACGAGTTCCGGTTTCATGACTGCTTACCCCCGTCGTTCTGAAAGTTCGCCCGGGGTCCCTCCCGGGCGCTGCCTCCTTTCAGATGACGTCCCGGCCTACTGCAGCAGGGCCAGCACGTTCTGCGGCAGGACGTTGGCCTGGGCCAGCATGGCCACGCCGGCCTGCTGCAGGATCTGGGCCCGCGTCAGGTTGGCGGTCTCCTGGGCGAAGTCCGCGTCGCGGATACGCGAGCGGGCGGCCTCGAGGTTCTCTACCGTCACCGACAGGTTGGAAATGGTGGACTCGAAGCGGGTCTGCACCGCACCCAGCTCGGCGCGCAGGCCATTGACCTGCTGCAGGGCGAAGTCGAGCGCCAGCAGTGCGTCATTGGCATTGTCCCGGGTCAGGACATTCACGCTGTTGAGCGCCTGCTTGGTCAGGGTCTGGGCACCGGATGACAAGCCAAGGGCCGTGATTTCCGTCCCAGCCAGAGTGATGCTGCCCTCCACTTCCGTCGCCAGGATGATGCCGGCCATGTAGGTTTCTGTGGTGCCGTTACCGCCGCCGTCCACGTCGATGACGCTAGCATTGCTGGTCGCCAGGACGATGTCGGAGCCATCGGTGTTGCTCAGCACAAGCCCCCCCGATCCCCCAGCGGAAGCGGTGACGCCCGTCTGCACGGAAAGTGCATTTATCTGGTCCACCGCCTGATCAATGCTTGTGCCCGAACTAATAACGATGTCGACATTGTTGATGGTGAGCGTGGCGCCATTCGTGCCTGTGTCGTAGTTCAATTCGGGCGTCGTGACGGTCTTGGCCTTGAGGGCCTGCACGCCGGAGTCCGCCTGGACCAGGTTGATCGCATCGATCACATCGTCCACGGTGGGATTCGATGCCGCGATCACGTCGGCCAGGTCGACGGATACACCATTGACCTTCACGTCATTGGTGGTGAGGGTTGACGACAGCCCGGTGAGCGTGACACTGCTCCCCTCGACCGATGCCGCTCCCAGCACCGATGCCCGGGAATCCACTCCGGAGACGCTGATCGTCTGGTTCTGGTTGGCGCCCACCTGGAACACCAGGGTGCTCAGCGAGCCGTCCAGCACCTTCTGGCCGTTGAACTCGGTGGCGTTGGCCACGCGGTTGACCTCGGCGATGAGCGCCTGCACCTCGTTGTTGAGCGCCTGGCGGTCGCTGGCCGAGTTGCTGTCGTTGGCCGACTGCACGGCCAGCTCGCGGATGCGCTGCAGGGCATCGCCCACGGTGGACAGCGCGCCCTCGGCGGTCTGAGCGAAGGAGATGCCGTCGTTGGCGTTGCGGATGGCCTGGTTGAGGCCGCGGATCTGGGTGGTCATGCGCTCGGAGATGGCAAGACCGGCGGCATCATCCTTGGCCGAGTTGATGCGCAGGCCCGAGGACAGGCGCTGCAGGGAGGTCTGCAGGCTGTTCTGCGACCTGTTCAGGTTGCGCTGCGCGTTGAGCGAAGCGATGTTGGTGTTGATGACCTGAGCCATTGTGAATGCTCCTCACACGTCGTGCCCGGGCCGGACGGTCCGGGTCTGGTTTGTCACACAGCGGACATGCTTCCCGATGGAAACAATCACCGCTCCCGCAATCCATAGCGTCCGGCGGCGGGGAAGCTTTAGGGAGGGGATCCCAGTCACCTCCCGGGATAAAATCCGAGTGATTTCAATGAGTTGAAGATTGATTGCGGGCGGGTACCCGGCACGGCCGCGTCTTCGTTGACCGTGGGAGCGACCCCTGGTCGCGAACGTCCGGCCGCGAAGGGCTCTCCACCGTCGTCATTCGCGCCGCGGCGGCGCTCCGACGAGTTGAACAACATGGTGCAGGAGCGGCCCCGGGCCGCGAATGCTGAACGCGGCACACCCCTTCGCGGCGGGGCGCCGCCCCTGCGGATAGAACAAAATCCCTCGTGGCGGTGTGTCCGGTGCACACCCCCTCACCCCTGTCCCTCTCCCCCGCGATGCGGGGGAGAGGGGGATGACAAAACCACCGCGGCATCAAAGCTGCGCCGCGTGTGAAACAACGGTCCCCTCTCCCGCCGGGAGAGGGACAGGGTGAGGGGATCGAAATATGGTTTTTTTCCTGCCCGCACGACCCCCCGTCCTGCACTCTCGTGCCGGGAATCCGGTTACGCCGTGCCGCCAGCCCTACCGCAGGAAGTTGAACAGGGACAGGTTCTGCACCCGGATGAAGGCCTGCTGGGCGGCCTGGAGGCCGGTGAGCTGGAGGTTGAGGCGGCTGACGGCCTCGGCGTAGTCCAGGTCACCGATGAGGGACAGGGTCTCGTCCAGGGCCAGGATCTGATCCTCGTTGTTGCGCACCTGGGCGTCGATGGCGTTGAGCCGGGCGCCCACGCTGGTGCGCACGTTGGTGATGTTCTCCTCGGCCTGGTCCAGGTCGGCCAGCACCCGGTTGATGGCATTGTGGCGGGCGGTGGGGTCGGTATCCTCCAGTGCCAGGGCCAGATTCTGCACCGTGGTGAAGAGATCCTGGTTGGCCGCGGGACTGACGGTGAAGGTGTCGCCGTCGGCGGGGGTGCCGGTGATGCTCACCACCACTCCGTTGAAGCTGATTTCGGCCCCTTCCACGTAGGGTGTGCCGGCGGGAACGACGTTGCCCGACACGGCGCCGTCCACCTGGTAGGTGACGGGATCCGTGGGCAGGGCCTGGGTGAAGGTGATGGTGTAGGTGTCGGGCACGAAGGCGGGAGTGGCGGTGCCGGCATCGATGATGCCGGTGCCGGTGTTGCCGGCGCCGTCGGCGGTGGTGAAGGTGCCGTTGCCGTTGCGGATGGCGCGGAACACCGCGGTGCCGGAATCGGTGTCCTGTACCTCGCGGCCGGGGCCGATGGCGATCATGCGCGTACCGTCGTCGCCGTAGTAGTCGAAGCCGCCGCTGTTGTTGGCGGCAAAGGGCCGTACGTTGCCCTGGAAGCCGGCAAACAGATAGTCGCCGTTGTTGTCGCGGGTGTTGGCCAGGCCCAGGAGCTGATCGACGATCTGGCGCACCTCCTGGGCCAGCGAACGTCGGTCGGTATCGGACAGGGTGTCGTTGTTGCCCTGCACCGCCAGCTCGCGCACCCGCACCAGGGCGTCGCTCACCGCACCGAGCGTACTTTCCTCCAGCGCCAGCCGGGCCCGGGCGGCATCGGCGTTGAGCTGGAAGCGCTCGGTGAGTTCACGGGTCTGCTTGAGGTCCAGCAGGGTGGCCGAGGCCACCGGATCGTCCGCCGGGGTGAGAATGCGCCGGCCCGTGGCCACCTGGAGCTGGGTGCGCGAGAGCTTCGACTGCTGGTCCAGCAGGGCATTGGTGGCGGAGAAATGCATCTGGCTGGTGGAAATGCGCATGACGCTATCCTCTCACCGCGTCGAGCAGGCTCTGGAACAGGCTGTTGGCGGTGGACAGCACCTGGGCCGCGGCCTGGTAGGCCTGCTGGAAACGCAGCAGGTTGGCCGCCTCCTCGTCCAGGTTGACACCGGAGACACCCTCGCGGGCCTCGATGGCCTGGTTGAGCAGGGTCTGCTGGGCCTCGCCCCGGATGCGGGCCTGGCCGGTGCGGCTCCCCACGTCCGCCACCATCTGGCCGTAGGCCGACTGGAAGTCGGCACCACCGCCCGCCAGGGTGCCCCGGGTCTGCAGCTCCGCCAGCTCGAGGGCGTTGCGGTTGTCGCTGACCCCGCCGGTGTTGTAGTCGATGGTGAACTCGTCACCGGTCCGCGGGGCACCGTCGATACGCACCCGGTAGCCGTAGTCCAGCGCGCCGGGGGTGGGAAACACCTCGCCCCCGGTGGCCGGATTGTAGGGGATGTTGTTCTCCAGCAGCACCGGGCTGGCCGGGTTGGTGTTGTCGTACACCGAGTACGTCGTGGCCGAGTCGAACCGGATGAGGATGGGCGGGGTCAGCGCCCCCGGCGTGGTGGTGAACGCCGCATTGGTGGTGTCCACCACCTCGCCGGCGCTGATGCGCCCGCTGCCGGTGTTGGCCAGGTTCACCGCCGTGCGCACGGGCGCGGCGGCGGCCACCTCGCGCGGGTCGTCCACGGCCATGGCGATGGTGCGCGCGGCGTAGCGGACGGGCCGCACGAGGAAGGTGTCGCCCACGTTGGCCCCGGCGGTGATGGTCAGGGTGAAACCGTCCACGGCGGTCGTGGTGTAGGGGCTGTTGCCGCCGGTGTTGATGGCGAAAGTGGCCCCGTCCGACAACCGGGTCAGGGTGTAGGCATTGGCCCCGTCGTAGCGCAGGGTGTAGTCGCTGGTGGTGAGCCCGGCGGGGTCGACCAGGGTGCCCGTGACCGAGCCCGTGCCGCCGTTGATGCTGCTGGCGGCCACGTCCACCTGGGCCGGGGTGAAGAAATCACCGCCCAGGCGGTCGTCGAGGTCCATGCCCAGCCGGTGCCGGGCGTTGAACTCGAAGGCCAGCCCCGCCGCCACCCGGCCTAGCCCGTTTAGGGCGGGCTCCAGGATCTCGCGCCTGAACGCCACCAGTCCGCCCAGGCTGCCGCCGCGCATGGCATCGGTAATCACCACGCCGGAGCCGCTGCCGGCGGTGAGCGTGATCTCGAGGCTGGACGGGTCGTAGACGTTGCCGGTGGTCCCCAGCACCGAGGCGGTACTCCCCACCACCAGGTTCTGGCCGTTGCCGATGAAGACGTTGAGGGCGCCGTCGTCCTGCGGCACCACCGTCACCGCCACCTTCTCCGACAGGCGGCGGATGAGTTCGTCGCGCTGGTCGCGCAGGTCGTTTGCAGGCTGGCCGCCGGCCAGGCCCTCCTGCTCGATGATCTGGTCGTTGAGCCCGGCGATGGACCGGGCCAGGGCGTTGATCTCGTCCACGGTGTTGACCAACTCGGTCTGCAGGCCGTCGAACAGGCTGTCGAGCCGGTCGTAGACGTAGTTGAAGCGGTTGGTGAGCGCCTCGCCCTGGGCCAGCAGCACCTGCCGCGCCGGAATGGAGGCCGGGTCGTCCGCCACCCCCTGCACCGCGGCGAAGAACTCCTGCAGCACGGGCGACAGGCCGGCATCGGGATCGGCCAGCAGGTTGTCCACCTGCGTGGCGTACTGGAGGTAGGTCTCGGTCTCCGAGGCCAGCGCGGTCTGGACCCGCACCTGCTCCACCAGGAAGCCGTTGTAGACCCGCTGCACGCTGGCCACCTGGACCCCGGTGCCGATGAAGCCGTCACCGGCGCGCTGGGGCGGGCGCGTGACCAGGTCCACGCGCTGGCGCGTGTAGCCCGGCGTGTTGACGTTGGCAATGTTGTGGCTGATGGTGTTGAGCGAGCGCTGGAAGGCCAGCAGCCCCGAGACACCGATGCCGAAGAAGTCGCCCTTTGCCATGTCGCTGTCGTTCCCGCCGGGCCGGGGCCCGGTTCTCCGTTCAGGTTAGCGTCCCGCCGCCGTCTTCCCTGAATGCCGCGACGAGATCCTCGTCCAGGACCCGGCGCACCTTGGCCGCGTAGTCCGGGTCGGTGGCGTATCCGGCCTCGTGCAGGGCCTCGATGTAGGCCTCCGGGTCCGGCGCCCGCTCCAGCGCGGTCCGGTAGCGCGGGCTGCCCTTCACCAGGGCCACGTAGTCGTCGAAGCTCTCGGCCCAGGAGCCATAGGCCCGGAACTCGGCCTGGCGGCGTACCGCCACGCCGTCCTCGTATTCCAGCGTGCTCACCCGCACCCGCTCGCCGTCCCAGCGGGCGTCGGCCTTGATGTTGAACAGGTTGTACGAACTGCGCCCGTCGGCCCGCGCGTGCACGGCCCGGCCCCAGCCGGTCTCCAGCGCTGCCTGGGCGATGAGCACGCCGGGGGTGGTGCCCAGCTCGCCGGCCGCGCGCACCGCGTGGGGCCACAGGGCCTGCACGAAATCGCGGCGGGAGCCGAAGCCCGCCGGCTCCGGCGGGGTGGCCGGGACCGGTGCGGGATCCCCGGACCGGGAGGCCGCGGCCTGCGCCGCCCCGTCCCGGGCCTGCGCCGGCGGCAGACTGCCCCGAAGCTGGCGCACCATCATCTCGGCCAGGCCCAGGCCGCCGCTGCCGGCCAGTTTCAATGCGAGCTGGGAATCGTGCAGGTCCCGGTAGAAACCGGCCTGGCTGCTCTCCAGCAGGGGATCGCCCGGACTGGCCTCGCGCATGCTCTTGAGCATCATCTTCAGGAACAGGGCCTCGAACTGGCGCGCCACCTCGCGCAGGGCGGCCTCGGGATCCTCGCCCCGGGCCAGGCGGCGGAGATCGGCGAAGCCCGAGAACTCCGTCGCAATGCGGGCGGCGTCGAGCCGGGCGTTGAGGGCGCCTTCCAGCATGGCCTCAGATCACGATGAGCTCGGCCCGCAGGGCCCCGGCCTGCTTGAGCGCCTCGAGGATGGCCACCAGGTCGCCCGGCGCGGCGCCCACCTGGTTGACGGCGCGCACGATCTCGTCCAGCGACACGCCGGGCTTGAACAGGAACATGCGCTCGCCGCCCTCTTCCACCGTCACCTCGGATGCCGGTGCCACCACGGTCTGGCCGCCCGAGAAGGGCCGCGGCTGGCTCACCTCGGTCTTCTCGGTGATGGTGACGGTGAGGCTGCCGTGGGAGACCGCCGCCGGCATCACCCGCACGTGGCGGCCGATGACCACGGTGCCGGTGCGCGAGTTGACGATGACCCGGGCCGGGGCCTCGCCGGGCTGCAGCTCCAGGTTCTCCAGCATGGCGACGAAGGCCACCCGCTGGGCAGCGTCGCGCGGCGCCGCCACCCGTACCGAGGTGGCATCCAGCGCGGCGGCGGTGCCCTCGCCCACCGCGGTGTTGATGGCCTCCACCAGCCGCTGGGCGGTGGTGAAGTCGGGCCGGTGCAGGTTGAGGATGAGGCTGCCGTTGGCCCCGAACTGCATGGGCACCTCGCGCTCCACGGTGGCCCCGTTGGGGATGCGGCCCGAGCTGGGCACGTTGACCGTGATGGACGAGCCGTCGGCCCCCGAGGCGCCGAAGCCCGAGGCGATGATGTTGCCCTGGGCCATGGCGTACACCCGCCCGTCGGCACCCTTGAGCGGCGTCATGAGCAGGCTGCCGCCGCGCAGGCTCTTGGCGTTGCCGATGGTGGACACGGTGACGTCGATGGTCTGGCCCGGCTTGGCGAACGGCGGCAGCTCCGCGTGCACCACCACCGCGGCCACGTTCTTGAGCTGCAGGTTGGTCCCCGGGGGCAGGGAGATCCCGAACTGGTTGAGCATGGCCTTGAGGCTCTGCACCGTGAACGGGGTCTGGCTGGTCTGGTCGCCGGTGCCGTTGAGGCCGGTGACCAGGCCGTAGCCCACGAGCTGGTTGCTGCGCACGCCGGCCACCGTGGCCAGGTCCTTGACGCGCTCGGCCTGCACCGGCTGGGCCAGGACCAACCCGGCGGCCAGGGCCAGGATGCCGTGAATGAACGTGTTGGACCTCATGCCTCGTCCTCCGCGGATGCTCAGAAGGGCCAGAAGATGCTGTTGAAGAACCGGGTCAGCCAGCCTGCCTTGCTGGCATCGGCCACCTGGCCGCTGCCGCCGTAGGAGATGTGGGCATTGGCCACCAGGGTGGAGGGCACCGTGTTGTCGGCCTGGATGTCCGCCGGGCGCACGATGCCCGAGATGCGGATGAACTCCTGGCCCTCGTGCAGGGACAGGAGCTTCTCGCCCCTGACCACCAGGTTGCCGTTGGGCAGGACCCGGGCCACGGTGACCGTGATGCTGCCCTTGAGGCTGTTGCTCTGGGTGCTGGCCCCCTCGCCGCTGAACTCGCGGCTCTGGTCCACGCCGACCGACAGGACGGCGTTGCCGTTGACGGTCACCGCCCCGCCGCCGATGGTGGGCGCGGCGAAGTCCACCGTGGTGGCCTTCTTGGTGGAGCTGTTGGCCGACTTGGACGCATCGGTGCGCTCCTGCAGCACGATGGTGAGAATGTCGCCCACGCGGCGGGCCTTGTTGTCGGAGTAGAGGTCCATGCCGTGACCGGGCTGGTAGATGGCGCCGTGGTTGTGCTCGGGCGCCTTCATGGGCGCCGGCGGGGTGGGCGCGTAGGCCGGATCGGGGGTCACCGTGTGCGTGGCGCAGCCGGCCTGCAGCAGCAGGACCAGCGGCAACAGGGCGATTCGGGACGTCATCTCAGCGGCCTTCCTACAGGTTGTTGTTGACATAGCGCAGCATCTCGTCGGCGGTGGCGATGGCCTTGGAGTTCATCTCGTAGGCGCGCTGGGTCTCGATCATGTTGACCAGCTCCTCCACCACGTTGACGTTGGAGCTCTCCAGCATGCCCTGCTCCACCGAGCCCAGGCCGTTGAGGCCGGGGGTGCCAGTCTGCGGGGCACCGGAGGCGGCGGTCTCCACCAGCAGGTTGTTGCCGATGGGCTGCAGCCCGGCCGGATTGATGAAGTCCGCCAGCTGGATGCTGCCCACCTGGGTCGGGGTGGCGCTGCCGGCGACCAGGGCCGAGACCGTGCCGTCGGCGCCGATGGTGAGGCTGATGGTGTTCTGGGGCACGGTGATGGCGGGCTGCAGGGGATGGCCGGAGGCGGTCACCACCTGGCCCTGGTCGTCGATCTGGAACTCGCCGTTGCGGGTGTAGGCCACGGTGCCGTCGGGCTGCAGGATCTGGAAGAAGCCGCGGCCCTGGATGGCCAGGTCCAGCGACTTGCCCGTGTTGACCAGGTTGCCCTGGGTATAGATCTTCTCCGTCGCCACGGCCTTGACCCCGGTGCCCAGGGACAGCCCCGAGGGCAGCTCGGTGTTCTGGCTGGACTGGGCACCCACCTGGCGCACGTTCTGGTACAGAAGATCTTGGAACACCGCCCGGCTGCGCTTGAAGCCGGTGGTGTTGACGTTGGCCAGGTTGTTGGAGATGAC
>Ga0256830_1002742_pt1 | contig 11385 bp, 13 predicted proteins | sample 128326metaG_FD_190537 | JGI IMG/M metagenome (GOLD analysis project Ga0256830, IMG submission 190537) | Hydrothermal vent microbial communities from Lau Basin, Pacific Ocean - 128-326 | ecosystem: Environmental > Aquatic > Marine > Hydrothermal vents | place: Pacific Ocean: Lau Basin | collected...
CTCAGCCCAGGATCATGACGGCGTCCATCTCCACCCGCGCGCCCTTGGGCAGGGCGGCGACGCCGATGGCGGCCCGCGCCGGATAGGGCTCGCTGAAGTACCGGGCCATGACCTCGTTGACCAGGGGGAAGTCGCCCAGGTCAGTGAGAAAGACGTTGAGCTTGACCACGTCGGCCAGCGAGCCGCCGGCGGCCTCGGCCACCGCCGCCAGGTTGTCGAACACCCGCGTGATCTGCGCCTCCATGCCGCCGTCCACCAGCTCCATGGTGGAAGGGTCCAGCGGGATCTGGCCCGAGAGATAGACGGTGTCGCCCGCGCGCACCGCCTGCGAGTAGGTGCCGATGGCCTGCGGGGCCCGGTCGGTGTGAATGGTCTGGCGCGCCATGCAGTGCTCCTTGGCTGGAAAACCGGAGCGCCGATTATAGCGCGGCGCTCAGTGCCGGGCGCGGAGGATGCGCATGACGGTGGGGTGATGGCGCAGGGCGCGGATGATGCGCGCCAGGTGGCGGCGGTCGCGCACGCTCAGGGTGAGCGCCAGCGTCGTGTAGAGCCCCTCGCGCTCGTGCATCTCCACGTTCTCGATGTTGGCGTCCTGCTGGGCGATGGTGGAGGCGATGGCGGCCAGGGCCCCGCGCTGGTTGGCCACCAGCAGGCGCACGTCCACCGGGAAGTCGCCCTCCACGCTCTCCTCCCAGGCCACGTCGATCCACTTCTCCGGCCGGCTGCGGTAGTTGCCCACGTTGCGGCAGTCGCGGTTGTGGACCACGATGCCGCGCCCGGCGCTGACGTAGCCGATGATGGGATCGCCGGGGATGGGGCGGCAGCACTTGGCCAGGCTCACCACCGTGCCCTCGGTGCCGCGGATGGCCAGGGGCCGGGCCTGGCCGTTGCCGGCGGCGGCGGCCGGCCGCTCCTCGCGCCCGCCCGACAGGGCACGGGCCACCACCAGCGGGAGCTGGTTGCCCAGGCCCACGGCCGCCAGCAGGTCGTCCAGGCGCGGGTACTTGAGTTCCTTGAGCAGCCGCTTCATCTCGCGCCGGGGCACTGCGTCCAGGCTCAGGCCGTAGGCGGCCAGGCTCTTGTCCAGCAGGCGCCGGCCCAGGGCCACCGATTCCTCGTGGCGCAGATTCTTCAAATAGTGGCGGATGTTGGTGCGTGCCTTGGCCGTGACCACGAAGTCCAGCCAGGCCGGGTTGGGCTGGGCCCCGGGCGATGTGAGCACCTCCACCGTCTGGCCGGTGTGCAGCGGCGTGCGCAGCGGCACCAGGCGGCGGTCCACCTTGGCCGCCACGCAGCGGTTGCCGATGTCGGTGTGGATGGCGTAGGCCAGGTCCACCGCGGTGGCCCCGCGCGGCAGCTCGAAGATGTCCCCCTTGGGCGTGAAGACATAGACCTCCTCGGGAAAGAGATCGATCTTGACGTTCTCCAGGAACTCCAGCGAGTTGCCGGCGTGCTGCTGCAGCTCCAGGATCCCGCGCAGCCATTCGCGCGCGCGCACGTGGGCGCGGTTGGTGCCGCCCTCGCCACTCTTGTACAGCCAGTGGGCGGCGATGCCGCGCTCGGCCACCTCGTGCATGTCGCGGGTGCGGATCTGCACCTCGGTGTAGACCCCGTAGGGGCTGAACAGCACCGTGTGCAGCGACTGGTAGCCGTTGGACTTGGGAATGGCGATGTAGTCCTTGAACCGCCCCGGCACCGGCTTGTACAGGTTGTGCACCGCGCCCAGCACCCGGTAGCACTCGTCCACCGTGGGCACGATGATGCGCACCGCGAACACGTCCATGACCTCGCTGAAGGACAGGCCCTTGCTGCGCATCTTGTTGTAGATGCCGTAGAGATGCTTCTCGCGCCCGATGACCTCGCCCTGCAGCCCCTCCTGCCGCAGGCGCTCGCGAATGGCGTTCTCGATCTTGCCCACCACCTCACGGCGGTTGCCGCGCGCCCGCCGCACCGCGTCCTTCAGCACCCGGTGGCGCATGGGATGCATGGCGGCGAAGCCCAGGTCCTCCAGCTCCAGGCGGATGTTGTTCATGCCCAGGCGCTGGGCCAGGGGGGCGTAGATCTCCAGGGTCTCGCGCGCGATGCGGCGGCGCTTGTCCGGGCGCAGCACGTCCAGGGTACGCATGTTGTGCAGGCGGTCGGCCAGCTTGATCAGGATCACGCGCAGGTCCTGGGTCATGGCCAGGACCATCTTGCGGAAGTTCTCGGCCTGGGCCTCGGCCTTGCTCTCGAACTGGATGTGGGACAGCTTGCTGACGCCGTCCACGAGCTGCGCCACTTCCTCGCCGAACTGCTCGGCGATCTGATCGCGGGCGGTGGGGGTGTCCTCGATGACGTCGTGCAGGATCGCCGCCATCAGGCTCTCGTGGTCCATGTGCATCTCGGCCAGGATGCGGGCCACGGCGATGGGATGGTAGATGTAGGGCTCGCCGCTGGCGCGGTGCTGGCCCTCGTGGGCCTCGGCCCCGAACAGGTAGGCCCGGTAGACCTCGGCCACCTGGGCCGGCTCGAGGTACTCCTCGAGCATGGCACACAGGTCGCTGATGAGAAAGACGGAACCCGCCGGCTCGCGCTCGCGGGCGGTGGCCATGAGAGGCCTCTCAGTCTTCCTGCGCCTCGTCGGCCTCCTCGCCGGTGGGGGGCGGTCCCTGCTCGTCGCCGGCCGCGGCCTCGGCGGCGGCACCGGCCTCGCCGGCGGCCAGGAACATGCCGCGGATCTCGGCGTCCAACGCGTCTTCCATGGCCTCGGCCTCGGCGGCCGCGGCGGCGGCAGCCTGCTCCTGTTCCATCTGCTGCAGGACCTCGTCGGTGATCACGCCCTCGGCGATCTCGCGCAGGGCCACCACGGTGGGCTTGTCGTTCTCCCACTCCACCAGGGGCGCGGCGCCCTCCGAGAGCTGGCGCGCGCGCTTGGCCGCGGTGAGCACCAGCTTGAAGCGGTTGTCCACGTTCTCCAGGCAGTCTTCGACGGTGATGCGTGCCATGTCTCGATCACTCCGGGGGCTGGCCGGACGCCCGGGCGGGGCGCCCGATGGTCATTCGCGAACCGGCAATTCTAGCCGCCCGCCGGCTCCGGCGCCAGCAGTTCTTCCAGCAGCGGCCCCAGGCGGCGCCGCTGCAGGGCCAGGCGCTGGCGCTGGGCCAGAACCACGGTGCGCAGCTCTTCCAGGGCCCGGTGGAAATCCTCGTTGACCACGAGGTAATCGAACTCGGCGTAGTGGGACATCTCGCTCACCGCGTCGCGCATGCGCCGGGCGATGACCTCGTCGGAGTCCTGGCCGCGGGCGCGCAGGCGCCGCTCCAGCTCCGGGCGCGACGGCGGCAGGATGAACACGCTCACCGTCTCCGGCATCCGTTCCCGCACCTGGCGCGCGCCCTGCCAGTCGATCTCCAGGATGACGTCGAAGCCGGCGTCCAGCCGCGCCTGCACCGCCGCCCGCGAGGTGCCGTAGAAATTGTCGAACACCCGGGCGTGCTCCAGGAACTCGCCCGCCGCCGCCATGCGCTGGAACGTGTCCACGTCCACGAAGTGGTAGTCCGTCCCGTCGGTCTCGCCGGGGCGCGGCGGCCGGGTGGTGTGGGACACCGAGACCTCCACCCCCGGAGTGGACTCCACCAGCGCCCGCACCAGCGAGGTCTTGCCTGCACCCGAGGGCGCCGACACCACGAACAGCGTGCCGCCGGGGCCGGGCCCGCTCACGGCCGTGTCATTGCCCCCCGGGTGACTCACGATCCTCCGTCCGTCTGCGCCAGTATTCGGGGGCCCGGTGCAGATGGGCCACCGCAATGATTTCGATGTAATCCGCCACCACTCTGTAAATCAGCCCGTAGGGGAAATGCCTCAGGCGGCACCGGCGCAACCCCTCGCCCAGTGGGTGCCAGGCCTCCGGCAACCGCTCAATACGCCTGCGGCAGGCCTCCACCTCGTCGAGAAAGCGTCGTCCAAGCCCTGGCTGTTCCTGCTCGTAGAAGGCAAAGGCCTCACGCAACTCGTCGGCGGCCGCCTCCGCCAATACGGCCTTCATCGGTCACGGAGTTCGGCAAGCACCTGTTCCAGCTCCACCCAGCCCATTTCGCCGGTGTCCAGCGCGGCCAGCCGCCGCCGGCACTCCTCCAGCCAGGCCGCATCGATGGCCTGATCGGGCTCGTCCAGGCTGGCCAGCAGCTCGTCCACCAGCCGCGCGCGGTCGGCCGCGGGCAGCCTGCGTGCCAGACGGGCGATTTGATCGGATACGGCGGACACGGCAGCTCCTCCCGCACAACGGCTCCCGGTCAGGGAGTATACCGTCACTCGATGTTCTGCACCTGCTCGCGGATCTGCTCCAGCAGCACCTTGAGTTCCACCGCGGCCTGGCTCACCTCGGCATCGATGGACTTGGAGCCCAGGGTGTTGGCCTCGCGGTTGAGTTCCTGCACCAGGAAGTCCAGGCGCCGGCCGGCGCTGCCGCCCCTGGCCAGGGTGCGCCGCACCTCGGCCAGATGCACGCCGAGGCGATCCAGTTCCTCGTCCACGTCGGCCTTCTGCGCGGTCAGCGCCAGCTCCTGCTCCAGCCGGCCGGGGTCGGCCTCCACCCCCAGCTCCCGCACCCGCTGGGCCAGCTTCTCGCGCCAGGCGGCCAGCACCTGCGGCAGGCGCTCGCGCACCTTGGCCACCACCTGCTCGATGGCCTGGCAGCGGGCCTCGATGACCTCGGCCAGCTTGGCCCCCTCCCGCTCGCGCATGGCCACCAGCTCGTCCAGGGCCTCGTCCAGCAGGGTCAGGGCCTCGTCCCGGAGCACCTCGTGGTCCAGCCGGGGCGGCTTGAGCACCCCGGGCCAGCGCAGCACGTCCATGGAGTTCACCGGCGCTGGGTTGTAGAGCAGCAGGTCCACCTCGCGGCTGGCCTTGGCGATGCGCTGGGCCAGATCCTTGTCCACCTCCAGCCCGGCGGCGCCGGCGGCGGGCTGGAAACGCACGGTCAGGTCCACCTTGCCCCGGGCCAGGCGCGCGCCCAGGCGCTCGCGCAGGGCGGGTTCGGCCGCACGCAGCTCCTCGGGCAGGCGCAGGGACAGGTCCAGGAAGCGGTGGTTGACGCTGCGCAGCTCCAGCACCAGCTCCCCCCAGGGGGCGCTGACCTCCCGGCGGGAGAAGGCGGTCATGCTCCGGATCATGGGCCGATGTCCTAAAGTTGGGCGACCGGGCGGCCGACTCACCCCGAAAGGTGCCGTCTGGATCACGCTGGGCCGTGGCGCCCAATGATACCCTGAACCGGCGTCGAAACCACGGCCGGCGGCGGCGCTGTGGTAATCTTGGCCCCACCTCCGCATGGTGCGACGGCCGCCCATGGCAACCAGTCCCTTGAAGACCGCACAGACCCAACTCCCCCCCGGCACCCGGCTGGAACACTACGTCATCGAGGAGGTCATCGGTGGCGGCGGCTTCAGCATCGTCTACCGCGCCCGCGACGAGCGGACCCGGGCGGCGGTGGTGATCAAGGAATACATGCCGGCCCGGCTCGCGGTGCGCGGGCCCAACCACTTCGTGGCGGCGGTGGACGAGGGCAGCGTGGAGCGCTTTGCCCAGGGCAAGCGGCTGTTCTTCCAGGAGGCCAGCACCCTGGCCACGCTCAAGCATCCCAACATCGTCAACGTGACCAACTTCTTCCGCGCCAACGGCACGGTGTACATGGTCATGGAGTACGAGGAGGGGGTGAACCTGCATGCTTATATAAAGAAGCACAAGCGCAACCTCAGCGAGACCTTCCTGCGCACCGTGTTCCTGCCCCTGCTGGACGGCCTGCGCACCATCCATTCCCAGGGGCTCCTGCACCTGGACATCAAGCCGGGCAACATCCACCTGCGCCCCGGCGGCAATCCGCTGCTGCTGGACTTCGGTGCGGTGCACGAGATGATGGCCACGCGCCAGTACCAGTCGAGCCAGGTGGTGACCCCCGGCTACTCGCCCATCGAGCAGCTCGATCCCGGCGGCTACGTGGGCCCGTGGACCGACATCTACGCCGTGGGCGCCACCATGCGCACCTGCATCGACGGCAAGACCCCGCCCTCGTCGGTGGACCGGCGCGAGCGCGACACCCTGCGCCCGGCGGCGCAGGCCTTCCGCAAGCGCTACTCGCACGAGCTGCTGGAGGCCATCGACTGGGCCATGGAGGTGGATCCCCTGCTGCGGCCGCAGCGGGTGGAGGCGCTCATCGAGGCCCTGGAGCGCCAGCCGTCCGAGCCGGCCGACCTGCAGCGCACCGGGGGCTGGTTCCGGAGGGTGTGAGGCATGGCCACCGTCAGCCTGGAATACGAGCTCTCCCGCACCAGCCGCCTGGGCAACCGCGAGGTGAACCAGGACCGGCTGGCGGTGCTGGAGCGCGACGGCATCCTGCTGCTGGTGCTGGGCGACGGCCTGGGCGGCAAGGAAGGCGGCGAGCTGGCCGCCGAGACCCTGGTGAAGATCGCCAGCGAGCGCTTCGAGCACGCGGCGCTGCCGGTGTCCAACCCGGAACAGTTCCTGTTCGTCACCCTCAAGCTGGCCCATGCCGCGGTGGTCAAGCTGGGCCTGCGTTCCGACCCGCCCATCCACCCCGCCACCACGGCGGTGCTTTGCCTGGTGCAGAACGGCACCGCCTGGTGGGCCCATGCCGGCGACAGCCGCTTCTATCTCTTCCGCAACGGCCTGTCGCTGTACCGCACCAGCGACCACTCCTACGTGGAGGAGCTGTATCAGCAGGGCCAGCTCTCGCTGGAGAACCGCCAGGACCACCCCATGCGCAGCTATCTCACCCAGTGCATCGGCCAGACCAAGAAGGAGCCGGAGCTGACGGTGAGCACCGGTGTGAAGCTGCAGGAGGACGACGTGCTGCTGCTGTGCTCCGATGGCCTGTGGGAGCCGCTGGACGATGCCCAGCTGGGTGCGGTGCTGTCGGAGCGGCCGCTGAAGGACTCGCTGGACAAGCTGGCCGAGCGCGCGGAGCAGAACGCCTACCCCTACAGTGACAACGTCTCCGCCATCGCCCTGCGGGTGGTGCGCCTGCGCAGCCGCGGCGAGCCGGCACCGGCGGCCAAGGCCCCGCCGCGCCCGCGGCCCGCCGACAGCCTGGACCGCGCCATCGACGAGATCGAGCGCGCCCTGGACGAGTACGGCCACGAGATGGACGAGGCCGGCGGCTCGGGCCCGGGCCGGTGATATAATCGCTCGCCTGCCATTCACCCGGAACAAGGATCGAATCCATGCGCCCCAGCGGACGCGCGCCCGACGAACTGCGCCCCATTCGTTTCACCCGCCGTTACACCCGCCACGCCGAGGGCTCGGTGCTGGTGGAGTTCGGCGACACCCGCGTCATCTGCACCGCCACCGTGGAGGCCAGGGTCCCCGGCTTCCTGCGCGACAGCGGCCAGGGCTGGGTCACCGCCGAGTACGGCATGCTGCCCCGCGCCACCGGCACCCGCACCGGGCGGGAGGCGGCACGCGGGCGCCAGGGCGGGCGCACCATGGAGATCCAGCGCCTCATCGGCCGCTCCCTGCGCGCGGCGGTGGATCTCACCCGCCTCGGCGAGCACACCATCACCCTGGACTGCGACGTGATCCAGGCCGACGGCGGCACCCGCACCGCCTCCATCACCGGCGGCTGGGTGGCCCTGGCCGATGCCGTGGCCCACATGCTGGAGCAGGGCATGATCACGGAAGACCCCATGCGCCACCAGGTGGCCTCGGTCTCGGTGGGGCTGTACCAGGGCACCCCGGTGCTGGACCTGGACTACGCCGAGGACTCGGCCTGCGACACCGACATGAACGTGGTCATGACCGACGCCGGCCACTACATCGAGATCCAGGGCACCGCCGAGGGCGAGCCCTTCGACGAGGCGGCGCTGCAGGCCATGCTGGCCCTGGCCCGCGGCGGTATCGCCCGGCTCATCGACAAGCAGCGCGCGGCGCTGGCGGAGCAGGACGGCGTCGCCGCATGAGGCGGGTGGTGCTGGCCAGCAACAACCCGGGCAAGGCGCGGGAGCTGGGCCAGCTCCTGGCCGGCAGCGGCCTGGAGGTGGTGCCCCAGTCGGCCCTCGGCGTGCCCGAGGCGGAGGAGACCGGGCTCACCTTCGTGGAAAACGCCATTCTCAAGGCCCGCAACGCCTGCGCCCACACCGGCCTGCCGGCCCTGGCCGACGACTCGGGCCTGGAGGTGGACGCCCTGCGCGGCGAGCCGGGCATCCACTCGGCGCGTTACGCCGGGCCCGGCGCCTCCGACGCCGACAACCTGCGCAAGCTGCTCGACGCCCTGGACGGGGTGCCGGAGGCCGGGCGCAGCGCCCGCTTCCAGTGCCTGCTGGTGCTCATGCGCCACGCCGCCGATCCGGTGCCCCTCATCTGCCAGGGGACCTGGGAGGGACGCATCGCCACCGCCCCCCGCGGGGAGAGCGGCTTCGGCTACGACCCGGTGTTCCTCGTGCCCGAGAAGGGCTGCACCGCGGCCGAGCTGCCGGCGGAGGAGAAGAACCGCCTCAGCCACCGCGGCCGTGCCATCACCTGCCTGCTGGAGCGGCTGCCGGAGGTGCACTTCCCGCCCGGGGCCGCCGCTACGCCGTGAACCCGCACCGCCTCGCCCGCCTGGTCCTGTGGCTGGCCGCCGCCGGCTGGACGGCGGCGCCGGCCCAGTCCACCCAGGAGGTGTACGACCGGTTCAAGGACCGGCTGCTGCAGGTGCGCATCATCGACACCGACTCCAACGCCCGCAGCGTCATCGGCTCCGGTTTCTACGTGGACGGCGCGGGCCACCTGATCACCAACTATCACGTGGTGTCGCGCGTGATCCTGCGCCCGGAGCAGTACCGGGCCGAGGTGGTGGGCGCGGAGGGCGGCGACCCGGCGCCGGCGCGGGTGCTGGCGGTGGACGTGGTCAACGACCTCGCGGTGCTGGCCACCGGCCGCCGCGATACGCCGCACCTGGCCGTGCGCACGAAGCCGGTGCGCAAGGGCACGCGCATGTACTCCCTGGGCAACCCCCACGACCTGGGCATGACCATCGTGGAGGGCACGTACAACGGCTACGTGGACGACAGCCTGCACCGGCGCATCCATCTCACCGGCTCCCTCAATCCGGGCATGAGCGGTGGCCCCACCATCAATGCCCGCGGCGAGGTGGTGGGCGTCAACGTGGCCACGGCCGGCAACCAGATCGGCTTCCTGGTGCCGGCGGAGTTCGTCAGGCGGCTCACCGCGGCGCTCCCGGAAACCCCGCCCGGCCCTGGCGCCCTGCTGGAGCAGGTGGGGCGGCAACTGCTGGCCAACCAGGAGACCATGACGCAGCGCCTGCTGGCCCGACCGCTGGCGACCAAGTCCCTGGGCCCGTACCGGGTGGCCGCGGCCATGGTGGAGGGGCTCAACTGCTGGGGCGACTCCGCCACCGAGCAGGAGCTCTACTACAGCGAGACCAGCTACGTCTGCGGCAGCAAGCACCAGATCTACGTGGGCAGCGGACTGCGCACCGGCACCGTGCGCTACCAGCACACCTTTCTCAAGGGGCGCGACATCGGCAGCCTGCACTTCTACGCCCTGTTCGAGCAGTACTTCTCCCGCCCCGACGCGCCGCGCGGCGGGCGCAAGGACGACGTGGGCCGCTACGACTGCCGCACCGGGTTCGTCACCGCCAACGGCATGCGGCTCAAGGCGGCCCTGTGCCTGCGGGCGTACAAGCGCTTCGCCGGGCTGTTCGACGCAGTGCTCAACGTCGCCACCCTCAACCGGCCCGACGCCGGCCTGCACAGCGTGCTCGCCCTGCGCGGCTTCAGCCGCGACAACATCCGCCGCCTGGCGGCCCGCTACCTGGAGGTGCTGGCGTGGAAAGAATGATCGTGGTGGAGGTCCTGGACCGCTTCGGCAAGGTGCGCCAGCGCCACCGCCTGCGGCACTTCCCCGCCACCATCGGGCGTGGCTACGACAACGACATCATCCTCGACGACCCCCACGTCTCGGCCCGGCACCTGAAGCTGGACTTCGACGCCGAGGGCCGGCTGTTCGCCCATGACCTGGACAGCGACAACGGCCTCTACGCGGTGGCGCCGCTCAAGCGCGTGGACAGCCTGTGGCTCAAGTCCGGGGGGCGCCTGCGCATCGGGCACACCGAGCTGCAGGTGTTCTTTCCCGATCACCCGGTGCCGGCGGCGGTGCTGGACCGCGCCAAGCCCGCGGCCGTGACCCTGTTCTTCTCCGCCTGGCCCGGGCTGCTCCTCACCTGGCTGGTGCTGGCCGGGGTCATGCTGGCCCGCCAGGTGCTGGAGCTGGAAGAAGAAGCGACCCTGGGCGAGCTGCTGCTGGAGATGGCGCCGGTGTTCGTGGGCCTGCTGGCCTGGACCGGCGCCTGGTCGGTGGCCAGCCGCGCGGTGACCCACCGCTTCTATTTCGCCCTGCACGGCAGCTTCGCCGGCGGTTTCCTGCTGGCCGACATGTTCACCCAGACCCTGGCCGAGTACGTGGAGTTCGCCCTCATGCTGGACGGGGCCGTCCTGTGGCTGGGCGGCGTCTCCGGCGTGGTGCTGCTGGCCCTGCTGCTCTACGGCCACCTGCGCTACGCCACCACCCTGCAGCGCCGGCGCGCGTGGCGCGTGGCCGGCGGGATCGCCCTGGCCGTGGCCCTGCTGTTCGCCGGCGGCCTGTGGGTCATCCACGACCAGGACCACCAGCGCCTGGCCTTCTCCCACTACCTCAAGCCGCCGCGCTTCGCGCTGGCGAGCCCGGTGGAGGTGGAGGAGTTTCTCGCCGCCGCCGCCACGCTGGCGCCCGGACCCGATGAAGACTGACGCCGCCGGCCCCGGACCCCGCTTCGCCGCCCCGCCGCCGCTGTCGCTGTACCTGCACCTGCCGTGGTGCGTGCGCAAGTGCCCCTACTGCGACTTCAACTCCCACCCGCTGCGGGACCAGGCACCCTGGGCCCGCTACGTGGACGCCCTGCTGGCCGACCTGGAGCACGAGCTGCCCCGGGTCTGGGGCCGGCGCGTGGGCACGGTGTTCCTGGGCGGCGGCACCCCCAGCCTGCTGCCCGCGGCGGAGCTGGCGCGGCTGCTGGACGGCGTGCGGGCCCGCCTGCCGCTCGCCCCCGGCGCCGAGATCACCCTGGAGGCCAACCCCGGCACCGCCGAGGCGGCGCGCTTCGCCGCCTTCCGCGCCGCCGGGGTCAACCGCCTGTCCATCGGCGTGCAGAGCCTCGACGATGCCATGCTCGGGGCCCTGGGCCGCATCCACGACGCGGCCCAGGCCCGGGCCGCGGTGGCCGCCGCGCGCGCGGCCGGCTTCGACAACATCAACCTGGACCTCATGTTCGGCCTGCCGGGACAGGATCACGCCGGCGCGCTGCGCGACCTGGAGGCAGCGCTGGCGCTGGCCCCGGAACACCTGTCCTGGTACCA
>Ga0256830_1002743_pt1 | contig 11384 bp, 8 predicted proteins | sample 128326metaG_FD_190537 | JGI IMG/M metagenome (GOLD analysis project Ga0256830, IMG submission 190537) | Hydrothermal vent microbial communities from Lau Basin, Pacific Ocean - 128-326 | ecosystem: Environmental > Aquatic > Marine > Hydrothermal vents | place: Pacific Ocean: Lau Basin | collected...
AGGGGAAGCGGTCGCGGCCGAAGTGGCCGTGGCGGGCGGTCCGGCGGTAGCACCAGCCGTCCTCCCGCTCGTAGGCATCGGGCCGGCGCAGGCCGAGGCGGCCGATGATCCAGTCCGGGGTGAAGGGGCTGCGCCCGTCCCAGGGCTGGAGCCGGCGCAGATGGGCCGCGATCTCCGAGTCCGGGATGCGGCCGGTGCCGAAGGTGTCCACCCGCAGGGAAACCGGGCGCGCCACGCCGATGGCGTAGGCCAGCTGCACCTCGCAGCGCTCGGCCCAGCCGGCGGCGACGACGTTCTTCGCCACCCAGCGCGCGGCGTAGGCGGCCGAGCGGTCCACCTTGGTCGGATCCTTGCCGCTGAAGGCACCGCCGCCGTGGCGCGCGTAGCCGCCGTAGGTGTCGACGATGATCTTGCGTCCGGTGAGGCCGGCGTCGCCGTGGGGACCGCCGGTGACGAAGGAGCCCGTCGGGTTGACCAGGATCCGGGTCTCGCCGTCCAGGAATTCCGCCGGCAGCGTGGCCCGCACCAGCTGTTCGGTGACGGCCTCCTGGATCTCCTGGGGCTGGACCTCGGAGTTGGTCTGGGTCGAAAGCACCACGGTGGTGATGCGCAGCGGCCGGTCACCCTCGTACTCGAAGGTCACCTGGCTCTTGGCGTCGGGGCGGAGCCAGGGGAGCTGGCCCGAGCGGCGCAGTTCCGCCTGCCGCTCCATGAGCCGGTGCGCCCAGTGGATGGCGGCCGGCATGTAGGTCTCGGTCTCGCGGCAGGCGTAGCCGAACATCATGCCCTGGTCGCCGGCACCGGTACCCTCGCCGTCGCGGCTGCCGGAGACCCCCTTGTCGATCTCCGGAGACTGGCGGTGGATGGCGGAGAGGACGGCACAGGAACGGGCGTCGAAGCCGACGCCGTGCTCGGTGTAGCCGATCTCTTCGATGACGTCGCGGATCAGTTCCTGGACGTCGAAGTGGGCCTCGGTCGTGATCTCGCCGCCGACCACCACCAGCCCCGTGGTCACGAAGGTCTCGCAGGCGACCCGCGCTCCGTCGTCCTGGGACAGACAGGCGTCCAAGACAGCGTCGCTGATCTGGTCGGCGACCTTGTCCGGGTGTCCCATGGAAACGGACTCGGAGGTGAACAGCTTGCGTTCCATGCCGTGGGGTCGGAAGCCGGCTCAGCCGGCGGGAGAAGGAGTCTCGGAATCGGAAGGGGTGCGGCCGGACTCCAGGAGGCCGGCGCGGCGCAGGGCCGCCAGGGTGGCCCGGGCGGCCCCGCGCCGCGCCCGAAGCGCCCGGGCGGCACACTCGCCGGCTTCCCGGGCCTGTTCCCCGGAAAGGAGCCAGGGCAGGCCGGATTCTATCAGGAGCGGTGCCGTCTCCCCAGAACGGAGTCCTCCAGCCCGGCGCAGCAGTTCCACCTCCTCGCCGAAGTTCTCGGTGCTCGGGCCGGTCAGGACGGGACGGCCGAGGGCGGCGGGCTCGAGGACGTTCTGACCGCCATGGGGAAGGAGGGAGCCGCCGACGAAAGCGACCCGGGAGGCGCGGTACACCGCCTCCAGTTCGCCGAAGGTGTCCACCACCAGGACCGCGCCCGGCGGCAGGGGCCGTTCCACATGCAGCCGGCTGCGCAGGAAGACCGGACGCGGCCCCTCCTCCAGGCGCCGCAGGAGGCGCCCGGCGCGGTCCGGGTGGCGCGGGACGAAGACCAGGACCAGGTCGCTCAGCTCCTGCCGCGCCGCCACCGCCTCCAGGATCTCCCGCTCCTCCGGCTCGTGGGTGGAACCGCAGGCCAGGACCACCCGGCCCTCGAACCAGTGCCGCCAGGGCTCGGGCGGCGAACCGGAGACTCCACTCTCCGGCAGGTTGTCGTACTTCAGGTTCCCGGTCACGACAATGCGCTCGTCCGGCACCTGCAGCCGGCGGAAGCGCTCGGCGTAGAGTTCGTTCTGGACGCCGTAGAGGCCGATCCGGTCGAACTGCGGCAGGAGGCGCTGCACCCGCAGGTAGCCGCCCATGGAGCGTTCGGTGATGCGTCCGTTGACGATCGCCACGGGGATGCCGCGGCGGCCGCAGACCCGCAGGAAGTTGGGCCAGATCTCCAGTTCCATGAGGATCACCGCATCGGGGCGCACCTGGTCCAGAAAGCGGCGGCAGGCGCCGCGCAGGTCCAGAGGGAAGGCGCGCACCGGAAGGTCCGGCCACAGGCGCCGGGCCGTGGCCCGGCCGCTCGGGGTCGTCGAGCTGAGGACCAGCTCCAGGCCCGACTCCTCCTCGAGCAGGGCGCGCACCAGAGGGCGCATGGCCACCACCTCCCCCACCGAGACGCCGTGCAGGAGCAGACGGCGGCGTCCGCCTCGTGCCAGAGCCGGGCCGCCCAGGGCCAGGCGGTCGCGGAGCCCGCGCCGGAACTCCGGATCCCAGGTACAACGCACCAGGGCCCAGGGCAGGAGGGCCGCCGCTCCCAGGGCCAGGAGCCCGTCGTAGAGGAGGTAGGCGGCGCCCCGGGGCCGGCTCAACGGCCCTTGCCGTGGCACTGCTTGTACTTGCGGCCCGACCCGCAGGGACAGGGCTCGTTGCGGCCGACCTTGGGCACCGCCGGCTCGGCCGGCGGCGAGGCCGGGGCGGCGCCACCAGGGCGCCCCCCCGCCGAGGCGGCGGCCTTCTGCCGCGCGTACTCCTGGATCGGACTCGCCGGGCGGCTCCGGGAGGCCGCCGCCTTGTAGCCGACCGCCACCTGCCGGACCGGGCGCCCCTCCACCGGACCGGTCGTCACCGACCCGGCGAAGCTCGGGTGCCGGGCCGCCTGCTCCCGGTAGTTGCGTGCCAGGTGCTCCTCCTCGGCCTCGCGGCTGCGCAGCTGGACCTTGAGGATGTAGTCCGTGACGTCGTCTGCGATGGCGAAGAGCAGCTGCTCGAACTGGGCGAGACCCTCGCGCTTGTACTCCTGCTTCGGATCCACCTGGGCATAGCCGCGCAGGCCGATACCCGCGCGCAGGGCGTCCATGGTGTAGAGGTGGTCCTTCCACTTGCTGTCGATGGCGTTCAGGACCAGGAAGCGCTCGAGCTCGCGCATGGTCTCCTCGCCGAGTTCCTTCTCGCGCTCCTCGAAGCGCCGCAGGGCGTCTTCCTGCAGGATCTCGACGACGCGGCTGCGGCCGGCCGCCTCCAATTCCTCGGGCGTCCCTTCGAATCCCCACTTGCGCTGCGCCCAGAGGCAGATCGCCTGCCAGTCCGGCGGCACGTCGCGGCCGTCGCCGCCGTAGCGCTCGAAGCAATCCTGGATGACCTCCTCGAACATGGCGACGACGCGCTCGCGGAGGTCCTGGGCCTCCAGGGCCTCCTGGCGGTGCTCGTAGATGAGCTTCCGCTGCTTGTCCATCACCTCGTCATACTCGAGGAGGTTGCGCCGGATCTCGAAGTGGTAGGCCTCGACCTTCTTCTGCGCCTTCTCGATGGCACGCGAGACCATGGGCGACTCCACCGGCTCGCCGCCGCCCATGCCGGCCCGGGACAGGAAGTTCTTCACCCAGTCGCGGTAGAACTTCCGCATCAGATCGTCGTCCAGGGACAGGAAGAAGCGGCTGCGCCCCGGGTCCCCCTGCCGGCCGCTGCGGCCGCGCAGCTGGTTGTCGATGCGCCGCGCCTCGTGGCGCTCGGTGCCGAGGACGTAGAGGCCGCCCACCGCCAGGACCTGCTCCTTCTCCTTCGCCAGGACCGGTGCCAGTTCCTGGCGGATCGCCTCCACGGCCGCGGCGTCCTCGGGCTCCACGCCGCGGGCCAGGGCCTCGGACTGGACCAGGGCCTCGAGGTTGCCGCCGAGGACGATGTCGGTGCCGCGGCCAGCCATGTTCGTGGCCACGGTCACCGCCCCCAGGCGCCCGGCCTGGGCCACGATCTGGGCCTCGCGCTCGTGGTGCTTGGCGTTCAGGACCTCGTGCGGCACGCCACGCCTCTTGAGCATGCCGGACAGCATCTCCGAGGTCTCGATGCTCGTGGTGCCGACCAGGATCGGCTGGCCGACCCGGTGCACCTGTTCGATCTCGTCGGCGATGGCGCGCCACTTGTCTTCGGCGCGCAGGTAGATGACGTCCGGCTCGTCCTTGCGGGCGATGGGCCTGTTGGTCGGGATGGCAATGACGTCCAGGTCATAGATCCGGGCGAACTCCCCGGCTTCGGTCATGGCGGTGCCGGTCATGCCCGCCAGCTTGCGGAACAGCCGGAAGTAGTTCTGGAAGGTGATCGTCGCCAGCGTCTGGTTCTGCGCCCGCGGCTTCAGGCCTTCCGAGGCCTCCACCGCCTGGTGCAGGCCGTCGGACCAACGCCGGCCCTCCATGAGGCGGCCGGTGAACTCGTCCACGATCACCACCTGGCCGTCCTTCACGACATAGTCCACGTCACGCTTGAAGAGGTGCAGGGCGCGCAGGCACTGCTCGATGACGTGTGGCCACTCCATGTTGGCCGGATGGGTGTAGAAGTCCTCCACGCCGAGGAGTTCCTGGGCCCGGACGATGCCCTCCTCGGTCAGGATCGCCTGCTTTTCCTTCTCCTTGAGCTCGAAGTGGAGCTCGGGTTCCAGCCGGCGCGCGGCCTGGATGCCGACCCGGTACTTCTCGGCGTCACCGGTGGCCGGTCCGCTGATGATCAGCGGCGTCCGCGCCTCGTCGATGAGGATCGAGTCCACCTCGTCGATGATGGCGTAGTCCAGGTGCTTCTGGACCTGGTCCTCGACCCGGGTCTTCATGTTGTCCCGGAGATAGTCGAAGCCGAACTCGTTGTTGGTGCCGTAGACGATGTCGCAGGCGTAGACCGGCTTGCGCTCGGCGGGCCCCATGGGCGACTGGATGGCGCCGACGCTGACCCCCAGATACTCGTAGACCGGGCGCATCCAGTCGGCGTCCCGCCGCGCCAGGTAGTCGTTGACCGTAACCACGTAGACCTTGCCGGCCAGGGCGTTCAGGTAGGCCGGAAGCGTCGCCACCAGGGTCTTGCCCTCGCCGGTCGCCATCTCGGCGATGGCGCCCTGGTGCAGGACCATGCCGCCGATCAGCTGGACGTCGAAATGGCGCATGCCCAGGGTCCGGACCGAGGCCTCCCGGACCAGGGCAAAGGCCTCCGGCAGGATCCGGTCGAGAAAGGCCCGGAGCTCGGGGTGCTCCTTGCCCTCCTCGGTCACGGCCCGCTCGCGCAGCGGCTCCAGTTCCGCCTTCCACTGAGCAGTCCGGGCCCGCATCTCCTCCTGGCTGAGGGACTTCGCCCACTCCTCCTTCTGGTTGATCTCCTGCACCCGCGGCAGGTACCTGCGGATCACCCGCTGGTTGCGCGAGCCGAAGACCCGCTTCATGACCTGGCCGAGCCCGTGGCCCAGGCCGGTCAACGCGTCGCTGATGGATTCGAGGTCGATCACGCTGGACTGCCCTGCTGGCTCCGCTGGACGCACGACCCGCGGGGGCCCGGCCGCGAGCGGAGGGACCGCACAGTATAGGCGCCGGAGCCTCAGCCCTCGCCGCCGCCCGCAGCGCCACCGCCGGGCCAGCGCAGGCTGCCGACCAGCTCGCGCACGCGGCAGCCCTCCTCGGCGAGGAGACGGCGCAGATCCCCGGCGATCCGCCGGATGCCGTCCGGCCGGCGGAAGCAGTAGCTTCCCACCTGGACCGCCGAGGCGCCGGCGACGAGGAACTGGAGCACGTCCTCCGCCGAGGAGACGCCGCCGCTGGCAACGATGGGCAGGCCCACCGCCTGCCGGCACTCCCAGACCAGGCGCAGGGCCACGGGCCGGATCGCCGGGCCGCTCAGCCCGCCCATCCCCTGGCCCAGGGCCGGCCGCCGGCGGCGCCAGTCCACGACCAGGCCGAGGAGGGTGTTGCAGACCGTCAGGGCGTCGGCTCCGGCCTCCTCGGCGGCCCGGGCCAGAGGCGCGATGCGGGTGACGTTGGGCGAGAGCTTGGCCCAGAGGGGCTTGTCCGTGGCCGCCCGGCAGGCGGCCACCACCTCGCCGACGGCCTCCGGGGAGGTGCTGAAGGGCAGGGCCCCGCCCTGGACGTTCGGGCAGGACAGGTTGATCTCGATGGCCGCCAGGGCGGGCTCCGCGCCGAAAGCGGCGACCACCTCCACGAACTCCTCCACGCTCTCGCCGCCGGCGTTGCCGACCACCGGCCAGGGCGCCTCGCGGTGCTGGGGGGCGACCTCCTCCAGGAACCAGGCGAGTCCCCGGTTCTCCAGGCCGATGCTGTTCAGGAGCCCCGCGGGCGTCTCCACCAGGCGCGGCGGCGGGTTGCCGGTGCGCGGCCGGGGCGTGACCGTCTTCAGGACATGGGCGCCGAGGTCCTCCGGCCCGAGGAAGCGCAGGGCGGCGGCAGGATCGTGGCCGAAGGTCCCCGAACCCGTCAGCAGGGGCGAGCGAAGCTCCAGGCTCCCGACCGCGCTGGTCAGGAGTCCGCTGCTCACCGCCCTTCCCCCTGCGGCGCCTGCGGCCGGTGCAGGCGCACCCGGGCGGCGCCGGTGATGAGGAGAAGGAAACCGACGGTGATGCAGGCGTCGGCGAGGTTGAAGATCGGCCAGGGATCGAAGGGCCAGAGCCGCTCCGGCCAGAAGCCCGGCCGGGCGAGTTCCACCCGCAGGAAGTCCCGGACCTCCCCGTTTCCCGCCCAGGGCGCCCAGCGCGAGAGGTTGTCGTAGAGGTTGCCCAGGGCCCCGGCTTCCAGGAGGGCGAGGGTCGGAAGGGCGAGGCGGGCTCCTGGAGCCTGGCGCGTCATCAGCCAGGCGAGGAAGACCGCGGCCAGGGCCCGGACCAGGGTCAGGGGCAGGGTCAGCTCCTGGCCAAGGCCGAAGAGGCCGCCCGGGTTGTACACACAGTGGAGGTAGAGCCAGTCGCCGAGCAGCGGCACCTTGCCCTGGCCGGGCGGGGCGGTGCTCCAGGCCCAGTCCTTGCTCAGGAGGTCCGCCGCCACGAGCAGGAGCACGGCGGACCAGAAGAGGGCCAGCCGGCGCGAGCCGAGGCCGGCGGGCCGGGCCGCCACGGCCACCGGCGGCGCCCCCTCCCCCGAGGTCATTCCTCGCCTTCCTCGACCGCCTTCTGGCAGGCGACGCAGTAGCGGGCCCAGGGCAGCACCTCGAGGCGCCGCTCGGGAATCAGCTTCTCGCAACGCTCGCAGACGCCGTAGGTCCCGGCGTCGCAGCGCTGCAGGGCCTCGAGGGTCTCGCGGCGGATCTCCTCTTCGTTCTCCAGGAGGCCGATCTGGAACTCCGTGCTGTAGGCGTCGGAGCCGAACTCGTCCACCTCGTCGGGCGAGATCTCGCCATCCCCCTTGAGGATGGACTCCTCCATGTGTTCCAGCTTGCCGCCGAGTTCCTCGAGGACCTGGAGCAGACGCTTGCGGAACTTGTTGACCTTGGTCTTGGCCAGCTTCGGCATGGAGACACCTGGGATCAGCTCCGGCGGCCCGGAGCCCGGGGACGGGTACGGCGGGAGGGCCCGCCGGGGTAGGGTGGTCCTGCGCCGGGAAGGCCCCGGCGCCGCCCTTCCTGGCCGGATCCCCCGAGGGGACCGGCCCTCGAAAGGCGGAGAATCATAGGGAAGGTGCCGCCGATGGGTCAACCAGGGGAGGCGCAGCCGGTCCCCGCGGCCTTCGCCCCGGAGATCCGCGCCTGGATCGCGAGCGTCGCCGGCGAGGCCGGGCGCAGCCCGCACACCGCCGCCGCCTACCGGCGCGACCTGGAGAAGGCCGCCCGCCTGCTGCACGCCGCCGGCCGCGCCGCCTGGCAGGAGGTCACGGCCGAGGACCTGGCCGGGGTCCTGGCCGCCGCCCGCCGCCAGGGGGCCGCTCCGGCCAGCCAGGCGCGGCTGCTCGCGAGCCTGCGCGGGTTCTACCGCTTCCTCCAGGCCGAGGGCCGCGGCCCGGAGCAGGACCCGACCCGCTTCGCCGGGCGCGTGCGCCTCTGGCGGCGCCTGCCGGAGGTCCTCTCCCCGGAGGAGGCGCGGGCGCTCCTCGACGCCCCGCCGGCGGAGGACTGGAAGGGCCAACGGGACCGGGCGCTCCTGGCCCTCCTCTACGGCGGCGGCCTGCGGGTCTCCGAGGCCTGCGGCCTGCACCTCGGGGATCTGAGCCTCCGCGCCGGCGCCCGGCCGGAGGAGCCGGGGCTGATCCGGATCCTCGGCAAGGGCGGCAGGGAGCGCCTCGTCCCCTTCGGCGGCCTGGCCCGCGAGCGGGTCGAGACCTGGCTCCGGGAGGGCCGGCCCACCCGGACCGCCCGCACGGCGGAGCGGCCGCCCTGGGTCCTCCTCAGCCGGAGCGGCCGCGCCCTCGACCGCCACCGCGCCTGGAGCCTGGTCCGCGAGCACGCCCGCCGGGCCGGCATCCGCCGCCCGCTCCACCCCCACATCCTGCGCCATTCCTGCGCCACCCACCTCCTCGCCGGCGGCGGCGACCTGCGCAGCGTCCAGGAGTTCCTCGGCCATGCCGACCTGCGCACGACGGAACGCTACACCCATGTGGAGGTGGACGAGCTCCGGGCCCTCCACCGCCTCCACCACCCGCGGGCCCGCCGGCCGCAAGGCCGTCCCGAGGGCCCTCCGGGCTCAATCTGAACGGCAAGCAGGCTGGCAGCGGGCACCGCGTGAACCCCATGCGTCCCCCCCCAGCCGTATCCTGCCGCCCGTCATGAGATTCTCGCTGCTTCTCCTTATCCTCGCCCATTGGGTGGCCCCTTTCCCTGCTGTTCCGCAGGATCCGCCGCAAGCCCCCGACTACACCGGAGACACAGGCTGCGATGGAGATCTTCCGCCCGCCCCCCGGCTCCGGGGCTGCCAGGAGCCCAGGGTGCTCCCGCCTGTCAAGGCCAGAATCTGGTCTACGCCTTTCCAGAAGGCGAAGGGGGATGGTGGATCGGGGGAAGAGGAGGAGTCGGCGGACTCGGTCAGCAGGGTGGAGCCCCACGTGTCTGGACTGCGACTTCACGGGTCGCAGCAGGGGCCGGAGGAGCGGGAGGCACGGGGGGGCATGGAGGCGATGTCTTCCTCTTCATGTGGGATGTTCCCTGTCGTGCGACAGGGGGCACCGGTGGTCAGGGTGGAAGAGGAGGGCCAGGCGGTGAGGGGTACTACAACCCGGACATCCCACCGCTCTGGCTTGCCTGCGAGCCTGGGGGGCCGGGCGGAGATGGCGGCCCCGGAGGCGATGGCGGTGACGCTTGCGTTTCCCCGCAGACCGGGAATCCTGTCTGCACGGGAGCAACAGGCACCGGGGGAGGGGGTGCTCCCGGGGTCGGAGGACCAGGAGGCGCCAGCGGAATCCACTTCCTGCCCTGCGACCTGGCCTCCCCTCCCTGGGGTGCCCACGGCCCTCCAGGCCAGCCGGGCGGGTTCTGTCCATGACCCGGAAGCCCGACGAGAGCTCGGGCCGCGGCCGGGCCTTCCGCCGGGCCGGCGGCGCCCTCCTCCTCCTGGGACTCGGCGCCTGGATCTTCGGGGAGGCCCTCTGCCGTCTGGCCCCTCCGGATTCCCCGGGGGAGGCGCGTCTGGAGACCGGGGTGCCGGATCGGCGTCCTGCCGCCCGGCCCGAGCTCGCCCGGCAGGATGCCTCGCCAGTGCCGAAGGGCGTGTGGATCCAGGAGGTCCGGGATCGCCGGACCGGGGAGCTCCTGGAGGGACTGCAGCTGGACCTGGTGGATGGCCGCGGACGCCTCCTCCTCCCGCTCCGTCCGCCGGCCGTGCTCCCCGAGCGCTACGCCGGGGGTTCCCCGGGTCTGGCCTGGAGGTACGAGGCCCCGCATGAGGAGGGCCCCCAGGAGGTCTTCTTTCCCCTCGACGAGGCCCTTCCGGACGACCAGGGCGTCCTGGCGCTTCCCTACCGTCCGGTCCTGGAGGTCCTGCTCCTGGATGCAGCCACGGGCGAGGCCCTGACCCGGAGGACCGCCTTCGCCGCCACCCTCGCCGACGAGGAAGCCGTCCGCAGGCGCTGGGCCTCCTCCGCCAGCCTGCTGCCCGCCGACATCCTGGACTCGCCGGTCTTCTTCCTCGAGTACGCGCGGGCCGAGGGGCTGCTCCAGTCCGAGCTCCGCGCCCTCCCCGACGAGGAGGAAGAGGACGGATCCCTGGAACTGGTCCTGCCCCGCGGCGGCCGGTGGTGGCTCCAGTTCTGGAGCCGGGACCACGATCCGGTCCTCGAGCCTCTGGAGGTGCCGGCAGCGGCCCGCCTGGACCTGGCGCGAAGCCTGACCCGGCGGCCCCTCGTCCACGGCTTCGTCCACGGCGCGGACGGCGAGCCGGCTCCCGGAGTCGCCGTCGAGCTCACGGCCGATCTCGCCCCCTGGGAGCAGGCGGTCGTGCCCCTGGTCCAGGACCCCGGCCTGTTCGGCATGGGAGTCGTCTACGGGGCCTCCGGAGTCCGGCGCCGGACCGCGAAGCGGACGGTCTGGACCGACGACGCCGGCCACGACGCGCTCCGGGTCCCGCGCGCCCGCCGCCTGGCGGTCTTCGCCTTCTCCCGCGAGGGATCGGATCTCCGCGTCCGCGACGAGAACACCCCCCTGCAGGAGGACTGGGAGGTCGATCTCTTCCTGGACCCCGGACCTGCCGGTGCCGACCTGCACCTGGTCCGCGGAGACGGAACGCCCCTCGCCGGGGCCCGGGTCCTGGCCTGGGTCGCCGTGGAGGACGGCTTCTACCGGCAGCTTCCCGAAGGGCGGACCGACGAGGACGGGAGCCTTCGCTTTCCCTGGCGGCGGCCGGGAGAACGCTACGGCCTGGCCGTCTTCCATCCCTCCTGGGAAGGCCCGAAACGGGTGGAGATCGGAGCCGAGGAGACGGAAGTGGTGATTCCGGGACTTCCTCCCCGGTAGCCGCGGCCGCCTCAGCCCGCGAGGAGCTGGACCAGGATCGCCAGGAGCAGGAGAAGGAAGATGGCGATCCCCAGCAGGGAGAGCCAGGCGCCGCGGCGGCGCTGGCGGAGCACCCGGGCGCGGACCGGGTCCATCCAGAAGCGGCCCTCGGCGGTGCGGACCACCGCCCCCCAGGCCAGGAGTTCCTCCAGGGTCTCCGGCGTCCCCGGCGGCGGCCCGGGCCGGGCCGTGGCCGGGTCCCGGGCCCCGGCCTCCTCCAGCCAGCGGAGGATCTCCTCCTCCTGAGGATCGGCGCCGGTCAGGCGGAGCGGCGGCATGACGCGCAGGAGGGTAGGCGCCGGGGCTCCGCCGGGCCATCCGGACAAGTCCTCAGGGCAGGACCTCCTCGAGGTGCCGGAGGACCCGCTCGGCCAGCTCCCGGCGCATGCCCGGGAGCGCGGCGAGGCGTTCGGGATCCATGCCGCGCAGAACCTGGAGGTCGCCGCCGCAGAGGTCCAGGAGCTGCTTGCGGCGGGCGGCGCCGATGCCCGGGACCTGTTCCAGGATCAGGCG
>Ga0256830_1002744_pt1 | contig 11381 bp, 5 predicted proteins | sample 128326metaG_FD_190537 | JGI IMG/M metagenome (GOLD analysis project Ga0256830, IMG submission 190537) | Hydrothermal vent microbial communities from Lau Basin, Pacific Ocean - 128-326 | ecosystem: Environmental > Aquatic > Marine > Hydrothermal vents | place: Pacific Ocean: Lau Basin | collected...
TTAAAGAAAAAATATCATGTATTTTCAGGTCATGAGCCAACCAAGGGTAAATTTGGAAATTTAATTCATGATATTTTATCAGCTAAGGCAAAGATGCCAAAAAACCAAATGGAATTTCAGAAGCTTTATATAAGAGACAGAAAAGAGCATTTATCTTTGGATGTAATTCCCGCTTTAAAAAAAGAAAAATCTGTTTATGTGGCAGACAGGTATTTTTTATCAACTTTAGCTTACGGAATGGCTGGCGGCTTGAATTTTAAAGATTTGATTTTGACGCATGAAAAAATCTTAAAGCATAATTTTATTGTTCCGGATTTGATGTTTATTTTAAATGTGGATATTGAGCTTGCGATGGAGCGCTTGCAGAAATTAAAGGGAGAAAGTATGGATTTATTTGAAAAGAAAAAAATTTTTTTGAAAAAAACAGAAGATTATTTTTTGTTTTTTAAGGAAAAATTTGATAATATTCATATTGTTGATGGAAACAGACAAATAAAAGAAGTTTCACAAGATATAAAAAATATTTTAGATAAATATAATTTTTAAAAATATGTATAAAGTGACCATAGGTCTTGAGATTCACGCTCAGTTAAAAACCAGGACAAAGATGTTTTGTAATTCAAAAAATGATCCGGATGAAAATCGTCCAAATATAAATATCTGTCCTGTTTGCTTGGGGCATCCGGGGACATTGCCCACGATAAACAAAAGGGCTGTTGAGTATATGGTAAAAATAGGACATGCTTTAAATTCAAATATTGCAAAAAAAACAAAATTTGATAGAAAAAATTATTTTTATCCGGATATTCCGAAAGGCTACCAAATATCTCAGTATGATATTCCTTTATGTGAGGGGGGCTATTTGGATGTGAAAGGAAGAAAAATAAATATAACCAGAGTGCATTTGGAGGAGGATACGGCAAAGTCCATACACGGAAGTTCCGGTTACAGTTTTGTTGATTTTAACAGAGCCAGTGCTCCTTTAATGGAGCTTGTGACAGAGCCGGAGATATATTCAGCCGAGGAAGCCAAAGCATTTTGTGAAAATCTGCAGAAAATACTGCAGTATCTGGAGGTTTCAGATGCCAATATGGAAAAAGGGCAAATGCGTTGCGAGGTTAATATCAGTTTAAATAAAAAAGATGAAAGCGAGCTTGGTACAAAAGTTGAGATAAAAAATCTAAATTCTTTTAAGGCTGTTAAAGATGCTGCGGAATTTGAAATAAGAAGACAAAGTTTGGCTTTGGATAATGGGGAAAAAATTATTCAAGAAACCAGAGGTTGGGATGAGAACAGGAAAGTTACTTTTTCTCAGAGAAAAAAAGAAAATGCCGATGATTACAGGTATTTTCCCGATCCTGACTTACCGCTTATAGAAATCGGACTGCTTGATGATATTCCAACAAAAGACTTGGTGGATGCAGATGCTTTAAGAGTTTCTTTACCCGAGCTTCCAAAACAAAAAAAAGAAAGATTTATGAAGGTTTTTGGGGTGTCAGAGCAGGATGTAAAGCTTTTGGTTATGGATAAGAACTTGGCGTTTTATTTTGAAAATGTTGTTTCGGAGTTACAGGGGCTTTTAAAGGAGTCGGGGGAAAAATATTCCGATAAAATAAAAAAAATGATCAAGCTTGCAACAAATTACATAAATACCGATTTGAGAAAAATTTTAAATGAGAAAAAAATAAGCATTTCGGATATTAAAATCTCTGAGGAGGATTTTGCTGAATTGATATATCTGGTTTCAAATAAAAAAATAACTTCAGCGGCAGCCAAAGTTGTGCTTTTTGAGATGGCAGAAAGCGGGGCGGATCCGGATCACATAATAGAAGAGAGAGGGCTTTTGCAGCTTAATGATTCTGATGAGATATCAGAGCTTGCAAAAAAAGTTATAGAAGAAAATCCAAAACCTGCGGAAGATTACAAAAAAGGAAATAAAAATTCTCTGCAGTTTCTTTTAGGTCAAATAATGGCAAAAAGCAAAGGAAAAGCAAATCCGACCATTGCAAAAGAAGAGTTAGAAAAACTTCTTGATTAAATAGTAAAAAAAAGCCGCCTCGTTGCGAGACGGCTTTGTTTTTACTTATTTATTCTTTTATTTTGGCTTTTTTTGCCAAAAAAATCAAAAAAAGCAGCAAAACAAAAGAGAAAAGCACTCCTTTGGGGTATTTAACAGAGATAACCAAAGGCAAAAGAGCAATCCTTGTCAAATCCCTCAGTCTTTCATTTTTTGCGATAATGTTCGCTATGGGGGGAGAGTATTCGTAATAAAGATTAACAAATTTTCTTCCCGCAGCATTTTTCAGAAGGACATCATCCCTGAATTTCCTAAGGAGTAAAACATCCGGCTCCATATAGGAACCATAGGCGGCGGTAGCGATAAAGCAGCCGCTTTTTTTTGAATTTTCCTCTTTTTTATTGTTTAGATTCGTTTCGGATGTTTTTTTCTCGTTAGGTATTATTATATTTGTGTATTTTGTATTTGTGCAGTTTCCGCTGCTGTCACAGGTGTGAATTTTATAATAATAGTTTTTACCTTGCGCAAGATTGAGGTCATCGTAGGAATGACGACCATCGGGAGAGCATTTGATAAATTCCTCCAAAATTAACCAATTTATATTATCGGTTGATCTTTTAAGAATTGTATTGTTGCAATCTAAGTCGGATGGGTCATTCCATGTGAGTCTCACACCGGTCTGAAAAAGCTCTGATGTGAAATTACTTACATCTGACGGCAAAACAGAGTCAGAGTTGACTGTTACAAATATTTTTCCGGAATCTTCGCCAAAAACTCCATAGGAGTTAAAGTGTTTTATCCATACCTCGTATTCTCCCGGAACAGCGTCAAGAGGAATCTCCATTCTTTGACAGCCATTGAAGGGATTTATGCATGGTTTTCCGGTTATTGAATTTGCCGGTACATTAAAGCTTTGGGTAAACCTTCCATTTAGCTCCTTGGCGACTATCTGGTATCCGGCAATATCCTTGGTATTTGGGGTATCCCAAGATATCATCGTATTACCCACAGTGACCAAGCTTGTTAAATTTGTTGCAGCTTGTGTTGTTAATTGATATTCGGAAACATTTATGGTCATTTCTCCCATAAGAGTTTCTTTTTGGTTTTTATCAAAGGTCTTTACTTTGACATAATAACTTCTGCCAAAATATACAACAAATGAAGATCCATTTATAAAAACTTTAAATCCAATTAAATTAAGTTGATTGGCATTTTTTCCGTTTATCAGAATGGGAGCTCCCCAATTTGGATATGGAGTTTTTATATTAAACAGGGTTGTGGTTATATTTTCACTGTTTATTGTCAAATTGGCTGATAAGGGAGCATAAAATTGGTCAAGTGGATTTGGAAATGTCCATAAAAAGCCTAAAGACTGATTGCTTTCATTACCGGCAGAATCCAGTAAAGATACTGGGCTGGGATATGTTTTATCAAACTCAAAGTTTAAGTTTGCCACATCACAAGAGCCTTTGGAGCTGCCTACGCAAATAGAGAAACCTTTGGTATCCGTTGTCGTGGCCGGACCAAACTTAAAAGTGCCATCGCGACTTAAGCTGAAACTTCCGGCTGGAGCATTCATTGAGGTTGCCATGAAAAACAAAATAAAGATAATATACCTAAACATTTTTCTCTCCTTTTGGGTTGGATAGTGTCTTTTTAAAGTTAAGTATTTTCAAGGTACAGTATTTGTTGTCTAGCCAGGATGTTAGAATATCTTTTAAATTATGTCAATAAGCTTGCAAAAAATTGACAAATTTAAATAAATCGTGTAAATTAATACTCTCTAAAAATTAATTGAATTTTTAAATAAAAATTCAATTTATCAAATTTAAAATCATATGAAAATTATAAAATTATCTTTTTTACTTTTGTTTATCTTTTTCTTTGGCAATAACATTGATTTTGTTTCAGCGCAAACAATTTATCCTGCCAATATAGACGATCTAAAAATCGTGGAAGTTACAGATAACACCATGTCTTTGACCTGGACGGCTTCTGGCGATGATGATTATTTTGGATATGCCGATCATTATGATATGAGAATATCCAAAGCAGGGATTGCTCCTGTAGCCTGGAATCTTTATGAGCAAGTTTTAAATTTACCAAAACCCGGCATACCGGCAGTTAAAAAAGAACAGTTTACAATAACAGGTCTTAACGCTTCAACCACTTATTCTGTTGCTGTTAGAGCAGTTGATGCGGCGGGAAATTATTCTTTAGATTTTAATGTTGCCGAAGGAACGACTCTTAGCTCAACAAGCTCTGTGAGAATTATAAATAATTTAAATTTTTTTCCAAAACTTGAATATAGTAATCCCATTTCAAAATTATTTTCAATAACAATATTTAAAGCCGGAGAATTAAACCCCGTTTTAAAATTTTCTCAAGTTACTGATTCTTCCGGAAAAGTATCTTTACCTTCCAATTCCGGTTTATTTTCAGGGGCATTTGATATTTTGGTTAAATCAGATAAATATTTATCAAAAAAAACAAGGGGTTTAAATTTAAAATCAGATATGAATATAAATTTGGAACAAATGAGCGCGGGTGATTTAAATTCTGACGGTATAATAAATTCACTTGATTGGTCTTTATTGAGTTCTAATTGGTTTACCTCAAATTCTTCCTACGATCTTAGCGGTGATGGTTTTGTTAATTCATTGGATTGGAGTATTATGAGTAAAAATTGGTTTTTAATGGGAGATTTTTAAAACTAAAATTATGAAAAGATATTTATTTTTTACGATACTATTAGGACTATTTCTTTTTTCAATACCGGTTTATGCGAATGCGGCCAGTCTTAGTTTAAGCAGTGCAAGCACCAATTATGAAGTGGGGGATATTTTTAATGTCAACATAATATTGGATGCCCAGGGGCAGCCTGTACAAGGTGTTGATATAAGATATTTAAATTATGACCCATCTTTTTTGGAAGTTTTGGATGCTGATTCTCAAACTAACGGTGTTCAGATAAAGGCGGGATCTTTGATGCCGAACACGAATGCAAATTCGGTATCTGGAGGGAAAATATTATTTTCTCAATCAAGTTCCGGTTCCCAATCTTTTAATGGGTCCGGAGTATTGGCAACCATTAAATTTAAAGTTTTAAAAAGCGGCTCAACTCAATTAAGTTTTGACTTTATTCAAAATTCTTCAATGGATACCAACATTGCAAGCAATGGTCAAGATATTTTAACTTCAGTAAGTCAAAAAAGTTTTACATTCTCAGAAAAGACTCAAGTTAATGATACAGAGGGGCCTATAAAAATATATTTATCTCCACAAAACGCGGTTTATGGAGTTGGAGATTCATTCTCTGTTAATATAATTATAGATACAAAAGGAAGAAGTATTGATGCGGCCGATATTATTTTAAAATATAACAGCAAGGTTTTGGAGGTTTTGGATTCAGATCAAAATAAAGAGGGTGTTCAGATAAAAAATGGCAATATTTTGGATAATATTCAGATAAATGAGGTTGATAAAAGGAGGTCTACCATAAACTTTTCAAAAACAACAAACCAATCAAGCACATATTCCGGAGCTGGAGTTCTGGCAACAATAAATTTTAGAGCCATAGATAAAGGAAAGGCTTATGTAAAATTTTATTTTAAAAAAAATTATTCAAGATATACAAATCTTGTCAGTGATGGAAAAAATATCCTGGAGGAGGCTGTGGGAGGACTTTACTTGGTTAGTTATGATAATTTACCACTTTTGGTTTACAATAGAAAGCCAAGCGGCACAGTTTTTGCCGATAGGTACCAAACTGTAAGTGTAAAAACAAATAAGAAAGCTTATTGCAGATACTCTTTTGATTCCGGGCTCAATTATGATTCCATGAGAAAATATCTGAGAACAAGAGATGGAATTAATCATTATGCAAGATTGCGGATGGGAGCTTCCGGTTCTTCAACTTTTATTTATGTAAAATGTCAAGATAAATCGAAAAATTATACCAGTTCTTCAGATTATATTATAAATTTTACCACCATCAAACCACCGGAACTTATCGTTCAAGGTGAAACTCCTTTAAAAAATAAGGTTGAAATTGAGTTGTTTTTACAAGGTTCGCTAAAGCCTGTTTATAGTTTTTCAGCCAGAGCAAACAGGGCTGGTAGAGTGCGGTTACCAAGGGATGCCATTTTAAATCCAGGGCATTATGATATAAGTGTAAAATCAAAAAATACTTTAAAAAATAAAGTCAGCGGAGTTTTTTTAGGAGCTGCCTCAGAAGTGGTATTGCCAAAATTGATTGCCGGAGATGTAAATGGGGATGGTGTTATAAATTCAATAGATTGGTCACTGATAAATACCAGATGGTTTAAAAGGGATTATAATTATGATATTAACGGGGACAGAATTATCAATTCCATAGATTGGTCTTTTATCAAAAAAAATTGGCTAAAAAGAGGAGATATATAAGTTAAAAATATGAAAAATCACTTTTTTAAATTAGTTTTAATATCATTGTTTTTTATTCCGGTATTTGTGCAGGCCGCTGCCACTTCCATTTTTGTTCCGACAGGTGGTTTTGATAATGCGGTTTTGAGTATCTCTGATGCAAATTCTTCTTATTTTGTTAATGATGAATTTACTGTGCAAATAATACTTGATACCAAAGGTAATTTTGTGGAGGGAGTTGATATTGTTTACTTAAATTATGACCCATCTTTTTTGGAAGTTTTGGATGCTGATTCTCAAACTAACGGTGTTCAGATAAAGGCGGGATCTTTGATGCCGAACACGAATGCAAATTCGGTATCTGGAGGGAAAATATTATTTTCTCAATCAAGTTCGGGAAATAACAGTTATTCGGGCAGTGGGGTGCTTGCATCCATTAATTTTAAAGTCTTAAAAGAAGGGACAACTTCATTGACTTTTGATTTTACGAAGGGGTTAACCACAGATACTAATGTGGCTGGTAGTGGTAAAGATATTTTAAGTTCAGTTGAAAATAAAACCTATGTTTTAAAAGTTTCTTCCGGTTCTAATAGCTCAAGTTCACCTTCTTCAAATGATTCATCTTCATCTGATGGTTTATCCGGTGGTGGAGTTATCAATAACAGTTCCGATTCCCCAAGTAGTAATTCTTCCAGCTCCAATACCACCAACAAAAATACAAGTTCAACTTCAAATGAGGATAGCTTGAATACAATTTCTCAAAATAAAAATTCTGATGATACAGATAAATTGAGAGAGGGTGAGCTGTTTAAAATTGGCGGAGATTCCAAAATTTATCTTATAGAAAACGGTAAAAGAAAACATATACCGTCTGCCGAGGAATTTAATAAAAGAGGTTTTAAGTGGAACGATATTAAAACGGTTTCATTAGATATTTTAGATAAATATCCGGAAGAAAGCTATGAAGCCGTTGGTATTTCCAAAAAAAGCAGTAGTCATATCCTTTTAAGGACACCGGAGGATTCCAAAATTTATCTTATAGAAAATGGTAAAAGAAAACATATACCGTCTGCTGAGGAATTCAACAAAAGAGGTTTTAAGTGGAATGATATTAAAACGGTTTCATCGGCAACCTTAAATCAATATCCAGAAGAGGACTATTATTCCGGAAATTCTCTTGCATCGGATTCTTCTTTTACTTCTTTGGTTAAATTTTCAGATTCTCCAAAAGTTTATGTGGTGTTTGGCTCTAAAAAAGAAATAGTCCACATTCCAACTTATGAGGCTTTTGTTTCCGCCGGTTTTGATTTTTCTCAGGTAAAATATAAAGACGCAAAAGAGAGAAAAAATTACAAAGTTTTGCTTCTGGTAAAAGGAAAAAGTCCCGAAGTTTATTTTCTTGATCCGAACAAAAGAGTAAGAAAGCATATTGCATCACCGGAAGTATTTAATTCTTACGCTCAAAACAGATGGGAAGATATAGCTGTTATTCCGGAAAAATATTTAAATATGTACAAAGATGTAAAACTTATTCAAGTGGAGGGTGATCCGACAGTATATTTTTTGGATGGAAAAGTAAAAAGAAGGATTCCATCTTTGGCTGTCTTTAATGAAAATGGATTTGAATGGCAAGATGTTATGAAAGTTAACAGGTTTGAAATGAATTTTTATTTAACCGGCAAACCCTTAACGGGAAATCTTGCTTCTTTATAAAAATAAAAATAACTTGGTTTTAAACCAAGTTATTTTTATTTTTAGTTTACAATTCTTTTATGGTGTTTAAAATAAGCTTATAAGAACCATCTCTTAAGTCAATTTTTCCGCTTATTACAGCTATTAAATCTGTTTTTAGAAGTTCTCGGTATTTTTCAAAAGTTTTTGGAAATATAACCAGTTCTATTTTTCCACTTAAATCTTCAAGTTGGGCAAATGCCATCGGGTCACCATTTTTGGTTGTTATTTTTTTTATATTATTTATCATTCCACCAAATTTCATTGTTTTTCCCACAGTATTATCAGTGATGTCTTGGATTTTAGCTGTAGTTTTTTCAAGTTTACTTTTATGTTCCAAAAGGGGATGTCCGGACATATAAAGTCCAACCAGTTCTTTTTCCCATAAAAGCATTTCCTTTTTTGGAATATTTTGAACTTCGTCCAATTTTAAGTCTGATAAATTCATATTGGAATCTTCTCCAAAAAGTCCCAATTGAGGCACCTCAGTTTTTTTATTTTTTTCATTTTTAATAAAATTTAAAATATTTTTGAGATTTCCAAAAAGCTTGCTTCTGCTTTCAAATTCATCAAGAGCTCCGGCTTTTATAAGAGACTCCAGAGATTTTTTATTAAAATCCTTGTGTTTTATTCTTTTTAAAAAATCTTTCAAAGATTTGAATTTTCCGTTTGTTTTTCTTTCTTCTATTATGGCTTCAGAAATATTTTCTCCAACCCCTTTTATAGCAACAAGTCCAAATCTTATTTCATTGTCTGAAATAACAGCAAAATCTTTATAACTTTCATTTACGCTTGGCGCAAGAACTTTTATGCCCAAGTCTTCAGCTTCCTCAATTAGAAAAGCTATGCGCTCTATATCTCTTAAGTCGGCGGTCATCAAAGAAGCCATAAATTCAGGAGGAAACTTAGCTTTAAGATAGGCGGTTTGATAACCGACAAGTCCATAACAGGCAGCATGCGAGCGATTGAAACCGTAACGCGCAAAAGGAGGGAACATCTCCCAAATTCTTTGAGCAGTTTGTTTGTCAATGCCCTTTGCTGTCATGCCCTTTATCAATTTTTCACCTTGCTCATCCAACAGCTCTTTTATTTTTTTCCCGATTGCTTTTCTTAAAATATCAGCTTCAGCCAAAGTAAAGCCGGCCAAATCTCTGGCAATACGCATCATTTGTTCTTGATAAACACCTATTCCGTAAGTATTTCCCAATATGGGTTCAAGCTTGGGGTGTAGGAATTTTACTTTTTTAAGTCCATGTTTTCTGGCGATAAAATCCGGAATAAGCTCCATTGGTCCCGGGCGATAAAGCGCTACCATAGCGATAATATCTTCAAGTTCTGTGGGCTTCAGTTCCTTTAGATATCTTTTCATTCCGGATGATTCAAGTTGAAATATCCCGGTGGTTTTTGCTTCTTGAAAAAGCTTGAATACATCTTTATCATCAAGCGGAACTTTGTCCATATCCACATCAATGTTTCGTCGTTTTTTTACAATCTTTAAAGTTCTTTCAATAATTGAAAGATTTTTTAAGCCTAAAAAATCCATCTTTAAAAGCCCAAGGTCTTCAATTGCATGCATTTCATATTGTGTAACTATTTGTTTTCTGGCATTTTCTTCAACACCAGAGCTATCTTGAGATTTTGTTGCATATTGAAGCGGAACAGATTCAGAAAGTGGATCCCTTGCTATCACAACCGCACAAGCATGGGTTGAGGCATGTCTTGATACGCCTTCCAATTTTTTTGCCGAATCTAAAAGTATTTTTACATCATCATTTTTTTTATACAGTTCTTTTAATTCCGCCACATCTTTTAGCGATTCTTTAAGTGAAGATCCAAAATTTATGAGTTTTGCGATTTTGTCACAAAAAGTATAATCCATGCCAAGCGCTCTACCAGTGTCTCTGATAGCGGCGCGAGCAGCCATAGTTCCAAAAGTGATTATTTGAGCTACATGTTTTTGCCCGTATTTTTCATTGACATAATCCAAAACTTCGTCCCGTCTGGTGTCGGCAAAATCAAGGTCAATATCAGGCATGCTTATTCTTGCCGGATTTAAAAATCTTTCAAAAAGAAGGTCATATTTTAACGGATCTATATTTGTAATATTTAAAAGATAAGCGACTATTGAACCGGCAGCCGAACCCCTTCCCGGACCAACAACTATCTTATTTTCTTTTGCCCAATTTACAAAATCTTGCACTATCAAAAAATAAGCTGCAAAACCGGTTTTTTCTATAATGGAAAGTTCATAATCTATTCGTTCCATTACTTCTTTTGCAAGAGGCGTCTTGTATCTTTTTTTTGCGCCCAAAAAGCAAAGTTCTCTTAAAAATTCATCTGAGCTTTTTCCGTTAGGAACAGAGTAGGTTGGAAGAAGAGTTTTGCCAAGCTCTATTTCTACATTGCATTGTTCAGCTATTTTTACAGTATTTTCCAAAGCTTCTTTTTGGTAAGGAAATGTTTTGAATATTTCTTTTGGACTTTTTAGAGAGAAATCATCTTGAGCAAGGGTTATTCTGTCTCCCTCTCCAAGCTTTGCTCCCGTTTGCACCGCCATTAAGGTGTCTTGAGCCTTGGCATCCTCTTTTTCCAAATAATGAACATCATAAGCGGCGACCAAAGGCACATCAAATTGTTTTGAGTATTCTATAAGTTTTTGATTGACGGTTTCAGAAATTTTTATACCCGGGTGATGTTCAAGTTCAAGGTAAAAATTTTTTTTGAATATTTTTTTGTATGTTTGTATGAGATCTTCGGCTCTTTGAAAGTTTCTTGTTAATATCGCTCTTGGTATCTCTCCGGATATACAGGCAGAAAGCGCAATTAAACCTTCAGAATATTTGGCTAAAAGCTCTTTATCAACTCTCGGTTTGTAATAAAAACCCTCAAGACTGGCTGTTGTTGCAATTTTTATCAAGTTTTTGTAGCCTGTATCATTTTTTGCAAGGAGTACCAGGTGATATTTTTTATCATCTATTCCGGATTCTTTATCTTTAAGAGTTCTTGGGGCGACATAAATTTCAAGCCCGATAATTGGCTTTATACCGTGTTTTTTTGCAGATTTATAAAACTCAATAGTTCCATACATATAACCATGATCTGTGAGCGCTACCGAGTCCATGCCAAGTTCTTTCACTTTTTTTACCAGATCATCAATTTTTGGCAGACCATCAAGCAAGCTAAAGTGAGAGTGCGCATGAAGGTGGATGAATTTTTGTTTATCTGACAT
>Ga0256830_1002745_pt1 | contig 11380 bp, 7 predicted proteins | sample 128326metaG_FD_190537 | JGI IMG/M metagenome (GOLD analysis project Ga0256830, IMG submission 190537) | Hydrothermal vent microbial communities from Lau Basin, Pacific Ocean - 128-326 | ecosystem: Environmental > Aquatic > Marine > Hydrothermal vents | place: Pacific Ocean: Lau Basin | collected...
GCCAGATCCCGGCCATAGCAGTTGGAACAGACCCCATACCGGCTTTCACAGGAAATCGGCGACCTGACATGGATGGTATCGACACCTAAGCCGTCGAGTCTTTCGACCCAGTTTTCATCGAGCAGCGTATTGCGCGGGATCAGTACTTCGTCGCTGCGCGCGCCAGAGCCCATGACGTCACGTGCCACCACGCGCCCGAGCACCCGGTCGGCCAGTGTTTCGATCGTATCACCGCCTTCGATAATGGCACGCATTTCGATACCCTGCTCAGTCCCGCAATCATGTTCGGTCACGACCAGGTCCTGCGCCACATCGACGAGCCGGCGTGTCAGGTAACCCGAGTTTGCGGTCTTCAGTGCGGTATCCGCCAGTCCCTTACGCGCACCATGCGTCGAAATAAAGTAGTGGTTGACGTTCAAGCCCTCACGGAAGTTCGCGGTGATCGGCGTTTCGATGATCGAACCGTCCGGCTTGGCCATCAACCCACGCATGCCGGCAAGCTGACGGATCTGCGCCGCGCTGCCCCGCGCCCCGGAATCGGCCATCATGTGGATCGAGTTGAACGACGGCTGTTTTACCTCGTTACCATCGGCATCGATCACCGTCTCGGTCGCCAGCTTCTCCATCATCGCCTTGGCGACCTGGTCATTGGTGCGCGACCAGATATCGATGACCTTGTTGTAGCGCTCGCCACGGGTCACCAGGCCGTTCTGGTACTGTGCTTCGATATTCCTGACTTCCTCCTCGGCCGCAGCCAGGATTTCCGCCTTGCTTTCCGGAATCACCATGTCGTCGACTCCAAACGACACGCCGGCGTAGGTCGAATAACGAAACCCGGTATACATCAGCTGGTCGGCAAAGATCACGGTCGCCTTCAACCCGAGCTTGCGGTAACAGACATTGATTACGTTGGAGATCGCCTTTTTGGTCATATCCCGGTTGACCAGCTCATACGGCAGGCCTTCCGGCACTATGTCATACAGCAGCGCACGGCCAACGGTCGTGTCCTTGACCTCGGTGTGGTCGACCAGTTCACCGTTTTCGTCCGGCAGCGTCTCGGTCACACGCACCTTGACCATCGCATGCAGATCGACGACTTTGTTTTCCATCGCCCGGTAGACTTCCTTGGTGTCGGCAAACACCATGCCTTCACCCTTGGCATTGATACGCTGCCGGGTCATGTAATAGAGGCCAAGCACCACGTCCTGTGACGGAACGATGATCGGGTCGCCGCTGGCCGGCGACAGAATATTATTGGTCGACATCATCAACGCACGTGCCTCGAGCTGCGCCTCGATCGACAACGGCACATGCACTGCCATCTGGTCACCATCGAAGTCCGCGTTGAACGCGGTACAGACCAGTGGATGCAACTGAATCGCCTTGCCTTCGATCAATACCGGCTCGAACGCCTGGATCCCCAGCCGGTGCAGCGTCGGCGCACGATTGAGCATCACCGGGTGTTCGCGAATCACTTCTTCGAGAAAGTCCCAGACCTCGCTGCCCTCACGCTCCACCTGCTTCTTTGCAGCCTTGATCGCCGTTGCCATGCCGCTCAAGGTCAGCTTGCTGAATATAAACGGCTTGAACAGCTCCAGTGCCATTTTCTTCGGCAGGCCGCACTGGTGCAGTTTCAATGTCGGCCCGACCACGATCACCGAACGGCCCGAATAATCGACACGCTTACCCAGCAGATTCTGGCGAAAGCGCCCCTGCTTGCCCTTGATCATGTCCGCCAGCGACTTGAGCGGCCGCTTGTTGCTGCCAGTGATTGCACGCCCGCGGCGGCCGTTGTCCAGCAGCGCATCGACAGACTCCTGCAACATGCGTTTTTCATTGCGCACGATGATGTCCGGCGCGTTCAACTCCAAAAGCCGCTTCAGGCGGTTGTTACGGTTGATCACCCGGCGGTACAGGTCATTGAGATCCGATGTCGCAAAACGTCCACCATCCAGCGGCACCAGCGGACGCAGGTCCGGCGGCAGCACAGGCAGTACCGTCATCACCATCCATTCCGGTTGATTCCCGGAACTGATAAACGACTCGACCAGTTTCAAACGCTTGGTCAAGCGCTTCAGCTTGGTCTCGGAATTGGTCGCGGCGATTTCCCCACGCAGTGTTTCGGACTCATGCTTCAGATCCAGCTGCATCAACAGCTCGTAGACCGCCTCGGCACCCATTTTAGCTTCGAAATCGTCACCATACTGCTCGACCGCTTCCAGGTACATCTCGTCCGACAGCAACTGGCCGCGCTCGAATTCATCGATCATGCCGGGATTGGTCACCACGTAGGCCTCGAAATACAGCACGCGTTCGATGTCGCGCAGCGTCATATCCAGTAACAGGCCGATCCGTGAAGGCAGCGATTTCAGGTACCAGATATGTGCCACCGGGCTGGCCAGCTCGATATGCCCCATGCGTTCGCGCCGGACCTTGCTCAAGGTGACTTCGACCCCGCATTTCTCACACACCACGCCGCGGTGCTTGAGACGTTTGTACTTGCCGCACAGGCATTCATAGTCCTTGACCGGCCCGAAGATCTTGGCACAGAACAGGCCATCACGTTCCGGTTTGAACGTACGGTAATTGATCGTCTCTGGTTTTTTGACCTCGCCATGCGACCAAGAACGAATCATGTCCGGCGACGTCAACCCGATGTGAATCGTGTCGAAATCCTCTGCGTGACCCTGTGCCTTGAAAAGATTCAGTAATTCTTTCATTTCAGCTCCCAGTTGATAAGGACGAGTAACTGCTAATCCTGCTCCAGCTCGATATTGATTCCCAGCGACCGGATCTCCTTGATCAGAACATTGAAGGACTCGGGCATACCCGCCTCCATACGATGATCGCCATCAACGATATTCTTGTACATCTTGGTCCGGCCATTGACATCGTCCGACTTGACGGTCAACATCTCCTGCAAGGTATACGACGCCCCGTAGGCTTCCAACGCCCAGACTTCCATTTCCCCGAACCGCTGACCACCGAACTGCGCCTTGCCACCCAGCGGTTGCTGGGTCACCAGGCTGTAAGGCCCGGTCGAACGGGCATGCATCTTGTCGTCAACCAGGTGGTTCAGTTTCAGCATGTACATATAGCCCAAGGTGACCGGCCGTTCGAACGGCTCACCGGTACGGCCATCATACAAAGTCGCCTGGCCCGATTCCGGCAGACCGGCGAGTTTGAGCATGTTCTTGATCTCAGTCTCGTGCGCACCGTCGAAGACCGGCGTCGCCATCGGCACGCCGTCTTTGAGGTTCTCGGCCAGCTCCAGTATCTCCTCGTCACTGAACTGGTCCAGCTCTTCCTTCTTGCCGGAAGAGTTATAGATCTGGTTGAGAAACTTGCGCAGCTCCTCGGCCTTGGCCTGCTGCTGCAGCATCTCGCCGATTTTCAGTCCCAGCCCCTTGGCTGCCCAGCCGAGATGAGTTTCAAGCACCTGGCCGACATTCATCCGTGACGGCACCCCCAGCGGATTCAGCACGATGTCTGCCGGTGTCCCGTCCTTGGTGTATGGCATATCCTCGACCGGAACGATCTGCGAAATCACCCCTTTGTTGCCATGCCGGCCGGCCATCTTGTCACCCGGCTGGATACGCCGTTTGACCGCCAGGTAGACCTTGACCATTTTCAAGACACCCGGAGGCAGATCATCCCCCATCGTGATCTTTTCACGCTTCAACTCGAAACGGGCCTTAAGGTCCTCTTGCTGCTGCTTCAGCTGTTCGGCCGCCTTGGCCAGCTGGTTGTTGTAGTCCTCGTTGTGCAGCCTGATCTCGAACCATTTTTCACGCGGTAATTCATCCAGGTAGGCCTTGGTGATCTTGGTGTTGGCACCCAGCTTGTTCGGGCCGCCATCGGCCACCTTGTTCAGCAACAAGCGCTCGACACGCTGGTAGATGTCGTTCTCGACGATCCGGTACTGGTCGTCGAGATCATGCTTGATCTGGTCGATCTGCGCCTGTTCGATCTCGAGTGCACGCTTGTCCTTGGTCACGCCATCACGGGTAAACACCTGCACGTCGATCACTGTGCCGTCCATACCTGAAGGCACACGCAACGAAGTATCCTTCACATCCGAAGCCTTCTCGCCAAAAATCGCGCGCAGCAGTTTTTCCTCCGGTGTCAACTGGGTTTCGCCCTTCGGCGTCACCTTGCCGACAAGAATATCGCCGGGCTTGACCTCGGCACCGATAAACACGATGCCCGACTCATCGAGCTTGGCCAATGCCGATTCACCGACATTCGGGATATCACCGGAAATCTCCTCCGAACCAAGCTTGGTATCACGCGCGATACAGCTCAATTCTTCGATATGAATCGTCGTCAGCCGGTCTTCCTGCACCACGCGCTCCGAGATCAGGATCGAGTCTTCAAAGTTGTAACCGTTCCAAGGCATAAACGCGACCAGCAGGTTCTGCCCCAGTGCCAGTTCGCCGAGATCGGTCGAAGGACCGTCCGCCAGCACATCGCCGCGCGAAATCCGGTCACCCGGCTTGACCAACGGGCGCTGGTTGATACAGGTGTTCTGGTTCGAACGCGTATACTTGGTCAATGTATAGATATCGACACCGGACTGGCCGACTGTCGCCTCGTCATCGTTGACACGCACCACGATACGGCTGGCATCGACGGTATCGACTACACCACCACGTTCGGCGACCACGGTCACGCCGGAATCCTCGGCCACGGTACGCTCCATCCCGGTACCGACCAGCGGTTTCTGTGCACGCAGCGTCGGCACCGCCTGGCGCTGCATGTTCGAGCCCATCAGCGCACGGTTTGCGTCGTCGTGCTCCAGGAACGGTATCAGGCTTGCCGCCACCGACACCACCTGGCGCGGAGAGACATCCATGTACTGGACATCCTTCGGTGGATTCAAGGTAAACTCGTTGGCATGCCGGCATGACACCAACTCACCAACCAGGTTGTTCTTGCCGTCGACCTCGGCATTGGCCTGGGCGATGATATACTGACCTTCCTCGATCGCTGACAGGTAATCGATCTCATCGGTCACTTTACCCTTGACCACCTTGCGGTACGGAGTCTCGAGAAAACCATAGTCATTGGTCCGCGCGTACACCGCCAGCGAATTGATCAGGCCGATGTTCGGGCCTTCCGGGGTCTCGATCGGACAGACACGGCCATAGTGCGTGGTATGCACGTCACGGACCTCGAAACCGGCACGCTCGCGTGTCAGCCCACCTGGCCCCAGGGCCGAGATACGGCGCTTGTGCGTCACCTCGGACAAGGGATTGTTCTGATCCATAAACTGCGACAGCTGGCTGGAACCGAAAAACTCCTTGATGGCCGCCGCGACAGGCTTGGCATTGATCAACTCCTGCGGCATCAGGCCTTCAGACTCGGCCAGTGCCAGGCGCTCCCTGACGGCGCGCTCGACCCTGACCAGGCCGACACGAAACACATTCTCGGTCATTTCGCCGACACAACGTACACGGCGGTTGCCCAAGTGATCGATATCGTCAGTCTGGCCGTTGCCATTGCGGATGTCGATCAGTGTCTTGAGCACCGCGACGATATCCTCTTTATCCAGCACTCCAGGGCCAGTGTCTTCAGTACGCCCGACCCGGCGGTTGAATTTCATTCTGCCGACCGCGGACAGGTCGTAGCGCTCTTCGTTGAAAAACAGGTTGGCGAACAGGTTGTTGGCCGCGTCCTTGGTCGGCGGCTCTCCCGGGCGCATCATCCGGTAGATCTCCACCACGGCCTCGAGCCGGGTGCTGGTCGGATCGATACGCAGCGTATCGGAAATAAACGGCCCATGCTCGAGATCGTTGATATGCAGCACGCTGATCGACTTGACCCCGGCCTCCTGCATCGCGGCAATCGACTCTTCGGTCAGCACATCATTGACCTTGACCAGCACTTCTCCGGTCTCGGTGTCGACCACGTCATGCGCAACCACCTTGCCGATCAGGTAGCTCTGTGGCAACTCCAAGGTCTTGAGTTTCGCTTTTTCCATCTGGTTGATCACGCGCTGCGTGATACGCTTGCCTTCCTCGACGATCACCTTGGATTTGACTTTGATATCCACCAGTGCCGTCTCGCCCTTGAGCCGGGACGGGACCAGTGCCATTTTCACCATGCCGTTCTTGTGAAAAGTGAAATCGATGGTTTCGAAGAACAAGCGAAGTATTTCTTCATCGGTGTATTCCAGTGCCCGTAACAGAATCGTCGCCGGCAGCTTGCGGCGGCGGTCGATGCGCACGAACACACAGTCCTTGGGATCGAACTCGAAATCCAGCCAGGAACCGCGGTACGGGATCACCCTGGCGTTGTACAGTTTTTTACCGGAGGAGTGGGTTTTGCCCTTGTCATGGTCGAAAAACACACCAGGTGAACGGTGCAGTTGTGACACGATCACCCGCTCGGTGCCGTTGATCACGAAGGTACCGGTATTGGTCATCAACGGCATTTCGCCCATGTAGACTTCCTGCTCCTTGATGTCCTTGACGGTCTTGTTCGCGGATTCCTTGTCATAGATGATCAGCTGCACCTTGACCCGCAAAGGGGCTGAATAGGTCAGGCCGCGCAACTGACATTCCTTGACATCGAAGGCCGGCTGTCCGAGGCGATAGCTGATGTACTTCAGTTCAGCATTGCCCGTGTAGCTGACGATCGGAAACACCGAGTTCAATGCGGCATGCAAACCGACATCCTTGCGCTTGTCCGGATCCGTATCTTCCTGCAGATACTTCTTGTACGAATCGAGTTGAATCGCCAGCAGAAAGGGAACGCCCAAAACGCTTTTTTGCTTACCGAAATCCTTACGAATTCGCTTTTTCTCGGTAAAAGTGTATGCCATGTTGCAATACCTCAGCTTGTCGCACGCAATTTGTTATTGAAAAAAACTTCAAACTCATTTATAAATTTACCAAGGGCATACGGCTGCCTTTGGTAAAAACAGGCACTTCCTGTCCGGTTGTTCGCTCTGCGGACGGAATCCCCGCACAAAATTCCGTATCAATAAACAACACGACCAGGCCGGCAACATCCGCTACCAGCCTGGATCGTGTACTTGACTTATGACTTGACTAACAAGTTATTTAAGTTCGACTGATGCTCCAGCCTCTTCAAGTTGCTTCTTCATTTCTTCCGCTTCGGCCTTGGCAACCGCTTCCTTCAATGTTGCCGGTGCGCCTTCGACCATCTCCTTGGCGTCTTTCAGGCCAGCGCCTGTAATCGCGCGTACTGCCTTGATCACATTCACTTTCTTGTCACCGATTGCAGTCAGGACCACGTCGAACTCGTCCTTCTCCGCAGCCGCTTCGCCACCACCGTCAGCCGGGGCGACAACAGCTGCTGCAGGTGCTGCTGCGGTGACACCGAATTTATCCTCCATCGCCGCGATCAGGTCGACAACCTCCATCACGGTCATGTTGGAAATAGTATCAAGAATTTCTTCAGTTGAAACTGCCATCACTGTACTCCTAAATATAGTTCAAAATCAGGATGCTGAATCCTTTTGCTCTTTGACTGCGGCCAAGGTGCGTACAAGCTTGCCCGGCACCTCGTTGAGTGTCCGCGCCAGCTTGTCCAGCGGTGCCCGCATGACTGCCATCAACTGGCTGATCGCCTGCTCGCGATTCGGCAGGCTGGCCAGCTTTTTGATGTCTGACGCATCCAGCAGGCTCCCACCGATCGCGACCAGCCTGACGACCAGCTTGTCGTTGTCCTTGGCAAAAGCGTCGATCAAACGCGCTGCCGCACCAGGGTCTTCCTGCGAAAAAGCCAGCATCAGCGGACCGGTCAGCTGCGCGGACATGCACTCGAATTCCGTACCTTCGACCGCACGTCTTGCGAGGGTGTTCTTGACCACCCGCAGATAGACACCTTCATTACGCGCCTTGGCACGCAGGTCGGTGAGCTGGTCCACTGTCAGGCCCCGGTATTCGGCGGCAATCGCCGAATGAGCACTGGTTGCGACCTGCGCAACTTCAGCAACCACTTGTTTTTTCTGTTCCAGAGTTAAACTCATAATGCCTCCTAGAAACAGCATGCCTCAGAGCGCTGTAAGCACTCCACCCATCTAAACGACAAGCCTTAAGGCAGTGCTGCAGAAGACCGCATACAGCGTGGTCTTGCTCATACCTTTCAGGACTGGCCGTCTGCGCAGGCTGGTTTAAACGCCGGCGGCTGAAAACAAGCCGCCGGCGTACCTGCGGTCTTTGACGACTACCGTTCCTGCCGGTTCTGACACAAGGTCAGTACAGGTCGAAACGGCAATCCAAAGTCTGACTAAATCTTCAAACTGGCCTGGTCGACCGTGATGCCCGGGCCCATGGTCGAAGAAACCGTAATCTTGTTCATATAGACACCCTTGGCACTCGAAGGCTTCGCCTTCTGCAGGTCTGCCAGCAGCGCCTCGAGATTTTCTTTCAACGCACTGACTTCAAAATCGACCTTGCCGATCGAGCAGTGGATGATCCCGGCCTTGTCGGTACGGTACCTGACCTGGCCCGACTTGGCGTTACTGACGGCCTGGGCGACATCCGGCGTGACCGTGCCGACCTTCGGATTCGGCATCAAGCCCCGCGGACCCAGGATCTGCCCCAGCGCCCCGACGACGCGCATTGCGTCAGGCGAAGCGATCACTACATCATAGTTCAAATCTCCGCCTTTGATTTTTTCCGCCAGGTCTTCCATGCCGACCACATCGGCGCCGGCCTTTTTAGCCGCTTCGGCATTGGCGCCGGAGGTAAATACCGCGACACGCACGGTCTTGCCTGTGCCATGCGGCAATACCGACGAACTCCTGACCACCTGGTCGGATTTGCGCGGGTCGACGCCAAGATTGACACTGACATCGACCGACTCGGTGAATTTCGCTCCCGGCAGCTCTTTGAGCAGTGCAAAAGCCTCTTCAGCCGGGTAAATTTTCTGGCGATCCAGCTTTTCGCGAATCAGTTTCTGTCTCTTGCTGAGCTTTGCCATCACTCGACCCCCTCGACTTCGATCCCCATACTGCGGGCACTGCCGGCAATGGTACGTACACCGGCATCCATATCGGCCGCCGTCAGGTCGGGCTGCTTGGTTTTGACGATCTCTTCCAACTGCTCACGGGTCACCTTGCCTACCTTCGTGGTATTGGGGACACTGCTGCCCTTGTCGATGCCTGCCGCTTTTTTGAGCAATACCGAGGCCGGAGGGGTTTTGGTGATAAAAGTAAAACTGCGATCCGCATAGACAGTGATCACCACCGGTACAGGCATACCCTGCTCGAGGTTTTGTGTCTTTGCATTGAACGCCTTACAGAATTCCATGATCTGCACACCATGCTGACCCAATGCAGGACCAACAGGCGGACTGGGATTGGCCTGCCCGGCAGGCACCTGAAGCTTGACATAAGCCTCGATCTTCTTCGCCATTGTTTAATACCTCTTTGGGTGCAAGCGCCTGCAGCGACTCTGCAGGCTCCCCGTCAACATTAAATTAAAAAAAGAGCACCGCCGGCTAGGCCTTTTCGACCTGGCTGAACTCAAGATCCACCGGGGTGGAACGCCCGAAAATCAGCACGGCTACCCGCACCTTGTTTTTCTCGTAATTCACTTCTTCAACGACGCCATTGAAGTCGTTGAACGGACCACTGGTGACACGCACGACTTCCCCGACCTCGAACAGCACCTTCGGCCGTGGCTTGTCGGACCCTTCCTGTACCCGCTGCAGAATGGTATCAGCCTCCTTGTCGGTAATCGGCGCCGGATGATCACTGGTACCACCGATAAAGCCAAGCACTTTCGGCGTATCCTTGACCAGGTGCCAGGTGTCGTCGGTCATCTCCATCTGCACCAGTACATAGCCTGGAAAAAACTTGCGCTCACTGCGCAGCTGCTGACCTTCGCGCATTTCGACGACTTCCTCGGTCGGCACCATGATTTCACCGAACTTGTCTTCCATGCCGAAACGTTTGATACGCTCGGCCAGGTACTGCTTTACCTTGGCTTCAAACCCGGAATACGCATGGACCACATACCAACGCTTGGACATGAATGTTACCTTTTTTCCTTTCTACCGGAATTCATTTCCACCATACATACAGAAAGTTGTAGATCACCGTCTTCAGCAGCAGATCCATCAACCAGATCGTCACCCCGATGATGACCACCATCACGATCACGATCAAGGTCGTCTGCAGTGTTTCCTGCCGGGTCGGCCAGATCACCTTTCTGACCTCGATCCGCGCATCCTTGACGAATCCCCATGCGCGTTTTCCCTTTTCCGTCGCCAGCGCAAAAGCCATCGCGATTCCCAATGCCACCAGCATGACCAGCGATCCCATCAGGGTCGAGGTCGCCTTGTAGTAAGAAAACGCCATTGCACCCGCAACCGCAATCGCCGTTGCCAACAGCAGTTTTACATTGTCCAGTGCCGATGATTTTGCTTCTGTGTTATCGCCCATCTGCCTTTACCCGGCCCGACGCTCTGTTTGACATGCCCGCCAAAATACTGGCAGGCCAGGAGGGAATCGAACCCCCAACCTGCGGTTTTGGAGACCGCCGCTCTGCCAATTGAGCTACTGGCCTAACTAACTCCTCTCTATTCGATAATTTTAGACACGACGCCTGCACCGACGGTACGGCCGCCTTCACGGATCGCAAAGCGCAGACCGTCTTCCATCGCGATCGGGGCGATCAGCTCCACCGTCATCTTCACATTGTCCCCAGGCATCACCATCTCCACGTCCTTCGGCAGCTCGCACGAACCCGTCACATCCGTCGTCCGAAAATAAAACTGCGGCCGGTAACCCTTGAAAAACGGCGTATGACGGCCTCCCTCATCCTTACTCAACACATACACCTCACACTCAAACTTCGTGTGCGGCGTGATCGATCCCGGCTTCGCCAGCACCTGGCCCCGCTCCACTTCCTCGCGCTTCACTCCACGCAGCAACACCCCAACGTTGTCACCCGCCTGGCCCTGGTCCAAAAGCTTGCGAAACATCTCCACGCCCGTGCACGTCGTCGTCATCGTGTCCTTGATCCCGACAATCTCCACGTCGTCTCCAACCGTAATCACTCCACGCTCCACGCGTCCCGTCACCACCGTACCTCGGCCCGAAATCGAAAACACATCCTCCACCGGCATCAGAAAATCTCCGTCCACCGCCCGGACCGGCTCCGGAAAATACGTGTCCATCGCATCCACCAGCTTGTAGATCGACGGCACGCCAATCTCACTCTGATCTCCCTCCAGCGCCTTCAACGCCGATCCCACGATGATCGGCGTGTCATCCCCAGGAAACTCGTACTTGTCCAGCAGCTCGCGAATCTCCATCTCCACCAGCTCGCGCAGCTCCTCGTCGTCAACCTGGTCCGCCTTGTTCATATAAACCACAATGTGCGGCACCCCTACCTGACGG
>Ga0256830_1002746_pt1 | contig 11379 bp, 7 predicted proteins | sample 128326metaG_FD_190537 | JGI IMG/M metagenome (GOLD analysis project Ga0256830, IMG submission 190537) | Hydrothermal vent microbial communities from Lau Basin, Pacific Ocean - 128-326 | ecosystem: Environmental > Aquatic > Marine > Hydrothermal vents | place: Pacific Ocean: Lau Basin | collected...
ATCCCATACCTATAAAAACCCAAAACAGCAGGCCAGTTCCATAATGCCTTATCTCTGTATTAAAAAAACTGAATATTATCTGTGAAAAAATAACTATTGTAATAAACGCCATTAAAAATCCGTATTCTGTTCTTGCATTTTCTCGTATAAACCTAAGAGCTTTACGAAAAAAATCAGCCAAAAACCACAAAAAAAGCCCCAAGCCTATTAGTCCAGTTGTATGAAAGAGCTGAACAAAATCATTATGTGGTCCTTCTGTCCTAACTAGTCCGGAACCATCAAGAAAGATTGTATCGGTACCCATAGGAAAACCAAAAAGGAATGTCAGCGTTCCAGCAGAAAATACTTCATTAATAGTATAAGCCCAATGCAGCAACCTCCAACCGGCGGTAGAGCTTTCATAATCATGCACCATTACCATATTAATTGCGTTAAGAACAGGAGACTTAAAAGCATCAGGGATAAAAAACATAAACATAACACCAACAAGCACAGTCAATAATAAAAAGGTGAAAATTCTCCTTAGCTTCTTTCCCGGAAAAATTAGCATTAAAAATAATATGTCGGCCAATAAAATTATATACATTGTCCTTACACCTGCAAACACAACAACAAACAACTGCAAGATCATAATACCAGTAACTACTCGCCTATATGGTAGTCTGCGCCCCATAATCAGAGAAACCAATGTAAGCAAAGCCCCAAGCATGACCACATAGGTCTCCTTGTGCCAGGCTAGCTTTACAACCTCACCAGTTGTAGCGTTTTCCTGGATGGTTCCGTAACCAGGCAGAATATCTATTCCAAGCATCCTAAAATAAATTGGTATCATCATAGCAACAGACAATAAAAATAGAAAGCCCAAAATAAGCTTAAAAGCCTTCAAATCGTTCATGAGTACAGCCATAGAGAATATAAGAATAGACGAGAGATACCACCTCGCCTCTCCGAATGCAGTAAAACCATGAAGTGGAATGCCTCGCAACAGAGAAAAAACCCATACAGCAGCAAAAAGCATAAAGATCAAGTTATTAGGTGTCGATAGTCTAAAATAGCCTCTGTGCTGGAAAATAACTATCAAGAATGAAAGTAACAAAAGCAAGAGTATTGCAACATCCATATTCTCTATTCCCCCAACAATGTGACCTCTTGCAGATAAGCCTTGATAATCTACTAACAAGAGAAACAGAAAACCACACAGGGCTATGGTAGGACGAATTATCTCTAACATAACACTACAGAAATAGGCACACAAAGACCAGCAGGTTGCCACTTGCATGAAAATGGCCTGTCAAAATGGCAACCGGCATTGAGGCGGCTATTAGAATATGTTGAAAATTTATTACCTTTTTTATCTCTTAACAACCGTTTGTCTCAGGACCGTTTCATAAATTTTATATGTTTCCCTGGCAATAATTTCCGGACCATGCTTTTTACGGGCTATATGCTTGGCATTATCACCAAGCCTTCTTCGGGCCTCAGGGTTTTGGAAAAGATTTTTTATTTTATCAGCCAGCGCCACAGGATCCCCAGGTTTCACCAAAAGACCTGTTTTTCCATCCTCGATTAAAGACGGTATGCCACCGACATTGGAGGCTATAACCGGAACACCTGCAACCATTGCCTCAGAAACAACATTAGGGCTCGTCTCCATGTAAGAAGGAAGCACTAGGATTGCGGCAGATTCAAATTCTTTTGCGATTTCTTCTGGTCTCATAAATCCGGCTAAATCAACATGTTCCTCTAATCCATACTCCCTAATTAACGGCTTAATAAAATTATCCACGTAAGGTGTTTTTGTATGCCCAATTATTTTTAAATATATATTTGGACAATCCTTTATAAGAAAAGACATTGATGCCAGTAACTCTTCAATTCCTTTAGCCCTGGAAAGTGTCCCTACAAAAACAATCTTGAACGCCTCAGATGTATTTATACACTCGACATTAAAAAAAACCTTGGGCATTGGATTAGGCAGGTTATAAATTACTGTATTAGCAGATATTGAGTTTATAAAATTCTCTGCAAAAGGTGTTTTTGCTATAAAGTATTTTCCTTTCTTAACAGTATACCTTTCGATAAACTGAATAATACAATAAGAAAATTTTTTCCAGTTCGGCTTAAGGGGTTCTACCTTAAACAATTCTGTAATAATGCCTTGCATTGTAACTATTGCCGGAAATCCGGATGTTACTGCTGCATATGCATATGCCTGTTCAGTCCCATGGGCATGAACAATATCCGGTTTCAGCATTTTCAATTCATGTTTTAACCTAATTCTGTCCCATTGAAGTAGCGTGCACACTCTAAAGTAGCCATTAGGGGGTTTAATAAAATGATAATGAATGCCATCAACAGAAATAGATTGATTAGAACTAATTTCTCTTGCTAAACTAATAATATGCAAATCAATATCACAATATTCTTTTAAAGCCTTTGACAAAGTAACAATCCAAGTCGAAGGCTGACCTACCACATTCCTTGTCAAATTTAATTGATCGGAAAAATATTGGGGAGGGTAAGGGGCAAACCATGCTACTTTCATGTTTTGTTATCTGAATGTTTTAGACAAAACATATAAGAAGAGGATCGATATATAAAAAAGAAACCAACCCTGTTTCTACTTAGGGTCTCGTCAAAATTATTCATCCCCCTATAAGCTCCTAGACATGGGAAAATCACCATGAAATATAGTTTTAAACCATATTATAAACACCAAAATTATCCATAAATGGTGACCGAATTTATTATGTGTTTTATGAGTATTAAGCATCTTGTTAATATATTCCTCAGAAAAAATATTATCTTCACTCTTGTCATAAAATTCGTAAAAGATCTTCTTAAAATCCTTTTTCATCCAATCATGCATAGGAACATCAAAACCACGTTTTGAGGTAAAGAGGATATCATCAGGAATTTTATCTGAAAGCATTTTTCTGAGTATCCACTTCCCGGTTCCCTGAGTATCCAATTTATATTTTTTAGGTATTTTTGCGATAAATTCTGCAAGTTGCCTGTCCAAAAAAGGAACCCTTGCCTCTAAACCTAAAGACATCGTAACCCGGTCAACCTTTGTTAACATTTCATCCACCAATGAGGTATTTATGTCGAAATAAAGCTTCTGATTTGTCCTATCCTTCAGACTTTTGTATGATTCATTTTGCTTCCAATCTTCTGTATAAGAATTATCATTGCGAACCATCTCCCAGATATCTGGATGCAGTACTTTACTCTTTTGCTGATTAGTAAAAAAATTAAATATTCCAGCATATCGATCAAGTTCATCTTGTTCATATAAGCTTGCTCTATGTTTAATCCTGGCTCCAATGCTGTCTCTAAGTGTTTCATCTCCTGGTAAAAGCCGACTGATTAAGGTTGATAAAATATGCCTCGTCCTACAAGGGATAAGATCTAGAGGTGCAAGTTTATTCTCTCTTAAATATCGTTTTTCATAACCAGCTAACTGTTCATCCGCACCATCTCCAGACAAAACGACCTTTACTTTCTCCCGGGCGAGTTTTGTAACATGGTAAAGAGGCACAGCGGAAGAAACAGCAAACGGTTCATCAAAAAACCATAATAAATCCTTAATGCAGTCTAAAATATTGTTGTCCGCATTAAATTGGTGATGCTCACAGTCAAAAATTTGCGCAACTTTCGTAGCGTAATAGGACTCATCGTATTTGCTATCCTGAAAAAAAGACACATTGAAGGTCTTTAAATGTTTTTGATATTGACTGGCATAAGCAACAATTGCACTTGAATCAATACCTCCACTCAAGAAGGTTCCTACAGGCACATCACTTACCAAATGACTTTTGATCGCTGCCGAAAATCTTTCCCTCAAACCGTCAATATAATAGCTTTCTCCCCGGTCTTCATTTTCAGTAAAAACAATATCCCAATACTTCCAAACATTGACTCTCCCATCTTTAATGGTCATCGCATGAGATGCTGGAAGCTTATAGATTTGGCGGTATATAGAATTCGGCGTAGGAACCTGCATCAAACTGAGGTACTGCGAGACAGCTAAATAATTCAACTGCTTCTCTACAGAATTATCAGTAAGAATAGCTTTTATCTCTGATCCAAAAAGGAATTTATTACTATTATAATAGTAATAAAGGGGTTTTATTCCAAAACGATCCCTTGCAAGAAACATCTGACGTTTTTTTTTGTCCCATATTGAAAAAGCAAACATTCCGTCAAGCTTATCAAGACATTCTACCCCGTACTCTTCGTATAAATGGATAATCACTTCTGTGTCGGACTGGCTCTTGAATACATGTCCTTTTTGCGTCAGGGATGAACGTAGTTCCTTGTAATTATATATCTCACCATTGAATACAAGCCACACTGATTCATTTTCATTGCACATGGGTTGATGACCAGTTGAAGATAAATCGATGATACTCAAACGACGAAATCCCAGACCAACATTCCCGGCGACATAAATACCACTATCATCAGGACCACGATGAACTAGAATATCGGTCATGTTGTTTAGCAGATTAGTATCTACTGTCTTTTTTTGATCAAAGTAAAAAATTCCTGCAATACCACACATATACTAACCAAATGGCTCCATAAATATATTGACAGATTATTAAAGTGGAATATTATATCATCCGGCCCATTTAAATATTTGCTTTAGAAAACTAAATCCACCTATACAATAATTCGAAAATTCGTAGAAACTGCCAATGTTTCTCAATACATTAAACAATCTTTTCGGGCTTGTATAATAATTCAAGTTTGCCTTGGAAATAATTTTTTCTATTTCTTCAGGCTCCACGGCGGTGTTTTTTGAAAGAACACAATGCTCGCCAATCGCCACAAAATTCCTCCAATCAATATCTTCAAGTGGAGTCTCAGAGAAATAATAATCGAAATCTTTGGTGCCAGGATAAGGAACAAGCATATTGAAAAAAACAAGAGTGGAGTTTACCTCCTTTGCAAATTCTATTGTCTTCTCCATCTGCTGCTTTGTTTCCCCGGGTGTGCCTAAGATGTAAAAAGTCTGTGTTTTAATGCCTAATTTATTAGCCGTGTGTACAGCACTTATGACGTCTGAAGATCTTATGTTTTTGCCCATCCTTTTCCTTATCTCCTCGTCTGCTGATTCCACACCAAACCCGATGTTGTAGCAGCCTGCTTTTTTCATAAGAGTTAGCAGTTCCTTGTTGACAACATTAACCTGAGAAAAACAAAACCATTCAAGATTAAATTTTCTTTTAATCATTCCCTCGCAGATTTTGATGAGCCTTTCGTGATTAATCGTAAACGTGTCGTCTGTTATAAGTAACTGTCTTGCACCATAATCGCGCTTGAGCATCTCCATCTCTTCAAGCACATAATCAGCAGAGTGCATCCTATAACGCACTCCGGATACAAGCCTTGCTGCACAGAATGAGCAATTAAAAGGACATCCCCTGCTAGTTAGTATTGTAATACAGTTTTTGTATCTTGCATTATGTGAATTTGGCACAAACAAGTTCTGTGGAATAAGATCCCTGGCAGGAAATGGTAGTGAGTTAAGATCATCAATATATGGTCTCATCTCAGTGCGGACTATTCTGTTGTTATCTTTATAAACAATACCTTTTATATCTTTGAGATGTGAGTTGCTCTTAAACGCATCAACAAGCTCAAGCATAGTTATTTCACCCTCACCTACTACTACACAGTCAAAAACGTCTGAATAATTCTTAATGATGAATTCTGGAATTGCTGTTGCATGGACGCCACCTAGAACTATTCTGGCTTTTGAGTTATCCCTGCACATTTTAGCAAGCTCAACAGCCCTAGTAAAATTTGGCGTAGAACATGTAAGGCCTATAACATCTGCCTTGCTGTTTTTAACTATCTTTTTAATATCCTCATGTTTCAGACCCTGCGCCTCAGGCTCGTATATGCTGACTTCATGTCCACCATACTTTCTAAGATATGAAGCGATATAGCCAAGTCCTAGGGGAAAGTACCTACCGGCAGCACGACTCAATTCTCCGTATAAATCCAAATATGGTGGCGATAGAAGCAGTATTTTAGCCATTTCTCAACTTCCTATGTTTGTACGATTTAGAGTAATTAGTAGTGCCCTTAATGAGCTCTATTTGATAATTCAACCGTAGTAGGATACAGACTTTTAAACCCAGCAAATAAAACTTTTAAAGAATAGAGACAAGTAATTAGGCAGCAGGTGCTAGCGGCACTTTGTTAATTAAGTTGTATTAAGATTATTGTTGGCATGCTTACAATTTATAAATTTAGCAAAAAAACGATTGTAAGCAGAAGCTGCTGTGATAGTCAACAAAATGTTGACCGGTAAACGATAATGTAAATATTTGTCAACTACAACTATAGCCGGTATAAACAAGAAGCATAAACAAGATAAAGTTAAAATCACTCGAATGTTTTTATCGGGGAGGGTAGCTAATCCTATCAACCCTGGAATAAACATAAAAGACCAACTTATTGCTGCTATAATTTTATTTCGTAAAGACATGTCACGAGTGTATGGTGATAGAATACCTTTTATCCTCCAAATAATATTTTTAACAAATCTTTCTTTATTCTCTTTAACCCAAGTATTATTTATTTGCATCAATATTGTTATATAACCTCGTTCATCGTATTGTTCTGCCATCTCGCTCAAAGCCTGTTCTTGTTTCTTATCTAATTTAATTGAAGGAAGATAATATGATTCACTAAGAGAAATATTGTCATAGGCATCGTTGTTGCCTTCTAAAAAACCAATGTAATTTCGAGTATTAAAAATAGGCATACCAAGTTTCTGATAATTTCGAATAAGCCATGATGAAACAAGAAGACTCGCAATTACAATAGAAATCATTATAAATTTGATTTTTCTTTCTTTTAAAAAAACATATATAAATATAATCCCCATTACTGGAGCAACAAGCGGACGAACCAGGATAATTACACCTGCAATAAATCCAAATAATGCATATTTCATTATTGATGGGACAGTCTTCGTTAACATAATTGCAAAGTAAAAAGATAATAGTAATAAAAATATGAATAACGAGTAATTTCCAATGCTAGCTAAATGATAAGTAAATCGTATATTAATGAAGTGTAAAAAAAATGCAATCCACGCCACCTGCTCGGTTACGACTAAAGCAGCTATTTTGTATATATAAAGTAAACTTAATGTTGCCAAACAAGTATTTACAAAAATAACCCAAAATAATCTATAACCAAATATTTTATAAATTATTGCTAAATAAATAGGCGTTCCCACACTAACACTAGCTGTATACTTTCCATTAGGGTATTGGAAGCCCTTTGATTCTAACAATGAAATAGCCATGCTATTATATGCTGCGGAATCTGCAGGCAAGAACTTATCGGCACCAGCTCGTATTAAATCTTTACTAAACATAATTTTTTTAAACGAAGCATCTGTTTTTTTTTTGCTTTGTTCTAGAGCATAGTATAAAGCAAAGGCAAATGAAAAAATAAAATAAAATACCAGCAGATAGTTTAGGCTTTTTTTTGTTAATTTTATATTCATAAATTCTACCTTTTTATTATTTCACAAACTACTAAATAGTATTCTTTTATGGCATTATTATTCATGGAATAAATATTTTAGTATATTTTACGATGAAGCTGGGTTCTATCTTCAACATTTTCTATGAATAACCTCTTTAGGTGTGTTTTGAATATCTAAGACAAGAGCTTGAATTAATAGTTGGAAGCCCAATATTGTTGGAAGCACAGCTATCATAACAGTTCCTGTAGTTGCTACAGTTTTTTTCGAAAATGAAAGAGCCCAATGATAGAGCCCCCATGTTTCGCCAAATAAGAGAAACACCGTACCTAAAACAATAAATAAAGAGCACGCAGAAAAATCTAACAAGAAATATTGATATTTGATTCGTCTTAAAATCCTTTCTATTAAAAGAACCGGGAACTGTAGTAGAGTTTTAGATATAGATAAAGAACTTTTTTCCTCACCGTACCTTGCTGGGATGGGAATATCCTTGACAACTGCGCGACAAATGTTGAGTTCTACCAACATACTACTTTCAAAGAAATATCTATGATGGATATGTTTCATATCAATTAATCTAAGCAGCTTTGCATGTATCGCCGTATATCCATTTGTTGGGTCAAAAATATTCCAGTAACCTGATGCAAGTTTAGTTAAAAAGGAAAGCGCCCAGTTACCTAGTCTGCGCAACAACGGCATTGACTTTAACTGCTCCCCATGCAAAAAACGATTTCCTTTGGTGTAGTCCGCTTTACCTTCTATAATTGGAAGAATAAAATGCGTTATAACTTTTGGGTCCATCTGTCCATCCCCATCAAGTTTTAAAACTATTTCAGCACCGACTTCTAATGCTTTCTTATAACCGGAAAGTACAGCTCCACCTACACCTTGATTCTTTTTATGCTGAACTAAATGAACCTTGGAGTTATTAAGTGATATCACAATTTCGGATGTATTATCAGGGCTACAATCATCTACTACTACAATTGTTTTTACAAACTCAGGAATTTCTTCTATTACCTGTTTTATTTGTGCTGCCACGCGATATGCCGGGATAACAACTCCTACATGGCAAGAAGCTAACTGGGACCTAGGATCAGTCGATATATCTATGGAAGACTGTTTATCAGTAGTATCCATATTAAGCCTATCCTTATAGAAATGTAAGCCCTTCGTCCTATGACTGGGCATTAGGTTTAAAATACAGCATTTTGTCGTCCATGTACACTGCTTTACTCTGTATCCTGCAATAGTGTCTCTAACATAGTTACAACTTTTTTAATTGGATATCCTGATTTGCCCCAAATCTTCTTAAAATACCATGAAACGTTGCCGTAAAAAGTACTCGCAATTTATAAGAGTCCAGAATCCTTTTTCTTACAATGAGATAAAAAAGATTTTTCAGTCTGTGTTTTAAAAATATTAACTCGGACATGGGTGATTTATGAAATAAACTTATAATTTCAATATCATTTCTAAAGTAATAATACAGTTTCCACCAATCTTTTTTCTCCATGCTAAGCATATCATAAATTTTTGGATTGTGAGGATGGTAGAATTTTGCATCACAAACAACTATTGATTTTACATCATATTTTTTCAAGCGAGTTAGATACTCCGACTCTTCGCCCCAGATAAATAGTTCTTTTTTAGGAAGGCCGTATTTTTCCACAACAGCCCTGTTGAATAGACTACCGTTAAAAGGAGTCCCAATGGATATTAATGTTTTTGCATCTTTGTATTTATCAAGAAACTCTTGATATGTTTTATATAACTTGAAATGATCATTCTCTTTCACCCAGCAACCAAAGCTGAATATGTTTGGATCATCAGGAGAAAAAACCAATGGATGCAGCACACCAACATCTTTTGAGGCATTGCCCATTAATAACTGCAAAGTATCATGCACTGGTTTACCATCATCATCCAACGTCCAGATCCAATCATATCCATCATCAAAGGCTGTCTTCATGCCGGTATATTGACCGCCGGCGCTTCCAGAGTTTTCCTGGGTTATAACCTTTATATCGTCCTGCTGATTTAACCACTCGAGGGTACCGTCGGTACTGCTGTTGTTAACCACGATTATGGCATTGGGTCTATGTGTCTGATTCCTGATGGCATCAACACATTCTTTTAGTAACGCCAATCTATTATATGTGACAACTATAGCCGAAACCGTCATATATTTGACCTTAAATGCCCCTTTATCTCTCGTAACTGAATTGTTCGGAACAAAAAATTAAGCATTGCAAACAGCAAGCCGGTAAGCAGGAGATTCAGCAGTATATTCAAATTATATTGTATCATGTAGCTTGCAAATCCGAAGGATACGGCTGATATTCCTATTATTTTTACTAGATTCAACAAATACAACGTTTTTATTGTAAGGTAATGTAGATAGGATAGCCCACAAAGAACAATCACTTCACTTAACACCGTTGCCACAGCCGCCCCGGCCATGCCGTATGCCGGTATCAACATCATATTTAATATGATATTTCCAACACCGCCCAGGCTGATGGCATACATGTATGTCTTTTGCTTATTCCAGGCAAGCAACGGATTGCCATAGGTGATGTTAATATAGACGAAGACCAGGTTGACCATTAATATTTTTAAGACCAAATCACTCTCTAAGTACGATGCCCCGAAAATAACAACTATCATATCTTTAGCAAATGTTATGCCACCTGAGGCCAAGAAAAATCCTACGATAAACATCAGCACGGAATATTTTTTCATCAATGAAATCATTTTTGCTTTATCGTTAAGGGATCTGGCAATTTGAGGGAAAAAAGCTTTGCAGATTATATTTGCAGGGATTATACCCATTAATAAGATTTTATAGGCTGCATTGTAAAGGCCGACCTCATGTTCCGTTTTAAGAAATCCCAGCATAACAATATCCAGGTTATAATAAATAGCTGTCATAAAACTTGAAAACGCCATCGGAAGTGCGGCCCGAAGCATCCAGCGCCAAAAGACAGTATCAAAACTAAGTTTGATCTTGCCAAAGGACCTGATATAGAGTTTCAACATCCAAACTGTGTTTATTGTACTTGCAAAAACGGAAACCAGAACAAACCAAATAACATCATTATAATCGTGAACCAGCAAAACTACGCCGATTAAGATCAAAAAAGAGGTTAATATTTGCCTCAAGGCTATTACTTCCATCTTTTCAATGCCTTGAAACACCCAGTTCAGTAAAAAAGCATTGGCGAAAATCCCCAAGCCCATCACCATCAAAACAGTTTTTATAAGTGAAGTTTTATCAATCATCATTACAACGATTAAGAAAGTTGCATATCCGAATACCGCCAGGATCAGACGAATGGTTACAATATTGTTTACATACTTTCTTATCACTTCACGGTCTCTCGCAATCTCTCGCGTTCCAAGCGCATCAAAGCCTAGGTTTACCAATAAAGTGAAATACGCCACAAAAGAGCTGGCAAACCCGATAATACCAAAGCCTTCCGGCTGTATCGCCCTTGCTAGATAAGCCGTAGTAATTAGCCCAATAGCTTTGCTTATCACTTCCGCCATGGTCAAAGAAAATAAATTTTTTATTATCAGTTTTGCGCTCATTTGGCTCATTTTGCTGCTACTTAAGGAGCTTTAGACAGGATGAACAGGATACACAGGATAAAATTGAACTGCTGTTAATCCTTTCTTTGTAAGCATTGACAAACATAGACGAACACTGACGTTTTTTGCGGCCGGATCAGTCCTCAAAAATGACATTTAAAACTACAAAAATTCAACGTGATTTGGGAAAAGGGGGACACTTTCCATTTTTATCCCCTATAAATATCCCGCCTGTGCCCCACCCTCAGAATCACGATATCATCGCC
>Ga0256830_1002747_pt1 | contig 11377 bp, 13 predicted proteins | sample 128326metaG_FD_190537 | JGI IMG/M metagenome (GOLD analysis project Ga0256830, IMG submission 190537) | Hydrothermal vent microbial communities from Lau Basin, Pacific Ocean - 128-326 | ecosystem: Environmental > Aquatic > Marine > Hydrothermal vents | place: Pacific Ocean: Lau Basin | collected...
TACTCGGCGGTTCAGGGGGCAGCCTCCAGTGGAGCTTATCGGCGGGGTTGAGGTGCACCGGGTGCCCTGGCTCAGGGGGGCGTACCTGCGCAACCCGAGCTTTAACCTGGCTTCCTTCTTCAGGGGGCTCGGGCTGAGGTGGGATGTGCTCCTCACCCTGGGGGCTGTGGCGTCCCTTGCGGGTGTGGGGCTCGGGTGGCTCAGGAGAAAGCCGGTGGTGGCGTGCCCCTCGGGGGTAGCGTGCACCCAGCCCCAGTATCCAGGGGTCGTGAGGAGAGCCCTCGCGGCGATTGAGAGGTTTGCCTACTCACGGGCGGATGCGGTGGTGTTCCTGTCGGAGGAGGAGAGGGAGAGCTTCAGGGAGAAGCTGGGGTTCACGCCGAGGAGGTGGTACGTGATACCCCCGGGGGTTGCGATGAGCGCACCTGAGCCTGAGAGGGTGAGGAGGCTCAGAGCGGAGCTTAGCCCCCGTGGGATGGTGGTGTGCTTTGCCGGCAGGCTGGTGGGGGTGAAGGGTGTGGATGTGCTCCTCAGGGCGGTGAGCATGTGCAGGAGGGAGCTCACCTTAGTGATTGCCGGGGAGGGGCCGGAGAGGGGGAGGCTTGAGGAGCTTGCGGTGGAGCTGGGAGTGGAGGGGAGGGTGAGGTTTCTGGGGTGGGTGGAGGGTGTTGGGGAGCTGCTCGCGGCGAGCGATGTGTTCGTGCTGCCGTCGTATTCGGAGGGGATGCCAATGGCGCTGATTGAAGCCATGGCGGCTGGAAGGGCGTGCGTGGTCACCGACATAGGTCTGCCCGTAGCTAATGGGGATACGGGGCTGGTGGTGAGGGCGGGGGATGCGGAGGAGCTTGCCGGGGCTCTTGATACTCTGGCTGAAAACCCAGAGCTCAGAGAGGCGCTGGGGAGAAGGGCGAGGGAGTGGGTGCGGGCTGAGTTCTCCTGGGAGAGGGCGGCAGAGAGGTACCTGCAGGTGTTCAGGGAGGTGCTTCAGGGCGGGAACTCCTCGTAGAGCTGCTTCCTCCGTGCTTCCAGCATGCTCTCCTCGGCGCCTGCGTACTGGGCTGCGCTGAGCACCTGCTTGCCGAGCTTCTCCGAGGCTCTGAAGAGGGGGGAGAGCTTCTGCCTCCACTCAAGGTCTCTGAGAAGGTGGTGGTCCAGCACCAGGGTTCTGAGCTGATGCTGCTCAAGCAGGCGGAGGAGGTTCTTAAGGGCGAGCTCAAGGCTGCTCCTGGCGTACCTGTACCCCAGCATGTAGCTCATGGGTCCGTCTATGTAGGCTAAGGTGGGGCGCTGGGTCAGCATGAACTCCGCCTGGGCGTCAACGCTGGGTCCTTCTACGTCGCTGCTGAAGAGGAAGCACTCCTCCCCGTGGTGAACCGCAACCTCGGTTACGTACCCGAGACGTGGACCAGTGCCGTGGTAGACGGCGCTGGAGAACACGAGGCGGGTGTCCCCGAAGGTGAAGCTTCTGCCGTCGGAGTATTCAATCTTCTCGGGCAGCTCCCCGAGGCGCTCAAGGAAGTGCCTTGCCCGCTCCCTCTGGCTCCTGTTGATGTTGCTGGTGGGGTGCTTCAGCAGGGCGAGCCTGTCCTGGTATATCCAGGGCTCTCCTGGTATGTGGTGGTCGTAGTGGTAGTGGGTGACAGCTATAACCTGGCTGCGCTCGGCGAAGCTCTTTATCCTCTCCCAGTCCTGCTCCATCTTCTTTACCTCAAGGGGGTGCGGGGGAAGCCCGTAGCGCTTGGGTCCCAGGGCAACCCCGGGGTCTATGAGAAGCCTCATGTCGGGGGTTTCAACGTAGGTTGCCATGCTGCGGGTGCCCATGGAGTCTGCTGCGATGAGCTCAACGCGCATGCTCACACCCTTGCCCCGCTTACATATTACTTTTTTCTCGTTCCATGTGAGGAGGTTTTACAGGGCCCGTAGCTTAGCGGTAGAGCGCCCGGCTCATAACCGGGCGGTCGTGGGTTCGAATCCCTCCGGGCCCACTTTGCTGGTTCTCATGCAGGATACCACCTGCACCCCCAGCTAACCCCGCACGCGCCCTCCTATCATCGTCGCCTCAACTCAGGCGCGTGGCTTTTCTTTCACCGTGCCCCCTGTAAGAAACTCCGGGCTTCCGGGGGTATATAACCCTTTTCCTGAGGCTCACGGAGGGTTTATAACCCCCCTGAGCCAACAGGGTAAGAGGTGGTAGGCATGCCAGTGGTGAGGGTAAGCATGTGGAAGGGACGCACGAGGGAGCAGAAGGAGGAGCTCGCCAGAGCCATAACCAAGGCGCTGGTTGAGATAGCCGGCACCCAGCCGGAGCACGTGCACATAATCTTTGAGGACGTGGAGAAGAGCGACTGGGCGATAGCCGGCAGGCTGTGCGGGTAGTTAGATTTATATTTCCAGGTGCCCAATTTGGTGGTGAGGGTCAGAGATGAACGTGGTGCGAGCGGCGGGGATGGCAGAGATAGCTCTGGGCTTATTCTCCTTCATCATCCCCGTGAAGTTCTACACCTTTGCCATGAAGCTCTTCACCCCCGACGTATCCCCGCCCTTCAGCATGGAGGCGGTGCTCTACACCACCTTGGTGCTCGCCCTGCCGGGGGTGGTGCTCCTGATAAACGGGGTGGCGCTCCTCGCCATCTCCTCAAACCCGGGCACGTCTTCAGTGAGCCTCTCCAGGGGCGGCGTGCGTGCGGTTGAGTCCCAGCCCTACATCCGCACCAGGCACGAGATTCTGGGCAAGGAGGTGTACGACAGGAAGGGCAGGTACTACGGCAGGGTGGTGGACGCCGAGGTTACTCCCGAGGGTGAGGTGAAGAGCTTCACCACCAAGCGCTCCGGCAGGAGCCACACCTTCAGCGCCGAGCAGATAGAGAGCAGCGACGAAGTGGTGCTGGTGAGAGTATGAACCGCGAGGAGGTAAAGGAGCAGGCGGAGCGCGTGCTGAGGGAGCTTGCCGAGCACCTGGGCGAGATAGAGCTTGAGGAGACCTACAACGTGATACAGGTTGAGGGGCTCCGGGAGGACGCCGCACCGGAGGTTGACCCGGAGTTCGTGGAGGCGGCTCTGAGCATAGCCCCGCGCAGGGATGAGAGGTACTACGTGGCAGAGGCGGGCGCCTGGGTGTGAGGTATGGCGGCGGAGTTTGTTCTTGAGCATTCCCCGGAGGAGCACCTGGCGAGGTGCTTGGACAGGATAGAGAGGGAGGACGGCAGGATAAACGCCTTTATAGAGCTGAACCCCCGCGCCACTGAGGAGGTGCGCGAAGCACCTCATGGTAAGCTGCGTGGCATGGTGGTGGGGGTGAAGTCCAACATAAACGTCAGGGGGCTGCGCGCCACCTGCGCATCCAGGACGCTTGAGAACTACGTTTCCCCCTACGACGCGGTGGTGGTGGAGAGGCTGCGCAGGGAGGGCGCGGTTGTGGTCGGCATGACCAACATGGACGAGTTCGCCTGCGGCAGCAGCGGTGAGACCAGCTTCTTCGGACCCACCAGGAACCCCGTCGCCGAGGACAGGATTCCCGGGGGCTCCTCCTCGGGCAGCGCCGCTGCGGTTGCGGCGGGGTTTGCGGACGCTGCCCTGGGGAGCGACACCGGGGGGAGCATACGCAACCCCGCCTCCCACTGCGGCGTCGTGGGGGTCAAGCCCACCTACGGGCTGGTGCCCAGGCACGGGCTGATAGACCTGGCGATGAGCTTGGACCAGATAGGTCCCATCACCAGGGACGTGCGCACCGCGGCGCTCCTGCTTGAGGTCATAGCTGGCAGGAGCAGGGAGGCGAGCATGCTGAACGCTGACCCCGAGCCCTACTCACGGAGGCTCACCCCCGACCTCTCGGGGGTGAGGGTGGGCTTCGCCAGGGAGTTTGAGGAGCTCACAGCCCCCGAAATCCTGGGGGTGGTGAAGCGCTCCCTCCGCAGGCTGGAGGCGCAGGGGGCGGAGGTGGTTGAGGTTGAGCTTCCCAGCCTTGAGAAGGCGCTGCCCACCTACTACCTCATAGTCTTCGTGGAGTTCTTCTCCGCAACCAGGAGGTATGACGGCAGGCGGTACGGGCACAGGATAGAGGAGGTGTGCGGCGCCGAGGTGCTGCGCAGGATACTGCTGGGCAGCTACATCAGCCAGAAGGAGTACGCGGGCAGGTACTACCGGCGGGCGCTTCAGTTCCGCTCCCTGATAAGGAGGGAGCTCCTGGAGGCTCTGGAGAAGGTGGACGTGCTTGCGGGACCCACGACCCCCAAGCTGCCCCACCGCTTGGGTGAGGAGCTGAGCCCCCTTGAGATGTACGCCTACGACCTGCTAACGGTTCCGGCGAACCTCGCGGGGATTCCCGCCGGCGTTGTGCCGGCTGGCAGAGCGGGGGGCATACCCGTGGGTCTGCAGGTGCACGCCAAGCCCCTGCAGGAGCAGCTCATGCTCAACGTCATGCTTGCAGCCGAGGGAAGGGAATGAAGGTCAGGATAGGGTTTGAGATACACGAGCAGCTTGCGACCAGAACCAAGCTCTTCTGCACCTCTCCAGCGGACTACAGGGATGCGGAGCCCAACACGAATGTGTGCGAGATATGCTTGGGCATGCCCGGAGCCAAGCCCATGGGCGTGAACGCCGAGGCTGTTGAGGGTGCGGTGGCGATAGCCCTGATGCTCAACTGCGAGATAGTGCAGGAGCCCGTTTACATCCTGAGGAAGCACTACGACTACCCCGACCTGCCCTCCGGCTACCAGCGCACCTCCATGCCCATAGGCAGGAATGGGGAGCTTGCGGGGGTGGGTATATGGGAGGTGCACCTGGAGGAGGACCCCGGGAAGTACGACCCGGTCACCGGAAAGGTGGACTACAACCGCTCTGGCGTGCCCTTAGTGGAGATAGTAACCGCCCCTGACATAACCTCACCCGAGGAGGCGCGTGCCTTCATGCGGGAGCTGGTGAAGGTGCTGCAGTACTCCCGCAGGGTGCGCAGGGAGGGGGGCACCATGCGGGTGGACGTGAATGTCAGCATAGAGGACGGTGCCAGGGTTGAGATAAAGAACATCAACAGCATCCGCGGGCTGTACAGGGCGCTGAAGTTTGAGATAACCCGGCAGAAGAACCTGAGGCGCAGGGGGAAGGCTGTGAGGCGGGAGACGAGGGCGTACATAGAGGAGCAGATGATAACCCGTAGCATGCGCACCAAGGAGACCGCCGAGGACTACAGGTACATCCCTGACCCTGACCTGCCACCCCTCAGGATAACCCCGGAGCTGGTGGAGAGGATACGCAGGGAGCTCCCGGAGGCGCCCCACCAGAAGCTCGCCAGGTTCGTGGAGCAGTACCGCATCTCGCGGGACGACGCCTGGGCGATAACCTCCGAGCCCGAGATGGCGGACGCCTTTGAGCAGGTGTGCACTCAGGTGGAGCCAGCCAGGGCGGCTGCCTTCTTCAGGCACATCATCAAGAAGACCCTGAACTACCACAACCTGAGCTTCGCCGAGAGCGGGATTCATGTGGAGGACATCGTGCAGGTGCTCAGGGCGATTTCTGAGGGAAGGCTGAGCCAGCAGGCGGGCGAGCTGGTGATGCGCAGGGTGGTGGAGGGAGAGCGAGCCGCGGAGGTGCTGCGGGAGATGAGCAGGGTTGACGAGCAGAGCTTGGTGAGCGCCGTTGAGCAGGCGATACACCAGAACCCGGGGGCGGTGGAGGACTACAGGATGGGTAAGCAGGAGGCGATAAACTACCTCGTGGGGCAGGTAATGCGCATAACCAAGGGGAGAGCGGACGCCGCCAGAGCCCTGGAGCTGCTGCGGGAGAGGCTCTCCTGACTACTCCCGTGCCCTTATCAGGTTTATGACCTTCTTTATTACCTCCTTCTTTGCCAGCACCGTAAGCAGGTCCCCTGCCATGAGCACCGTCTTGCCCCTGGGGATTATAAGCTCCCCGTTCCTGTGAATGGCGGCTATGGTTGAGCCCTCGGGCATCCCCACGTCCTTTATCTGCCTCCCCGCCACTGCGGAGCCCTCCGGAATCCTCATCTCAATTATCTCAGCGTCCTGCAGGGTGGTGAGCACGCTCCTTATCCCCGGGCGGAGTATGAGGTTGCGGATGTAGGTGGCGATTATGCTGCTCGGGTATATGACCTCCTCCACCCCCACCTCCTCAAATATCGCCCTGTGAGCTTGGTTATGGGAGAGGGTTATCCTCCTGTGGATGCCGAGCATCTTGGCGAGCTCGCAGACCATGAGGTTTACAGCGTCGTCGCTGGTGGCGCTGACTATGACGTCAGCCTTCTCGGCGCCAGCCTCCCGCAGGGTGTTGACCTCGGTCCCGCTTCCGTGGATGACCTGAACGTCAAGCACATCCGCAAGCCTGTCAAGCTTCTCCTTCTGCTTGTCCACAATCACAACGTTGCACTTCTCCTTTGAGAGTATCTCTGCGAGAGTTGCTCCTATCTTTGAGGCGCCCACTATTATGACGTACATGCTCATCCTCCCCTGCGCCTTGCTCCCTTCTTCTTCCTGGGCTTTTCACGCTTCGCCTTCTTCCCCTTAACGTCCCCCCTGCTGAAGAGGTGCTCCACCACGCTGGCGTAGGCGGGTCTGGTTATGAGCACCCCCACGGTCACCCCCAGGATGGTGGTCAGGGCGAAGCCCCTGAGGGCTGCCATGCCGATTATGAAGAGGGGAAACATGGCGGCGACGGTGGTGAACCAGGCTGAGAAGATGATGAAGAAGGCGCGCTTTATGCGTGAGCGCATGGAGTAGACCCGCTGGAAGAGCACCTCGTCGGTTATGACTATCTGGTCGTCCACACCCGTGCCAACGGCGGCGATTATTCCCGCGATGGCCGCCAGGTCAAGGTCCCAGCGTATCAGGGAGGCGATGCCCAGGATTATTATCACCTCGCTCACGCCCGTGGCTATTATGGGCAGCACCACCATCGGGGCACGGTAGCGCAGGAACACCACCAGAGCAACGGTGAGGATTGCCGCCAGCCCTGCGATAGCGGCGTTTCTGGCGAACTTCATGCCCAGCTCCGGGGGCACGGTGGAGGTGGAGAGCACCTCCAGCTTCAGGGGCAGGGCACCCGAGCGGAGCACCACCTCAACGCTCTTCGCCTCCTCCTCGTCCTCGGGCCGTGAGCCCGTGGTAAGAACGAGGGAGCGGGGCGCCTTGCCGCTCACGATGAACTCCTGCCACAGGCTGCCCCCGATGGGCGCGGAGTGCACCAGCTTGTCGTCAAGGTACATCTCCACCTGGGGTATGCGGGGGTCCCTCTCAAGGGCGTCAAAGTCGGTTACGCTCTCCGGCTCAATCCCCGCCTCCCTCAGCACCTGAAGCGCAGCCTGCCGGAAGCGCTCTGCAGCCTCGGCGTTGATGGTGAAGGGCACCTCCCAGCTTCCCTCCATGCTCTTGGTGTAGGGGGAGACCTTCTCCAGGTCCTTGCCCGTGAAGATGGTGATGTTGCCCAGCTTGACCACCAGCTTGCCCTGCCTCTCAACCAGCTCCCTCGCCTTCTCAGCCGGCATACCGGCGAAGTCTATTATGAGGTACTGGTTGCCCCAGGGGGAGATGGAGAAGTCCTTCACCCCCAGCCCGTTCAGGCGCTTGGTGAGTATCTCAACCACCATGTCCATGGTCACCTGGGTTCCGTCGGGGGCGGTGTAGGGCAGGGGGTGCTCGGTCTTCACCCTGAGCTCTGTGCCTCCAGCCAGGTCCCAGCCCAAGGAGAGGGGGGGCTCGTTCACCCCCATTATCAGCAGGGAGAGGGCAACTGCGAGCAGGAGTATCTGAACCCTTCTCAGGTAGAGAATCTCAAGCGCTCTCATGCGGCTCTCCTCTCCACGTACCAGCGGAGTATCGCAACGTTCTGCATCCAGGTGTTTATCATGTCCACCACCATGCCTATCATTATCACCAGGGCTACGTCGTCAAGCACCTTGGATGAGGATACGAGGAAGAGCACGAGCATGGCCGCGAAGGTGGTCATGCTCATGGTGACACCCGTGAGCATGGCTCTCCTTATCCTCTCAATGGCGCTGCCGTGGCGGTGCATGAGCACCCTGGTGGTCAGGAGTATGTCGGTGTCCACGGAGTAGCCTATGAGCAGGAGGAGGGCGAGGAGGGAGCCCTTTGATAGCTCTATGCCGAGGAGCGCCATTATCCCCAGGGTTACCACCATGTCGGAGAAGGCTGAGAGCACCACCGCCAGGCTGGGCACGAAGGTTCTGAACCTGAGGAAGATGGTTACAGCCATTAGAGCGAAGGCGAAGAGCAGGGCGTAGATCGCCTGCCTGAAGAAGGCCTCCCCGAGGGAGGGTGAGATTATGTCTATGGCAACGGAGTCCCCGGGTATCCCCGCTGCGGAAAGCACGGCTCTTGCCTCCCTCATCTCCTCGGTGGTTAGAGCACGGGCGATGAAGAGCTCAATCTCCCGGTTGCCCAGGGCGTCGCTGACCACCCGGACCTTGACGGGGTAGCCCAAGGCTCTCTCAAGGGCGGAGCCAGCCTCCTCGGCCCCCTCCTTGTAGGGAGCGACTATCAGCGTGCCCCCCTTGAAGTCTATGCTCATGGGCATGGTTCCAGAGGTGTAGGTGATGGCAACCACCGCGAGCCCCGCAGCCAGCATGAGCATGGGGAGCAGCACGAGCTTCTTTACGTCCGCAGCGAGGAATTCATCAAGCTTTGACATGTTAAGCCTCCAGCGGTAGGCATAGTGATTAAGGGCAGTACTTCAATAAAAATCTTTGGTGGCGCCGGATGAGAGGAGACGAGCTGGTGCTTGCGGGGTTTGTGATGCTGTTCCTGGGCATGCTCCTGGTGGTTGCCGGGATGCTCGCCCAGGCGGGCAAGCAGGGGGCGGAGGTCAGAGGGGGCGGCGTGGTGCTCATAGGGCCCCTGCCGGTGGTCTTCGGCAGCGACACCCAGAGCGTGAAGATGGTGGTGCTCCTCACCTTAGTGCTTATACTGGTGGTTTACCTGCTGTTCTACCGGGGCTGGCCGCAATGAGGCTCCTGATTGATGAGAGGGGCAGGAAGTTCCTGGTGGAGGAGGGCAGGGAGGAGTTACACACGGACCTGGGGGTGGTGAAGCTCGCGGGAGCCGAGCCCCCGGCGGAGCTGACGAGCCACCTGGGGCACAGGTTCCTGATGCTTGAGCCCAACGTGGTTGACCTGCACGAGAAGCTGCCCAGGGCGGGGAGCGTGGTGGTGAAGAAGGAGGTGGGCATGATAATCGCCTCCACGGGCATAGGCTCCGGCTCAAGGGTTGTGGAGGCGGGCACGGGCACGGGGTCTCTCGCCATATACCTCGCCCACGTGGTGGGGGACTCGGGCAGGGTGTACACCTACGAGGTGAGGGAGGACCACCTGGAGGTGGCCATGAGAAACTTCAGAGCCGCCGGGGTGGAGCACAGGATAAAGGCTGAGCTGCGGGACGTGCGCCAGGGTATAGGGGTGGAGGAGGTGGATGCGGTGGTGTTTGACATGCCCGACCCCTGGCTGGCGGTGGAGCATGCCTACTCGGCGCTGAAGCGGGGGGGATTCATAGCGGTGTACAACCCGTACATTGAGCAGATCAGGAAAGCCTACGAGGCGATGCGCTCTACGGGCTTCAGGTTCCTGAGGGTGGTTGAGCTGCTTGAGCGGGAGATTGAGGTTAAGAGGGTTGGCACCCGCCCCAGAACCAGAATGGTGGGGCACACGGGGTACTTGGCTTTCGGGAGGAAGTGCTGAATCACCCCTTCAGCAGGGTGCCTAAGTGGAGAAGCATGCGTATGATGAAGGCTAACAGCCCGATGATTATTATCCCCGCCCCCGTGACCTTCGCGACCATCAGGTACTCGCTCCGCCGGGGCTTGCGGGAGAGCTTCACAACCCGCTGCCACTCCTTAAGCCTCTCCACAAGCTGGGCTCTGTCCTTCAGAATCGCCACCGACGCCATGCTCTCAGTCCAGGAACTCTATCCCGAGCTTTGACCTGAGGTCCTCCTCCCCCTGCTGCTCCTCCAGAAAGCTCTCGTCGTCGGCACCGAGAATCTGCTTTGAGCGCACCCCGGTTACCACCAGCATGACCCTGAGCATGCCCTTCAGGTTCTCCTCTATCTGGGCGCCCCATATTATGTTCGCCCTGGGGTCAAGCCGCTCGGAGACGACCTGCACCACCTGCTGCGCCTCCGACAGGGTGAGGTCCTCCCCGCCGACCACGTTTATCAGGGCGCCTCTCGCACCAGTGATGTCAACGTTCAGCAGCGGGCTGTTTATCGCCTTCTCAATCGCCTCAACCGCCCTGTTCTCGGTGTCGCTCTCGCCCATGCCTATCATCGCCACACCGCCGCCCTCCATAACCGCACGCACGTCGGCGAAGTCCAGGTTTATGAGCCCGGGCTTGGTTATGAGCTCGGTTATGCCCTTGACCGCCCTCACCAGTATCTCGTCCGCCACCTTGAAGGCGGCTGGAAGGGGCAGCGTGGGGGCTATCTCAAGCAGCCTGTCGTTGGGTATGACTATGACGGTGTCCGTCTCCCTGCGCAGCTTCTCAAGCCCCATCTCGGCGTTGCTCCGCCTCCTCATGCCCTCCATGGTGAAGGGGAAGGTTACAACCGCCACGGTGAGAGCGCCCAGCTTCTGGGAGATGTTGGCTATCACCGGCGAGCTTCCCGTGCCGGTACCCCCTCCGAGACCGCAGGTTATGAAGACGATGTCAGCACCCTCAAGGAGCTCCTTTATCTCCTGCTCGCTCTCCTTTGCCGCCTCCTCGCCTATCTGGGGCACTGAGCCAGCTCCCAGACCCCCTGTGAGCTCCCTGCCTATGATGAGCTTCTTGTGAGCCTTGGTCTGAAGCAGGTCCTGGGCGTCGGTGTTTATGGCGATGGTCTCGGCGCCCTCTATTCCTACCTCCATCAGGCGGGTCATGGTGTTGTTCCCTGCACCCCCTGTGCCTATGACCACTATCCTGGCCTTGGTGTGAGAGAGTATCTCCTCAAGCTCCTGGTCAACCCCCGGCTCCTGCATCACGGACATGCCCCCGTAAGAGGCTCCACCACCTCTCTTCAGTGCTTCCTCAATGATGCTGTCCAAAGTGATTCCTCCTGCTATCCAATTCATGGGCGGCTGGGGTATTTAAACGTTTTCCCCCGCGCACCTGCGGGTGCTGGTTCAGGGGGCAACAGGTTTAAGGTGCCCCGTGCCTACGTAGGTGGGAGGAGCATGAGGGTGCGCCTTCTCATCACCACCGAGCGGGGGTTTGAAGGGGTAGCGGAGCGGGAGATCTGGGAGCTGACGGGCAGGAGGGCAGAGCCGGCGGGGGAGGGCAGGCTGCTGGTGGAGGCGGAGCACGTGCACCTGCTCACCCTCAACTACCGCTCCTTCACCCTGCACAGGGTGGTGCTCCTGCTCCTCCAGGAGGAGGTGGATG
>Ga0256830_1002748_pt1 | contig 11377 bp, 7 predicted proteins | sample 128326metaG_FD_190537 | JGI IMG/M metagenome (GOLD analysis project Ga0256830, IMG submission 190537) | Hydrothermal vent microbial communities from Lau Basin, Pacific Ocean - 128-326 | ecosystem: Environmental > Aquatic > Marine > Hydrothermal vents | place: Pacific Ocean: Lau Basin | collected...
TACGCCGTCATCTTGCGGTGTCATTCCGGGCGAGCGCAGCGAGACCCGGAATCCAGTGATTCTATGTTTACTGGATTCCCGCCTGCGCGGGAATGACGGCATGGATCTCGAAACAACGGTCCCCTCTCCCACAGAGATCTCGGTGCCCCGCAGGGGTAGAGGGTCAGGGTGAGGGTATATAACACCTCGAACTTCCCCACTCGCTCCTCGCTCCTCGCTCCTCGAATCTCGAACCTCGCCACTGCGCTTTACGCCAGATCGAAGTCGATCTTGCGTTCGTCGAGGTCCACGCGCGCCACCCGCACGCGCACGCGGTCGCCGAGGCGGTAGGTTCGGCGGGTGCGCTCACCGGTGAGACGGTGATGCGCGGCATCGAAGTGGTAGTAGTCGTTCTTCAGGGCGGTGACGTGCACCAGGCCTTCCACATAGATGTCGTCCAGTTCGACGAAGATGCCGAAGCTGGTGACGCCGCTGATGGTGCCCTCGAATTCCTCCTCCACCTTGTCGAGCATGTACTCGCACTTGAGCCAGTTGACCACGTCCCAGGTGGCCTCGTCGGCGCGGCGCTCGGTCATGCAGCAGTGATCACCCAGCAGCACCATGTCCTCGTGACTGTAGAGGTAGTCCTTCACCTTGCCGCCGCGCAGGATGTGGCGGATGGCGCGATGCACCAGCAGGTCGGGGTAGCGGCGAATGGGCGAGGTGAAATGGGCGTAGGCGTCGAAGGCGAGACCGAAATGGCCGATGTTGTCGGGCGAGTACACCGCCTGCGACATGCTGCGCAGCATCACCGTCTGGATCAGGTGGGCGTCGGGCCGCTCCGCGATGCCGGCCAGTAGCTGGGCGAAATGCTTCGGCTGCGGCTGGTCGCCGCCGCCGAGTTGCAGGCCCAGTTCGCCGAGGAACTCGCGCAGATTGGCGAGCTTTTCCTCGTTGGGGCCTTCGTGGTTGCGGTACAGGGCCGGGATCCTGTGCTTTTTCAGGAAGCTCGCTGCGGCGACGTTGGCCATGAGCATGCATTCCTCGATGAGGCGGTGGGCATCGTTGCGCACCACCGGCACCACGGATTCGATCTTGCGATCCTCGCCGAAGATGATGCGTGTCTCATTGCTCTCGAATTCGATGGCGCCGCGCCTGGCGCGCGCCGCGTGCAGGACCTTGTAGAGGCCATGCAGGTCCTCCAGGTGCGGCAGTACGGCGGCATACTCCCGGCGCAGGGCGGCATCGCCGTCCACCAGCATGGCGGCGACCTTGTTGTAGGTGAGACGCGCATGGGAGCGCATGACGCCTTCGAAAAAGCGGTAGCCCTTGAGCTTGCCCGCCGCGGTGATGTCCATTTCACACACCATGCACAGTCGATCCACCTGCGGGTTGATGGAGCACAGACCGTTGGAGAGGATCTCCGGCAGCATGGGGATGACCCGTTCGGGGAAATACACCGAGTTGCCGCGCTCGCGCGCTTCCGTATCCAGCGCCGTATCCGGCTCCACGTAGGCCGAGACGTCGGCGATGGCCACCAGCAGGCGCCAGCCACGGCCCTTTTTCTCGCAGTACACGGCGTCGTCGAAATCGCGCGCGTCCTCGCCGTCGATGGTCACCAGCGGCAGGTGGCGGATGTCCTCGCGGCCCTGCTTCGCCGCTTCGGGCACGCTGTCGGTGAAATCGGTGATCTCGTTCTCCACTTCCACCGGCCAGTCCTGCGGCAGACCATAGCTGCGGATGGCGATGTCGATCTCCATGCCCGGGGCAAGGTGCTCGCCGAGCACTTCGACGATTCGCCCGATGGGCTGGCGATAGCGCGTGGGCTGTTCGGTGATGGCGACGGTGACGATCTGCCCGGCCCGGGCGCCGCCGGTCTGCTCGGGGGGAATGAGGATCTCGTGGTTGATACGCTTGTTGTCGGGGACCACGAAGCCGACGCCCGACTCGAAGAAGTAGCGGCCCACCAGTTGACGGGTATTGTGTTCGAGAACCTCGACGATGGCGCCTTCCTTGCGGCCGCGCCGGTCTTCGCCGGTGACACGGGCAACCACGCGGTCGCCGTGGAAGACGAGACGCATTTCGCGCGGCGAGAGATAGACGTCGTCGCCGCCCTTGTCGGGGACGAGGAAACCGAAACCCTGGGGATTGGCGATGACATGCCCGCGCACCAGATCCATGGCGCTGGCAAGGCCGTAGCCGCCGCGGCGGTTGCGGATCACCTGGCCGTCGCGTTCCATGGCGCGCAGGCGCCGGCGCAGGGCCTCCTGGTCGCGGGGATCGTGGAGACCCAGCAGCTCGGCCAGTTCCTCCCGGTTCATGGGATGCCCCTGGGCGGCGAGGTGCTGCATGATGTACTCGCGGCTGGGAATGGGGTTCTCGTAGCGGCCCTTCTCCCGCTCGGCGCGGGGATCCTCGTCGGGGGGCGGGGCGGGTGGCGTCGCCGGGGGACCGGCGGGGGGGCTGGCCGCGGCCTGCTCACGGCGCGTACCGCGCTGCTTTGCCGCGCCGCCCTTGCCGCCACCACGTGCGGCCTTTCCGGTCGTGCTCTTCCGGCGGGCCTTTTTCACCGCCGTCTTTTTCGTGCCGCTCTTTTGTCCGGTGGCCTTCTTCTTTGCCGCCTTCTTTCTGGTGGACTTCTTCGTGACGGCCTTCTTCGTCGTGGCCTTGCCTGCCGGTTTGGCGGCCTTCTTCGCCGCCTTCTTTCTGGTGGACTTCTTCGTGGCGGCCTTCTTCGTCGTGGCCTTGCTTGCCGGTTTGGCGGCCTTCTTCGCCGCCTTCTTCCTGCTCGTGGTCTTGCCACGCGTGGTGGTGGTCCTGCTGCGTTTACGGCCTGGAGATGAACTGGGCATGGTTTTCCTGGGATTCTCTATATATGTATGTTATTCAGGGGTGCGGCCAGGTGGCCGCCGGAGGAGGAGGCTTCGGGGTACCGCGCCGGGCGCGGGTGAATTGACAAGCCGGAGCACTCCCGGTAAAGTTCGCGGCCTTGATGCCGGTGGCGACACCGGACTCATGCCGAGGTGGTGAAATTGGTAGACACGCTAGCTTCAGGTGCTAGTGGGGGTGACCCCGTGGAGGTTCAAGTCCTCTCCTCGGCACCAGTTTTTCTGGCCGCTACCATAACAGACCCCCGCAGGCGGCACAAGCGCTTGTTCTGAAAAGCCTTTTTTCCAGAACTTGTCCCCGGGCCATGTCCCGCATCATGTTTTTCCCCGCCCGACAGTCCCCCCAGAACCCGTCATAGACGGAAACGGGCCTCCTGGGTGCAGCCATTGTCCGAAAAGACCAGCTCCTCGCAGAGTTCGCTGAGGATCTGCAGGCCCCGTCCATGCAGGGCCTCCGCCCCGGCCGGGGCAAGTCCGCCACGGAAACCCTGGCCGCTGTCGCTTACCCGGATGGTGAGCAGCGGGCCATCCCCGTCGTCATGGCACTGGAGCGAAAAGCGCACGCTGCCCGTCTCCAGTTCCTGCAGGCGACGGCGCCGTTCCTCGTAGTACTCGGCAAAACCGGCCTCGCTGGACTTCATCATGCTGTCGAGCCCGAGGATACTGTGATCCACCGCGTTGGCGTACATCTCGCTCATGATCATCGAGATAAGACCACGGTGGCGCGCCAGCCCCGGGATCCCGGCGATGGCACGGGAAATGGCCGGCAGGGCATCATCGGCGCGTATCTCGCGGGTACCCAGTGTCACGCCAAACTCCCAGGGCCGGGGCATGGTCTCGCACGCCGCAGGCTCCCCGCTCGGCGGTAGTGGGCGACAGGTCAACTCCACCAGAGTCAGATCATCCTTCTGGCGAGAGGTGAATCTCTCCACTTCTTCCAGCAGGGTATAGAAACGATCCTCCCCCGCCCCCAGCAGGACCTCCCTGGCGCGCGCATAGCCGAACATCCGGCCGGTGGCGTCGCTGGCCTCGGTCAGGCCATCGCTGTAGAGGTACAGGCGATCGCCATCGCAGACCTTGAGCACCTCGACGCTGTCGTCGAACTCATCGTCTTCGAGTATGCCAAGGGGCATGTGGCGCGAGGCCACCGCACCCCTGAGCTTTCCGTCCGTATCCAGCCACAGGGTCTCGGGCATGCCGCCCTGCCATATCGAGAGGCGATCAGCCCGTGGGTTCAGCTCCAGCAGCGTGGCGGCGAAAAACATGCCCGGTGGCAGGAGTCGATGAAGCTGGATATTGAGTTCACGGGCCATGTCACCGAGGTCAGCGCCCTGGCGCGCAAGGCGGAAGAAAATCAGGGCCACCGGCAGGGTCCCCATGGCAGCGCTGAGGCCATGGCCGGTGAAATCACCGCTTACCATGTAGAGGCCGCCCCGCGGCCCGCGCTCGACCAGAAACAGATCTCCATTGAACACCGACATGGGAGACATGTGCAGGCGAATGAGCTCACTGTCGAGATCACTCTGCAACAGGCTGCTGCTGAAGAAATGTTCCACCAGTTCCTGTTCCTGTAGCAGGCGCCGGTTGTGCATCTGCAATTCCTGGTTCTGTTCCGCCAGACTGCGGCTGAGTTCACGGATGCGCAGGTGGGCGCGCACCCGGGCGTCGAGCACGCCGACCTCGAAGGGCTTGCCGATGAAGTCATCGCCCCCGGCCGCCAGCGAGCTGGCCAGGTTTGTCTCGGCGCTGAGTGCGGTGACGAAGATCACCGGCGTGTACAGGGTGCCTGAGAGCTGCTTGATGCGCCCCGCCGATTCACAGCCATCCATGCCGGGCATGTCGATGTCCATGAGGACGAGATCGGGGCGTTCCTTCTCAAACAGTTCGAGCGCCTCTCCCCCGCTGCTCGCCTCGAGCACCCTGTATTCGCGCAAGGAAGTCAGGATCTGACGTAGCATCTTGCGGTTGGTGGCAAGATCGTCGACAACCAGTATCGTTTCCATGCTCAACTGATATCGAACTTGCGGTCGAAGCGAGTGATATCGAAGACATTCCTGACATCCTCGTTACAATTGATGATACGTATTTCACGATCCCCCTTGTTCAGATGGCGCTGCATGTTCAGCAACATCCCCAACGCCGAGCTGTCGATGGTCTCCGTGTGTCGCATATCGATGATCACCTTCTGCGGTTCGGCCTCTATACGACTGTAGGCCTCACGGAATTCCGCCAGCATGGAAAAGTCGAAACGACCACGAACCGCGATCCGCAACGTGCCTTCGTCCTCGTGATAGACCGAATTCACGGACAGCTTCCTCATGTGCTTTTCTCCTGAACTTGCCAGTCAAAACAGCTCGACATCGCCTTCCTGCATGGAGGACGAGGCCACGGCGCGATGGGCGATATCCCCTTCTTCCTCCGCCCTGCGCAGCATTTCATGTAGCCGGGCCAGGGCGGTGGACAGTTCCCCGTCGCGGAACAGATCCAGGGCGCCGCCCAGCCCGCCGGTGGCGGCGACCAGCCTTTCCCTGACATGCGCAATGAGTTGCGATGCCATGTCCTCGTACTGCAAGGCGGTAACCGCGGCACCGACCTCCTGGTGGATGGCGTCGGTGATGGTGGACGACTCCCCCAGACCACGGGTGACGAAACGGTTGACCTCCTCGAGCGTGACGAGCATCTCATCGAGGTTACTCTTGGCCTCCAGCGCATGCCGCATGTCCAGCGAGGCGATCTCCCCCACCAGATCGTTGGTTTCTTTCAGGGTGCCCCGGTTGATGCTGACGTGCCGACTGATTTCCTCATTGAGCTTTGCGGATCTGTCGGCCAGCGCCCTGACCTCATCCGCCACCACGGCGAAACCTCGGCCACTCTCGCCGGCACGCGCCGCTTCTATGGAGGCGTTGAGCGCCAGCAGCCCCGTCTGTTCGGCAAGCTGGCGCACCTGTTCGAGAAGCTGGAACATGCCATCCATCTGCTTCATCATGTCCTGCATGCGAATGGCTGCGGCGATCCCCTTGTCACTCACCATGACGGTGATCTCCATGTAATCGCGCAGCACGCGGGACGTCTCGGCGGCAAACTTGTCGAAGGTGAGCGTGGAAGCCTCCTCCCCGTCGTCCGGACCACCTGCCCCCAGCCTGCCGATCACGGTACGGGTCAGCTCGCTTTGGCGGCACGAATTCTCCATCAGGCCGTTGAAACTTTCGTGCAGACGCCGGTTTGCATCACTGATGACGCCATGCAGCTGGTCCAGGGTTTCCAACAGGGGGGTGACTTCCCTTGTCGCCAGGCGGGATGCCGCCGTGGCACAGTCGGCGGCAAGGAGTTCCGTCACGTCGCCGGCTATCTGCTTCTTGTCTGCCGATGGAAGCGACGCCACACTGCGGCGTTGTCGGCCTGCCTGGAGATACCAGATAAGGGATGTGGCCAGCAGGCTGGATACTGCCACCATGCTCTCGCCGGCAAGGAGCAGGTAGCCGGCCAGCAGGAAACTGACGATACAGGCCGGCCAGCAGCTGGCGAGGGTCCGTGGGATCTGCCCGCGTGGTCGCGATGCCGTACTATCCATGGGTACTTACCTCCGGTTCGGCATATTTCTCAATAATATCGAAGATGCGCGGCAATCCATCGATGAAATAGTCCGCAAGTTGTGGATCGAAGTGATGTCCACGTTCGTTCTTTATCAGTTCCACCGCGCGAGCCACGGGCCAGGCCTGCTTGTAGGGACGCACCGAGGTGAGCGCATCGAAGACGTCAGCCAGTGCGGTGATACGGCCAGCCAGGGGGATGTCCCTGCCGCGCAGCCCATTCGGGTAGCCACTGCCGTCCCATTTTTCGTGGTGAGTCAGGGCGATCTCGTGGGCCATGAGCATAAGGTCAGAATCATCGTCGGACAGAATATCAGCACCGATCTGGGCATGGGTCTGCATGATTTCCCATTCCCGGGCCTCGAGTTTGCCGGGCTTGAGCAGGATGTGATCGGGGATGCCGATCTTGCCAATGTCGTGCATTGGCGCGGCATTCAGCAGCAGGTCACAGGCATTGCGGTCGAAGCCTGCCGCCTCCGCAACGACGACTGCGATCTTGCTCATGCGGATGATGTGCAGGCCAGTCTCGTTGTCGCGGTACTCCGCCGCACGCCCAAGATGGCGGATCACCTTGAGGCGTGTATCGTGCAGGGCGCGTGAGCGCTGGCGGACCTTTTCTTCGAGGATCTCGTTCTGGTGGCGCATGTATTTCTGCGCCATGTGGGCATCGAGCAGGTTTCGCACCCGGGCGATCAGCTCATCGGTATAGAATGGCTTGGTGACGAAGTCCCGCGCGCCCTCGTCCAGCGCCCTCTGCCGCCAGCTCTGTGCATGCTGAGCCGTCAGCACGAGGATGGGCGGCAGGCCGTCTGCGGCTGCCTCGCGGAGCTGTTGCATGACGGCGAAACCATCCATCTGTGGCATATTGAGATCGAGGATGATCAGATCGTGGGCATGCCGTCGATACAGGTCCACGGCCTCGCGCGCGTCGAGGGTGCTGGCAACATTGACAAAGCCCATGCCGCGCAGGATCTGTTCCAGCAACTTCACATTGGTTGGCTCGTCATCGACCACGAGGATGTGCGCAAGTTCGGGATCGGTGTTGATCTCGCGTCTGGTTTCAGGGGTCAACATTGATTCAGGCGCGCCTCCGTCACAAGGGGCAGATCAATCCAGAAGGTCGATCCATGACCGGGCGTGCTGGACACGCCGGTACGTCCACCCATCAGTTCCACCATGTGCTTGGTAATCACGAGACCGATGCCTGTGCCCTCCACACCACGGCTGTTGTCCAGGCGCTCGAAGGGCACATAGAGCTTCTCCATCTGCTCCGGCGTCAGGCCGGGGCCATCGTCGGTCACGCTGATGCGCAGATAACCGTCGCCCAGCACTTCGTCATCGATGGTAATAGAGCCCTCTTCGCGGTTGTACTTGACGGCATTGCTCAGCAGGTTCAGCAGAGCCTGCTTCAGCCCTTTTTCATCGGCCATCACCGGGTGGGCGTCCTGCCGTAGGCGATCGATGATCCTGATGCCGCGCTCCTCCGCCTGGGTAGCAAGCATGGGCAGACACTGATCGACGAGCTCCCGCACACGGAGCGTCTCCACGTTGATCTCGCGCCGCCCCGATTCGATCCTCGCCAGGTCCAGCACCTCGTTGATGAGATCCAGCAGGTGGCGGCCGGCATCGAGGATTTCCTGCACGTTGCGGCGCTGCAGTTCGCTGAGTTTCTCGCCATCCAGTTGCAGGATCTGGCCAAAACCCAGGATGGCGTTCATCGGCGTACGCAATTCGTGGCTCATGCGCGAAAGAAACTCCGACTTCGCCGCATTGGCACGCTGCGCCTCGTCACGGGCTGCCACCAGTTCCGCGGTACGTTCCTCCACCAGTTCTTCCAGGCGCTCCCGGTGCTGACGCAGCTCGCGCTCGATTTGCTTGCGCTCGCTGATGTCCCGCACGATGGCCACAAAGCGCCTGTCGTGATCACCCATTTGCGTGCACTGGAGCATGATTTCCACGTCGATGTCATGGCCGTCGCGGTGCCGGTGCACGGTCTCGAAATTCATCATCATTTCGGGATCGCGGCGCAGGGGTTCGATCATTTCACGAAAAGCGGCCTCGTCGTACTCCGGCTTGATATCATAGGGATGCATGTGCAGGATCTCGTCGATGGTATAGCCGATCTGCTGGACCGCGCCCTCGTTGGCGTAGATGAACAACAGGCTGTCGGCATCGAACATGAACACGCAGTCGAGAGTCTGGTCGAGGGCGTGCTTAAAGCGCGCCAGTTCGTTTCGGCGCTGAACCGCATCGGTGATGTCCTCGGAAATGCCGAGCAGGTACTCCGGCTCCCCTTGCGCGTTGCGAATGGCGATCTTCCTGGTATGGAGAATTCGTCTGCCATGTGGGGTGTCGATGGGCTCCTCCGCAATATCCACGACACCGGTTCCTTCCAGCGTGGCGCGATCGCGTTCGGTAAAGAAGCGGGCCTGTTCCTGCGGGAAAAAGTCGAAGTCGTTGCGCCCCAGTAATTCGTCGCGTTTTCTGCCCAGTAACTCCTCGCCGGCCCGGTTTATGAACACAAAGCTCAGATCGCTCGCCCGCTTGGTGAAGATCATGGCGGGGACATTTTCAAGGATATTGTCCAGCAACTGGCTGGTCGCCTGCAGGCGATGGAGGGCCTGCCTGAGCTCGCTGACGTTGCGCAGAGTGATGAGCATGGCCGGTTGTGATTGCCAGGTAGTTGCAGAACAGGCCATTTCCACACTGAGGCGCGAGCCACGACTCTCGCGCAGGTCGATTTCGATAACCTCCGCCCCGCCGCTTGCATCCTCAGCAGAGGCCAGGAATTCCTCGACGCGTTCCATCGAGGCGGACGAGATGATGGAAGCAAGCACCCGACCCTGCAATTCTTCTGGGTCTTCCTCCCCCAGCATTTCCGCAAGCCCCCGGTTGACGAAACAAATATGCCGGTTTCTGACCACCACTACACCGCCACGCATGTTTTGCGCCAGGGAAGCGAAGTTCTTCTCGCGCTCCCCGAGCGCCGCCTGGACCTCGTGCAGGGCGGTAGCACTGTGGCGCAGGCGCGCCGAGAAGGCCAGCAGCGTGAGAACGACGAGAAAGAGCCCCCCGACGGTGAGCGACAGGGTCAGTCCCAGGGTCTGACGATCATAGTCCCGTATGTTCCGCTGGCTCTGCAGATACAACTGCCGGTGCAGCCCGTACAACTGGCGCGAGAGCGCCATCAGATCCTGCACGGCTATGTGGAAATCCCGGGTGCTGAAGTTCCCCCCTTTCAGCATGGCGTCCAGTGCCGACTGCGTGGCTGGCGCCACACGCGCCAGCATGGCGTTCAGGGCCTCGGTATCGGCATTGGAGTAAATCCGGTTTCGCTGCCTGAGTTCGCCCAGCAGCTTGCGCAGCTCCAGTTTCAGGGCACGCACGTGATCCTGCGGGTGGAGCGCCGCGCCGGCCGACGATACCGCCGGCGCCGTGGTAGTCGCCTGCCGTTCCCGCAGCGCGAGCCGGGTAAGAGCGAGACTGGCCTGGTCGATACGGTTAACGATGGCCAGGGTGATCTCGGCAGCGGCGAGATGATTGTCATAGGCCAGGTTGGCGAGTTCCTCGCGTTTCGTGTGCATGATGTTCAGCACCGCGACGACGACGATGGCGGCGCTGAGGATCACCCCCAGAACCAGGTAGGCGCTCAGGCGGATATTGCGGACCTGGACGTCGGTTCCCGCCACCATCAGGGGGTGCCCCCTTGCGGCGCCTGGTTGCGGAGCAGGCGCTCCAGCAGGGTGAATTCCTCGTGGTCCGCTGGCAGGTAGTAATTGGCGCCCAGCCGACGCAACAGTGCGTCGTTTTCCGGTGCATAGTTCATCAGGAGAAAGGCATTGCGGATGCGAATTTTCAACTCGCGCGGCATGTCCGCGGGTACCGCCCAGACATAGTCGGCCAGCGGTGGTGATTCCCAGACTATGCGCAGGTCGTCCTTTTGCAGGCGGCCATCACGCAACATGCTGGCGAGCACCCCGGAGTTGGTAACACCCGCATCGATGCGCCCGTCGCGCACCCACTCCGCGGTCAGATCATGGGCCCCAGAATACTGCACGTCGCGGAAGTACTCATCCACCGCGATGCCTTCCAGTTCCAGATAGAATCGCGGCATGACGTGTCCCGTGGTGGAGAGGCGATCACCGAAGGCCAGTGACCGACCTCGCAGGTCGGTCACCGCCCGGGCCGGGCTCTCGCGCCGCACCACCAGAACGGAGCGGTTGCGGCCATCGAGATCGCGGATCACCAGGGGAACTGCATCGTCTGCCAGATGTGCCTGGACGTAGGTGACCCCGCCAAACAGCACCAGCTCCACCTGCCGGGTGTGAAACCAGTTCGCCAGTTGCGCATAGCCCGGCGGTACGCGAAGTTCCACTTCCATGCCAAGCTGTCGGTAGAGGTATTCCACCAGGGGCTCGTATTGCGCCCGGATATGGGTCTCTTCCTGATCCGGCAGGATGGCGATGCGCAGACGGCCCGGCTCCGATGCAGGCGTACGGGAGGTGCAGGCGGACAGCACGCCCCACAACAGGGTGAACAGGACGAGCAGGTATCCCGCCCGTGAACGACTGCCGCGCTTTCCCATTCCACCAGCCATCGTCATCCTGGTTCTACTCCGCCCCCTGCCTTGACAGGGCGCTGTCCACTGCCGCCAGCAGGGTGGCGACATCGATGGGCTTGGTGATGTAATCGAGGAAGCCGGCCTCCCGGCCACGTTCGATATCCCGTGGCATGGCATTGGCGCTGATGGCCACCACCGGCAGCTTGCGCCCCTGCTCCAGTTCGCGCAAGGCGTGCAGGACTTCGTAGCCACCCATGCCTGGCAGATTGATGTCCAGCAGCACCAGATCGGGCCTGTGTTGCCTGATGATTTGCAGCCCCTCCTCGGCGTCACCGGCACTGAGCAGCCGGATCCCGCCC
>Ga0256830_1002749_pt1 | contig 11377 bp, 9 predicted proteins | sample 128326metaG_FD_190537 | JGI IMG/M metagenome (GOLD analysis project Ga0256830, IMG submission 190537) | Hydrothermal vent microbial communities from Lau Basin, Pacific Ocean - 128-326 | ecosystem: Environmental > Aquatic > Marine > Hydrothermal vents | place: Pacific Ocean: Lau Basin | collected...
CAATATCCAAGCAATCAGGTTAAATCCCTCCTTCGTGGGCGCCGACAGTACTTGTTCTCCGTAGCGCGCAACGAAGACATCCAATATTTGAGCTTTGGACAACCCTTTTTTCATCAATTCTTTCGCTTCCCTGGTCAGTTTCGCGGAGGTTCCGCACGACATCGATCCTTCGCACGCCGCGACGGTCATGTTGCACTCGCAAGTACAAATCAGACTGGTCTTGATATCGCTCAAAGAAGTTGCGGCCTGGGCGAACAGGAAGGCATTAAGGACTAAAACCAGTGACAATAATTTTTTTATTTGAATCAACATCTCAGGCAAATTCCGTTTCTTGGTTAAGTTTCAAAACCCGTTTTCGTTGCGGACCCTCCACACGCGCTTTTATTCTACTCGGTCCCACCGCAATTAATGTTCCTATGACCATAACAATCCCCCCAATCCATATCCACGCGATCAGAGGATTAACCAGGACTTTCAAACTGGCTCGATTTTCTTCGTCCCAACTGGCAAATATTATATAGAGATCTTCCTTTAAGGTTTGCCGAATGGCTACTTCCGAAACCGGTTCCTGATTCCGGAACAGTTGCTTGGAAGGAAACATTGTCGGAAGGGTTTTATTCGACTTCTTCACCTGAATTTCCGCCGCAACGATCCCGGCATGGTTGGTTGACTGGTCAACCAAGCCCTTATACTTCAGCGTATAATCTTTTATTTGCAGGGAATCGCCCGGACTGAGCACAGCCTCCTTTTCGCTCTGGAAAGCGCTTGAACCTGTGATTCCGACAAATATCATGATGACCCCGATATGGACGATATACCCTCCATACCGCCGTTTGTTCAACATTGTCAGGTTCCAAACAGCCCGTAAATACCCGGTGTTCGTGATTCGGGCCCGCGCTTTGGCGCCGCGATAAAATTCCATAACGACGGTCGTCAGAACGAATAATGACAATGAGAAGGACATGATGGAATAAAATGAACGCATCCCGCCGACATAGAGCGCTAACGCGAAGACTGCTCCCAGACTAACCGGCAATACGAAACTGCGTCGCAGGTTACGTTTGGAAGCTTTGCGCCAACCGATTAAGGGACAAATCCCCGTTAACGCCAGCAGAATCAATCCCATGGGAATATTTACCTGGTTATAAAAAGGTGGCCCCACCGTGATTTTTACCCCCCTGACAGCCTCCGAAATAAAGGGGAAAATGGTTCCCCAGAACACGGCGAAAGCAATACTGACCAGGATTAAATTATTGAAAAAGAAACTGGATTCACGTGACAAAAAAGCATCCAGTTCGTACTCACTTTTCAGCAGAGGCAGTCGTTTAATCAGCAATCCCACTGAAAAAACAATTATGATGACCAGGAACAACAGGAACAAGGGTCCCAGATTTGAAACGCCGAAGGAATGCACCGAACTGATGATGCCGCTGCGGGTTATGAAAGTTCCGAATATCGTTAAAGTAAAGGTAAGAATAATAAGAACGATGTTCCAGACCTTAAGCATACCCCGCCGTTCCTGGATCATGATCGAGTGCAGGTAGGCGGTTGCCGTTAACCAGGGCATAAGTGACGCATTTTCCACGGGGTCCCAGGCCCAGTAGCCACCCCAGCCCAGTTCAACGTAAGCCCACTTGGCGCCGAAAAGGTTTCCCAGGGTAAGAAACAACCAGGAAAAAATAGTCCAGCGTCGTGTTGTGCGGATCCACTGGGCATCGATCCGCTTGCGCAGCAAGGCCGCGATCGCAAAAGCGAAAGGCACCGTGAACCCCACATATCCCAGGAACAACGTCGGCGGATGCATAACCATTCCCGGGTTCTGCAACATGGGGTTCAAACCGTTCCCGTCGGCAACCGGTCTCGGCAAGAGTTCAAAAGGATTGGTGGCATATACAAGCAATCCGAAGAAAAAGAAGGTTGTTGTCAATAATATCCCGATTACATAGGGCATCAGGTCACGATTCTTATTGCGGTTCTGCCAGACGACGATTGCCGTAAAAAGAGTAAGCAACCAAACCCAGAACAACAGGGAACCGGATTGGCCGGCCCAAACCGCCGAAATAGTGTAAAACAACGGCAACGTGCGATTCGAATAGGACGCCACATATTTAATCGAAAAATCACGCGTGACAAATGCATATATCAGAAACGCGAGTAGGATGGTAGATAATACCAGCAAGGATACCGCGGACCGAGAGGCACTGGCGAACATTTCCTTTTTACGCCAACTACTTGACGTAAACGCAGACCAGGCACCGTATCCCGCAAGAATAAAAGCGAAGACCATCAGGTTATTTGCTATGTACAACACTTGTAACTCCTAAATTGATTATGACCGGTAAACCGAGGGTGATTTTGATCCCGGTTAATTAATGTAAATCCATTAATCGACTTACACCTGAAAAGAAATCAGGAAGCAATATTAAATGCGAAGAGGGGTCAAATGACCCTTCGGGGATTCCAGGGAAGGATCGGAAAGACAGCTTGCAACGAACATGGTTGTGATTTGAACTTTCTCAACGAATACGGGTGCCATATCGGTCAGGAATCCCGGTTGGTTGTATTTCGTAAACGGCGCGGAAACCAATGGCAATATTAATGTTTTGCTCCCTTCCGTCAAGTTCATAAAACATTCATCGGAAACATCCTTCACGCATTGGTGCTCACCAACATCATGACAGCATGTTGACTCACAGGTGTTTTTTTCGAGAAGAAAAGGCGCTGCGGTAACAGTAACGAAGAATATAATCGAAATGATGGATATGGCCTTCTCAAACATGGTTAGCCTATTTTACGAACGAATTCGGGAAAGTTCCAACGGAAGAAATAATTCTATCCGGACCGGAACGACCCATTCACTTCACCAGTTTTACAAGCTGTTTAAACCGCTCGCCCGCGGCATTTTGCTGCAACTCAAACAACACCGTTTCCACACTGGTCACGCTTCCCCCGGCCAACAAAATACGATCCAATCCGATCTCTTTATTAAATTCCGTCCGGGAAGAAACGGCATCCGCCACGACCTCGATATGATAACCTTTTTCCAGCAAATCAACAGCCGTCTGGTAAACGCAAACGTGGGTCTCAATTCCGGCCAGTAATATTCCGTGGACATGCAATTCCTCCAACCTGTGATTGAATTCTTCATTCCGGGCGCAACTGAACGCGCTTTTCGCGATCGGTTTCATATCCGTCAACAATTCGCTTATTTCGGGAATCGTCGGGCCAAGTTTCCCGGGGACCTGTTCCATCCAGATAATCGGCAGACCTATTAATTTGGCGCCCTGTATCAAAATCCGAATGTTTTTAAACAAGTTATCCTTATCGTGCATTAGCCGGGCCAATTTGCCCTGGACGTCGACAATCACTAAAGCGGTATGTTCCTTTTCAAGCATGTTTACTCCTGATTCTTTAAATTTATCCGGTATACCGAAGTCCAATTTTCAATTCTTTGACCCGTCCTGACGATTTCGATCCTCACCATTTCATACATATCCTTCACTGTTAATCCGCGGATGATGGAACGCTTAACTTCCGGTTTTAACTTTTTATAAATCAGACTGATATGCGGCTCAAACCGGTACGGAAACGCCCCGGAAAGGGAGGTACTCAACCGTTGATACAACGTCTCCAGGGGGAAATTCATTTTCAGCTCGATAAATACCGTTTTCCAGATAATATCCGCATAATGAAGACGAGACGCCTCCACCCGGAAACCGGCCATTCCCAGGGCGGCCGCTTCCACGATCGGAACCAGAATGTCCAGTGGTTTGGTAACCCGGCCATAAAGCGTACAGTGCGGCGCAAAGACCGGGGAATCGTACTCCTCACTCAACGATTGAATAATATTCGCAAGATAGGCCCGGTCCTCCGGGGAGGGGGTTAACCAGATTGAATAAATATCCGCCGGTTCCTTAATCATCTATAATTCCGCGAATCTTATCGATTTTTCGTTCCAGTTCGCGCAATTTCGCTTTCATCGACCGGGTTTCGGACGATTTCTTTTCCCCTCGTGATTTTATTTTCCGCATTGCGTCCGCGATGTATTTTTCATTCAACGGATCCTCCACCAGACGTTGATCCAGGAGGGGCAGGTGCTCCTCTTTTCCATAACGGCCCAACTGCCGGATACAGTTCCGGCGAACTTCCCAGTCAGGGTCGCTTAAATAGTCAGTGAATATGTTCAGTACCTCCGGATAGTCGCCCATGTAATTCCCCAGGGCGCTGAACACCGCGGGACGGCTGTCATAGGTCGCGTGTCCGTACTTTGCCAGGTCCAAAAGCCGATTATAGTGCTCCTTCGACCGGGCATCCCCCAAATAGGAAACGGCTGTTTTACGAATCCGGTCCCCATGGGAATCCTGCGAGAGAGCCCAGGTCAATTGTTCCTCCATAGCCGTCGAATCCACTTTCGATAAAGACCGTAAAGCATCCGCGAGGAGGTAATCCTTATCCGAAGTACGAAGAATATTGACCAGGAAATCTTTCACTTTCCCGCCGTCATAATTACTCAAAGCGCGGACACACGCTCGTTTCACGCGGTTATCCTGTCCTTCCGAAACCGCCATAAGTTTTTTTGCGATCGTTTTGGGTTTCAACCGGCCCAACGCGTCAGCCGCTTCAACCTTGACACCCCAGAATTCGTCCGCAGCAATCGTGTTCAACAGCGCTTCGATGATTTTTCGCCGACCGCTACCCTTACTCATTTCGCGGATCGCCCATATTCGATCGACGATGTGGGGAGCGTGCCGCAACTGATAGATCAATTCCCGATCCGTTTTCATGAAAGTCAGCCGGGCGGGAATGATTTTCCCTTCATCAAAAATAACCATCCGGGGAACCCGTTCACTGGGAATCGTGATAACCGTTTCCCGGCCATCCAGCCACACCGTTTTTCTTGTTACTTCACCCTGATCCACTAAAATGGTAACGGGCGTTCTAAACCATTTATCAGCAACGGAATCCTGTGTCTGCGTCACCGTGAGGGTGACCGTTTTGGTTCTGCGGTTATATTTTGATTCGACGTTGAACTCCGGCAAACCACCGTTGTAAACCCATTGATCGAAAAACCAGTAAAGGTTTTGTCCGGTTGTTTCCTCGATCGCCTTTTTAAGGTCTTGAGTTTCCACATTCCTGAAGGCGTTCGTTTTCGTATAGTACCTTATTGCCTTCCAAAACGGCTCTTCTCCCAGAATTTGTCGCAACATATTGAGCAGGACACTGCCCTTGGCGTAAATATTGGCGTCGAATAATTCCATGGAATCATCGTAATAAAACTGTACCATCGGCCTGCGCCGGGAGCGATCCGCCCGAGTTACCCCCCGCATCTGTTGAAGCCGCACATATTCCGCTTCGTCCGTGCCCTTGTCATGTTCAAACCATAGGTAGGTCAGAAAAGTGGCAAAGCCTTCATTCAACCAGGCATTCGCCCAATTTCGGGTGGTCAACAAATCACCGTACCATTGATGAGCGAGTTCATGGGCAACTAAACCGACACTCGAATGGTCCGGTTGCGCCCGCGCGGTGTGCATGGTGCGATCGGACTGGTGGGTAAGGGTTATGTTTTCCATCCCGCTGTACATGAAGTCCTCGATGATAACCTGGTCGTATTTTTCATACGGATACTCAAACCCGGTAATCCGGTTGAAAAAGGTCAATATGTCGGGTGTTCGCCCGAAGGAACGGAAGGCGTCCTCGGACGTGTGTTCGGGATAGACCCAGTAACGAATCGGTAACGCGCGATAATGATCCGCCACCATCTGATATTCGCCAACGGCGAAAGAAATCAAATAGGTAGACATGGGGAAGTTTTCGCGCCAATGAAAAGTGCGGGTGTCGCCATTGTCTTTTTCATGAAACAACTCACCGTTGGATATGGCAACAAACGGTTTGGGAACCGTAATAACGCATTCAAAGGTTGTTTTATCATTGGGATAATCGTACAACGGCACCCAGTAATGGTTATCCATATCTTCCCCCTGGGTCCAGGCCTGAAAATGTTTATTGGGGTACGCCGAGTCCGGCCGGATAAAATAGAGCCCGCGGCGGGGTGAAGCCGAATAATTGATCGTTACGTTCAGGGTGTCGGTAAAACCATACGCCCGGTCCAATTCAATCCACAATTTATCGTCAAGTTGATCGTATCGCAAAAATTGCGAACCTGATGAAACGGATTTCACATCCATATCGGCGGCATCAAATACTATTGTCCGTAAAGCGACCGAGAGAGGACTTAAAACATGGGTCACTTCACCCGACACCGTTTTATCCGTCAGATCGATCTTGATATCGATCCTGGTATGCAGCACATCATAGTCCCGGTCAGGAGTCGGGTGAAACGGTTTATTTGGTTGTCCGTAAAGAAAAAACAGGCTGAAACACAACCAGATTCCTCTCATATCTATCCTTTCAATATGATCGTGCAACTTACATCCTTACTTACGGACACACAATATTTAATTGATCGTGCTTTCGATGTTAAACAAGAGGCATCGTACGTTCGTTATTCACCATGGAAACCCGAAGGAAATTAAATTGCAAGCTTTGGTATTCGGGACCAATCGTCAGCCCCCAATAAAAACCCTTCGTGTTCGTGGTCATCATAAACCCGAATCCAAAAATACGACCTTAAACGTGCGGGAGCGCCAGCAGGCTTTTTTACTTGCGCTCTTAAAAGGATAAACCATATATTAAGATAATATCATCCGCTTATGTTCAATAGACTCATAAAGAATAAAGAACATTGAAACAGCTTAACACTCAACTTGGATCGGTCCATTGTCACATTCACAAATTTTACCCGTCTCTTCCGACCATACCCCCTTTTGGTTGCCTTTCAAAAAAATCGGACAGAGATAAATGGACCCTGTAAATGAACGTGACATTTGAAAGATCCAGATGTCGCCAACCAAATGTCTCGCCTGTCATAACCGGGACCCGATCCCGTGTTATGTCAGGAATTGATTGTGTTGAGTGTCTCCCTTCGGAAATTGCCCGGCAGCGATCGTCACTACAGGAACATGATCATGAGCCGCTACCCAATGCCAGAGCGGGGGATATCCCCAGGAATACTGTTTATCCCGCTATGGGGATACGAAACGTTTATTGCCTTATAGGAATAAACCACTGGCAAACATGGATAGGGGTTTCCCGATCGAAGTTATACCACCACACCCCTTTTCCTGCCGGGCAAATTTCCCCCAATTATTGAGAATGATTATCAATTAATCTTGACTGGTTCATTATGGATGTCGTACCTTCGAGGATATTTAAGACTTAACAGGCTTTAATTATGCTATACTCCAAATCGGCCGAATATGCCATCCAGGCAATGATCTACCTGGCGGAAACCAATTCTCCTGAGCCGGTAATGATCAGTCAAATCGCCAAAGCGTACAATATCCCCCAGCAATTTCTCGCGAAAATCGCCCAAACATTGGTAAAACACCGTTTGCTGGTCGCCATACGCGGGCGGAACGGCGGTGTTAAATTAGCCCGTCCGGCAAATGAAATCTATCTTAACCAAATTGTTTATGCCGTCGACGGCCCGCCTCCCGAACAAGAACAATGCGTTATCGGTTTGGATTATTGTTCCGATACCGCCCCGTGCCCGCTCCACCACCGCTGGAAAATCATTCGCGAGGACATTCGCGAAATGTTGGTAGCCGAAGACCTCGCGGATTTGGCCCTGAGGGTGCTGGAAAAACGTAAAATTATGAATGAACCGTAATCCCGAATGCTTGTAAAAACCCCTCCGACCAGGGGTTTTCCATTTTCACAGAGCGCCCTTGGTTGTTCCAGGTGTAAATATTTATCGATGTCTAACGATGGACACCCGCCGTTATGAAGCGCCGGGAGAATAGTGACCGGGAGGGATGATTTGTCTGGTACTATGTAACTTAATAAATACGTTTCTTATTAAAGACTCACTTCCCGATTATTTCGAACAATACCCCCACAACAAGTATAATTAAAATCACCACATGCACCCAATATCTTTTGCTTATTGTCAGAATGAGTAACATCAATATGAAGATGATATTAACACCAAGAACACTGATAATATCCAATTTGTTTAATTGAGGGTACAGTTTAAAGTAATTTATTATTAACGATAGAATCACGACGGAACTCATTAACCCCCAGAAGTACCTGTGATTTTTAAAATAATACTCCCTCAGGTCAATTCCATTTTTTTCGATTACATCCGGCAACGCTGTTGAGACCAATAAAAATATTAAAAATAAAAGATGCCCGTATGCGATGAAAAAATATATATTTATCCAATCCGTACTACTTTGAAAAGATGATAAGTCCCACCAGTTTTTTAAAATAATTAAAAACAAGTACCATGCCGCCAATAGCGGTAACCAATGCCATTTTACGTTTTTTCTGTACCTGGTAAGTCTATGAAAACTAAAGAATAAATCGGTTAACATTAGTCCATACACGATAGTAAACAGTGTAATTACGATATCATACTTCGACATAACTTGTCACTCAGGGTGAATCTTATTGAAATAATTTTCACAAATCGCATTCCCAGGGAAAGTGTAATTTTTTCACAGGCGTAGCAAATGGAAAATAACTCGCCTGATAACTTGTTTTACAGAACTTTTTAACCCGGAATATCGGACACCTCTCAGGAGGAATAACCATACCGGGCGTGTCCGAAGAACTACGGGAATGGTCGGATCATACCGCGGGATTTCGCATCGCTCTCAGCCAGCGGATTGGCTCTTGGCTCTTGGTTCTCGGTTCTCGGTTCTTTCCGCCAGGCGGATCGACCCTGGCTCAACGCCCGAAACCATGCCGGCGGACATATTCCCTAGCCTGATAGGACAGATCCCGGATTTCCCTCCGTCCCTGCTTGTATTCTTCCACTTCCGTCATGATCTGTTCCCAATGGGCGGGATGCTTACGTTGGTAATCCTCAACCGTCATCCTTCCATGTAGCCATGTCAAATTCATTGGAAAATCGTGGGGATGAAAGATGACAAAGAAAAAGTGCCAGATCAAGATTGCCAAGGACGCCAACCAGGCTTCGTAATAATGAATTGTTTCGGAAACTTTAATCAACCACGGCGGTGAATATTGACTGAAATAAGTCGGAAACCATAGCACGAAACCCGTGGCCACCATAATGAAGGTTCCCCAGATAAGGGCCCAATATTCGACTTTTTCCGCGTAATCAAAGCGGGGGAAACGCGGTTTTGGGGCGGTCGGCCGGAAACACGATTTCATCTGTTGCCAAAAATCAACCAGGTCTTTTTTACCGGGGACCATGGCCCGCAGCATTTGCCGGCCGCGTTTGGTGGCAATGTTTTGAACGATATGCCACACCGAGAGACCGATTAAAAGAACCGCCGCAACGCGATGCACGATGCTTCGGACGGGTTCGGTCAATCCCATCTGGGTGAGGGATTTTGCCCAGAAAGCCGCTTGAAACTTTAACGCGAACCCGGTCACCACCAGCGTGAAAAAGGCAATAATCAGAATCCAATGCTGGAAGACCTCGGCCTTCGTATAGCGTTGAATATAATCGCAGGACTTCTCCCGTCGGTGTTTTTTGACGATCTGGCTGATGATGATGATTCCATTATGAATGATCATCCCCCCAATCACGACGAGGATCAGGATTATATAAACCATCTTTACATAATATTCCACCGGTTTCTCCGCCAATATCACGGATTGGTGGGTGTACGAACGCGCGAACGCCGCCGTGGCGTCGATGTGACATTTGGAACAGGTTTTTTGAAGATTATCAGGATTGATAGACGCATCCTTGTCACTGGCCGGCAGGATTTCATGGGCATTGTGACAATCATAACAGGTCGCCGCTTTGGTATCCCCTTTTAGTACCGCCAGGCCATGATAGCTATCCTGGTAACTGGAAACCTTGCCATAGGAAAGACCGTACTTTTGTACGATTCGTTCGTCGGTATGACAACGGGCGCAGGTGTGTTCGGCCACGCTACGTTTGGATACGGGCGAATTGGGATCCGACGGCACCAATATCTCATGTTCGCCGTGACAATCCACACATGCCGGCGCCTCCCTTTCCCCCCGCTGCAATGCCTTCCAGTGGATGCTCCGCGAATAGGCCTTGAATATTTTCTTGTGACATTTCCCGCAGGTCTTCGCGATATTGGCATGACTGATCGTAGAGGTCGGACTGGAGCTCATCTGGATATTGTGGACGCCGTGGCAATCATTACAGGTGGCGGCCATCAGGTCTTTGCCGCTCTTCAATTCCTTGGCATGGTAACTCTTTGAAAAGAGTTCCACCGGACGAAGATTGGGAATATTGTATTTTTCAACCAGTTCCTTTTTCGCGTGACAAGTCCCGCAGGTTTCGGCCAAATTTAAAGGATATACCAGTGAACGGGGATCGTCCGACGGTAAAATATTGTGACTCCCGTGGCAATCATAGCAATAGGCCGCCCCCGTATCAGCGCCCTCCCTGTACAGCGACAGGCCATGAATGCTTTCGTGATAGATCAAATCAACATCTTCATGACAGCCGCCACAGGACTCGTCGATATCACTGTAACCGGTTTGAAAACCGTCTTCATGCGTTTCGCCTGATTCCGCAACTCCGATGTGGCAATCAGTACAATCCAAATCCTCGTGAACCGAACTTTCCAGGTTCACCTCATCATGGCAATCCTGGCAATCGGAATCGTCCAGTTCGGCGGCGAACGCGAAATAAAAGACAAAAAAGAAGCTGAATAATATTTTCATTGCAATCGGCCCACGTTCACCGAAACTCTCTATTCTGGTGGTGGATTTGTCCATCATACTGTAACCTCTTGCGAACAATCCGGGTTAGACATGCATGAGATGTTTCAACCGGGGGTTTTCATTACTGATCCGGGAGTGCTCTCTTTTTCCCCCCGGGCGGCAGTATTTTAAGCAAGACCGCTAATATGACAAACGGCACTATTAACAGAATAATAGCCGTCACCAATCCTTCCAATCCGCCCATTTCCATTTTGTACGTGGTCAATCCGCGAAAACTTTTGGAAAACATCTGCCCGCCGATTACTACGTTCCACCGGGTTGTGAATATGCCTACCTGGATCAGTATCGCGGAGACGAAATAGAGGAGCTTACGCAGTTCCGTATTCAACTTGAAAATCTTTATAATGATCAGGATTCCCAGCGGCAGCAACATTCCGACCAGGATCTGAACAACGAAAAAACTGACGAATATCTTGTTTAACAACAATTTGGATAAAATTGTGATCGATTCTTCGCTTTCATACAAGCGGTGAATGAAGTCCAACACCTCGAGCGAAAAATCAACAATAACCGCGTACAACAGGAAAGACGCTATTTTATCCACGCATTTCATGTCGATTTTTTCGCCTTT
>Ga0256830_1002750_pt1 | contig 11376 bp, 8 predicted proteins | sample 128326metaG_FD_190537 | JGI IMG/M metagenome (GOLD analysis project Ga0256830, IMG submission 190537) | Hydrothermal vent microbial communities from Lau Basin, Pacific Ocean - 128-326 | ecosystem: Environmental > Aquatic > Marine > Hydrothermal vents | place: Pacific Ocean: Lau Basin | collected...
AATACACAAAAACCAATAAATGGCACTAATCATCCAGTAGGAATTTATCTTAAAACTCCACCGGAAAATCAAACAAAAAATTATGCTACTTCTGAAAAATTACACAAAGGATTACCTGAATCACTCTCTTCAAATGGTGCAACTCTGGGCCGCGACCAACAAATGACCTGCCAGAGTTGCCATCAAATTCATGGCGCAATCAATAAAGCCCTCACACCACTGAATATTGATGACGGTCAATTATGCGCAGAATGCCATGACCGACAGCATGCCAAGGATAAAAAAGAAGCAAAAAAGAAGGGTATTCATCCCGTTAATATTGAACTGGAAGAAGCACTCAAAATAAATGGAAAAGAGATAAAAAAAATCACCTGTTTTACTTGCCACAGCATTCACAATGGTGAAAAAGGAACAGCGATACTCACGCTAACGGATCAGGATGGAAAATTGTGCAATAACTGCCATAAAAAATATGAGGCTGTAGTGAACACTGATCATGACCTGCGTGTAACCAGCAAAAAATATAAAAACCGTTTTAATCATACTCCCGAACAATCTGGTGTTTGTGGCACCTGCCACACCATGCACCGGGGCAACCCCGATATACCTTTTCTCTATGCGGGAGAATTTCAATTATACAAAGGTGAAGAACCGGCAATAGAACGTGACCGTCTATGCCTGGACTGTCATCGTAAAAAAGGCAGTGCAGAAAAAATGATTGTCAAACACTTCAGCCATCCGGCGAAAGACCTGATATTACAATCAGACCCAAAAGCGTTGCCATTAATTAATGCTAAAAATGAAATAGAGAAATTTGGTGTCATTGCCTGCATCACTTGTCATGAACCACATCGCTGGGAACCAGAAAAAAATAAAGCCACAAACATTATCATTGAGCCTGAAAAAGCACTGACCAAAAACCAAGAAGGTACTGTACTTAATAGTTTCCTACGGCGTAAAGGAGCCAAGGGAACATTTTGTGTAAATTGTCATGGACTGGAAACACAAGTGAAATACAAGTATTACCACGACAAACTATCTAGGGATAAAAATATCGATTATATAAAATAAATTGTATTTTTATCATCCTCCAAAAAAGTGCGACATTTTGCCGCACAAGAATACTATTTAACTGATTAAAGGTACTGTAAATTTCAGCATTTTTAATCGTAATGAAAATTACTGATTTATCTATTGATTTGGTTAGGCTAGCATCTCAATGCTTCTATATATATTTTTTATAAGAGGATTAAAAAACCCTATAGATTATGGAATTTATTTCCATAAAATTTAAAGAATGTTTAAAGAGAATTTCATGTAATTAATTTTCTTACATTTTCATATTTTAATTTTCTAATCAACAAGCAACAACCACATATCAAAACCATAAACAGAGGATGTTTTTATGATAAACACATTAACACGGCCCTTTTTATCCGCCATTACAATTATTGGAATTGGATTTTCCATAATTACACCACTTCAAGCTCATGAAACAAGAGAGGGGGTCAGCGACACCTATAATTTAACCATTGGACATCGCTCCGAGCCGGTATTTGCCAAGGAACCTGCTCAGTTTGATTTGATTGTCCGTGACTTAGACGGCAACCCTTATGAACCGTCCGAGATCGATATTACGATTAAAGCACTGTATTTAAAGGAAGATGCCTTTGACGCAAAAGTCCTGAAATCCAAAAAACTGAAAGGTGACTTACGACGTGATCGCAGCTCACCCAACCGTTTCAATATTTGGTATATGCCTACGCGTGCTGGAGCCTACGGATTTCGTATAAAGGGAACAATAGATGGTGTAGAAATCAAAGAGCGCTTTGTTTGTGGTGATGGCGCTTTGGCCGATAGAGGGTTTTCCTGTGTCATAAATATACAAAAATTCCCTGGCGGATCGCGGTAACCCGTAATGAATCAAACATTACCAAGGAATCTACACGCAACAAACTCCCGACCTGATAATAAAATTCAGCTCGCATTCATCCATTCTGGTTAAAAACGGGAAAAATAAAACAAAAGCCGTGGCCATATACTCCACGGCTTTTGTCTCTCCTGCTCCACACCTATGCCATACATAAAGAAACCGCTCTAAAATACGGCACAAGCACTAAAATACCTTCCCCAAAAGGCCATTTAACGCAATGGTCACAGCACATAATTTCTCAACATTGATACGACCTAGCGATACAATCGCTAGTTTTTACTTCCCCTGATTCACATTGAAACAAGGAACGTGAATACAATAATAACCGATGCCAAGTGCGGCATAATGTCGCGCGACGCTATGTCACTTCCCATCATACCGTTTTATCTCTAGCCTGAAATTCGCTTAAAAATAATGTGCTGTATATAAATAAAAATATTGTGTTGTATCTAACTAGGGGAGAAATATGAATACGAAAGCAAAACAAGGTGTTGATTTTCGCTGGCTGGGAATTCCCTTCATCACATTATTGGTCGCCTGTGGTAGCGGATCGAGCGATAATAACAATCCGTCTGCCAATGGTGGCACACAAAATACCCTGAATGGTTCAGTCTTTGCCTCAGCAATCGATGGTGCCAGCTGTGAAGTAATCGACAGTATTGGCAATGTAGTTTCCGGCCCTTTCATGACATCCGTTGATGGCAGCTATAGCGTGACTCTGCCCAGCGACCGGCTTGCCGAAGATCTTATTGTGGAATGTTCTGGCGGCACTTTTACTGATGAAGCAACAGGACTGACCAATCGTACAGCAGGCTTTATGGCGGCCCATATTGCAGGTGGGACCGCAAATGCGGGTAATACCATTCATATTACCCCCTCAAGCACAATTGTTCATGACTTGATTACTCAGCACGGTAAAACAGCAATGGAAGCTACTGCTGCATTTACCGATGCATTCGGTTTTACACCAGATTATACAACCGCCCCCACTGATGCCAGCGCCCCTGCACAGGGTGCCGAACAGGCAAGTTTGTTAAGTGGCTTAAGGGCCGCAACATTTAGTCAACTCGCCAATGACCTTGGGTTATTGAGCACTGATCAATTTGCACTGTTTTCCGCACTAGCCACCGACCTGAGTGACGGCATACTGGACGGTCACGCTACCTCCGGTGTCGTTACCATTGAGGGTACTTCGACAGAACTGCCTGTGGATATTCAGAATCGTTTTGTCCGGGCATTGGTCAACTTCAGAAATGGCCGTGATGCCAGTGGTCTGGCTAACAGTAATATTGGCATTCTACCGTTTGCCAAAACGGCAATGACGGATAACTACAAGATAGACTACCTGCCGGGCATGCATACCGCCGTCAATGGTGAAACCGAATTCACACTCAAGATCAGTGATCATAATGACACGGCCCAAACCGGGATGGCTGTCTCCATCAAACCAAAAATGAATATGGATGGTATGGTACATGGCACTGCGTTTGAAGGCACATGCAGTGAAAGTGCAACGATTGGTGAGTATAGCTGTACCGTCTATTATTTGATGCCGTCCATCATGATGAATGATCGGTCCATGGGCTTTTGGGAATTAAAAGTGATGGTGGGCGGCCATGATGGCGAGCATGCTTTTTTTCATCCCACTGTAACAATGGCAATGGGTGATACTGCGCAAGTCAGACTCAAAGGTCGTAACGATAAAATTTCCAGCAGTATCAATCATGATGTTGGCAACGGGACTGGTAATGATCATAGCGGGGATAATATGCACGCTGCCGTACGTACACACCCTGAAGATGACAGCACAAATAGTATGATGAATGAAACCGAAGTTCGTACCTATTATTTGTTTAAAAAATCACTTACCGGCATGACAGGCAATCACAGCTTCGAATTTTTCGTCGCCGCCAAAGAAAACATGATGCATTATCCAGCGGTCTCTGCGGGAACGACACTGAACAGTGGTGACCTGAATCATGAATTGTCCATCGTCACAATGTCAGTGGAAGTTTCAACGGATGCGATTAATTGGGTGACAGCTACGGACCATGATGGACATGGGCATAGTGGTCAATGGGTGGCCGATAACATTAGCGGCTTGACTGATGGCAGCGAAGCTGTGCTCTATGTCAGACTGATAGTGGAAGGTGAACAGAAAACAACGGATGGTGCGACGCCCAATGCATTACCTGCCACTGATGATGCCAATAACCATTACGCAAAATTCATTGTGACGCCCGGTGGTTCGGGTATGTCAATGTAACAGGTGGGTTATTTCCATGAAACTCACACCGATAACAACGACCTTTCTTATAGCAGGGGCTGTTTTTTTCCCCGGTACACCGGCTTATTCTGCTTCCTGTTGCGGCGGAGGTTCTTCCAGCTCACTGCTGCTACCCAAAGCTTCCCACGCTATGATTGATACCTCTATTGACATTGAACAGTACGATGGTTTCTGGAATAAAGAGGGTGATCACATTAATGACCCGCCCGGCTCTGATTTGAACCAGTATCGTCTAAACTTTGCTTATGCCCATCGTCTCGCATCACGCTGGCAGGCCAGTGTCATCATGCCCTATGTTTGGAATGATAATCAGTATAGTGGCCTGGACACCCAAACCAACGGACTGGGTGATACCAGAATCAATCTATGGTACGAAGCCTTTGATGATGTAACGTGTGTCTGGAAGATAAAGAAACTGTCGGACCTGAAACCTTCAGCGTACTTTGGTGCCACGCTGACATTGCCTTCCGGCGTTTCACCGTTTGATGATGTTGATAATAACTTTGATATCACCGGGCGCGGTTTTTACCGTCTTGACGGCAATATACTGATCGAAAAAACCATTTATCCCTGGAGCACTGCACTGCTAATCTCCTACGGGAAATATTTTGAACGATCAATCAACCGTGAATATGGAAAATATGTAGAGCCTTATGATATGAATCTTGGTGACCGTTTACTGGCCACTCTGTCACTTGGCTATACCCAGTTTCTGGACTCAATGGATACCGTAACTTACACATTGGCATTTTCCCACCTACAGGAAGAGAAGGCAGAAATCAATGGCCGTACTGACCCCACCAGCGGCTTTGAAAAACGCTCGTTTGCGTTGACTGCCGCCTATGCCACCATGGCTCGGGACTGGGTTTTCAAAGCGACCTGGGGCCATGCCATTGATAAGGATGGCTGGGGTGAAAATTTTCCAACAACGGATGTTCTGACACTGGGGGTAAGCTATGTATTGCGTTAAAAAATGGCTGCCAGCCTGTTTACTGGTCATCCTGTTTAACACAACAGGCTGCCAGGGGGTTACGGATGATCTAACTCCCTCCGACAATGACAAACGTCCATCAGTGGTATCCGGCTCCACCGGCTCACAACCAACCCAATCAGCACCAGACTTTACCGCAGTGGATACACTTAACAACAGCCGCACTCTTAGCAGCGAGTTAGCACTGGCCGATAGCGTCGTACTTTATTTTACGATGTGGTGCCCGATCTGTGACAGCCATATGTCACATATTCGTTCCCAATTGATTCCAGAATTTCCGAATGTACGTTTTCTTGTAATCGACTATGTTACCGGTTCAGTAGCAGCTTCCCGTGCAGCGCAATTAGCCAACGGTTATGCCAGCTTCACCGTGTTAGCCGATAGCAATCAAGCATTACACGACACCTTCAAAGGCAGCATGGGAATAACGGTAGTAATTGATGGTGCTGGTATCGTAAGAATGAACGAATATTACAAAGATGGCAGAAAGTTGCGTGAAACGCTGGCTGCCTTGCCGTGAAAGAAATGAGAGATAAAAAATGAAAAAATTGATGTCCCGTTTGTTGTTATGTGGAACATGCCTTTTAGTGCCCTGCTATGTAACAGCCGATCCATTTGTCGCAATGAAAATAAAATCATTTTCTGACACAAAGACACCTGCATTAAACTTTACGTTAAAACACCTGGATGGCACCACTGCAAGCTTGCAGGATTTCAGCGGAAAAGTGGTATTACTTAATTTTTGGGCAACCTGGTGCCTGCCATGTATTCAGGAAATGCCCGATATGGAGAAACTCTGGCGGGAATATAAGGATGCAGGCCTTGTGGTATTGGGAGTATCTAATGATGATGCTGGAAAGCGTAAACGTGTGGAGACTTTTATTAACAAAGTTAATCTCAGTTTTCCCATATTGCTTGACCCGGACAGCACAGTAAGTGAACTTTATAACGTATCGGCCATCCCTGTGAGTTATCTTATTGATCGCAATGGTGTGCTTCTCGCAAAGATTGTCGGTGTAAGAGAATGGGCCAGCCCGGAGGCATTTACCTTAATGGAGCATCTGTTACAACCACAGTCTTGATGGTGAGTTCAAAATATTCCGAACCGGATTAATTTTGAAATAGCAGTATGCGTAGGTTGGTGGTGAGCTTGCGAACCCCAACACCATTGGCGAATGTTGGGGTTCGCAAGCTCACCACCAACCTACGGCATACCGCTTTTTATTAACCTGATAGTATTGACACTCCAGCGCAGGAATGCATCAGCAGCTAAAGATTGCACGAGGCTTGAGTACCCACAAAAGTCCGTGTGAACCAGAACAATCCACATCCATAAGATGGAAACACCCGTAATATGTGAATATTACCGTAAAAAACCGGTTCCCAAATATTGATTATCTGAGCGGAGCTACCACACTCATGATGTTTAGAACTTGATCAAACAATCACGTTTCTAAATAACCCGTTACTGAAACGGGACTATAAAATAATCTGTATATATTCCTTAAGGAAAAGGAGATTTCCATGATTACATTTCGCTCCATACTCAGCAGTATTGTCTGTATCTCATTACCCATTGTCAGCATAGGTATCGCAAACGCTGGTGGTGATATCGAAAAATCGTTTAAAGGTTCTACCAATAACAGTGCAGCCAAACTTGGTGCAATAACTATCGAGCGCAGCAGTGCAGAAAAAAACCTTACTGAATCTTTTTCCTTACCCTCCAGGCTGCCATCTCCTGGAAGGCACTGTGATTTAAGTACACGACAAGCTATGACGTGGGATTCACGTTTCCCACGGTGGCATGACGATGATGTCAACAGTAAGTTTGCTGACCCTAACTTTCCAGGGTACAAACTTCAATCCGCGCGTTTGTGCATAAAATATAAAGATGTTGACTTCACAAGCCACTCTGCATACACCCCCGAACTCGATGTGGTTCAATTTGGAAATACCACTATCGGCATACTCCCAGGAGAAAATGGACAGACCCTTACAAAGTGCTGGAATGTAAAATCTCGTTTACAGAAAAATTTCGGCCCTAATATTCCTTTCATTATTAACATTGATGCTGCCCACAGCATAAGATATTGGGCACTTTTTCTTCATCAAGCAACATTATCTACTTGCCACGCTAGCATAACAAAACCGCCTTATCCTATTCCTCTCCCTCTTCCAATTAACTCTACTCGTTAATAAGCAAAGTGGGTGGATACAACAATGTGAAAGTTAAGGTTGTGCAACAACACACTTGATGCAAAAATTATCACATTTCCACACCACTGAAGCTCATGATGAATATCCTTACCGTTATGCTGCAACAGCTTATGGCAGTTGCAGCATAACGGTCTCTTAACCCGCCCCCACCGCACGTCGCGCAATTTCAATCAGCTCGGTATTGCGTCGCTTAAGTGCTTCATCATCTTTGGCCAAGGCATTGGATTTTTGCGCCAGACTTTCCGCCATAGCATAACGCCCTTGCTGCAAACGGACTTTCGCCAACCGATGCCAGAGTTGTGCATTGCGCGGTTCGATGCGTAACGCCCGTTCCAGCAAAGCAGCAGCGCGTTCCCAATGAGCCTGACTTTCCTGGAGTTCAACTTTGGCTAAAAGCGTGGACACAGCACGGCCAGCATCCTGAGTAGCGCCCATCTCTTCAGAAGCGGCATCCGGGCCGGTGACAGTTGAACCACCTGCGCACCCCGTCAACACAAGTGCAAGCAGCAATAACGCCGGTAACATTCTCGAAACATATACGTTATTTTCGGTATCCATCATTGTTATCACTCATTTTGTACATCAAATTCACACGCACTTTGCTCGACAGGTTGTGTACCGATAATAAACGGCAACTGCACAGCATAAGGGCAGTCATCGTCGCTGGATAAACCGTTACGCCGGTCAACCCAAACCATTTCTATGTCTGCGGACAGATCACCAACAGGCAGGCTGCCCGTGTCCAGTCGAGAAAAAATATTTCCCCATACACGCAATGCCCCCCGGGAACCGGTAAGCCCGGCGGGGCGATTGTCATCCAGCCCCAGCCATACTGCGGCAACATGGGATTCACTAAAACCGGCAAACCAGCTGTCACGCAGCTCGTCACTGGTACCGGTTTTACCCGCCACCACCATTCCTTCGGGTAAATAGTATTGCAAATTTTGTCCCGTGCCTTCACGAGTCACTGCACGTAAAGCACTGTTCAGCAGATACACCGGTTTATTGTCAAAGGCGCGTGTCACCGACAAGGGGTACCGTTGCAAAGGCTGACCATCAGCCGTTAACACAGCACGAATGGCACGTAACGGCGTGCGAAAGCCACCGGCTGCCAGCGTGTGATACATCTGTGTCACATCCAGCGGGGAGAAATTTGCCGCACCCAGTAACAATGCCGGATATTCTGTGAGCGGGCGCTCCGCACCCAGCCCACGCAAGGTTTCAATCACGGTTGGCACCCCCAAAGCCATGCCCAGTCGTGCGGTGACAATATTGTAAGAATGCACCAGCGCATTATTCAGCAACACCTGATGATCTTTGCCCGCATAACTGATTCCATGGTTTTGATGATCAAAATTTTGCGGCTGCCAATGTTCACCGCCTCCCATGTCCACATCCAGCGGGCTGTCATCCAGCAAGCTGGCCAGGGTGTACTGTTCCGGTTGCATCAATGCGGTGAGATACACCGCAGGCTTGATCAACGAGCCAATGGGGCGTACCGCATCCAGCGCACGATTAAAACCGGCAAAACGCGGATCACGCCCACCCACCACAGCCTGTATTTCACCGTCGTTAACATTCGCCACTACCGCCGCGCCTTGAATGTCGGCATCCACACCTTCCCGCTGCAAACGGTCTAACTGTAAACTGACAGCCTGTTCTGTAGCCCGCTGTACAATGGGATCAAGGGTAGTAAAAATACGCAGACCTTCAGAATTGAGATCGGTATCGCTGTAATCACGCCGTAACTGTCGACGCACCAGGTCAATAAACGCCGGAACCCGCGACACCCGTGTGGAATTTTGTGGCAGCACCGTGGATGCATCAGCACTGGCGCGCTGCGCAACGTCTGGATCAAGCCTACCCTGCTCTGCCAACAAGTGTAAAACCAGGTTGCGCCGTTCAAGAGCGCGCGCACTGCGCCGACGGGGATCATAATATGATGGCCCTTTCACCAGCGCCACCAGCAAGGCAATCTGTTCCGGTGCCAGTTTTTTCAGTGGCTGACCAAAATAAAACTGGCTGGCCAGACCAAAGCCATGAATCGCACGACGCCCATCCTGACCCAGATAAATTTCATTGATATAGGCTTCGAGGATTTCATTTTTGTCGTAATGAAATTCCAGCAACAACGCCATAATGGCCTCATTGAATTTTCGCCAAAGCGTGCGCTCGTTAGTGAGAAAAAAATTCTTCACCAGTTGCTGAGTCAATGTACTGCCACCCTGCACCGTTTTCCCTGCACGCAGATTAACCCACAGGGCACGCAATATTGATTGCGGCGAAACACCGTGATGGCTAAAAAACTCACGATCCTCCACCGCCAGCAGGGCATCAATCAGCAACGGCGGCACATCGTCCAATTGCACCAAAATACGGTCCTCCCGATGGGAAGGATAAATATTACCGATGAGCGGAGGATCAAGACGCAGCAGATCCACGGAATCCCCCGTGTTGGCCTGCCAGATGCCCAGCAGCTTGTCCGCTGAAAACTCCAGACGCAAAGACTGACTCTTTTCGTCACCATCCCAAAACTGAAAAGCCCGTGTCGTCAGCACAAAGGCATTACCCATACGAACATAACTACCCGGTGTCTGCGGCCGGGACAGCTCACGATAACCCAGCATTTTCAACTCAGCCGCAAACTGCCCGGCCGTTAATGTCTGATCAGGGTACAACTCCAGTGCCCGCGCATACACATGGGCAGGCAAAGCCCAGCGCTTGCCTTCAAACTGGGTTTGTACCTGTGCATCAAGATAAAGCACATAAACAAAGAACGGAACCACACCCGCCACCAGCAAAGACAATAAAACCGGCCATCGAAGCAGCCTGTCACGCACAGACACACCATTCCGCCGCTTTTTCCTGGTACGTCGTTGCTTCTTCCTTTTCGGGTGTTTTTTGCGTAAGCCAAACATGTACGCGCATTGTACCCCACATTACTCAGCGCAATCTCACATAAAACAGACCCCGTGCTGCCTCGTTATCCCCGCCTCATGCCGGAATTCGGAGGTATAAACCCTCGGACAATCACTCCAGTACATTGGGTGTACTGTGTTGTAGTGGTACTGACAAATAGCGTGTTATAAACGCAGAGGTCGCAAAGGCGCAGAGGTCGCAGAGAAAAACACTAAAAACTCTGTGCTCTCGCGCCCTCTGTGTTAACAAAACAGTCTATCTTCAGTGCGCCTTACCACCCTGATTTTGCTATGCTATCGGTATAAGCGGTCAATCAACCAGGAGCACACACCGTGTCGGTCATTGCATCAGTTGACAAGCCCCAACGCCTGATTTCTGCATTACAACGAGCGGAAGCTTATTCTCATACTGTCGAAACAATCACCCTGTTTGAAACCCACATCTCCTGGGTGCTGCTGACCGGCGAATATGTCTATAAAATCAAAAAACCCGTGGATTTCGGTTTTCTTGATTTTTCCACACTGGAAAAACGCCGCTTTTATTGCGAGGAGGAACTGCGTGTTAACCGACGCCTTGCGCCACAACTCTACCTGGCCGTTGTCCCTATTTGCGGAACACCCGATACACCGCATATTGATGGCACAGGAAGTGCGTTTGAATATGCCGTGAAAATGCGCCAGTTTGATCCACAAAAAACCTTTGATGAATTACTGGCCCACGACACACTCACCTTACCGGTTATCGACGAAACCGCTGCTGTGCTCGCCAGATTCCATCAACAGATTGCCATTGCCGGAGCAGAGACTCACTTTGGAACGCCTGATGCCATCAAACAGCCCGTGCAAGAAAACTTTGAGCAACTGGAACGGATTCTTGCCAATACGCAGAACGTAGATAATATTCACAAAACCTGCAAGGCATTGCAGCAATGGTCACAAACACAACATGAAAAATTACAGTTAACATTCCAGCATCGTCAACAGGCAGGTTTTATCCGTGAATGCCATGGTGATCTGCACCTGCGTAATA
>Ga0256830_1002751_pt1 | contig 11375 bp, 12 predicted proteins | sample 128326metaG_FD_190537 | JGI IMG/M metagenome (GOLD analysis project Ga0256830, IMG submission 190537) | Hydrothermal vent microbial communities from Lau Basin, Pacific Ocean - 128-326 | ecosystem: Environmental > Aquatic > Marine > Hydrothermal vents | place: Pacific Ocean: Lau Basin | collected...
AGGACCAACAGGGCAAGCCCTTTGTGGGGCGTGCCGGTCAGTTGCTCAATAACATGCTCAGGGCTTTGGGCTTGCAGCGTGAACAGGTGTTTATCGCCAATATTCTTAAATGCCGTCCACCTGAAAACCGCAACCCGCAGCCGGAGGAAATTGTTCACTGTGAAGCCTTCCTGCAACGTCAGGTGGCATTGGTGAAACCAAAAGTCATTCTCGCTGTGGGCGGTGTGGCAGCTCATAATCTGTTGAAAGTCGATACTGCGGTGAGCAAACTGCGTGGACAGGTACATCATTACGGCGAAACACCATTGGTGGTGACCTATCATCCGGCCTATTTATTGAGAAAGCCCAGCGAAAAGGGCAAGAGCTGGACCGACCTGAAATTTGCAGCAGCCGTGGTGCGAGGCGAGCAGTCATGAGTGCTGTGGTGCAAACGCCAGAGTTATGGATACGACCGATGACGGCACAGGACCTTGAGCAGATTATGCATATCGAACTGGCCATGTATCCTTTCCCCTGGACCCGGCGCATTTTTGAAGACTGTCTGCGTGTGGGTTATCGCTGTCATGTGGGGGAAGTTGAAGGAAACCTTGCGGGTTATGGTGTGATGTCCACCGGAGCCAGTGAAGCACATGTACTGAATTTATGTGTGGCCGGAGAATTTCAGCGACGGGGTCTGGCGCGTGAAATGTTGAGTCTGTTGCTGGATGAAGCGGATAAGCTGGAAGTGCGTGATGTATTTCTGGAAGTGCGGCCATCCAATATCGCGGCAATCACATTGTACGAGCAAATGGGTTTTAATCAGGTGGGTTTACGCAAGGATTATTATCCCGCAGAGGAGGGGCGTGAAGACGCGATTATTTTTGCGTCCAGCTTGCGCTTGTAATCTGAATGCGAGAGCACAGGCGCGTAAATTACCCGCCTGTTTGCTATTTATTGAGGATTTAGGTGAGGTGTGAATTCAGTGCTCAAAATATCCAAACGAGTAAAATCATTGGTTTACATGTTAGTGGGACAGGTCATTCCCTGGCCACGGGTTACAGTGCCATAAAATCTAACGCAAAGGTGCGGAGACGCAGAGAACGCAAAGAAATATTTTTTCAGGGTTCAAAGATGTTTTATGGGGTCCATACGTTCGTGCAGCACCCTCACAATTGTGATGCCGTGATTTTGTTTAAGATAATACAAAATATGGTTTTTATACGGAAAACTGAGCAGGCCTTCGGAAATGTTTTCCCGTTTCACTCCTGCATCCGGATTATTCGCAAGGAGCTGGCCGTGAGTCTCCAGTTGATCAAGGTATGTTTGGGCCTGTAGTGTGCCCCACTGTTGAAGGGTGTAGTCGATGATGTCTTCAAGGTCACGCTCTGCTTTTTTTGTGAGCTTATAGTTAGCCACTTATTCGTTTCCGTAGTTTATCCATGACTGCTTTGCCATTAAGAACATTACCCGTGCGCAGATCGGTGATCCCTTCTTCAATGGCTGTTTTCAGCTGTTTTTCTTTGAGGGCTTCAAGCTGTTTATATTCGGTGGCCGATATGACGACGGCGATGGGTTTGCCGTTTTTATTGATTCCTACAGGGCCGCGCTGCGCCTTAATCAGCACTTCTCCGAATTCGCGTTTGGCATCACTGGCATTGAGTATTTCCATGGTACACCCCACTGATTAAAATAATTAATTTGATCAATATTAGCCCGTTTGTGTTGCTATTTCTATGCGCCGTTGCGTGGTTTCGCCCGGATGTTTTATGAAGTCCCGGAATTATCATGCTGGGCATTGGTTTTACAGGGAGCACCCGGTATTTCTCTCGTGGGCTCCGTTGTCAGGAGGCAAGATGGGGTTGGCCGTCAAGAGGGGTTTTGTGTTCAATGGGTACTCGTAATCTCAATGTGGGAGCATAGAGCCATTCATTTGTTTAATATTGAGTATTTAACGCAGAGTTCGTAAAGATGCAGAGAGATATCCACAGCATGCGTGATTCAAGTGCTTACGGAACCCGCATGGAATAAGACCAAAATCTCAATCGCTACGAGGTATATATCTTTTACTCGCCACTCTCTAAACCCTTTGCGCTCTCTGCGTCTTCGCGCCTTTGCGTTGGGTTTTCATTAGTCAGGCCCAGTCAGCATGTGCATGAAAACAGGGTAATTTAGCGCTTACTTCACATTTCAGTACACATTGCCCACCTCCACCACAAATTTTGCTATAGCTACAGCCAACAGTAGAATGCCCTATGCCAAATACGCTCCCACCTGCCATTTTTCTCATGGGCCCCACGGCCACGGGCAAGACTGATCTGGCTATTGCGCTTCGCAAGGAGTTACCTTGCGATATTATCAGCGTGGACTCGGTGATGGTTTACCGTGGTCTGGACATTGGTTCAGCGAAGCCTGATGCGGCAACTCTGGCTGCTGCTCCTCATCGGCTCATTGATATCTGTGATCCCGCCAAGCCGTTTTCAGCGGCGCAGTTTCGACAGCGGGCACTGGAGGAAATCAATAACATTCTGGCCCGTGGCCGCATTCCGCTATTGGTGGGTGGCACCATGTTGTATTTTCGGGCGCTGGAGCAGGGGTTGTCGGCTTTGCCGTCGTCCGATCCTGTGGTGCGGGTACGTCTGGAGGCCGAGCTGGCCGGGCAGGGTCTGGCCCATTTGCATGCCCGGCTGGCACAGGTGGACCCCGAGGCTGCCGGGCGCATTCACGTCAATGATCCGCAGCGGACTCTGCGCGCATTGGAAGTGTTTGAATTAAGCGGCCAGCCCATGAGCACTTTTTTACAACGGGATATCGATAATGATTTGCCCTGTCGTCCCATAAAAATTGTGCTGACACCGATGGATCGTGCTTTGCTGCATCGGCGTATTGAACAGCGTTTTCAGATTATGCTGGAGCAGGGGCTCATGGCGGAGGTGGACGCTTTGTATCAGCGGGATGATTTGCACGCAGACCTGCCTTCAATGCGTGCAGTGGGCTACCGTCAGGCGTGGGCGCATCTCGATGGTCAGTGGGACTACGATACCATGGTGGAAAAAGGCATTATTGCCACCCGTCAATTCGCCAAACGTCAGCTTACCTGGCTGAAACACGAGCCGGAGGAGGCAGCGTTCCGGCTTAGCTTTGAAGAAAAACCGGAGCAAATTCTGACTCAGGTCTTGAAATATCTTGCCGCTAGTGCCATATGAGAGACACAGGGGCGGGAGTTGCCGAATTCAGGCACCTCCCGTAATTGTGTGAAAGCTGGCTAGCGCGTATTTGCTAGTGGTTTTTACGGCCGAGTGGTTGGGTTTTCCCTGCGTTGTCCGAGGAAGCTGGTGCGTTTTATAGTACAGCAAGCAGCGAACAATCAAGGCGCGCTGAGTTCCAATAACTCTAATAAGGATACATAAAAGGAGAAACACCATGTCGAAGGGGCAATCATTACAAGACCCTTTTCTGAATGCGCTGCGTAAGGAGCGTGTTCCTGTCTCAATTTTTCTGGTTAATGGTATAAAACTACAGGGACAAATTGATTCGTTTGATCAGTTTGTCGTGCTGCTGAAAAACAGCGTCAATCAAATGGTTTATAAACATGCTATCTCCACGGTGGTGCCTGCGCGCAACGTAAAATTACCGGTAGCCGGTGAAGGTGGTCAAGATTCTAATAACTCCTGAAGTCTCTATCGTTATTTCGGGGAGGGACGTGTTTGTTTGAGCGTCCCGGTACCCTGGAAGATGCATCCGGCCTGCGTGACCCCTCAAGAGAGCGTGCCATTCTGGTGCATGTGGATTTTTCTCACAGCATCTCCCCTCAAGCCACTTCTTCGCGCATAGATGGCGAAGCCTTGTCTGAGTTTCGTGAGTTGGCCATATCGGCGGGCGCGGAGCCTGTGGCCATGGTGTCCGGTACGCGACGCAAACCCGATCCGAAATATTTCATTGGCACCGGCAAGGCTGATGAAGTGCTGGCGCTCATTGAACACGAACAGGCGGAGTTGGTATTGGTGGATGCACCGCTGGCACCTTCGCAGGAACGTAACCTGGAGCGCCTGCTCAAATGTCGGGTGCTGGACCGTACCGGGCTGATTCTGGATATCTTTGCCCAGCGTGCGACCTCCCATGAAGGGCGATTGCAGGTAGAGTTGGCTCAGTTACGACATTTATCAACACGGCTGGTACGGGGTTGGACACATCTGGAGCGCCAAAAGGGCGGTATCGGCCTGCGTGGGCCGGGTGAAACCCAGTTGGAAACAGATCGACGCTTACTGGCTGCGCGCATCAAGCAACTGAACAAGCGTCTGGATAAGGTGCAGAATCAGCGTGAGCAGAGTCGTCGCTCCCGTCGCAAGGCGGAGGTGCCGACGGTCTCGCTGGTGGGTTACACCAATGCGGGCAAGTCCACTTTGTTTAACCGGCTGACGGAATCCGGGGTGTACGCAGCTGATCAATTGTTCGCGACTCTGGACCCTACCCTGCGGCGTCTGGTGTTACCGGATACCGGTACGATTATTCTCGCCGATACCGTGGGGTTTATTCGGAACCTGCCCCATGATCTGGTAGCCGCCTTCCGTTCGACATTGGAAGAAACCCGGCAGGCGGATTTATTGTTGCATGTGATTGATGCGAGTAACGAGAATTATCCGCAACAAATCGAACAGGTGAATGCTGTGCTGAAGGAGATCGGTGCGGACAACGTGCCGCAGATTGAAGTATTCAACAAGGTGGATCTGTTGACCGATCATCCCGCCCGTTTGGATCATAATGAAGATGGACAGGTGCGCCGGGCCTGGTGTTCTGCGCAAACGGGCGAAGGTATGGAATTGCTGCAAACCGCGCTGGATCAACGTTTTAGCGCTGACCAGTTGCACGAATGGATTCGTGTGCCAGCGGCTAATGGCCGCTTGCGTGCCAGACTGTTTGATCTCGGCAAGGTGCTCAAAGAGCAGGTGGAGGAAAATGGTGATTTGCTGTTGGAAGTCGAACTGGCGCGGCGGGATTTTGAAGCCTTGCAAAAGACAGAAGGGGTACAGGCTGAGGGTAATCGTCCCGCTTCTTGAGCGCGTAAAACATTAACCTGAGATATAACGGTTGCAGCTAGGTACCGAAACCCCCTAAAATCCACATCTTGTGTCGGCGGAAAGCTGGCGACTCACTTATTCATGTTTGGTGCGCATTGCCTGTTGCCAGATTAGTGGCATGTTGGGTGCGTGTGCCAAAATGCAGTATTTTACTGACATCGGTCAGAGCAATAGTTTTTGTCGTAATTTTTACAGCAGTTTTATAAAACAGTTTTTAAACGTGGAGCGTAATAATGGCCTGGAATGAACCTGGCGGTTCAGGGAACAAAGATCCCTGGGGCGGACGTAAAAATAATGAGCAGGGTCCACCGGATCTCGATGAAGTGGTGAAAAAACTTCAGGAGAAATTTGGTGGCTTGTTTGGTGGCGGAGGCAAACGTAATGGAAGCTCCGGTTCCGGCAAAGCAGGTTCTATCGGCCTTGGTCTGATTGCCTTTGTGGCGGTTACCGTATGGGCGATTTCCGGTGTATACATCGTCGAGGAAGGTACTCGTGGCGTGGTGTTACAGTTTGGCAAATACAACAAAACCACCCAGCCAGGGCCGCATTGGCATCCGCGAGGTATTCAGAGTGTGGAAACGGTGGACATTGCCAACATCCGTGGCATCAGCATCGGTTTTCGTGCCGGAGGCGGTAATCGACAGACGGGCAGCAGCGTGGGACGTGAGTCACTGATGCTGACCGAAGATGAAAATATCGTCGATGTCAAACTGGCTGTGCAATACAAAGTGAAAAGCGCCAGCGATTATCTGTTTAACGTCAAAGATCCAGAGACCACGTTACGTCAGGTTATCGAAAGTGCGATACGCGAAACGATTGGTAAAAGTGAGATGGATTACATTCTTAAAGAAGGCCGTGCTGATGTGACAGAGCAAACGCGCGCGCAGGTGCAGGAAATTCTGGATCGTTATAAAGCGGGTCTGCAAGTTACTACTGTTAACCTGCAAGACGCACAGCCTCCTGAGCAGGTGCAGGATGCCTTTGCTGATGCCGTTAAGGCGCAAGGTGATCAGGCGCGTGTGATTAACGAAGCCAAGGCTTATTCCAATGACATCGTCCCGCGTGCGCGTGGTAAGGCTGCACGCCAACTGGCTGAAGCCAATGCGTATAAAGAGCAGGTGATTGCTGAAGCTACAGGTGAAGCATCGCGCTTCACGCAAGTGTTGACGGAATACAAAAAAGCGCCTGAAGTCACACGCAAGCGTCTGTACCTTGAGGCGATGGAATCGGTGATGACCAACAGCAGCAAAGTGTTGGTGGATGTCAAAGGCGGCGGCAATTTGTTGTATTTACCGCTGGATAAAATGATGTCTGGCGGTTCCGGTGGTTCATCGGATGGACGACGCATTATTGAGACTGATTCAGCATCACGACAAATTGAAGAACAACGACTGCGCGACAATGTTCGCGGTAGAGGAGTACGCTAATGGGACAGGCTAAAGGATTGATTGGCATCCTCCTGGCGGTTGCCGTGGTGATTGCATCGTTTTCGATCTTCACTGTGAATGAACGTGAAAAGGTTATCCTTTTCCGTCTGGGTGAAATTGTCAGCACAGATTATGGCCCCGGACTGCACTGGAAAACACCTTTTGTGAATAACGTGCGCAAGTTTGATGCGCGTATTCAAACCCTGGATGCAGAACCAGAACGTTACCTTACCGGTGAAAAGAAAAACCTTATCGTGGATTCGTTTGTGAAATGGCGCATCAATGATGTATCCAATTATTTCACCGCGACCGGTGGTGATGCGGTACGGGCCAACCTGCGTCTGTCACAAATCGTCAAAGATGGTTTGCGTGGTGAGTTTGCCAAACGCACCATCAAGGAAGCCGTGTCAGGTGAACGTCTGGAAATCATGGAGTTGATTACCGAGCAGGCTAACAAGCAGGCCGAAGCATTTGGTATTGAGATCGTCGACGTGCGTATTAAACGTATTGATTTTCCGCCTGAAATCAGTGATTCCGTCTATCGTCGCATGCGTGCGGAGCGTGAGGGTGTCGCCAAAGACCTGCGTTCCCGTGGTGCAGAATCAGCGGAAATTATTCGTGCCGAGGCTGATCGTCAACGTACGGTCATTATCGCGGATGCCTTTCGTGACGCGGAAATCATTCGTGGTGAAGGTGATGCCGGAGCCACAGAAATTTACGCCAAATCGTATGGTAAAGATGTGGAGTTTTATTCCCTGTATCGCAGTTTGAATGCTTATAAAACAACCTTTGCCAGCAAGAGCGATATTCTGGTGGTTGAACCGGACTCGGAATTCTTCAAATATTTCAAATAAATCACAGGGTGGGCATTGCCCACCCTGCGAGGACCGGTCGGTTGAGTTGAGTAATAAACAGAATGTGGGATGATTTGCTGAGCGCTTTGGCGCTGGTGTTGGTGATAGAAGGTTTGTTTCCTTTTTTGAGTCCTGCCGGGTTCCGCAAAAAAATGCTTGCGATGTTGGAAATGGGGGATCGTCAAATACGCATCGCCAGTCTGGCCAGCATGGCCATTGGACTGCTGTTGCTGTACCTGATCCGTCAGTAAGTTTTATCTTAGAAATTAAATCTGCGAGCCAGTTTTACACACAGTGCATCATCATGAATAACGAACGTTGGCTATTACCCGAAGGTATTGAAGAACTGCTGCCGCCCCAGGCCGGGCGTCTGGAGCAGTTGCGCCGTGCCGTGCTGGATTTGTTTCACGGCTGGGGCTACGAACTGGTGACTCCGCCCCTGGTGGAATATCTGGATTCATTGTTGACGGGTACCGGTAATGACCTCGACCTGCAAACCTTCAAACTGACCGACCAGCTCAATGGTCGCATGATGGGGGTGCGTGCCGACATCACCCCGCAGGTGGCGCGTATTGATGCGCATCGTTTGAGTGAACGCAAAACGCCCGTACGCCTGTGTTATCAGGGCACCGTGTTACATACCCGTGGTGATGGTCTCGGTGGCCCGCGCAGTTTTACACAAGTAGGTGCTGAGTTGTATGGGCACAGCGGCGTGGAAAGCGACGCGGAAATGGTCAATCTGATGCTGGATACTCTGGCACTTGCCGGTGTTGAATCGGTTTATGTGGATCTGGGACACGTCGGTATTTTTCGTGCGTTAACGCAAGCTGCCGGACTGGATGCACAGCAGGAAAGTCAATTGTTTGATGCCCTGCAACGCAAGGCCGTGCCGGAAATACAAAGCCTGCTTGAAGCGTTGTCGGTGGATGCTGATACCCGTCAGGCACTTGAAGATTTAGTATGGCTGAATGGCGGTGCTGAAGTATTGGGCAAGGCACGTCTGTCTTTGAAGGGGAATGACGCTGCGTTGCAAGCGCTTGATGAAGTGGAACAGATTGCACAGCGCGTCAGCCGACAGCAACCGGACCTGCAACTGCATTTTGATCTGGCCGAGTTACGTGGTTTTCATTATCACACCGGTGTGATGTTCGCCGCATATCAGGCAGGGCAGGGCAGAGCAATTGCACAAGGTGGGCGTTATGATGATATCGGTGCCGTGTTCGGGCGCGCTCGCCCGGCCACCGGGTTCAGCGCAGATTTGCGCGCATTGGCTGTGCTGGGTGCGGATAACAGGGGCATAGAAAAAAGTATTTTCGCCCCCGCAGATGATAGCCCTGAACTCATCGATAAAATTCGTGAACTGCGTAAAACAGGGCAGCAAGTGATTTGTGAATTGCCGGGTCAAAACGGTAATGCTATTACGGCAGGATGCCAGCGGATTCTGGTTATGCAGGATGGCCAATGGAATGTGGTTGACGCATCATAAATTAAAGAATGGGAATTAAGGCCTGAATCATTCTGTTAACACTTTATTATTACTGAAAACACCGTCATTCCGGCCTGTTTTTAGCCGGACTTCAGGGGAGTAAACCTCCAGAGAAGCGTTTCGGCACATATGTTGTCGTGGTCTGACAAATGGCGTGTTACAAACGCAGAGACGCAAAGAACGCAGAGAAAAATACTAAAAATTCTGCATCCTTCGCGTTAGATTTTATGACATTGTGATTCGTGGCAGGGGAATGGCCTGTCTCGCTGAATGTAAGCCAGTGATTTTATTTGTTTGGATATTTTAAGCGCTTAATTCACATTTAACGGCAAAACAATTTTTAACACAAAACAGTATGGGTACTTTTGATGGGTAAAAACGTTGTAATCATCGGCACACAATGGGGTGACGAAGGCAAAGGCAAAATTGTCGATTTGCTCACCGACCAGTCGCAAGCCGTAGTACGTTTTCAAGGTGGGCACAATGCGGGCCACACGTTGGTTATCGATGGTGAAAAAACCGTCTTGCATCTGATTCCTTCTGGTGTGCTACGGGAAAACGTCGTATGCATGATCGGCAACGGCGTAGTGGTATCGCCCGCCGCGCTGATGGAAGAGATCGATATGCTGGAAGCGCGAGGCGTACCCGCCAGCAAGCGAGTGCGTATCAGTGAAGCCTGTCCATTGATTCTGCCGTATCACATTGCCTTGGACAACGCGCGTGAAGTGGCGCGTGGTGAAACCAAAATTGGCACCACCGGTCGCGGCATTGGTCCAGCCTATGAAGACAAAGTATCGCGCCGTGCCCTGCGCCTGGGCGACCTGTTTCACCGTGAGCGCTTTGCCGCCAAACTGGGTGAAGTGCTGGATTATCACAACTTTGTTCTGCAACATTATTACAAAGCCAAGCCGGTGGATTTCCAACAGGTATTGGATGAAGCACTGACATTGGGTGAGCGTATCAAACCCATGGTAGCCGACGTACCGGAATTACTTCACGACATTCAGCAGCAGGGCGGCAGTATTTTATTTGAAGGCGCGCAGGGTGCGTTGCTGGATATCGATCATGGCACCTATCCCTATGTAACCTCCTCCAATACTACTGCGGGTGCGGCGGCAGCGGGCAGTGGTGTTGGCCCCGCCAATCTTGACCATGTCATCGGCATTACCAAAGCCTATACCACGAGAGTGGGCTCCGGGCCATTTCCCACGGAGCTGTATGACGGTGATGAGTTACTGGACAGTGTTGGTGAACACCTAGCTAAACAAGGCCACGAATTTGGTTCCACCACCGGACGGCCACGCCGCTGTGGCTGGTTTGATGCCGTGGCACTGCGCCGCTCCAATCAAGTTAACAGCACCACCGGGTTGTGTATCACCAAACTGGATGTGCTGGATGGACTGGAGGTGATTCGTCTTTGCGTGGGTTACACCATCAATGGTGAAGAACGCCGAACACCACCTGTGGGTGCTGAAGCCTTTGCCGATTGTCATCCCGTGTACGTGGAAATGCCCGGCTGGTCAGAATCTACCGTCGGTGTGAAGAACTACGATGATTTGCCGGAAAATGCGAAAAACTATCTCAAGCGCATCGAAGAAATTACCGAAACGCCCATTGATATTATTTCCACCGGCCCGGATCGTAACGAGACCATTGTTTTGCGTCACCCTTTTAAATCCAAAGCGTAATTGCGGGACCGGTAAGGTTTCTCGATACTCTTCAGAAACAATCAACTTTTATCAAGTTAGGATAAAAAGGAAAATATTATGACGTATTTATTAAAAGCATCGATTGTTATGTTGTTTCTTTTGATTTCAAGTGCGCAGGCCGGTGAATCGCAAAGAGCGCCATCACCCGAAGGAGCCAGACTATATATTATTTCTCCAGCCAATGGTGAAACTGTCAATAAAACGGTAACGGTAAAGTTTGGATTGCAAGGCATGGGAGTGTCGCCAGCAGGCTTGGATAAAGCGGCAACCGGTCATCACCATCTGATAATTAACGGAGATACTCTGCCCGATTTGAATAAACCCATGGGGAGTGAAGTCATGCACTTTGGTGGTGGTCAGACTGAAAAGACTATTGAATTGTCCAAGGGTAAGCATACGCTGCAATTGATTCTGGGTGACCACCGCCATATCCCTCACAATCCGCCGGTAATATCGGAAAAAATTACCGTTTATGTCAAGTGATCAGGGTTTCAAATTCTCGCAAAAATCAGCATATCAGCCAACCCGACCCGCACAATCACAAATATTACCTTAACAGTCAACAAATTATGCGAATATCAGAGTTTTCTTATGCTTCGTTTGTTCAGGTGCCTGCGCAGATCATCCCCGATCACAAACAGACAGGGTATTAAAAACAATACATAAATCGTCGAGCTGATCATGCCGCCAACGCTGGGTATGGCAATGGGGCGAGTGACATCCATGCCTGAACCTGTCGCCAGTACGATGGGAATAAGCCCGAATACCGTGGTGGCAACGGTCATCAGTTTGGGGCGCAGGCGTGCCACAGAACCTTCGATAACGGCATCGATATACGTTTGATG
>Ga0256830_1002752_pt1 | contig 11372 bp, 11 predicted proteins | sample 128326metaG_FD_190537 | JGI IMG/M metagenome (GOLD analysis project Ga0256830, IMG submission 190537) | Hydrothermal vent microbial communities from Lau Basin, Pacific Ocean - 128-326 | ecosystem: Environmental > Aquatic > Marine > Hydrothermal vents | place: Pacific Ocean: Lau Basin | collected...
CGGGCTTTCCCATCTTAGAAAATCACAAAGTTGGCCTACTTTATGGGAAGAAGCTAGCGCGACTTTATGGCCTCAATGTTCAATAATTAATTAATTGAACACGGAGAATGAAGGAAGTTTTTTCGTTTCAAATCTTTCAATGACTGTTATTTGTTCTAGGGCTGATGAGAGACGCCTTTTCCATTCTTGGACAGAGTCGTATTTTATTTGCTTCCATAGCTCGAGGTTGCCGGCTTCTTTAATTTCTTTTTGGAATCGATCTGGGTCTTCCCAGCTGAGACCTTGGCATTCCTGGTGGTCTAGTTTTAAGCCGGCCTTATAGGCAAGAAGGGGCCATTCGGCACAAGCACCCCAATTTTTTTCTTGGGCATTTTGAGCAATAACTTCTGCTGCTTGGCGATTGAGAATATAGACTGTGGTGTAGATATCAGCTGGAATGCCAATAATTTTGGCTACTAGACGATTAATTATTGTTTCGGTTTTAATCCAAGAATCAGGATAGCTAGACCAAGCCGTTTTGTTTCGTCCCAAGACAACGAAGTCAGCTTCTGGTTTAGTTTTAAGGAGTGATTTTAGTTCCTCAGGAGCGGTGAGAATCCAGTGAATAATTTTGTCAAAGTCGCAACAAAAGAAGTGATTTGATTTTAATTGGAGCGCTTTTTTAAGAACCATCTTTCTGCTTTCACCAAATTTGCCGCCCAGGATAGGGTTAAAGCCCAACTTTTTTAATTGAGAAATCACCTTTTTGCTGGTGGTTGCAGTGTGGGCGATAACTGCTTGGTTGAAATTTTTTCTAAGATGATTTCGGATCTGGTTGATCAAGGGGATAAAGCGCCCCTCTGGATCATGAACGGTCGAAATAGTTTGCATTAGTCAAATTATACAATGGTTTAGTTTTTCTAAGGATTTTGGTAGAATTTTGCTGTGTCTGTTAGGGATAATCATCCTCGGCCTGACTGGCGGCAGTCGCTGAAAATTGTTGCCTGGTATTGGCGCTTTTATTGGTGTTCGATTGGCTGGGTTGGTTTTTATCGTTTGATTCGCGATTTGTTTCAGGCGGTTAGTCCATTACTCTATGCCTTCTTTTTTGCTAGGATTCTTGATTTATTGGTGGCGGCGGTCAAATACCAGTTAAGTTTGGATGTTTTCTTAACTCAAGCCCGTTTTTGGTTGTTGGCTTACGGCCTAATCTGGTTAGTTGATGTCTTACTTAATTTTGATAATTGGTTTTTTGGTAATTTACTAACTGAAGAGCGCTTTCGCCTGCTTTTTCGTCAGGCGTTTATTAACCATTTTTCTCGTCTTGACTATGCTCGCTTGGAGAATGCCAAAACTCAGGGGTTGATTATCAAGGCTTGGGAGCAGGGGCCTTGGCCAGCTTATGCTTTGACTGAACAACTATGGAAGGGATTGATTAATTTAGTTGGCTTCATAGTCTATTTCATTTGGGCAGTAGTTTTTGGCCTGCCTTTTCGGTTTATTGCCCTTATTTCTGGAGCTGCTCTTCTCCGTAGTATGGTTTTAATTATCAAGAGCCGAATTGGGTTTCGAATTTATGATCGGACCACCAAGAAATCGATTGTTCTCTGGCGTCTTTATGATTTCTTTACTAAATTTAATATCATTTTAGAATCAAAGTTATCCCAGGCTGATCAATATTTATCCCAAAAATACCAAACTATTACTCAACGCATCTTTCAGTGGCGTGTGAAGGCTTTTTTACCTTGGGTGGGAGCAACGCTTATTCTTGATCTAATTATTCTTGCTGCTAAATTGATTGCTTATTGGTGGCTGATGGGACAGTTTTTGCTTCGCCGATTTTCGGTGGGTGACTTGACTTTCGGAGTTAATTTAATTTTTCGTTTTCATAATGCTCTTTTGGAGACTATCTGGCGACTCCATGAGGCAATTAATGGTCTCATGTATGCCCAGTATTTTTATCGCTTTCAACAGCTTCGGCCAGTTCTTCATTGTGGGTCTAAACGACTAGAGCTTACTGAGCCGCCGGAGATCAGGTTGGAGCGCGTTTGGTTTCGATATGATCCCGACCAAGATTGGGTTTTGCGCGATCTTAGTTTGGTCATTAAACCTCGGGAGGATTTGGCTATTGTGGGTGAAAATGGCGCCGGCAAAACCACTTTAATTAAGTTGATTCTCCATCTCTATGAGCCACAAAGAGGGCGAATCTTGATCAATGGTCTTGATATCCGAGAGGTTAAACAAGAAGATTTGCTCCGACTAATTCGGGTTATCCCCCAAGATTTTGCTCGCTACCAAGTTTTAACGGTGGCAGAAAATATCGGTATTTCTGATTGGCATCGCCTGGAGGATGAAGAACGACTTTGGCAGGCAGCCAAATTGGCTGAGGCAAAGGAATTTATTGAAAGATTGCCCAATAAGTTGGCCACTCCCCTATCAAAAGAGCTGGAAGGAGGAGTTGAGCTTTCTACTGGTCAATGGCAGAAGCTGGCTCTGGCAAGATTGTTTTTCAATCCGGGCCAGATATTGGTCTTGGATGAGCCAACGGCTTCAATTGATCCAGTTTCTGAATATCGAATCTTTTCTAATATTTATGAGCAGATTAAAGATAAAACGGTAATTATTATTTCCCATCGTTACCAAACAATTCGCTCTGCTAAAAGGATTGTGGTGATTAAGAACGGCCGAATTATTGAGGAGGGTTCTCATCGCCAACTTTTAGCTAAGAATGGCTATTATGCTTCGGCTTGGAAAATGCAGCAGCGAGGCAAGCTAGAAAAGTAATTGTTCGACAGCGACATTATTTTTGTATCCAAATTTGGTGTCGCAGTCGGCTGGGTTATTCGTAGCGGAGGGCTTCGACTGGCGAGAGGCGGCTGGCACGGCGAGCTGGCGCCAAGCCAAAAATGATTCCTACTAGACTGGAAACACCTAAAGCGAGGATAATTGACCAGAAAGTAATTTCGGCGGGAAAGAAATGATTAATTAATTGGGCGCTGATGATGCTCAGGCCCAGGCCAACTAGACCGCCAACTAGACTAAGAAAGGCTGATTCTAACAGGAATTGATTTCGAATATCTTGATTGGTGGCGCCAACCGCTTTTCTGAGACCAACTTCTCGGGTTCGTTCAGCCACGGTGGCATACATCGTGTTCATAATACCGACACCACCGACAATAAGGGAAATGGCGGCAATTCCGGCCAGGGCCAGGGTCAAGGCATTAAGAATTTTGCTGATTACTTGGAGAATTTCTGTTTGGTCTAAAACCGAGAATTCTTCAGAGTCATAGCGCTGGCTTAAAAGATTTTTGATTTTTTTCTTAGTTTCTGGAATTAATTTCTGGTTTTGCGCTTTAACTAAAAAGAAATTAAACTTCTTCTCTTCAGTTAAGCTCCAGGCAGCTTTATAAGGTAAGTAAACTCTTTGATCTAAAGAGGGGCCCATATTGCCTCCCCCACCCTTTTTGGGAGCAACACCAATGACGGTAAAACGGTGGTTGTCAATGGTGATTTTCTTACCTAAAGGCGATTGCTGGGGAAAGAGGTCTTGGGCTAATTGATAACCTAAAACAGCTACTCGTTTGCTTCGGCGACTCTCTGCCTGGGTAAAAAAGCGGCCTTGACCTGGTTCAGGAGTAAGTTCACGGATGGTTTCGATAGCGGCGGTACTACCAATGATCTCACTAAAGCTTTCTCGGCGGCCGGCACTAACTCGGGCATTGTCATAAACGACTGGGGCAATGGCTTCAATGATATCTAGTCGCTTTAGACGGCGCCAATCGCGCTCGTCAAATTTGGCCCCTGAGAGCATGGTCATTTCTTGATGAGGGTTATAACGACCGTTTTCTAAAAGATTACCCGGCATAATAAAGATCAAATTAGCTCCTAATTGCTCAAACTGTTGGTTGATATAAACTTTGAGGCCATTACCGATGGCGACAAGGAGAATTACGGCCCAAACCCCAATAATAATTCCCAAGGCAGTCAACCCGGAACGGAGTTTGTTGGTCCAGATGATTTTGAGAGTATAAATAAACATGGTCTGTAATTTTCAATTTTTAGCTTGCTTGGTACTTGATGCTTGGAATTTACTTGATCTTTCCATCTTTGATTTCAATTACTCTTTTTGCTTCCTTGGCAATGCTAGGATCATGAGTAACCACAATTAGGGTAATTCCTTGAGTTTGGTTTAGTTTTTTGAGAATGGTCATTATTTGGCGACCTGTTTTGGAGTCAAGATTACCTGTTGGTTCATCGGCTAGAATTGCTCGAGGCTGATTGATGAGGGCTCGAGCAATAGCGACTCGTTGTTGTTCGCCGCCAGAGAGTTGGTTGGGAGTATGATTTAGACGGTGGCTTAGTCCGAGTTGGCTAAGAAGGGTTTTAGCTCGAGTCTGGGCCTGGGTTAAATTTTTTTGGGGCGCGTAAGTAGCTGGCAAAAGGACATTCTCTAGGACCGTAATTCGGGGTAGAAGATGGAATTGTTGAAAGACAAAGCCGATTTCCTGGTTGCGAAAACGAGCTAATTCTTGATCGCTCATTTGACCTAAATCTTGGCCATCCCAAATAACTTGACCATTACTGGGGCGATCAAGTCCGCCAAGGAGATGAAGCAAAGTCGATTTGCCCGAACCAGAGGCGCCAATGATGGCGACAAACTCTCCTCGCTTGATTTCGAGTGAAACCCGATCCAGAGCTTTTACCTGAGTCTGGCCAAGAAGATAGACTTTGGAAACCGACTTAAGGCTAATCATGAATTATTGGGGTGAGATTTCAATTTCGCCATTCATTTCTAAACGGAGATCAAGTCCGAGCTTGTCGGGTAAAGAGCAATGGACAGCATAACTAACCGCACCCTTAGTCGAGATAGGGGCAAATTCAATCAGCCTGATCTGAGAGGCGATTTCTCGATTCGGATAGGCGTCAAGAGTAATTTTTCCTTTCATCCCCTCTCTGATTTGAACTACTTCCTCTTCATCAGCTTCGGCTTCGAAGTAAAGACTGTTTGGGTCAGCAATGCTAAAAATGGCTTTAGCGGGGGTGATATTAACTCCGGCAATCGGTTGATCGACCCGGATAACGATCCCATCAATAGGACTGGTTAAAGTGGCGTATTCCAAAGCTAGGCGGGCAATTTCAACATCGAGAACAGCATTGTTAAGATCGAATTGAGCCTTCTCGAGAATTCTTTTGATGGCATCAGTGATTAATCGTTTTTCTTTGGTGGGACGATAATTGTCCTGAGTCTGTTCAAAATCCCAGCGTTCAGTTAAGTAGTTATTCATGGCTTTTTTGAAGTCTTTTTCTAATTCCCGGCGGTCTAGTGAGGCAATCACTTGGCCCTTTTTTACCCGGTCCCCTACTTTGACACCAACCCAAACCAGTTTTCCCGAGGTGGCAAATTTCAAATCCACCTTTCTCTCGGCTTTAATCTTTCCGGGCAAAACTAATGGCTCTGTCTCTTTTTCCTCTGATCGTGCCGACTTAATCAAAACCCTCTGTTTTTGGGGCCAAAACTGAATCCAGCCAAGAACTGCTGACAAAAAAACAAACGAGATAATGACAATAATCTCTTTGATTTTTGGTTTTTGCATTTTGATTTATTATTTTAACATGTGGAGGAGCTTAGTTTTGAAGCTAATCTTAGCGAGGCGCTGATTGGAACGAGGGTGGCGAAGACGAAGCCAGAGATGGCGTAATTCTTCTTTGCGCTTAACAAAGAGGAGGTTGGGTTTGAAGGGGCGCGTTTGGCGCCGAAGAATGGCTTTTTTGAGATCTTCGGCGTGGCGACCTGGAAAAAGAGTGTAGATTTTGCCAATAGTTTTGTAATGATGGCTGTCGCTACTACCAATATTGGCTAGATGCCAATGACCGTTGTTTTTTTGTCGGGCTCGGGCCAGACCGAAGCCATAATCCCAAAAGTTATAGATCTCAATTCCATCAGCCAAGCGCTCGTGGTTAAGTTTTTCAATAGTTTTAAGACTGGGACCAAAGCCGAAAATTACTCGAAGAGGGTGAGGAATGATAACGAGACCACCTTGCTTTTTGACCCGTTCGGCCGCTTGAAAAATATCTAGCATCGGCGGCACACGCTTTTTAAGAAAAAGACCGATCAGCTCCCCCTGGCGAGTGGTAATTTCTTCACCGACGATCACTTCGATTGGTAGGCGATGGCGTTGGACATAGTCACGGGCAAGTAAAGCTGGCTTGATTAAATCATGATCAGTAATGGCAATGACATTGAGTTGGGCTTTTAAAGCTGCTTGGACCATTTTTTCCGGAGGAAAGAAACCATCGGTTAGGTTAGTATGAAGATGGAGGTCAGCTTTACTATAATGGTTGGTGTTCATTTTTTAATTGTTGTAATTTCCACATAAAAAGCCGGGCTCGGTTTTTGATTTTACCACTTGGTTGGTCTTTAACAAAGAGCCGAGCTTGTTCTAGAATTTCTCGTGGTTGCTCTTTGGCTAATTTGATATAAAGAGATCGGTTTTTCCAATCACCTAATTCTTTTGCCAATTCTAAGCCATAAGCTTGATACTCGGTTTTAACATACCTTCGCCGTTGATCAATCCTTTTTAGAAACTCATCAAAGTCACCGATTTTTTGAACCATTGTAACTCAAGGAAAGATGTAATTTCAGTAAACGAGAATTAGCTCTTTCTTTATTTCTTTAAAAATTACTTTTTGAAAGTGTCGAAAAAAGCCGCTTCTTCCAAGAATAGGGATTTCTTGATGATAAGAAAAATCAACTTCCGTGGTAAAGCAGCAACCCTTTAGGTATATTTTTACTGGATGAACAAAGGCTTCAATTTTGATTCCTCCGATTCCCGAGTGAATTATTTTTTTTCCTTTCTCAATTTTGATTCCTAGCATCAGCTCTCCAATAACTGCTGGAAATAAGTTTCTATCGGCGCCAGAATCTACTAGGGCATTAATAAGTGTTTTTGTAAGCTGATGCTTCCAGCACAAGCGAACAGGAATTATGGGGCGAAAGATTTTGATTATTTTTCCTTTTGGCGTTTTTGCTACCGCCTCGAAATACGGAAAAACTAATTTTGACATTACGGAGATAGGCTAAAATCGGCCGGGACGACTCTGGTTAAAATACTATTTTTTAAAACCCTTTCTTCAATCTTTTTTTCTTCAATAGCAGCATTTAGTTCCTCTAAACTTGGAGCCGCAGCCAAGATTTTTCGCCTTTTGGTAATAAGGACCCACTGATCACTTAATTTTAGTAACTGATTTTTTGTAAGCTGTTTTTTGATCATTTTAGTTGGATTAAAGCAGATTTTAAACTAGTTGTCAAACTTGGTGTGAAATTTTGGAGGGGTTTGTTCGCAGGAAACTCCAAAGAGTTTTCTGAACCATTGGTGGACCGTAGCGGATTCGAACCGCTGACCTCCTCGATGCGAACGAGGCGCTCTACCAACTGAGCTAACGGCCCCTCCTTAGTATTTTATCATTTGGCCATTTATCATTTATCATTTTTAAAACAGCAAATGGCAAATGACAAATGACCAAATGACCAAATTTTTAAAATAGACTCATTTGTTCTTTTTTCTCCCCTCCCCCACTCTTTTTGGGCCAGATTTGGACTTTGCCATAGACACCGTCATAACCAGGCTCGATAATGATCTCACCCCGACGATTTTTGTCAATGCCATCAGTGATTCTTTCTCCTAAAACCTGGGCAATTTTTTCCAGCGGAGTTTTAAGTAAAATATTAAACTCCCCTCCTAAGCGATCAATGGCTAGAAGATATTTTTCTTGAACTCTTTTACTTTGCTTGCTGACTCCCTCTGCTTCGGCAATAATTTCTTGAAGAGGAACCAAGGTAATATAAGGATGATGTTGGTTTTGGGGGTGATAAAAAAGGCGGAGGCCATTAGTAAATTTAATTTCGGGGGTAATTTTTTCTGGTCGAGAAAGAGTTTTAACTCGATGCATAACCCCAACTGTTAGAGGTTTGCCGCAGACAGGACAAGTGGTCCCCAGTTTCTCTGAATCTTCCGGAGAATGCCGAACACCACACTTACGATGTCCGGTATAGTGATATTTACCCTCTTCTGGGTAGAATTCGATCGTACTAGCGATATGAGGGAGAAATTGGGTTTGAGCTTGAGGGTAAGGAGTCTGGAGAGCAGCAATAATTTCATCATAGGAAAAGTTCTCTGGAAGCTCAAAGATAGTAACTTCCCGGCCCAGATTGAGGGGCCCGTGAGCGTCAGAAAAACTAACGATAACTCGAGAATCAAGCTCTTTGATTTGCCAATTCATCAAGGGATCGCTAGAGAGACCCGTTTCAATGGCTTTAATTTCGTCGGCATAAGCACCAAAGCATTCTTTAATTGAATTAAAGCCCGAGCGAGAACCGTAAAGGGAAAACCAAGGTGTCCAGACATGGGCGGGAATAAAAATAATTTTAGGGTCAATTTCTTTTAATAAGGGAACAAGTTCCGAAGCGGCAAGGCCGAGAATGGGTCGACCATCGGAGAGAAGATTAAAACCTCGGCTGGTCAATTTTTGGTTGATCTTTTCCGCCACTTCCAGGCTAGGAGCTAAAACTAGGAGATGGATTCGATTTTGACCAAAGATAAGTGAGAGTTCGGTGGTGAGAATGAAGAATGGCGAATGGGCTTGATCTTTTAATTGATAAACTCCCGGCCGAACTTCTTTGAGTTGAGTTTTGAGTTCTTGAAACCAAAGAGGATGAGTGAAATCAGCGGTGGTTAAAAGGTCGATTCCTTTTTTTCTCCCCCATTCGGCGAGATTGGTTAGCTCCATTTGGGGGCTAACAGCGCGGGAATACTTAGAATGGAAGTGGAGATCGGCAATTATTTTCACAATGACTAATTTCTAATGACTATTGACTAATAAGTAATGAGGCATTGAATTTCGAATTAGAAATTAGAAATTTGTCATTAGTCATTTAGGTCAATTCAATTGCCACTAAAATAAAGTAGAGCATTAACAGAATCGCCCCTTCCCATCGCTCTAGTTTGGATTTGGTGCGAATGAAAAAATAGAAAAGAGAGAAAACTAATAAGAAGAAAATGGTGGTGAAAAAATAAAGTCGGGGTTGGGTTAGCCTGATAGGCTCAATGAGGCCAGTTATCCCCAGAATCAAGGAAGAGTTGATGATAACCGAACCCAAGAGATCGCCCAGGGCGACGGCAGCCTCTTTTTTATTAATAGCTCGGGCCTCAACCGCTAATTCTGGCAGCGAGCTGCCTAGGCCAATGATGAAAATACCCACAATTAAAGGGGAAATTTGAAAGCTAAGGGCCAAATTATGGGCGATCGCTACTAATTGATGAGCGGCGAACAAAAGGCCAATAAGGCCCACAAGGAACTCGACTAATGACCAAGACAAGCGTCTTTTTTGGTGTTTAATTTTTTGGCTAATTTTTTCAAAGAGTCCTATCACGCGTGGTTGCTTCTTTTGTTGGAAAGAAAGGATCTGCCAAAGAAAAAAAAGAGAGAGAAGGATGAGGCTGTCAAAACGGCTTAATTGACCGTCGATAAGAAGCAACAGGGGCGCAGCCGCAATAAGGAAAGTATAGTAAATATCATTGGTAATTATTCGGCGGTTGATCGCTAAATTACCGCCGATGAGGCTGGCGCCGCCGATAACAACTGATAGATCGGCAATATTGCTACCAAGCACATTTCCTAACGAGAGGCTGGGTTCTTTGGCAAGAGCCGATTGGACAGCTACTAAGAGTTCGGGAAAGGAAGTGCCCATCGCCAAGAGAAGGTTGGCCAAAGCATAGTGCTGGAGACCGGTAAGTCGGGCCAATTGCTTCATTGCCCTGAGGACTAGGCTAGTTGATAGAGCCAGAATAATGGCAAAAATGACGAGTAAAAAAATCTGAATTAACATAGATTTATGATTTAATTTCTAAATCCTAATATCTAAATTCTAAATAAATCCCAAATTCCAATTAGCAAAATTCAATTCGAATTTGGAATTTATCTTGGTTGCATTTTAAATAACTCCTTTATTTCTAGCAAGCTAGTGATATCAGTGGGTTTTTTGGCCCGAAAGCGTTTCATTCTAGGAAAACGAAGAGCAAATTGGCTAGTATGGATTGGGGATTTAGTGATTTCATCGGCTTCAATCTCGACTACTATTTCTGGATTGGCCCAGACATCAGGAGCTAACTCTTTAGGTACTTGATACTCTTTTGGTTTTTCCGCTACTCTGATTAGATCCACCTTTTGTCGAATCTCTCGCCATTGATTATCAGTTAGCCCGGTGCCAATTTTAGCAATGGTAACAAAGGTTTCTTTTTTAGGATTCCAGATGCCCACCAAAAAGGCGCCAATGCCAAAACTGGATCGCTTTCCTCTCCCTCGATAATAACCCATTACTAAGCAGTCAACCGTATCAGCTAGTTGAGATTTCATGGCTCGTTTATATTTAACCCAGACAAATTCTCGTTTTCCTGCTCGATAGGAAGAGTTGGTCTTCTTGCAGACCACGCCTTCAAGGCCTTGGTTGACCCAATGATGAAATAATTGGTCTAGCTCTTCAGCCTGAGAGACAATTTTTTGGGGAGTTAGTTGGAGGGTGGTCCCAGCTTTTTGGAGGCAAACTTCTAGCTGTTGCCGTCGAGCCCGAAGGGGCTGATCAAGGAGTGATCGATTGTTGAGATAAAGCAAATCAAAAAGGTAGACCCGCAAGGGGATTTTTTGAGCCGCTTGGGCAATTTGGTATTTGCGTTTTCTTTGGGCTGTTTCCTGAAAAGGGAGAAAATGACCTGTTTTGGGATCAATACCAATGGCTTCTCCGTCAAAAATAGCCGATTCTAGGGGTAATTTCTGAACGGCGGCAACAATCTCTGGGAACATGGCCGTAATATTTTCCAGGCGGCGTGAAAAAATGCGCACAAAGCTACCTCGAGGATCAAAAAGAGCGTTTTGGGTCTCTTCAAAGGTTCGTCGGCGATCAAGGTGAATCTGAACTCGGAAACCGTCGTATTTAGGCTCAACTGCGGGCTGGCCCATCTTTTCGATAATTTTTTCTGCTGTGGGTAAACGCTCAGTTAGAGCGGGACGAATAGGAATTCCTACTTGAGGCTTAATTTTTTGAATCGCTTTGAGGCCACCCCTTTTGAAAGTTTTGGCTACTAGTCCAATATCAGCACTGATATTGTAAGCTTGTTCGAGTATGGGTCGAAGGCTTTTGTCTTTAGTTTTCATCCAAGAAAGAGCATCAAGAATAGTAATATCAGAAAAACCCAGCCTGAGCTTGCCAATTGGGATTCTAACAACATATTTGTTGGTCAATGGGTCAAGTTGATTGATTAGTTGGGCTAAAAGCTTAATTTTTCTTTCCTGAGAGCCGGGACCAGTTTGTTGGGCGATAAGCAAAAGTTGTCGGTAGA
>Ga0256830_1002753_pt1 | contig 11366 bp, 8 predicted proteins | sample 128326metaG_FD_190537 | JGI IMG/M metagenome (GOLD analysis project Ga0256830, IMG submission 190537) | Hydrothermal vent microbial communities from Lau Basin, Pacific Ocean - 128-326 | ecosystem: Environmental > Aquatic > Marine > Hydrothermal vents | place: Pacific Ocean: Lau Basin | collected...
ACGAGATGATCGTGATCGTCCCCCGGGAGGAGGAGCTTCGCAACTTACGGCAGATCTGGATCGCGACGTGTCCCCTCACCCACGAGACCCGGCCGGAGATCCTCCAAGGGGTCGAACTCATCCAGCAGATGCTCGAGGAGCGGGCGCAGGGGTTGATTCGAGCCCTGAGCGTCCGCGACGACGCGCTGCCGGGGTACTTCGCCTCCCTCTTCGAGAAGCGCGGCTGGCTGCGCTGCTCGTAGCGCGCCGGCCCGCCGCTGCGCCATGCACCGCCTCATCCGCGGGCTGATCCTCTGGGTGGAAGCGCATCCCGGGCTCACCCTCCTGGGCGTCGGGGCTCTCTCGGCGTTCTTCCTGGGGGTTCTCCTCACGAAGGGCCTCACCTTCGAGACGGACTTCAAGAAGTTCCTCCCCGAGGACGATCCCGCGGTCCGGCGCCTCAACGAGGCCGAAGCGACCTTCGGCTCCCAGGACCTCTTCTTGATCGCCCTGGAAGCCCCCGAGGGGGAGACGATCTTCCGGCCCGAGACCCTTAAGAAATTCAAGGAGCTGGAGGAGAGGCTCGCGGAGATCGTCGGGGTGGACGAGGTGCGCGGCCCGGCCACCGCCTACGTGATCTACGGCACCCCCGACTCCGTGGTCGTCGAGCGGGCGATGAAGCGGATCCCCCAAACCCCCGAGGAGGTGGAGCAATACCGGCAAAGGGTGATGGGGGACCGCACGATCCGCGGCTGGCTCCTCAGCGAGGACGGGCGGGCCGGGGCCATCTCCGTCCAACTGGAGGTCTGGGCCGACGCCCCCACCGTGGTCGCCCAGATCGAGGAGCTCATCCGCCCCTACCGCGGCCCGGAGAGGATCTACCTGGTGGGCGAGCCCGTCTTGCGGAGCGCCACGGCCCTCAGCATGATGCGGGACCTGCGCGTGCTCACCCCCTTCGTCGTGCTGGTGATGGTCCTGGTGTTGTGGCTGAGCTTCCGCAGCGTCCGGGGCGTGGTCCTCCCCGTCTCGGTGGTGCTGGTGAGCACCCTCTGGACCGTGGGCTCGATGGCCCTCTTCGGGGTCCCCATGACCCCGTTTGCCGTGGTGCTCCCCGTGATGCTCATCGCCATCGGCGCGGCGGACGGGATTCACATCCTGAACAAATACTACGAGGAGGCCGCCGAGCGCTCCGACTCCGACGACTCCCCCGCGACGCGCCGGGCCGTCGTCCGGGCCACCCTGGAGGAGATGGCCGTCCCCGTCATCCTCACGTCTCTCACGACGGCGGCGGGGTTCTTGGCGCTGATGGCCTCGTTCCTGTGGCCCCAGCGCCAGTTCGGGGTCTTCACCGCCCTGGGGATCTTGTACGCCATGGTGCTCTCACTCACACTTCTTCCGGCGCTGCTCGCGCGCCTGCCGCTCCCTCCACTCCGGCGCGAGGACTACTTCGAGCGCAGCCTTCTCGCGAAGGGGCTCTCGGGGTGGGGCCGGGCGGTGGCCCGCCGCCCCACGGTCACGCTGCTGATCTCCGGGGCGGTCCTCGTGGGGTTCGCCGTGGGGATCCCCCGGCTGGAGGTCGAGACCCGGGCCGACGAGTTCCTGGGCCAGCAGCATCCCGTGGTGCAGGCGATGTACGCCATCGAGCGCCACTTCGGCGGGGCCTACCACCTGGCCATCGAGATCGACACGGGTCGCCGAGACGGCCTCAAGGACCCCGCGGTCCTCCAGAAGATCGCGGCGCTCGACGACTGGCTCGAGGCCCGACCCGAGATCGGGCGGGTCGCCTCCATCGCGGACGTGGTGCGCCAGCTCCACTGGGTGCTGCGCGGCTCCGACGACCGCTATTACGCCGTCCCCGAGGACCCGCGCCTGGCCGCCCAGCTCTTCATCTTGTACGGGGGCAAGCCGGGCCCGCTCTTTCTGGGCGACTTCAGCAAGGGCGAGGTCCTGGCGCGGCGGGTCAACATCGGGAGCACACGCATGGCCCGGCTCGTCCGCGAGGTCCAAGAATATCTGGACCAAAACTTCAACGGCCCCGGGGAGCCCAAGGCCCGCCTGGTGGGCCCCACCCAGGCGTACGTGGCCCTCTTGGCCCGCATCATCCACAGCCAGATCACGAGCCTCTCGGCCAGCTTCGTGGCCGCTGGGGTGATCGTGACCTTGCTCATGGGCTCCGCGATCGCGGGCCTGCTCAGCCTCCTCCCCCTGGTCCTCACGATCCTCATCGAGTTCGGGGTGATGGCCTACGCGGGCCTGCCCTTGGATATGGGCACGATCATGCTGGGCTCGATCGCCATCGGGGTCGGGATCGACTACGCCATTCACTTCTTGCATCGATTCCGCCTGGAGAGCCAACGGGGCGCGGGCGCCGCGGCGGCGTTCCCGAGCACCCTGCGCACGGCGGGCCGCGGGATCGCCTACAACGCGATCTCCCTCATGCTGGGCTTTGCCGTGCTGCTGGCCAGCTCGTTCCAGAGCCTGGTGACGTTCGGGCTGTTGTTGGTCCTCACGATGCTCATCAGCAGCTTAAGCAGCTTTACCGTCATCCCGGCGATCCTGCTGCTCCGCCAACCCGCGTTTCTCCTAAGACCGAGCCCGATCTGGGAGCCCCCGGCCCAGGCCCCGACCCAGGCCCAGGAGACGGCAACGACAAACCCGAAATAACCGCTACAATAACGAAACGACAGGAGGGTGAACGACGATGATCCAAAACGCCAGGAAGATCTCACGGATCCTGCTGCTGACCGCGGTCGCATTCGGATTGGGAGCGCTCACGGGTGCGGGAGCGGGTGCGGGTGTGGGCGTCGCCCAAGACGGCCCTCCCACGGGCGACGAGATCCTCGAGAGGGCCGCCGAGGAGAGCTCCTTCGTCCCCGAGGGGAGCCGGATCTCGATCATCGAATTTGACATTCTCTTCCCCGACGGGACGACCCAGACCCGCACGTTCGCGTTCTTCGGCAAGCGGGATGATACGGGCGAAAAGCTCCTCATCTACTTCTTGGAGCCCGAGCTGGAGTGCGGGACGATCTTCTTAAGCTTTGACCCCGCGGACCCCAACGAGGAGACGCGCCTGTGGCTCTTCCTCTCCGGGCTCGGCCAGGTCAAGGAGCTCGTCTCCGAGGAGGACCGGGACGCGAGCTTCGCCGGGAGCAACCTCCAGAACGACCAAGTCGGGGGCGGCTTCGATCTCAGCCAAGACTACACGGGCGAGCTTCTGGGCGAGGAGCCCCTCAGGGTCACGTGGCTCGGCGAGGAGACGGAGCGCGTGGCCTATAAGGTGGCCCTCACGCAGCGGCCCGAGGTGGAGGTGGACTTCCCCACGGGCACCGTCTGGGTGGACAAGGCGGAGTTCCTGACGCTCAAGGGCGAGTTCAACAACGAAGCCGGGCAGCTCGAGCAGAGGATCACCCTCGACGCGTTCGTGGAGTTCGCGGGCGATCTCGTCCCCGACCTCATCGTGGTCGAGAACGTGCTCGATGGCAGCAAGACGACCGTGCGGACCCGGGAGCGCCGCGTGGTCGAGCCGGAGCTGCCCGACTCCATCTTCGAGCCCGAGAACCTCAAGGACTTCAACCCCGAGGACTTCGGGGTCGACTCGCCCTGCGTGCCGTAGCGCATCGCAGCGCCGACGTTAAGACTACATAAGACTACAAGGGCGACGCTAAGGAGGGAGACATCTCGTGAACAAGCGCGACTTCGTCTCGTTGGCCGACTACGCGCGGGAGGAGGTCTGGGAGCTGCTGCAGACGGCCAAGCAGCTCAAGATCGCCCACAGGGCGGGTCAGGAGCAGCCCGTCTTGCGCAATAAGACGCTGGCGATGATCTTCCAGAAGCCCTCGCTGCGCACCCGGGTCTCCTTCGAGGTGGGGATGACCCAGCTGGGGGGCCACGCCGTTTACCTCGCCCCGAGCGACATCCAGCTCGGGAAGCGCGAGACGACCGAGGACATCGCCAAGGTCTTGTCGCGCTACTGCGACGGGATCATGGCCCGGGTCTTCGGCCACGAGATCGTCGAGGAGCTGGCCCGCCACGCCTCCGTGCCCGTGATCAACGGGCTCTCCGACCGGGAGCACCCCTGCCAGATCTTGGGCGATCTCCTCACGGTCTGGGAGCACAAGGGGCGCCTGGAGGGCCTCAAGCTGGCCTGGGTGGGCGACGGGAACAACGTCTGCCACTCGTGGCTCCAGGCCGCGCCCAAACTGGGGATGGCGATGAGCGTGGCCACCCCGGAGGGCTTCGAGCCCCTCCCCGAGATCGTCGAGTACGCCCGGAAGTTCGGGCCCGTGGAGCTCACCCACGACCCCGTCGAGGCCGTCCGGGGCGCCGATGTCGTGTACACGGACGTCTGGGCCTCGATGGGGCAGGAGGCCGAGGCGGAGCAGCGCCGCCGCGTGTTCAAGCCGTTCCGGGTAAACCAAGAGCTCATCAAGCACGCCGAGCCCGACGCGATCGTGATGCACTGCCTGCCGGCCCACTACGACGAGGAGATTCAATACGAGGTGGCCCACGGGCCGCAGGGCGTGATCTTTGACCAAGCGGAGAACCGCCTCCACGCCCAGAAGGCGATCCTCGTGCTGCTGATGCGCTGACGCTCCCATGGCGGAGAAGCTCGCGGTCACGGGTCCGCCGGGCTCGGGGAAGACGACCCTCTGCGGGCGCCTGGTCGAGGCCCTGCGATCCCGATACCGCGTGGGCGGGATCCTCACGCGCGAGCTGCGCGACCCCCAGGGAAAGCGCGTCGGCTTCGAGGTCGAGGACCTCGCCACGGGGGAAAAGGGGCTTCTCGCCCACGTCTCCCAGGGGCGGGGCCCGCGGGTGGGGAGGTACCGCGTGAACGTTCGGGATGTCGAGCGGGTGGCCGTCCCCGCGGTCCTGCGGGCCGTCGAGGGGGCGGATCTCGTGATCATCGACGAGGTCGCGCCGATGGAGCTCTCCAGCGCAAAATTTATCGCAGCCGTCGAGCGGGCCCTCGGGAGCGAAAAACCCGCGGTGATCACGTTCCAGCAGCGCTCGCGCCATCCCCTGGTGGAGCGCCTCCGGCGGGAGTGCGCGGTCTACGAGATCACCCCCGGCAATCGGGATAGGATCTATGCCCACATTTTAGACGTTCTCCTGCGCCGGCCGGACTAGCCCCTATCACGGGCGTTTCGCCCGGGCGGCCGGGGGCGGAATTTGACCCTTTGGACCTCAGGAAGTACACTTTTCGCCACCCGGTTACCCGGGGTAGCCACGACCAAAGGAGGATTTCGGATGGTCCTAGACCTGTCCAAGTTGCCGAAGGATTTCCCGCGACGGTTTGTCCCCGAGCAGGCCCGGCTGGCCGAGTGGGAGGAGATCGAGCCCCTCTTCGACGAGCTGGAACGCCGCGCCTCCCAGACCGACAGCCCCGAGGCGCTGGAGGAATGGCTCCTCGACCGCTCGGAGCTCACGGCCGCCGTCCACGAGGAGGGCTCCGTGCGCTACATCCGCATGACCTGCCAGACGGACAACCCCGACTACGAGAAAGCCTATCTCTACTTCGTCGAGGAGATCGAGCCCCGGCTCAAGCCCCGCTTCCACAAGCTGAACGAGCTTTATCTCAAGAGCCCCGCCCGCTCCCGACTCCCCCGGGAGCGCTACGAGGTGCTGGACCGCAAGACCGAGAACGCCGTGGCCCTCTTCCGCGAGGAGAACGTCCCCCTCGAGACGGAGGAGGAGAAGCTGGGGCAGCGATACCAGAAGCTCACGGGCGCGATGACCGTGGAGTACGACGGCAAGGAGCAGACCCTCCAGCAGATGGCCCGCTACCTCGAGGAGCCCGACCGCGGGGTGCGCCGGGAGGCGTGGGAGCTGGTGGCCGAGCGCCGCCTCAAGGACCGCGAGGCGATCGACGAGATCTACGACGAGCTGTTGGCCCTTCGCCAGAGGATCGCGCAGAACGCCGGGTTCGCCGACTACCGGGAGTACGCCTTCCGCAAGCGGGAGCGCTTCGACTACACGCCCGAGGATTGCGCCCGCTACCACGAGGCCGTCGAGCGCTATGTCGTCCCCCTCTACCGGGAGCTGCAGCGCCAGAGGCAGCGCGAGATGGGCCTCTCCGAGCTTCGCCCCTGGGACCTTAACGTAGATCCGCAGGGCCGTCCGCCGCTTCGGCCCTTCGAGACGGCCCAGGAGCTGATCGACGGCTGCCGGGAGATCTTCACCCGGGTGGACCCGGAGCTGGGCCAAAAGTTCGCCCGGATGGCCGAATTGGGGCTTTTAGATTTAGAGAGCCGCAAGGGGAAGGCCCCGGGCGGGTACCAGGCCACCCTGGAGGAGCACCGGCTGCCGTTCATCTTCATGAACGCCGTGGGGCGGGACGGGGACGTCCGGACCCTGCTCCACGAGGGCGGGCACGCCTTCCACTCGTTTGCCGCGCGCGAGGAGCCGTTGGTGACGTACCGCCACGCGCCCCTCGAGTTCGCGGAAGTCGCCTCCATGGGCATGGAGCTTCTGAGCGCTCCCCATTTGGAGGTCTTCTACGCCCCGGAGGAGGCGGAGCGCTCCCGCCGGGAGCACCTCGAGGGGATTGTGGGCATTCTCTGCTGGATCGCCACCATCGACGCCTTCCAGCACTGGATCTACACCCACCCCGGCCACACCCGCCAAGAGCGCGAGGAGAAGTGGCTCGAGCTGCGGAGGCGCTTCGGCGGGATCGAGAGCTGGGACGGCTACGAGGACGCGCTGCGGTCGCTGTGGCACCGCCAGCTCCATCTGTTCCTGGTGCCCTTCTACTACATCGAGTACGGGATCGCCCAGCTGGGGGCGTTGGGGATCTGGCTGCGCTCCCAGAAGGACTATGAGGGCGCGGTGGCGGCCTACAAGCGGGCCCTGGCGTTGGGGGGATCGAAGCCCCTGCCGCAGCTCTTCGAGGCCGCGGGGCTCCCGTTCGACTTCGGGGAGCGGGCCGTCGCCCAGGCCGCTTCCGGACTCAAGACGGCCTTGGAGATCCCTTAGGAGAATCCCTTAGAGGGGCGACGGGAGGTGAGCGGGCGGCTTCCGGGAGGTGGGAGGCGGAAGCCGCCCGCCGAAGACCTCGGGGAAAAACCTCTGCCCGCGGCCGCGGGCGGGGAAAAACCCCCGAGGCGGTAGGGAGGTCGGTTCGACTTCGTAGCACCGTGCCCCGGTGCATCTCAACCTGCTGCCCGGCACCGCGTCCGCGCCATTATACCAACGGAGCGTTAGCGGAACGTTAAAGCGGGGGTCCATCGGGGAAGGGCCGCGCCCCGAGGCGATTGCCCCGGCCAGAGCGGCGCGCTATTCTATCGGGGAACGATCGAAGGAGTGATGCGAATGAGCGCAGCAGGGCGGGAAGAGGTCGTCATCGTGGACGCGGTCCGCACGCCGATGGGCCGCTTCCAGGGGCGGGTCTCCCAATATAAGGCCCCGGAGCTGGGGGCCCACGTGATTCGGGCCCTCAAGGAGCGAAGCGACCTGGGTGCCGAGGACGTCGATGAGGTGGTGATGGGCTGCGTGCTGCAGGCGGGCCTCGGCCAGGCCCCGGCGCGCCAGGCCGCCGTGCGGGGCGGGCTCTCGCCCAAGGTTCCGGCCCTCACGATCAACAAGGTCTGCGGCTCGGGGCTGAAGGCCGTCATCCTGGCGGCCCAAGCCCTGCAGCTGGGGGAGGCCCGCGCGGTGATCGCGGGCGGGATGGAGACGATGAGCCACGCGCCCTATTTGCTGCTCGGCGCCCGCCAGGGGTTCCGCTACGGGGACCAAAAGCTCGTCGACTCCATGATCCACGACGGGCTCTGGTGCGCCTTTGAAGATCAGCACATGGGCCACGCGGCCGAATACACGGCCCGCAAGTCCCAAATCTCGAGGGAGGATCAAGACCGCTTCGCCTACGAGAGCCACCGGAAGGCCCTTCGGGCGACGGAAGAAGGCAAATTCCAGAACGAGCTCATCCCCCTCGAGACGAAGGAAGGGCTCTTAGACCGGGACGAGACCCCGCGGCCCGACACGTCCCCGGAGAAGCTGGCCCAACTCCGACCCGTCTTCCAGAAGGACGGGACGGTCACGGCCGGAAACGCCCCCGGGCTCAACGACGGCGCCTCCGCCCTTTTGCTTACGACCCGAGAGGAGGCGGAAAGGAGGGGCTGGGAGCCCCTGGCCCGCGTGGTGGGCTACGCCGTGGCCGCCGTCGAGCCCCGGGATCTCTTCTACGCGCCGGTCCACTCGACCCGAAGGCTCTTGGAGAAGCTGGGGATGAGCATCTCCGACTTCGACCTCATTGAGGTGAACGAGGCGTTCGCCGCCCAGGTGCTGGCCGACGGCAAGGAGCTGGAGTGGGATTGGGAGCGCGTGAACGTCAACGGGGGGGCGATCGCGCTGGGCCACCCCATTGGGGCGAGCGGAGCCCGCATCCTCACCACCCTGGTGTGGGCCCTCCGGGACCGGGACGGGGAGTGGGGCTTGGCCACGATCTGCATGGGCGGCGGGATGGGAATCTCGCTGGCCGTCCGGCGCTTGTAAAAAACAGAATGCGCGTCGCCTTCCAGGGGGAGCCCGGCGCCTACAGCCACGAAGCGGCCCTCGCGTACGCGAAAGGGGAGTGCGAGATCGTCCCCTGCCGGGCGTTCCGGGACGCCTTCCGCGCCGTCGCCGATGGGAGCGCGGACGTGGGCATCCTCCCCATCGAGAACTCCCTTACGGGGAGCGTTCACGAGGTCTACGATCTGCTATTGGAATACCCCCTGGAGATCGTGGGGGAGGTCTTTCGGCCCGTCGCCCATCGCCTGCTGGGGGTCCCGGGGGCGCGGCTGGAGGACGTGAAAGCCGTCTACTCCCACCCGCAGGCCCTGGGGCAGTGTACCCGTTTCTTGGAGGAGCTGGGGGCGGAGCAGCACGCGTTCTACGACACGGCAGGGGCCGCCAAGTGGGTAGCCGAGCGGGGGGACCCTACCCAGGCCGCCCTGGCGGGGCCCCTGGCAGCCCGGCTCTACGGGCTCGAGGTCCTGCGGGAGAACATCGCGGACTCGGAGCACAACACGACCCGCTTCTTGGCCCTCGTGCTGCCGGGGGGGCTTGCTCCCCCGGAGGGAGCGTTCCATCTGCACACGCAGTGGCGTACGTCGCTGGTGGTCGAACTCCGGCACGAGCCGGGTGCGCTCTATCGGGCGCTGGGGATCTTCGCCGAGCGGGGGATCAACCTCACGAAGCTCGAGCTGCACACGCAGTGGCGTACGTCGCTGGTGGTCGAACTCCGGCACGAGCCGGGTGCGCTCTATCGGGCGCTGGGGATCTTCGCCGAGCGGGGGATCAACCTCACGAAGCTCGAGTCGCGGCCCCTGCGCACGGAGCGGTGGTGGTATCGCTTCTACCTCGACTTCGAGGGCCACCGCGGGGAACCCCGCGTTCGGGAGGCGCTCGAGCGCCTGGAGCAGCAGGCGATCTTCCTGCGGGTGCTGGGGTCGTACCCCCAGGGGGATTTGCAATCCCCTCCGCTTCCGGATCCTTAAGCCATAGCGGGCACTTGCGGGTTTTGCGGGTCTTCCGGGGAGGAACGTCGCGCTCTTGACAGGGCCATCCATTTCCCTTATAATAGAAGCTGAGGTTGGCTCGCTAAGGGCATTTAGCTTCAGATCGGGCTTTACCGTAACAGTTGATTTTCGCCTCGAAAAGGGCAAACCCGTCGTAAGGCGGGGGCGCAAAGCCACGGGCCTCTCGGGATCACGGGGTAGCCGGGCTGCCGAGGCTCATCAAAAGGGGGAAGCAGGGCATGAGCATCGGCAGCCGGAAGGCTCGGGTTCGGGCACGGTTCATCGGTCTGTTCGGGTTGTTGGTCTTCTCGTTGATCGCCGCCTTCGGCGGCGGTCCCCAATTCCACGCGCAGGCGCAGTCGGACACCCTCGACGACGACCTCTCGGGGTATTGGCGCTTCGACGAGGGCCGGGGGAAGGTCGCCTACGACGAGACGCCCTTCGCCAACGACGGGCGACTGGTGGGGGAGCCGGATTGGGTCCTGGGCCTCATCGAGTTCGGGCTCGACTTCTACGCCCGGCGCGGCTTTTCCGTCCAAGTCGCCGATCACCGCACCCTCGACGCGCGGGAGGAGCTGACCCTCGCCTGCTGGGTCTGCCTGCGCCAGCGGCTCGTGGAGGAGAGCGAGGACGACGCCTTCTCGCTCTTTGCCAAGCCCTTCCAGGAGGCGTACGGCTTGGGCATCGCGCGCGATGAGGGGGTCCTGTTCGGGACCGTCGGCCTGGACGACGGCCGGGCACGCCGCCTCCAGGGGCGCACCGCCGTCCCCTACGACCGCTGGGTCCACGTGGCCTTCAGCTACGACGCGCGCACCGGCGAGGCCCGCCTCTACCTCGACGGGGAGCTCGACGCGGCGGGGCGCATCGGGCCCGGGCCTCTTAAGACCAACGCCGCCCCGCTCCTCCTGGGCGCGGCCCTGGACCCCGACCCCGCCGCGGGCCCCGAGGAGACCTTCCGGGTGCTGCCCGGCATCCTCGACGAGGCCCGCCTCTACCGGCGGGTCCTCTCGGGGGAGGAGATCCTCCGCCTGGCCAAGGAGGCTGCCCTCGCCCCCCAGCAACCCTGCGGCCAGTGCTACGCCCCGCCCGCGGTCGTCGCCCTGCTCGAGGAGTGGGCCCGGGAGCCCGTCATCACGCAGGAGGTCTTCCTGCGCTGGTTGCTCCTCCTGCTGAACACGGCCGATGCGATTCCCATGACCGCGCCCATCGACGAGATCGTGCAGTACTTCTTCACCACGGGCGTGATCCCCGACGCCTTCCCGGTTGACCTGAACGCGCCGATCACCAAGGGCGAGGCGGCGCTGCTGCTGCTGCGGGCGCTCGAGATCGAGACCCCCCTCCTCGACCAGCTGCTCCTCTCGGCGGGGCTGCAGGCCGCGGAGGAGGCCGCGCTGGAGATCGCGGTGCGCGAGGGGCTCGTGCCCCCCGGCGAGCCCGACGACGTCCTCACCGGCCTGGACCTCAACCTCATGAGCGATTGGCTCCTGCAGCGCCTGGAGACGGCCCCGCCCGCCTTCTTCGAGGCCAAGGACGTCGCCTGCGCCCAGGCAAAGCGCCTCTTCCGCCGCCAAGGGCCGACGCCCCCACCACCCCCGGAACCGCCCTCCAGCTAAAGCGCGAAAGGGGGCCCTGAGCATGAACATCCGAAGTGCTGCCATCGGAACCCAACCCCTAAAGGGCGCTTCCCGCGGGCGGGGGCTTGTCCTACGGCCTCCGTGCGCCGCCCGGCCGCAGCTCTCGCTCGTCGTCCCGGCCCACAACGAGGAGGCCGTCATCGCGGAGACCCTCCAGGGCTACCGGGACCTGCTGGGGGAGCGGGGCTTGCGCTACGAGATCCTGGTGGTGATGAACGGCTGTACCGATGGGACGCCGGAGCGCGTCGCCGCC
>Ga0256830_1002754_pt1 | contig 11359 bp, 9 predicted proteins | sample 128326metaG_FD_190537 | JGI IMG/M metagenome (GOLD analysis project Ga0256830, IMG submission 190537) | Hydrothermal vent microbial communities from Lau Basin, Pacific Ocean - 128-326 | ecosystem: Environmental > Aquatic > Marine > Hydrothermal vents | place: Pacific Ocean: Lau Basin | collected...
TGAACATTCTGATATCTCACTGCCCTCCCTACGGAGTTCTGGATCAAACCCATTCAGGAGAACACGCCGGAAGTAGAACAATAAGAAGGGAAATGCACAGATTTGACATAATACTGTGTGGGCACGTTCATGAACGGAAAGGGATTAGAAACCATGGAAATACAGTAATAATCAATCCAGGACCTCTATCTGCTGGTGTTTACGCTGTTATTGATCCTGATGAACCAGAAAAAGCTGAACTGGCAAAACTGAGATGAGATCAGTGAAATGTGGTTTACCGGTTTATACTTTCGTTTCAACTTTTACAGCGAAATTAGATTGTATCACATCATACCACATGAGTATTTTATGTGAATTGCCCGCTCTCTGAATCCTCCAATTTTGTAAATAACCCTTAACTGCCAAAAACCCGTCCAGAATTCTGGGCGTATTATAGCATTCTCACAGATTTGTTTCTGTAATATCTGAACAGATCTTCCCCAAAACTGACCGCAGATTTGTCTTTCGAAACCAAAACTCTCCAGAAATCATAATCACCACTCAATCTATAAAATCCGGCAGAGAAAAAGTAGTCCGTTACAGTGAAGGCTATGAGCGGGTGTTCCCTGATGACGTAAACATGAAATCTATCGGAATAGTCCTTTACATTCTCATATATCTCCACAGCTCTCAACACATCTTCAGTCACGACAATTTCGAGAGTTTCCACATTATCTATTATTTTGTTGAAAATGCTCGGATAATCAGGATAAAAGATCGGGACAACACCTTTAATGTTTTTTGCTTTCAGAATCAAATCCATAACAATCCTGTGCGGTTTAAGGATGTCTGTAGTTTTTGATTCCACAACCTCAAACTTACCGAGTTCATCAAGTCTCAGTATGAGTTCCTCAGGAATGCTTATGATGTGGTTAGGAAAGTGCTCTAAAAGGGCATTCAGGTTTTCAACGCATCTGTGCAACTTCCTCATCATTTTCAAGCAAACGTTTCCTGTTTGTGTAATCCAGTACCCCTCCCCTCTCTTTTCAACGAAACCAAGTTCTTTTAATCTCTGAATTTGATAATACAGGGTGGATTTCGGATAGTTCTCTTTCAACGACGAAAACTCTCCATTTTCAACTGCTTCAAGGAGCTCACAGACTTTAAGGTTTGAGAGCAGCTCGAAGACTTTCAAAGGAGTAAAACATGTCATCTTTTGTTGAAATTTACTGACAGAATTTATATCTTATTATTGTCCAAATATATTGGATTAGTCCAAAGATTTTAAATATTGTTAATTTATGCATTAAAAACATGAAGCTAATGACCAACTCAAATACATATTTCAGATATATTAAATGAAAAAATTATAAAAATAATTATTTTACTTCTAACGATGTTCACACTCTTAGCAATTTTGAGTTAAGAATATCGGTAGCCATCCGTGATGAAGTTAAGTCGGGCTTTTCCTGTTAAACAGCCAGATTCTTTACAGTAGGAGCTTAAATCAGCATAACAGACTCATTTATCCGAATGTTTGCGGTCTGGCCATTCTGGCTTTAATTAGGGATTGTCAGCATTCTTGAGGGGAAACAGCTCAGAGGGAATTCATGTCGTCAGCTATGGATTCTTTTCCACCATAGCTGGCTCTTTGATAACGATTCCGATGTTGTTCCACTATATTTCGAATGCTGAAATTCCAGGAATTTGCATTGCTCAGCTACAGCAGAATCCGGATGTGATGAAAGCGGTATAATCTTTTTGATGCCGAAGGATCTGGATTTTGCAGTGATTTTGCAGTAAAACATGCAAGGAGTTTTCGCTGAGAGGGAGGTTTTGTTACGGCTCTGATTCCGACCATGTTGTCTGGAGATTATCATTTGTGGTTTCTGATGAAACTTGCAGGAGGTTCACATTATTTAAACAGAACAATAATCAAATTCCTATGTTAAAGCCAGTAAACAAAAATGACCGAATAAATTACAAAACAGACTTTGATGGAGTAACTCTATCCCAAAAAACTTACTGAAAAAGGACTTAACAGATGCATCTGGAACAGGTATTTGTCTAAATGGAATGTTTGTGCTGGGAAAAGTGGTTATTTAATGTGTGGAGCATTTCGAATTATCACCATCAACCTTGGCTGGTTTATCTTTCAAAGCCTTTTTCATTCGTCCCATCCAAAAAGATTTTTTAGGTTCACATTTGAATATGAGATCGAAGCGAAGGATTGAAATATCAAAAGTGCTTGAGTTGAAATCAAATTAATTTGATGGTGGTGTTATGGAGCTGAACGGAACTGCAAAGGTTGTTCTTGAAAAAAGGTATCTGCTGAAGAACGAGAAGGGTGAGCCTGTTGAAACCCCGGATGAGATGCTTTGGAGAGTTGCAAACGCTATTGGTGATGCAGAGCTGAACTATGGTGGAAACGCTGAGGAGTGGGCAAAAAAATTCTACGAAATCATGAACAATCAGGAGTTCATGCCCAATTCTCCAACTCTTATGAACGCTGGCACACCTTTGGGTCAGCTTTCTGCATGTTTTGTGATTCCTGTCGATGACAGCATAGATGGGATTTTCAAGGCTCTGTGGGATATGGCAAGGGTGCAAAAGAGTGGAGGCGGCACAGGATTCAGCTTTTCGAGAATAAGACCCAAGGGAGATATTGTCAAGTCAACCATGGGGGTTGCAAGCGGGCCAGTTAGCTTCATGAAGATATTTGATGCTGCAACAGAGCAGATAAAGCAGGGAGGGAAGAGGAGAGGAGCCAATATGGGCGTTCTTAATGTCCATCATCCTGACATCGAGGAGTTCATAACCGCAAAGTGGGAGGAAGGAGTGTTAAGAAATTTCAACATAAGTGTTGCGGTCACAGATGACTTCATGAAGGCTTTGATGAATGATGAGGACTACGATCTGATAAATCCAAGAACGGGGGAGGTTATGAAAAGAATCCCGGCAAGAAAAATCTTCAACCTCATTGTTGAGGGAGCATGGAGGAATGGGGAGCCCGGGGTTGTTTTCATTGATGAGATAAACAGGGCAAATCCGACCCCACAGGTTGGGATGATCGAGGCTACCAATCCCTGCGGTGAACAGCCCCTTCTGCCCTATGAATCCTGCAATCTTGGCTCAATAAATCTCTCAAGGTTTGTTGATGAAGGCAAAATGGATTTTGACTGGGAAAGGCTGAGAGAGGTTGTCTGGACAGCAACAAGATTTCTTGACAACGTCATAGACGTGAACACCTACCCAATACCTGAAATCGAGGAAATGACCAAGAAGAACAGAAAAATTGGACTGGGAGTGATGGGATGGGCCGATGCACTTTTCAAGCTTGGAATTGCCTATGACAGCATTGAAGCTGTTGAGCTGGCTGAGAGGGTTATGAGATTTATTCAGGAAGAGAGCCATAAGGCATCGCAGAGCCTCGCGGAGGAGAGAGGAGTTTTTCCAAACTGGGAAGGCAGTAAATGGCATGAGAAGGGAATAGAGATCAGAAATGCAACAACAACGACCATAGCTCCCACAGGAACAATAAGCATAATAGCAGGATGCAGCAGTGGAATAGAGCCTGTTTTTGCCTTGGCTTACAGAAGAGCAAACATTCTCGATGGAGACGAGTTCTTTGAGGTCAATCCGGTATTTGAAAGAATGCTGAGAGCCCTCGACCTATACACAGATGAAATTCTCAACAGAGTTGTTGAGGAGGGAAGCATACAGGAGATTGATGAGGTTCCAGAAGAAATAAGGAGAATTTTCAAATGCGCTCTCGATATAGCCCCTGAATGGCATGTGAGAATGCAGGCAGCGTTTCAGAAATACACCGACAATGCTGTGAGCAAGACGATTAATCTGCCAAATCATGCCACGAAAGCTGATGTTGAGAAGGCATTTCTCCTTGCCTATGAGCTTGGATGCAAGGGAATAACAGTTTACAGAGATGGTAGCAGAGAGGAGCAGGTTCTCTCGGTTAAAAAGACTGAGAAAAAGAAGGAGGAAGAGAAGGCAAGACCACCTGCAAGGCTTAACAGACCGAGGCCAAGACCAAGAATAACAAAAGGTACGACAGTTGAGACGAAAACCGGGTGCGGTTCCCTTTATGTTACAATAAATGAAGATGAGTATGGAATTGCCGAAGTTTTTGTTCAGCTTGGAAAGAGCGGAGGATGTGCTGCTTCGCAGACAGAGGCAATAGGCAGACTGCTGAGCGTTGCATTGAGGAGCTGGGTCGATCCTGAGGCTTTGATAAGACAGCTCAGGGGGATAAGATGCCCATCCATAGGATTCGACAACGGAGAGATAATAACAAGCTGTGCAGACGGTGTGGCAAAAATCCTTGAGAAGCATTTGAAGGGAGAGTTCAGAAAGATAAAGCTTGACGTTAAGGGTGTTAAACCCCTGACAGAATTCACAGGTGAGATTGAAGAAGAGAAACATGAGGAGCAGAGAACCAGACTGATTGGAGGGATGTGTCCTGAATGCGGTAACATCCTCGAATACGGAGAAGGATGCATGACATGCAGGATGTGTGGATTTACCAAGTGTGGTTGATTCTTTCAAACCACTTTTTACATGGTATCAATTTATCCTGCACAATGAGGTTATGACGGGATGGCGAGAAACATGGTTTAATTTAAATTCAGAGAACAGCAAATTGCGATGGATGGGGTTGATTGACAGGCTGAGTGGGAGATCGAAAGGGGCAAAACCGATTCCAGTAACCAAGGATAACTTCAATGACCTTTTATCATCCAGCAAATACGTTATTGTTGACTTCTGGGGCAAAAACTGTCCACCATGTGATGCAATGCATCCAATTGTCGGAAAACTCACCAGAGAATATGAAGGAGAGATTCTCTTCCTGAAAGTTAACGTGTCCCATCAACCTGAAATAGCAGAGAGATACAGGGTGAAAAGCGTTCCAGCATTTCTTCTTTTTGAAAATGGAAGGCTCAGAGACAGAAGGGTTGGCACAATGCAGTACGATGTGTTCAAAAGATGGATTGAGAAGTTCACACGCTCTGATTGATCATTTCAATCAACATCAATCACCTTTCCGGGATTCAGAATGTTGTTGGGGTCAAAAACTCTCTTGATGCTTTTCATGAGCTCCATCATCTTCTCAGGCATTGAATTTTCCATGTCTTTCTTCTTAACCACACCAATGCCGTGTTCACCGGTTATGCATCCTCCAAGCTCCTTAGCCATCCTGAACGCAAAGTCCTTGAACCTCAAATACATGTCTTCCCACTCCTCTCCCAATCCTGATTTCATTATTTGCTGATGCACATTCCCATCTCCAGCATGACCAAAGTGAAGAACCTCTATACCTATTCTCTCAGCCTCCCTCTGACATCTGCTCACGAATTCCGCTATTTCTGCCGGAGGAACAGAGACATCCAGCACCTCTATCGTCTCGTCTTTCAAACCTTCATAGATGAGGCTCCTTATTTCAAGAATGTCCCTCTGTTCCTTTCTGCCACTTCCAACAAGCACATCCAGAGCCCCAAACTTCTTTGTAATCCCTTCGATGATTTCAGATTTCTGGATTAACTCATCCTCATCCCTGCCATCAACAATTATCATTAAATGAGCTTTTCCACCTCTGTAAGGCCACCTTTTCCCTGTGACTCTTTCCCCAGCCTTAATTGATTCAATATCCATGTACTCGATTGTGAGAGGAGTTACTCCAGACTTCAGAATCTCTGGAACAGATCTTATAGCACTTTCATGATTATCAAATGGTATTACCAGAGTGTACGTTAACCCTGGCTCAGGAATCAGCCTCAGGATGGCTTTGGTAACAACGCAAAGGGTGCCCTCACTTCCTATCACAAGGTGCAGCAGATCGTATCCTGTGGCGTTTTTTATCAATTTCCCGCCAAGATTCAGGATCCCCCCAGTAGGCAGGACAACCTCAAGACCCACAACGTAGTTTCTCATAACTCCGTACTTGACCGCTCTTGCTCCTCCGGCATTATTCACCACAAGCCCACCGATCTGTGCGCTCTCATCACCGGGGTGTGGCGGGAATGACAGCCCGGGAATTCTTTCAACAGCATTGATAAGCTGTCTAAGAGTTACTCCAGCCTCACAAACAGCCATGAGGTTTTCCTCATCAATCTCAATGATTCTGTTCATCCTCTCCATTGAGAGAAGAATTCCAGGACTTGTTGGTATCGCTCCCCCACTCAATCCAGTCCCTCCACCCCTCACAAATACAGGAATTCTGAACTCATTGGCAAGCTTCATTATCTCTGAAACCTGCTCGGTGTTTTCTGGCCTGACCACAACAACCTTTTCAGATGCTTCCGGTCTTATAAGGACAGGAGTCTCATCATAAAGGTAGCCTTCAGATTCTGAGGAAACATACCTGCTTCCAGCAATGGATTTCAGTCTTGAAACCACCTCATCCAACCTTTCACCGCCCGCCTCATTTCCAGCGTTCATCCTGAACAGATACTTTCTGTCCAGTAAAAAATGTTGTGGCATTTACTCCTGAGTGCTGGTTGTTACTGGGACAAAAATAAATACCCGGCAGAGCTGTGCTTTTCATGGAGATACTGATAGTTTCAGGTTTTCTCGGTGCAGGGAAAACCACATTCATAAATGAATTCATACAGCAACAGCAGAAATTCGAGAACAGAAAATTCGCTGTTCTCGTCAACGAATTTGGTGATCTATCCATAGATGCCGAGATAATCAGAAAGGATAGCTTGGAGATTATTGAGATTCCAAGCGGGTGCATATGCTGCTCCCTCAATGCATCCCTGCCAGAAGCAATAGACATGGTTTACGAAAAGATAAAGCCCGATGTTCTCCTTGTAGAACCATCAGGAGTTGCCTCACCCATGAATGTTCTTGAAGCCATAGAAAGAAGCAAATTTGCTGAAAACTTCAGAATGAAAGCTGTAATTTGCGTTGTGAACGCATCTACCTTCAGCGATTTCATAGATGATTTCGGGAAATTTTATGTCGAGCAGATTAGGACTGCAGATGTGGTTCTGATAAACAAGGCAGATCTGGTAAGCGATGAGGAGATGAGGGAAATAGAGAAGGAGATCTCCAAAATAAACCCCTATGCTATAGCTGTCAGAACGCAATACTGCAGACATATCCCAGCAATTTCAACTCGATTAAACAGGCTTCAATCAGAAGAGCGTGCGACCGGGATAATTCTGGACAGCGTGTCTCTTGCACCGAAAAGAAAGTTCACGCTCCATGAGCTTGAGGATTTTCTTAAAGAGATGATTGACGGGAAATTCGGGAGAATAATTCGTGCAAAGGGGTTTGTTGAGTGTGAAGGTCTGTGCATGTTCCAGATTTCTGGGAAGAATTACGAGATAAAAACCCTGAAGGTTGATGAAAGAAATTTGGCACAGATAACTCCAAAAGCGGTTATAATCGGGTCGGAGTTGAAAATAGACAGACTGCAGGATGAGTTTTAGATTCTGATAACAGATTCCTCAGTTATCAATTCTGTGATCCAATCCTTTCAATTTTTTCGTTAATTTCATATTCATATTACAACCACACAGAGTGGGTGATGATTGTATGAGCTCCAAATCGGCACAATCAGGATTTGAAGATCTGACTCTCCTCAGAATTCTCCTGAGAGCAAAAAACTACTTTGGAAAAAAAGAGATTGTTTCAAGAGAGGAGGACGGAAGCATTTTCAGATACACCTACTCTGATTTTTACAGAAGGGTGTGCCAGCTTGCAAATGCTCTTGAGGAGCTTGGAATTGGTAAAGGCGACAGAGTTGGAACTCTTGCCTGGAATACTCACAGACATTTGGAGCTTTACTTTGCTCCACCATGCATGGGTGCAGCATATCACACAGTGAATCTGAGGCTCTCTCCAGAACAGATTGCCTACGTAATAAACCATGCTGAAGACAGGGTGCTTTTCTTAGACAGCGACCAGATTTCTGTTGTGGAAAGGATAGCAGACAGGCTGAATGTTGAGCATTTTGTGGTTATGGGTAAGGAAAAGAGCTATGACACATCCTTTGAGTCAGTTGCCTATGAGGATTTGATTTCCGGGAAACCAAAAACCTACGAATGGAAGGAGATTGATGAGAACAGCATTGCAGGAATGGCATACACCTCAGGCACAACAGGCATGCCCAAGGGTGTTGCATACACCCACAGAAATCTTGTTCTCCACAGCCTCGTCACATCACTTCCCGACGCTTTGAATCTGAGTGAGAGAAGATGTGTTCTGCATATTGTGCCCATGTTTCACGTTAACTCATGGGGAATTCCGTTCTCAGCAACGATGGTTGGGGCCAAGCAGGTTTTTCCGGGACAGCATCCAACGCCAAAGGATTACGTGGAGCTGATTCAGAATGAAAGTGTTGACTTCACAGCATGCGTGCCAACAGTCTGGATGATGATCTACAGCTTTCTCAAGGAGAATCCGGATTATGACGTGAGCAGTCTAAATGAGGTTTTTACTGGTGGGAGTGCTCCTCCGGCATCTTTGCTGAAGGCATTTAAGAAGGAGTTTGGGATTACAATAATCCACACCTACGGCTTGACAGAAACCACACCAGTTTTGACTGTGAACAGGCCCAAAAGCTACATGAAGCTTGAAAAAGACGAATTTTACGAACACTCAAGAAAGCAGGGGTTGATCCTACCACTGCTTGATATGAAGGTTGTTCAGGAAAAAGATGGAGAGAGAAGGGATGTTGAATGGAACGGGGAGGACATGGGGGAGCTTTATGTAAAGGGACCCTGGGTTACATCTGAGTACTACAGGGATACTGAGAAAACTGCTGAGAAATTCATTGACGGCTGGTTCAGAACGGAGGATATCGTTGTTGTGGACGGGGAGGGATACATAAAAATTGTTGACAGGGCAAAGGATCTTATAAAGAGCGGTGGAGAGTGGATCTCAAGTCAGGATCTCGAAAGCCATCTGATGCTCCATCCTTCTGTGAGAGAGGCTGTTGTTGTTGGAGTTGAGCATCCAAAGTGGCAGGAGAGGCCGATTGCATTTGTTGTTCTGAGAGAGAATTGTACAAGAGAGGAGATAAAGAAGGAACTGATAGCACACCTGAAGGAAAAATTCCCGAAGTGGTGGTTGCCTGATGATATCATCTTTGTTGATGAGATCCCAAAGACGAGTGTTGGCAAATTTGATAAGAAAGTGCTGAAGGGGAGGTACAAGGGTTATTTCCAAAAAGGCTGAGAAGGAGAGCTCAATTGATTTTGCGTAAAACTGATTCTTTCTACAAAAGTCACCAAGCTCATGTTTCGCGAGTTCACATGTTCATTTCTCCCTCAAAATCTCAGATTTAGCTCATTTATAGCTTCAAATATTGAGCCGGCATCAAATACCATGCCTTTCTATCTTCCCTCATGCTTGTTCTTCACCCTATAAAAGTCTAAATGATTAAGGTTTCCAAAAATCCGGAGAAGAAAACGTATTTAACAGGGTGGTGGATGTACAGAGTATGAAGGTTGTCCTGATACTCAGCGGAGGAATAGACAGCTCAACCCTCCTCTACTATCTGCTCGATAAGGGCCATGATATTCATGCCCTCACTTTCAATTACGGACAGAAGCACTCAAAGGAGCTTAAACACTCAAAAATGATCGCCGAAAGAGCGAAAAGTGCTGGATCCGTATCTCATAGAATAGTTGATATCTCATCCATCCACGATCTGATTTCTGCTGGAGCGCTTACTGGAGGTTCATCTGTGCCAAAAGCATTTTACAGTGAGGAAGTGCAGAAAAGAACAATAGTCCCGAACAGAAATATGATAATGCTGTCCATAGCTGCTGGTTATGCTGTTAAGATTGAGGCAAAAGAGGTTTACTATGCCGCCCACAAAAGCGATTACAGCATATATCCAGATTGCAGAAAGGAGTTTGTCAAGGCATTTGATGCAGCAGTTTACCTTGCCAACCTCTGGACGCCTGTTGAGATAAAGGCACCCTTTGTTGACATGACAAAAGATGAAATAGTGAAGCTTGGACTTGAGCTCAATGTTCCTTACGAGATAACATGGAGCTGTTATGAGGGTGACGAGAGACCATGTCTTTCATGCGGAACATGCCTTGAGAGAACTGAAGCCTTTCTGCTGAACAACGCAAAAGATCCATTGCTGAGCGATGAGGAGTGGAAGAAAGCGGTTGAGATATATCAAAAAATGAAGGAAGAACATGAAAGCACCAGTAAGTGAGATATTCTACTCAATTCAGGGAGAGGGGATATTCTGCGGTGTGAGGCAGCTCTTCATAAGATTTTCAGGGTGTAACCTGAGCTGCTGGTACTGCGATACCGAATACAATGTGAAATGCGTTGATCATGTTAATCGCAGAGAAGTAAACAATCCTGTTGAGCCGAAGTACATCCAGAATGTGATTGACTCGTCAGAGAGGATTCATTCCGTATCCTTCACAGGTGGAGAACCTCTGATGTATGCAGATTTTATTTCAAAGCTTGAAAAAACAAGACTTTTTTACCTCGAATCCAACATGACCCTGCCTGAAAAGGCCAAACTGCTGAAGCATTTCGACATCGTTGCTGGGGATCTGAAAATCAGAGAAGCTGTCAATGGGTATTACGAGGAGATATACGAAAGAACGGTCAGAACATACAGGATACTGAGGAATTCAAACAGGCGAACAACCTTCTCAAAGATCGTTCTCCCCGGAACATTCGATCTGGAGGATGTCTTGATGAGAGCTCATGGAATAAAAGATTACGTTGAGTGTTTTGTCCTCCAGCCGGTGTTTGGTTCGGATGTGCAAAACATTTTAAAACTTCAGGAGAAAATGCTTGAATTCAAAGATACGAGGATAATTCCTCAAACACACAAGTACATGGAGGTGAGATGATGAGGATAGGTGTTAGCGAGAAGTTCAGTGCGGCTCATGCGATTCCGGGTCATGAGAAATGTGGAAAATTGCATGGGCACAATTTCAGAGTTGAGGTTGAGATTGAAGGAGAAGTGAAAGAAAATGGAATGGTTATGGATTTCTACAACCTTAAAAGAGTTCTGAAAGATGTTCTGGAAGATTTTGACCACACAGTACTAAATGAAATAATCGATGTCCCAACTTCAGAAAATATCTGCATTGAAATAGTCAAAAGATTGAAAAAAAGAGGAGTAAATGTTGTTCGAGTCAGGGTATCTGAAAGTGAGGACAAATGGGCTGAGCTAAGGCTTTCTGATTAAAATGTCACCTCTCCTGTCCTGATTCTGACAGATTTTTCGACAGGAACAACAAATACCTTCCCATCACCAATTTTCCCTGTTCTTGCAGAGGCGATTATTGTATCTATCAGCCTCTCAACATTCTCATCCTCAGTGACAATCTCTATTTTTATCTTGTCAAGCAGATCAACTTCCATTGTTCTT
>Ga0256830_1002755_pt1 | contig 11359 bp, 8 predicted proteins | sample 128326metaG_FD_190537 | JGI IMG/M metagenome (GOLD analysis project Ga0256830, IMG submission 190537) | Hydrothermal vent microbial communities from Lau Basin, Pacific Ocean - 128-326 | ecosystem: Environmental > Aquatic > Marine > Hydrothermal vents | place: Pacific Ocean: Lau Basin | collected...
ACCCTCCACGCGCACCCCCCCCTGCGCCACCAGACGCCTCGCCTCACTGGTCGAAGAGCAGAGCCCCGTCTCCTTGAGAAGCGACGCCAGAGACCGCACCCCGGCCGGAACCCGCTTCTCCGGGATCTCCGAGGGCAGCTGCCTCTCCTTGAACCTCCGGTCGAACTCCCTCGCGGCCTCCTCGGCCGCCCCAGCTCCACGCAACCAGGCCGTCACCTCCCGCGCCAGACGTGCCTTGGCCTCCCGCGGATGGCCCTCCAGGAGAGACCGGATCTCCTCCTCCGGCAGATCGGTCAGAAGCCGGAACCAGTCCTCCATGGACTCGTCGCGGAGGCTCATGACTCGGCCGTAGATCTCGCCGGCCGGCGCCTGCAGGGCGATGTGGTTGCCGAAGGTCTTGGACATCTTGCGGCCGTCGGTGCCAAGCAGCAGCGGAGTCGTCAGGCAGACCTGAGGCGGTTGCCCGTCACGCTCCTGCAGCAGACGCCCCATGTGCAGGTTGAACAGCTGATCGCTGCCTCCGATCTCCACGTCGGCTCGGACCTGCACGGAGTCCCATCCCTGCATCAAGGGGTAGAGCATCTCATGCAGGTGGATCGGCAGCCCCTTCCCGAGCCGCTTCTGGAAGTCGTCGCGCTCCAGGAGCCGCGCCACCGTCCCCCGGGCGGCCAGCTTCAGGGCGTCGAAGAAGTCCATCGCCTCGAACCACTCCGCATTGTGCCGGACCTCACAGCCCGCAAGGTCGAGCAGCACCCCGATCTGCTCCAGGTAGAGCGAGGCATTGCCCTGCACCTCCGTCCTCGACAGCGGCGGCCGCTGTTCGTTGCGCCCCGTCGGATCGCCGAGACGCGCCGTCGCATCTCCCAGGATCAGGACCGGCAGATGCCCGGCCTCCTGGAACCAGCGGAGGACGCGGATCGGGACCGCGTGGCCGACATGGACGTCGGTGAAGGTCGGATCGATGCCGAACTTCACCCGCAGCGGCCTGCCGCTCTCGCAAGCCTGCCGCAGGCGCTCCGTGAGCTCCTCGGAGGTCACGAGATCGGCCGCACGAGACCGAAGGCGCTGGAGCAGGCGGTCCTGGACCGCTGCATCCCGGAGGGCATCCCTTGCCATGGCGCCGCCGAGTCTACGGACGCCCGCCGCCTTCCCACCAGGCGAGCCAGCGCGCCGGTGCCAGGCCGAGCTCCTCGGCCACAACCGGCCCGGCGAGGAAGGCGAGGGCGGCGACGGCGGTCCGCGCCCGCGTGGCGTGCCGCGTCGTCTCCAGGGTCCGGATCAGGGTCTCCATTCCCTGCCGCCGCTGGCCCGGCCGCAGGAGGGCAGCGGCCACGAGGACGTGACGGTCGGCCTGCGGCGCCTCCAGCGAGGCCGCCTGCTCCAGGGAAGCGAGAGGATCGGCTGCCAGGGGCTTCCACCCAGCCGGGAAGGCCAGGATCTCGCCGGGCTGGAAGCGCACTTCGTCCAGGGGAAGCTCCTCACCGTCCAGGACGGCGCCGTCCGGCCGCAGGCGCACCCCCAGCTCGACTCTCCACAGGGCGCTCCCCTCGAAGGCGCTCGCCTCCAAGGGGAGTTCGGTCTGCTCCCGCCAGGCCTGTCCGGGACCGAGGACCACAGGCCCTTCGACGCGCAAGGCCCGCCGCTGCCAGCCGACCTGACGGTCCCCATAGGGGCTCCAGCGCTCCACGCGCCATTCCAGTTCCATCCACAGGCCGCCGTCGCTGGGCCGCAGCTCGAGTTCCCCCCCGAGGGCATTGAAGAGGACCAGCTCCACGGGGACCCGCTCGCCGAAGGTCCGCGGCCCGCTCACGCGCACCCGGGCGTGCCGACTCAGGGCCGCCCCGGCGCCACGGGCACGCAGGACGGCAAGGGCGAGGCGGGTCTGGCGGTCCAGCTCCTCTTCCGACCAGACCTCGGGCTCACGCGGCGCCGGGGGCTGCGGACCTGCCGCGCCTCCCGCCCGGACCGGGGCGGCCCCCCACTCCGCCTCCGGCGCGCGACCGGGCTCCGCCCTCCCCGTGACCGCCTGCACCTCCGCACCCGCGGCCGCTCCCGGGTCCTGTGCTTCCTCGAAGGACAGGAGCCCGCAGCCGCCTCCAGCCAGAAGGGGCAGGAACAGGAGAGCAGCCGGAGACCGGGGCATGGGCCCATTGTGCCCTGGCGGAACGAAGGGAGCGCCCACCCCCCGAAGGGAGAGCGGGCGCTCGACACCGCCGGGGCGGCTCAGTCCTGCGGTGCCTTCTCGGCCTCCGGCTCGCCGGCGTCCACCGCATCCTCCTCCTCGGAGGCCTCAGCCTCGGCGGGCTCCTCCGGAGCGGACGCACCACCGCCGGACCCGCCGGCGGAAGCGGAGGTCCCGGCGTCCTGCGCCGCGCCCGCAGGCTCGCCTCCGGACTCGGCCTCCTCCTGGGCGGCGCCGGGCTCGGGAGCCCCGGCCTGCTCGACCGCCGCGCCCTGCTCCGCGGCCCCTTCCTGGGCCTCGGCCTTGGCCGCCTCGCGGGCCGCCTTGCGCGCCTTCTTGCGTTCCTGCGCTTCCTGCCACTGCCTGCGCACCTCGTCGTTCTCCTCGAAGTCCGCGTGCAGGAAGGAAAGACCGATGCGTTCCTCGCCGCAGTCCACGCGCACCACCCGAACCTCGACCTTGAGACCGGGGATGCAGTGCTCCTCCGGGTTGTCCTGCCACTCGTGAGGCAGCGAGGACCAGTGCATGAAGGCCTCCAGCTCCTCCTCGAGCTTGACAAAAGATCCCGAGGAGATGTTCTTGGTGATGTAACCCGAGAGGACATCGCCGACGTGGTAGTTCGCCGGGATGTAGTCCTCCCAGGGGTTCTTGGTCAGTTGCTTCATGCCCAGGGAGATGCGCTGCTTCTCCTTGTCCACGGACAGGACCACACACTGGATGCGGTCGCCCTTGCGGACCATCTCCGAGGGGTGCTGGATCTTCCGCGTCCAGTGGAAGTCGGTGTTGTGGAGCAGGCCGTCGATGCCCTCCTCGATCTCCACGAAGGCGCCGTAGCTCGCCAGGTTCTTGACCGTGGCCTCGATGACCGTCCCCGGCTGGTAGTCCTCGGCGATCCGGTCCCAGGGGTTGCCCTCGACCTCGCGCACGCTCAAGGACATCTCCTTCTTCTCGAGGTCGATGGCCTTGACGAAGACGTCGATCTCCTGGCCGCGCTCGTACTCGGACTCCGGATTCAGGTTCTGACGGGTCCAGCTCAGTTCCGAGACGTGCACCAGCCCCTCGACGCCGGGCTCCAGCTCCACGAACAGGCCGTAGGGCACGATGTTGGCGATCCGTCCCTTGTGCACCGTCCCGACGGGGTACCGCTCCTGGATGTCCTCCCAGGGATCCTTGCTCAGAGCCTTCAGCGACAGGGCGACGCGGTTGCGCTCGCGGTCCACCTTGAGGACGTAGACCTCCAGCTCCTGCCCGATCCGGACCATCTCACGCGGGTGCTTGATACGCCCGTAGGACATGTCGGTGACGTGGAGCAGCCCGTCCATGCCGCCCAGGTCCACGAAGGCGCCGAAGTCGGCGATGTTCTTGACGACGCCCGTGCGCACCTGGCCCTCTTCGATCTCCGCGAGGAGCTTCTCCCGCTTCTCGAAGCGCTCCTCCTCCAGGAGCTGGCGCCGCGAGACGACGATGTTCTTGCGCTCCTCGTCGATCTTGACGATCTTCGCCCGCAGGGACTGGCCGATGAAGTCGGCCGGTTCCGGGGTGCGCCGAAGGTCGATCTGCGAGGCCGGCATGAAGACCAGGACGCCGTCCACGTCCACCAGCAGGCCGCCCTTGATCTTCTTCTTGGCCACGCCCTCGACGACGTCACCGGGCTCGTACTTGCCGACCACCCGTGCCCAGGAGCGGGCACGGTCGGCTTCGCGCTTGCTGACGACGGGCAGGTTCGTATGGCGGTCGTCACCGTAGTAGAAGACCTCGAAGGTGTCGCCCGGCTCCGGCAGGCGCTCGTCGTCTTCGAACTCCTCGAGGGGGATCGGCGCTTCGGCCTTGCCGCCGATGTCGACCAGCACGTGGCCGGCCTCCTGGTTGATGCTCAGCACGGTGGCGGGCACCGTGGATTCCGGCTGCACGGCGCCGGTCTTCTCACCGATCGCGGAGACCGGATCCTGGTCGCCGAGAATGCCCTGGAGTTCCTTCTCGAGGGCTTCCTCGTCGAGTTCGAAGCGTCGGACGATGTCCTTCGCGGCCATGGGGAAGGGGGGTTGGGAGAACGTGTCTCTAGGAGGACTCGGGGAGACCGCCGGCCCCCGGGGACCCGGCCCCGGCGTCGCCGTCCCGGGCCGGCGGCGGGCCGCCGGATCCATCGGATCCGCCGGTCCGTTCCGCCACCCAGTCGCGCAGGCGCCCGATCGCCTGCTCTACGGACAGTTCGGAAGTGGCGAGGACCCGGTCCGCGGCCTCCGGCCGTGGCGCGTACTCGCCGCGCGCTGCGTCCCGCTCGTCGCGTTCTTGCAGCGCCGCGCGGATCCGGCCGAGATCGGCCGGCAGTCCGCGCTCCTGGTTCTGAAGGAAGCGCCGCTGCGCCCGCTCCTCGAGGGGAGCGTCCACGTAGACCCGCAGAGTCGCGTCCGGGAAGATGTGGCTTCCCGCGTCGCGGCCATCGGCGACGATCCCGCGGATGCCCGGGCCGTCGCGGAGGGCGCGCATGCGGGCGGTGAGTTCGCGCCGTACGGGAACGTGGTCGGCCACGAGGGGCACGGCCCGGTCGATCTCCGGTGTGCGCAGCTCGCAGCCGAGGACACGGCCGTCCACGACCACCGATCCATCCGGCCTTCCTTCGATCTGGATGCGAGAGAGCGTCGCCAGGACCGCCTCCGGGTCGCCGGGATCGGCATGGTCCTGGAGGACGGCCCAGGCCAGGGCCCGGTACCAGGCCCCGGAGTCGAGCCACACCCAGCCGAGCTCCTCGGCGAGACGCCGGGCGAGGGTGCTCTTGCCGCTGCCGGCCGGCCCGTCGAGGGTGAGGACGGGAATCCCCGGATCCTGGCCGGAAGCAGCCATGCGAACCGAGGATTCTACCCCGGCCGGGGATGCGGTCAAGGAAGGCTGCACCCCGGCCTCCAGGAGCCACGGCCCCTGCCCGGGATCCCAGGCCGGCAGCACGCGCAGCCACAGCCCCTCCTGCAGACGCGTCTCCCGGTCCTGGTGCAGATGGCCCTGGACGACCGCCCCGGCGCCCAGGCGCCTCGCCTCGGCGGCCACGGCCTCCTCCACCAGGGCCAGCCGGTCCAGGGGCTTGCGCGCCACGGCCTCCCGGCTCAGGCCGCGCAGGCGCCGGGCCGCGGCCTGCCTCCAGGCCGCCGGGAGGGCCCGGAACAGCCGCCGCAGCCAGCGCCGCCGCAGCCAGCGCCGCAGGCGCTGATAGGAGCGGTCCCGGAGGCAGAACTCGTCGCCGTGGGTCAGGAGCAGGCTGGCACCCTGGCCCTCGAGGAACACCCGGTCCTCGATGCGGATGCCTTCGGCGCCGGCATCCCCGGGCTCCAGGAGGACGTCCCGGTTGCCGCGCAGGAGGATCACCGGCCCGTGCGCCAGGCGCCCGGCCAGGGCCCGGCGCAGGCGGGCGAAGGCGGGTCCCTCCCAGTCCTCCGGGCCGGTGTAGGCGTCGAACAGGTCGCCAAGGATGACGACGGGCTCCGGCCCGGCGGGCAGTCCCTCCAGCCCCGCGACCAGGGCCTGGACCTCCGCCGGCCGGTCCTCGCGCAGATGCAGGTCGGTCCAGATCCAGACCCGCGGCGCCCGCAACCGCAACGGCGGCGTGCCCGGAGCGGCCGCCTTCACGATCCCTCTCCCGCCGGCGGCCCGGCGCCCTCCACGCCCAGTTCGCGGCTCTTCTGCCACAGGGCCTTGCGCGAGATGCCGAGCAGACGGGCGGCTTCGGCCTTGCGGCCGCCGGTCGCCGCCAGTGCTCGCCGGATGGCCTCGCGCTCGGCCCGCCGCACCCACTCGCGCAGGGGCGGCACGTCCTCGGGCCGCTCGCGCCGCGACTGCAGCACCCCCCCCGGCAGGAAATGCTCCGGCTTCAGCAGGCGCGCCCCGCCGCACAGGGCCAGGGCGCGGCGCGTGGCGTTCTCCAGCTCGCGGACGTTGCCCGGCCAGTCGTGCTGGACCAGGCGCTTCCAGGTGGCGGCGGGGAGCTCGTGCTTTCCCTCGGGATCCAGCTCGCGCAGGAAGGAAGCGATCAGGAGCGGCAGGTCTTCACGCCGCTCGCGCAGCGGCGGCACCTGCACCGGAACCACGGCGAGGCGGAAGTACAGATCCTCGCGGAACTCTCCCTTCTGGACCGCCTCTGCCAGATCGATCCGCGTAGCGCCCAGGACCCGCGCTCGCAGGGGCCGCGCCGCTCCGCCCCCCAGGGGCCGGAACTCCCGCTCCTGGAGAACTCGCAGAAGGGCTGCCTGGGACTCCAGGGAGAGCTCCTCGACCTCGTCCAGGAACAGGGTGCCGTTCCCCGCCCGGTCCAGCAGGCCCTCCCGGTCGCGGTCGGCGCCGGTGTAGGCGCCCTGGCAGACGCCGAAGAGCTCACCTTCGAGGAGACCCTCGGGAACGGCGCCGCAGGCCACTGCAACGAAGGGCCCGGCGGCACGCCCGGAGACGCGATGCAGGGCGCGGGCGACACGCTCCTTTCCGGCCCCGCTCTCGCCCTGGATCAAGACCGGAGCCTCGCCCGGGGCAGCGGCGCGGATCCGTCGCCGGAGTTCACGGATCCCGGCACTTGTCCCGGTCAGGCCGAGATCATCCTCGACGCCGGAGGACTCCGCCCGCAGACGCTCGAGTTCGCGCTGCAGGCTGCGCAACTCGGCGATGCGCTGGACCTGGCGAAGCAGGGCGTCCTCGGGGAAGGGCTTCTGCAGATAGCCGGCAGCGCCGGCGCGCATGGCCTCCACGGCCTGTTCGACGGTGGCATAGCCCGTCATGACCAGGACCTCGGCCGGTGGGTCGAGGGCCCGCGCCCGCTCCAGGACGCGCAGGCCGTCGGCTCCGGGCAGGCGTACGTCCGTCAGCACCAGGTCGGCACGTCGCTCGCCGAGCCAGGCCAGGGCTGCAGCGCCCTCGTGCAGCACGGTCACCCGGTGGCCCTGGTCCCGGAGAGCGTCCCCGAGGAGCAGGGCCAGGCTGCGCTCATCCTCGACCAGCAGGATCTCCATGCGCGGGGGCCGGAGCGGCGGCCAGGCGCCGCTCACGGCTGCGGAGGCCGGCGACCAGGAGGCGATGGGCGAGGCGCGCGGCGGCGAAGTCGCTGGCGTGCTGGCCGGGACGGGGGGAGAGCTCCAGGAGCTCGGCGCCGACGAGACAGGCGCCGCGCAGGTCCAGGGCGCGGAGCAGTTCGCTGACGGTGAACCAGTCCAGACCGCCCGGTTCGGGCGTGCCGGTACAGGGGACCAGGGAGGGATCGAGGCCGTCCACGTCCCAGCTCAGCCACAGCGGCGCCTCCGGCAGGTCCTCGAGGATCCGGGCGACGCGCTCCAGGGGCGCAAGGGGCAGGAGCTCGCGGGCCAAGATCCAGCGGAGGCCGCGGGCGCGGCGGGCGAAGGCCCGCTCCTCGGGCGAGATGGCCCGAAGTCCGAAACTGTGCAGACGGACGCCGCCCTCGAGAACGCGGCGCATGACGCAGCCGTGACCGTAGCGCGTTCCCTCGAACTCGTCGCGCAGGTCGGGATGGGCGTCCAGGTGCAGGACCACCAGATCCGGGTGCCGGGCGGCGGCGGCGCGGATCGGTCCGAGACTCAGGCTGTGCTCACCGCCGAGGAGCAGGGGGAAGCGTCCGGCGTCGAGGAGGCTGCCGGTACGCTCCTCCAGGACCGGCGCCAGCTCCTCAGGCGGACCGGGAAAGACCACGGGCGGCAGGGTCTCGACACCGTGGCGCCGCGCCTCGTCCTCGAGCCACTCGTCGAAGGTCTCGACCTGCTGGCTCGCCAGGAGAATGGCCTCGGGGCCGCGTGCGGTCCCGGTCTCGTAGGTGACCGTGGCCTCGTAGGGAACCGGCAGAACCGCCCCCGGCGCTCCGGGGCGTGCATCCTCCGGATCCAGTCCGAGAAAGGCACCCGGGTCGTGGTCCATGGCAGCGGAGCCGGGCGCAGGCGCCCGGAGCCCCTCATTGTAGATGCCCGGCGACGCCGGCGGAGGGCACCGGGCGAGCCGGGCGGAAAGGCAGCTACCGCGGGCCGCCCTCCGGCTATCCTGGAAGCCGTCATGCGCCTGGAATACCGGCAGGATCAGCGGATGGAACAGCGGCTGCTTCAGTCGCCGCAGATGATCCAGGCCATGCAGATCCTGCAGCTCACCACCCCGGAGCTGCTGGAGCGCATCGAGACCGAACTCGAGGACAACCCGTTCCTCGCGACGGCACCCGGCGAGAGCGAGGACGGCGAGGGTGCGGCCGAGACCTCTCCCTCCGATTCCGAGGCCGGCGAAGACGGCGAGGAACTCCCCGAACTCCCCGATATCCGCTGGCTCGAGGGCATGCGCGGCGGCAGCGGCCGCAGCCGGGACGGCGAAGCCTCCTTCGATCCGGTGCAGGCCCTGGCCGCCCCCGAGGAACTCAGCATCGATTCGATCCTCGCCGAGCTGCGCGTGGCCGAGGTCGAGGAACCGGTGTTGCGGGCCGCCGAGGCGATCCTCAGCGCCCTCGACGAGCGCGGCTTCCTGCCCGAGGGACTCGAGCCCCTCGCCGAGGAAGAGGAACTACCCCTCGATGTCCTGGAAGAGGCCTTGCAGCGGCTGCGTCAGGCGGCGCATCCGGCCCTCGGCGCCCGCGACCTGCAGGAGGGCTACCTCCTCCAGCTCGAAGCTCTCCCGGAACGCCAGCCCGTCGCCGAGGCCCTGGTCCGCGAGCACTTCGGGGATCTCCTGGCCAACCGCATGCCCCAGATCGCCAAGGCCCTGGGTGTCAGCCTGACCGAGGTCCGCGAGGCGCTCGCGGTCCTGGGCGGGCTGGACTCGAGACCCCTCGCCGACCTGGAGCCCGACCACAACATGCCCATCGTCCCCGATGTCCTCATCGAACCCGACGAGGACGGTGGCTACCGCGTGGAGCTGGCCCGGGACGGACTGCCCGAGCTGCGCCTCAGCCCACAGGCTCGGGAGGCCCTGGAGAAAGCCCGCTCGGACCGAAGGCTCTACGAGTTCCTCCTCAAGAAGATCGAGCGTGCTCGCTGGTTCCTGGACGCCGTCGAGCAGCGGCGCCAGACCCTGCGCCGCATCTGCGAGGCCCTGGTGAAGCACCAGAGGGAGTTCCTGGACTACGGTCCCGAGAAGCTGCGCCCTCTGAAGATGCAGGAGATCGCCGACGAGGTCGGGGTCCACATCTCGACGGTCTCCCGGGCGATCCGCGGGAAGTACGCCCAGACCCCCCAGGGCATCCTGCCCCTCAAGGGCTTCTTCTCCGGCGGTCAGCGCACCAGCGGGGGCGGCCAGCGCTCCCGGGTGTCCATCCAGGAGCGGGTCCGCGAGATCGTCGAGGCGGAGGACAAGCGTTCGCCGTTGAGTGATGAAGAGATCGTCCGCATCCTGCGCGAGCGGGATGGGGTCAAGGTCGCCCGCCGAACGGTGACCAAATACCGTCTGGCCATGGGGATCCCGTCCTCGAACCTGCGCCGCAGCTACTGATCCCCTGTCACGCTGGAGCTTCCGGCGGCGAGCCCGCCGGCGAGCGTCCCATCGTCCCGACCCGCACGAGTCCATGAACGGCCGCGACTTCCTCACCCGCCCGGGCGCCCGCCCCTTCCTCAGCCTGGTGAGCCTGGCCCTCCTGGCCGGCTGGTTCACGGCCTTCGTGAACCTGTACCTCTCCTATGCCCCCCTGGACGGGGAGCCCGGGCTGGGCCTGCGCGACATCGAGTACCACTTCCACGGGAACCGGAACACGAACCGCTTCGCCTCCATGATCAACGGACCCATGGCGGAGAACTTCTTCGACCCGAATGACATCCCGTGGATGACGGAGTGGGCCCTGGCTCCCGGCCGCCCGGACTTCGACCCCGAAGCCCACCGCCGGGTCTTCGAGGAGCGGGTGCTGCCGGTCCTGGAGGACGACTGTCAGCTGTGCCACGTCGAGGGCGGCAAGGCCGACTTTGCCCCGCTGACCAGCTACGAAGAGGTCGAGCACCTGCTGCAGGTGGACACCGGTCCGGACACCGCCGCCCTGGCCCGCTTCAGCCACTTCCACCTCATCGGCATGGGCCTCCTCGCAGCCCTCACCGGCCTCCTGGCTCTCGTCTTCCTGCCGATTCCAGCAGCCGGTATCCTGTCCTGCCTGCCGGCTGCCGGACTCCTCCTCGACGTCGGCGGCTGGTGGCTCACCCGCGAGACCGCTCGGGCCGCCCCCCTGGTGATCCTGGGCGGCGGCCTCTTCGCCGCCGGCATCGTCGGCACTCACCTCCTCCTGCAGGCCCGCCTCTGGGGCCCGGGAAGCCGGCGCTGACCCCCCAAACCGTTTCCACCCCGCGATGGTCAAGGCAGTCGACGTTCGCAAGGGCATGGTGCTCGTCCTCGACGGCGAGCTCTATGTCGTCACCGATTTCGAACACATCGCCCCCGGCAACTGGCGCGCGATCAATCAGATCAAGTGCAAACACCTGATCACGGGGACGGTCAAGCAGATGCGCAAGGGTTCCAGTGAGGACCTCGAGGAGGCCTACCTCGACAAGCGCACCTGCAGCTACCTCTACAAGGACGGCGACCAATACGTCTTCATGGACACCGAGACCTTCGACCAGCACCACCTCGGTGAGGACCTGGTCGGCGACGCCATGAAGTGGGTCAAGGAGAACCAGGAGGTCGAAGTCACTTTCCATGAAGGGCAGCCGATCACGGTGAACCTGCCGACGGCGGTCGTGCTCCAGGTCACCGAGGCCGAGATGGCGGTCAAGGGCGACAGCGTCACCAACGACAAGAAGGGCGCGGTCCTCGAGACCGGGGCCGAGATCCGGGTGCCCATGTACATCAAGGAAGGTGAGTATGTGAAGGTCAACACCGAGACCGGTGAGTTCCTCGGCCGTGCCAAGGGCCCGGAGGGCTGAGCCAGGCGCTCAGCCTTCCCGCTTCTGCTTCTTGCGCCGGATGCGCTTCGGGGCGTGAAGGCGCGCCGCGTTCTTGCGCGCGCGGGCCAGTTCGCGGCGCCACTCGGGACGGATCTGCGAGCCCTCTTCGAGAGCGCGCTGGATCACCGTCGCCGCTTCCACCGGATCGTCCGTCAGGTAGAAGAGGTCCGGATCCCCGGGCGAGATGGTTCCCCCCTCGATCATGGCGCGCTTGACCCAGCGCACCAGGCCACCCCAGTAGTCCTTGCCCATGAGAACCATGGGGAAGTTCTCCATCTTGCCGGTCTGGATCAGGGTC
>Ga0256830_1002756_pt1 | contig 11358 bp, 9 predicted proteins | sample 128326metaG_FD_190537 | JGI IMG/M metagenome (GOLD analysis project Ga0256830, IMG submission 190537) | Hydrothermal vent microbial communities from Lau Basin, Pacific Ocean - 128-326 | ecosystem: Environmental > Aquatic > Marine > Hydrothermal vents | place: Pacific Ocean: Lau Basin | collected...
TGAGGTCAGGTTAGGGGATGCAGGTTAAGCCGGGGTGGTCGAGTGGTTAGGCGGCGGACTGCAGATCCGCTTTACGTGAGTTCAAATCTCACCCCCGGCTTCTTCTTAGTTACTGTTTGCGTATTTTTGTGATGTTTCTTCAGGGATGATGTCTTTGATGCCGAATTTTCGGTGCTATTTTGCCTTTTTGTTGGGTTCTCTATCCCCCGCAGCAACGGCAGCATAAAAATCGTGCAGGTGTCTGAAGCGCCAAGGCGAGAGTCAGGAGCCTCTCTGCCACGTGCCTCGCTCCAGGGATACCCATCGCCTGAGGTGTTTCGGTTGTTCAGCTCCTGATGCGTGGATTTTCTGAAAATAGATGCATATCTGCAGCCACTCAGCAGCATATCTTTTGGTTCCCGCTTACTTTTATGATTATTAAGCGCTGCTCCTCACCGGTATGCACTACGTTGAGCTCCAGCTTTCTGTTCACCTTTTGTGATTCTTAAACTGAGGAAGTTGTTGTAACTGCAATAAGTAAAACGATGTTTCCGTCCACTCTACGTGATTCCTAAACTGGTGCAATTGAAGAGTTTGCGAGCATGGGGTATAGGTTTCCGTCCACTCTATGTGATTCTTAAACGGTGATAAGGTGGTGTGGTTTGTTGTAGTTGAGGAAGTGTTTACGTCCACTCTATGTGATTCTTAAACGCCTCTACGCGTGGATGTGCCAGACATGCGGAGAGCGTCTGGGTTTCCGTCCACTCTATGTGATTCTTAAACGTTGCTTATTTTCTTGGCACCCGAGGTGATTGAAAGTTTCCGTCCACTCTATGTGATTCTTAAACATGGCAGATTCTTCGCCTGCTGGGACTTTCTCCAGGTTTCCGTCCACTCTATGTGATTCTTAAACGCGACGCAGCGAGACGCAAGGCAGCAGAGCTCCTTGGTTTCCGTCCACTCTACGTGATTCCTAAACTTCAAGCGGATGCACTATGATTCTACTTGGCACTGCGTTTCCGTCCACTCTACGTGATTCCTAAACCTAACAATGGACAGAGAAGGAAAGAAATATTTACATGTTTCCGTCCACTCTACGTGATTCCTAAACGTGGCGTGCGAAATCTGCGAATACGCAGCAGAATGCGGTTTCCGTCCACTCTACGTGATTCTTAAACTCTAAATTTTGGAGGTGGTGAAAGTGAGTACCCGAGGTTTCCGTCCACTCTACGTGATTCTTAAACAGTTTACAAGATCCCTGCAGGGCAGGTTAGAGCTCCGTTTCCGTCCACTCTATGTGATTCTTAAACACTATTGACAGTATCCTTAAAACGCTTGTAAAGCTCCGTTTCCGTCCACTCTATGTGATTCTTAAACGTGACCTGCGATGGTAACATCGTTACGTGGGATCCACGGTTTCCGTCCACTCTATGTGATTCTTAAACGCCTTAATCTCCCGTCTATCCTAATAACTGTATATGAGTTTCCGTCCACTCTATGTGATTCTTAAACGTTTCTCAATCATACCTGTAAATATTTCAATGCACAGGTTTCCGTCCACTCTATGTGATTCTTAAACCAGGTTCCTTCTTAAAATATACACAGAGCCCTTTAAGGTTTCCGTCCACTCTATGTGATTCTTAAACGCATCACATAGCTCTCGTATATAACTCCACTCCTGGAAGTTTCCGTCCACTCTATGTGATTCTTAAACCCCGTGCAGCGCTGTACTTGCTCCACTTCCCCTTACCGTTTTCCGTCCACTCTATGTGATTCTTAAACATAAACCCGACGAAGACAATAAGAGCTGGCGATATACGTTTCCGTCCACTCTATGTGATTCTTAAACGGTGAGGGCGAGGGAAGCCCGTTCCCCGACGCCACGGTTTCCGTCCACTCTATGTGATTCTTAAACATTCTTATTCTCATTTCTTCACCACCTCCTATATTTCCTTTCCGTCCACTCTATGTGATTCTTAAACCCAGGATGGCGGACGGGAAAATATGTGCTCAGAGAACTTTCCGTCCACTCTATGTGATTCTTAAACAACAGCAGCCAACACCTCCGCGACACCTCAATTTGGCTTTCCGTCCACTCTATGTGATTCTTAAACCTTGGCGGTTGCGCTTCCTGAAGCCGGAATCGAGCTTTTCCGTCCACTCTATGTGATTCTTAAACTCTACTGCGAGAAGCTGAGGATAAATGTTCCTTCAGTTTCCGTCCACTCTATGTGATTCTTAAACCAGCTCGGTGGCGTTTGCGCTGCTTCACATTTATGTGGTTTCCGTCCACTCTATGTGATTCTTAAACACAACAAAAAAGGACTTCAGCCAAATGTTCTAAATCAGTTTCCGTCCACTCTATGTGATTCTTAAACCGGAGCTGGTTGCGGAGTTCAACGCAAAAAAGTACCGTTTCCGTCCACTCTATGTGATTCTTAAACCACGGCGCCACTACATCCGCCGTGGCGTGTTCAGGAAGAGGTTTCCGTCCACTCTATGTGATTCTTAAACCAACCGCCCAGTAAGTACTATTCACTATATCATCAAGGTTTCCGTCCACTCTATGTGATTCTTAAACGCATGGATATTATTCTTAGTTATACTTGCGCCGGTGGTTTCCGTCCACTCTATGTGATTCTTAAACATACAGCAGGCTGTGCGCCCTGCTGATGCCGAAATCGTTTCCGTCCACTCTATGTGATTCTTAAACGATGAGAACCGCTTTAATCTCATCTCGGAGCTCAAGGTTTCCGTCCACTCTATGTGATTCTTAAACGCTGCCGTTCTATGTTCCTAAGCAAACAGTCAGCAGGTTTCCGTCCACTCTATGTGATTCTTAAACATAGTGGCTGAAACAACTGAAGGAGACAGGGTGGCAAAGGTTTCCGTCCACTCTATGTGATTCTTAAACTGCTCCGCCTCCGAATATGCGCCATTTTCTCGCAGAGTTTCCGTCCACTCTATGTGATTCTTAAACAGGCTTTGGAATTATCTATTTTTATGGTTTTGGGTGTGATTTGTTTCTGGTTTTGTGGGGTGCTGTCGTGGATCTCCGGTGGTGTGGTGTCTTTAAAAGGTTTCACGGAGACAGGAGCCACCTCCGTATTTCCCTGACCACCTCTTTACCCGCCTCTCCCTCAGTGCGCCAGCGGAGGAAGAGTTTCCCTCCCTCCTTTCTCACCACGGTGTACTCGCGCAGCAGTCCGCTGTGGGCGAAGAAGTTTCTCTTTCTGTCTGTAGACCCTCCAGCACCTCCTCCACATTCCCTCTTCCTTTCCCTCAGCTTCTGCAGGGTTTCTTCCTCCCCCTCCTCAAGCTCCTCACCCAGATTTTTGAGCTCTTCCAGATCTCTGGTGAGGAAGAATGTATTGGACCCTATTCCGAGGCTATCTATCCTGTACGTATCCAAAAACACCCGCTTTATCTCCTCCACCTCCGGCTCGGTTAGTCCGTGCATGAACTCCTGGAGACTGTGGTACATGGCGAGAGCATAGAACACCTTCGCTACCTCCTTTCCGCTGAAATTCCCTCCCTGCTCTATCTTTATGCGGAGAACCCCTTTAAGCTCCTTCATCACCTCCCCTATATCCTCATCTAAGCTCAGCACCTCAGGAGTGTAGAAAGTGAGTGGGACATTGAGCCGGAGGGCGTTGTACGCTATCCTGAGTTCCTTCAGAATTCCCTTCAGCCTTACGTACAGCTCTCGGTTCTCACTCCCTCTGAGCACCTCCCCTATCCTTACCTCGGGATACGAGAAGAAGGCTTTGACTTCCATCCCCTCAATCTCGGTGCTGACCCTCTGACTTTTATTGATAACCGGCGACGAGCTTATCATCTTCACCTCGGCACCTTTCCTGTTCTGGACTATTCCCCTCAACCTGGAGTACGTCAAGTACCTCCTTGCCGCCTCCACCAAGGCGACGGTGTACACATTAAGCCCCGTTGAAACATCCACATACAGCTCTTCAGGCTCCTCCTCAAGCATGTGCAGGAGGATGGAGGTCACGATCACCTCCAGGCAGCACCCGTCTCCGCTGGAGTGGTAGGCTGGAACCCACAGAAGCTTAGCCTCATTTTCCCGGGCAAACTCCTCAACACTTCCATTTTCCACGCTCTCAGGTGCAAGCAAAAACAGCCTGCTCCCCTCTCCAAGCATCATGCTAACCGCCCTGCCGCTCACCCTCGCCCTTATAACCCTTCCCCCCACCAGGTACTCCACCTCCTGGTACGAGTCTGGCTTTCCAATTACCTGGAAGATTGCGATCATCTCACAAGCACCTCCCCGAGTTTTCTTCCCAGCTCAGACACAGCCACCTTTCTCCCGACCCTCTCCACCAGCCCCACCTCTTCCAGGGCACCTATCTGGCTCGGAGTAAGATTTTCAGTCCTGCCGGTGAATAGAGCCTCCACGACTCGCTGGAGGTACTCCCTCGGCATGGGTATCGCCGGTATCCACACCAGAGCTGCATCCTCAGGGAAGAGGAGCTCCCTGAAGTGTCTCCTTCTCTCTGCATATATCTTAAACCTCTCTTCAGATCCAGACTCGTAAATTCTCCTGATTTCACCCCTAAGATTCTCAAGGAGCAGATTATAGCTCTTCACCTCTCTGTTGACCACGTGAAACATCCTTGCATTTAGCATCTGAGCAATTAAGGCAAGGCTCAGGCTCATATTCTTTCTTCCACCTGCAAGGTTCACATATACGGTGTTGCCTTCTTCCTTCTCCGCCCTTATAATCCTTCCTGCAATTCTCATAAACTCAAAATTTTCCTCCTCTGAGCTCACATCCGCAAATCCAAGCTCAACCCTCTTCAGCAGCACCTCCGGGTACTCCTGCTGCAGGGCAACCTCTATCAGTTCATACCCTCGCCTGACCTCCTCTTCCTCTGTGGTAAACACCACAAGCTTTCCAACCCCCTTCAGACTTCTAAGGGGGGCGGTTATAACCGGCGGGCTCAGCCCGAGGGCACCTGCAATTACCTTCATCTGAACTCCACCTCCATTACACCCATTCCTGAGGTTCTCCCACCACCTACGTTTGTATAGCACCCCAGCCTCAGAAGTTTGCTGGTAACCCTTGCGAAATCCTCACGGTACGCGTCCTTGGGGAGGGAGAGCAGCGCCTCCCCCTTAAATCCCACATTCCAGCTATCCCTTTTCACCATTATCTTCTCTGTGGTGATGCTACACCCTGCAAGGGCAACCCCGTGTACATCAAGCCACTGCCTGTAATTTTCTGGGAGCCTTCCATAAAAGCCCTCATATATCCTCGCCAGGCTCCTCATCATCAGCGGAGGATAGGGCAGAGGCAGGAAGCGGTATCCTGCGGATGGCACCCTGAAGCACGTGGGAGTCAGGAAATTCACCCTGACCCTGCTGGACGGCTGCTCATCAATCCTGTTCACATACTCAACTTCAATTCGTTCTATCTTGTGGTTCTCGCCGGCGAGTCTGATGGTGCTTCGCTTCATAAAGTAATCCCTGAAGGCTTCTCCAATCTCACTGGAAAAGAAGACGACCCTGAAGCTGTAGGACTCACCCTTCTCAATTCCGCCGGCAACCCCACCGGAGTTGAACAGGGGAGTAGTGCTGAAGGGTGCAAGGCTTCTGCTCGCATGTAACTCTGAGGCAAACCTCCTGTTGTACCTGGCAACAACACTGTACACAAAACCCCTGATTATCGCCCCTGAAAAAAGCTTGAAATTTGCGGTACTGGCGGCTTTAAAGCCTATGTCAAACTTAACCATCAACCTCCATCCACCCCAGCGGGTATGAGTCGGCTGTAACCCTCCTGGTTGCCGGAAAATTCCTGCTCAGCCTCCTGCTTCTTGGATTTCTTCCCAGTCCGAGCTTCCTCCTGAGGTGCTCAAACTTCGGATGCTCTTTCAGAAGTGTGCCTATGGTGGTGGAGTACCATCCTGACCCGAATCCCACCCTGAGTGGAAAAGCCTTCCCCATGACACTCCTGAAAAACCTGCAGGTCTTCTCGTCGGGATACCCGTACTCAAGCTCCACCTCCGCAACCCTTCTGTAGAAGTTCCTGCAGCTCTCCCTTATTAGCTCCTCATCCACACCCTTAAATTTCAGTTCAAACTCATTCATCTGATTCGGTTCTATGCATTCTGCGGCTACACTGATATTCGTCCCGAGAACATGTATCTGGTACACCGCACCTGTAAAGAATCCGCAGTCGCCCACAATCAATCCCTTCATAAAATCTTTCGTTGCCTTACTCTCACCCTCTCTGAAAACCCTGTTCTCAAGGTTATCGTCAAGCTTTTTCAGAACGTCCCGTGTAATCCGTTTTCTTTTCGTTGCTTTCTCCATCAAACTTATCGCAAAATTCAGCAGCCCCCTGTTTTCATTCACCATGCTCCAGAGCACAGCTGTTCTTATACTTCCTTTTATTGATGAGCCGGGAATGTAGAGGCCATTTATGGTGTGAATGTGCCTCCTGATTTCTCTGTTCTCCACCTGTCCAACAAGCTTCAGCCGCCTGACGCAGTACTCCTCAGGATCTATGTAATCCTCAACCCTCTTTCTTCCTGTAGCTATGGATTTTATTGCATCGGCACCGTACCTCATCAGCTCTGCGACTATACTCTCCCCATCAAGCAGGAGCACCTGCCCGTCTGTAGCGCAGAAATCCAGGGCGGTGTAGTTCTCTCCGCACCCTACGTGAATGGGGGAGAGGGTCTTAAGCCTCATTTTCTCCCTCCAGTGGTAGAGGTATCAGAAAGCTCAGCGCGTAGATGTAGACATCCCCTACCCTGATAATTCTACCCCTGTCCATTTCCCGGAAAACTGACCCCTCAGCAGCGTAAACAAGCTTTGGCTTAGCCCTGCCATCGCAACTCCATCCACCCCTGGTGTAGGGTTTCCAGTATAGAAGTGAGTCTTTTTTCGCAGGTACACACGCTGATAGCGTCATATACACGTTACCCTCTGTTTTCAGGGACACTTTCTCAATTTCGTACTCTGTCAGCGCACCCATGCCCCAGCTTCTCTTACCTCCGATTCCCTCCTCTCTGAGGTAACGGAGAGCAGTCTCCACCGGTTTCAGGTCTCCGCGGACCAGAAAGTAAAGCCCCCCGTTCCTCACATAAGCCGCTGAGGTGTAGTAAATTGTGGAGCTTCGGCTCTCTCTGTCCAGAGAAACCTTCGGTATGTCTACGATGAACTCGTTTTCATCCCACCCTGTTTCAGGATGCTGTTTTAAGTTCTCCAGTTCTTTAAGCTCAATGAGTTTACTGGGTGATGGATTGAAGCACGGCTGGCAGGTGAGCAACCTTTCACCGATGAAGGGAAAGCATGAGGAAAACTCAAGCCTGCCCTTCTCTACCATCTCTATGAAGCCCGGCACATCCTCTTCGCATTCTGCGAGGGCTGTCGCAAGGGCACCGAACAGAGTGGTGGATGGGAATATACATGAAGCTCCCTCAAGTCCTATTCCGGGGACGCCAGCCCTGACAGGGCACCCGAAGTGAAGCTTTACGGCCTTCATAGACTATCCAGCACTCTCTCTATTTCTTCTACCCTTGAACCTTTCGTATCATGCAGAACATGTTCATCCTCCTTACCGGTGTAGTAGTCCATGCTCCTCTTCACGATTCTGTCTATAAGAATCTCTACCTTTCCGTATCCGCGGGAGCCAGCACCCCCAAGGTAGTCATCCTCCAGAAGCCGCATAGAGATTACAAGGTTTTTGAGGTCCTCCCTGTAGTTGTTGTCCTCCATCCTGTACACAACTTCAAACTTAAATTCAGCGCCAGGAGCAACCCTCTCCATAGGTCTTGGATTAGCAGCGGAGGTGATCCTGTCTATGGCAGCTTCGTACTTAACCTCCAGCAGTTCGTCCCTCCAGCCCACCGGCATGGCATCCCTGAAGATCAGCCTTGATGGAAAGTTATCCTTTGTCTGACCAGAGGTGCCGAAGAGTCTGCACACCTCACACTCAGGTATTTCGCTGAAGTCCTTGTCGCACGCGTGAATCTTCACCAGCCCTTCTTTCATGCTCCTGTTGAATTCGTACTTCTTCGGGTCCTTGGAGTTCTTGTACACTTCAAACAGGCTCCTGAGCTTGCCTTTTATTGATGACCCGGGAATGTAGGGTTCACCTGTTGCGGGATGCTTTATAATGGGGTTGTCAATTCCTCCGATCTCTGCTCCCTCCCTTTGAGCACCTATGCGAAGTCCAGATTTTAGCCTGATCCTCCCCTGTATCAGGATTCTTGCTTTCTGATTCATCAGTCCTTCCCTCCTAAGAATTTATGGTAAGCCACCATAGCCTGAACGAAGTCGTAAAAGTGCGGGAAATTTTCTGGAGTGAGCTTTGGGATGACATCGTCTGACACGATCAACATGAATGGCTCTATTTTCCCCTGATGGCTTGCTGTTATGTATGCCAGCATGTATTTAAGCTTCATTCTATCCTTTGAAATGTCGTAGTTACTGCTTTTATCAATATTTCTCTTGATGCTGTTTATCAGGTTTAGAATTTTCCTGATTTGGGACATTGCCAGGCCTCTTGACACACAGGCGGCCGAAACAACAAAAGCCAGCCTGTTAAGCTCGTCTGGATTAAGTTCAAAGAATTTCTTGGATAGCGCTGAATATCTGTTATATACCTGCTGCAGGTTGCTTCTAAACTTATCATTTCTACTATTCCTTCTGAATACATTTCTGAAATCTATAAATCTATCCTCCCTTACCATATTTTCCAGTTCATTCATTCTCTCACCTCCCGTGTTGCAAGAAGTACTATTCTGAGTGGAGCATCTACGTAGTAGATTTCCTGTGGGAGACCCTTGGCAGCCTTTTCTGCATCCCGGTGGCACATACCCCTGAGCAGATCTATCAGCATGGTACCATCCAGTTTAATTCTTGAGAGATAGTAGTAAAGCAGGTACATCCACCTAAATCCTCTGGGATTTTTAATATATTCCTTCCAAATCTCCAGAATTTTATACACCTGTGACGCCCTGATTAGAAGCTCACAGCTTTCATATTTATAAACTTTTCTTACGTATTCATTCCATACCCTTTCAAATTCAGACCACGTGTATGAGTTCTTAAAACTTTTATCCCGCTCAAAAACAAATATTCTGTCCTTTATCTTTAGCTTTTTGCTGTCATATATCATTTTACCTGTATCTTCACCCTCATCCTTTGCGGTTTCAAGCCTTAACCCTGAAATCCTGGCAACTCTGTACAGAGGATACTTTGGACCGAAGATAAGATATCCGGCTGATATGGTCAGGTTGGGGTTATCCATCACATATTTAGAAAACAGGTTCTTTATCTCAAAGGCCAACTCAAGAACGTGGTCCCAGGCGCCAACCAGGAAAAGGTCATCACCACCGGAGTATACCACACTTACCTCCCACCTGTCTTTATCAGAAATTCTTACCACAGAGTTCCCCCTAATTCTGCCTTTGCACAGTTCTCTTACACAATTCTTAAAGAAGTGGTTTAGAAGCCTACTCAGAGTTGCAACTCTTGATGGTGTAGCCTTGTCCCCCAGCCCCATACTGAAAATACAACCCAGATCATCAACGTCCATTCTGAGGGCACCAAGTTTTTTGACTCCACGTGCCCTTTTTGCAATTTCGTCAAAGTCTCCTTCGGTGGTGTAGTCGGCAATATAAATTGGAACAGCGTTTTCAAACTCTCCATAGCTGTTTTTAACAAAAATTCTTTCTCCTTCTATTTTATCTAACTTTTCAAGAACATAGAAGCGTGAAAAAGGCAACTCAACAAATTCATAGTTGTATTCTTTTTTACTTCTCATGAATCCATCTACATTTTTAATTCTTCTGATGTTTTCAAGGTGTTCGCATAATCTACAAATACCATTTGATGGAACTTTACATATTTCGCACTCTTTTTTCCAATATCTTAAAGAAAATAACTTTTCATGTGGGATCTCTTCTAAAAACTTTCTTAACTTCTTATATTTCATTTTAGTTTTTAGTATAGCAAATAGATTTTCATTATTTGATTTAAAATTAGAAAGTTCATTTCCATTTACTTCTATCCACTCAATGGCAAAGTATAGTTTCTCTCTAAAGTTTTCAAAGAGCCATTCGTTGACACTTTTTGATATTGTCTTTAGACTATTCTTCACCTCAGGTGTATTTGGCGCAATAAGATAGAAATGACCACCACCATAGAATATTACATTCACCCACTCCAGATTGCACCGATTCAGTATCTCTTCAAGTACATCCACGCAAAGTAATTCAAGAAATAGAGACCTCGCCCTCAGATACTGAAGGGCACCTTTGGAGGTTATTGTGTATATGAAGTTCTGGACACCTGAGATGTCCCCTCCTACCAGCAGAAACTTTTTCTCGTGCCTGTCCTCTATTTTATCTGATATATCTTCATTCAGCTCTCCTCTATGATAGTGATAGAGGCACAGAGCTATAGCAGCGGTCATTTTCATATGGTCGTAAAGGGAAATATCCATATTCTCAGAAGTATCTGAGGGTATTAAGCTTAAATATTTCTCCAAAACTGACGAAATCAGGTTTATGTCAAGATTAACAAATTTTTCTTCAAATTCATTTTCAAAATCTTCAAAAACCCTGATATAATCCTCTTTGCGCAGTTTTATATCTGGCTTGGGATAAAAGTAGGAATCTGACGTTAGTATGCCTGGAGTGTAGTATCCTGGATTTGGCTTACCTTTGCCTATGTTTACAGTGGTAAGAGGGCTCATCATTGGATTGGAAAAGTTGTAGGTTTTTCGTTCATCTCCTCTCTCACCTGCTGCCAGATTATCGGCTTCGTATACAATCCACAATAAATTCTTTGTCTTTAAATCAGAATTAAAATCTCTTATCTCATTTTTATGATGATATTTCGCAAATAAGCTTAATATTTCATATTCAGGCGCATAATTTTCAACATATTTGCGTATAAAATTATACCCAAGCTCGGCATGGGATTTACCAGTTGTCCACTCTTTCCTCTGAACGAACTTGCCTATATCATGCAGAAGACCACCGATGACTACTGACCTATACTCGTCCATCTATGATCCCCTGATATCCCTAATAACTGTGACACTATAAAAATTTTATCATTATTAAATGTATCTGTCTCCTGGAATGACATCGCATAAAAAATTTGCGTAATATATTCAGATATATTGGTTTAGTATCAGGTATAACGAATATATGAAGCTTTGCTAATTTGATTTATATATTTTTAATCTGAAATAATAGAAATCACGCATAAATGCTTGCTTCTTTTAACTTCCCCACCTCTCCCGCGACCCACCGGGTGTAACCTTTAAGTCCCCCGGGTGGGATACATAGCACGGGAGGCAGGGAGGTGCTCAAATGCGGGAGGTGCGGTATTGAGGGATGA
>Ga0256830_1002757_pt1 | contig 11356 bp, 11 predicted proteins | sample 128326metaG_FD_190537 | JGI IMG/M metagenome (GOLD analysis project Ga0256830, IMG submission 190537) | Hydrothermal vent microbial communities from Lau Basin, Pacific Ocean - 128-326 | ecosystem: Environmental > Aquatic > Marine > Hydrothermal vents | place: Pacific Ocean: Lau Basin | collected...
GCTATGCAGAAACTGAATCTACTGGGCTTTACACTGTTACTGATCTGCTTTGCGCACTACTCGCATGCACAAGGCTATACAGACAAGTCTGCGTCACTGGACCGCCAGGCCGCACATCAACTTTCCTACAACCTCAATCCCACCACGCGGATCAGCGGCAACCTGGTAAAACATGAAACGGCACCGCGGGATTCTTTCAGCTGGTTTTCGATCCAGCCGTTTTCAGAGTTCACCTCGATTCTGCTGATGATTTTTGGACTAGGGCTGGTTTATCTTGCCGACTACCGTAAACGAAAAGCCAAGTGAAAAACCACGTTTTTCCTGGCCGGTGGTGAGAAATCCGAGATAAAAAACCGTTGCCACGGGTATTTGCTTAGGCTTATCATCGACACAGGAACCTGCGGGATTTTCGAGAGTCCCCAAAAAAAACGGGGCCTGTCCCCCGCGTAACGAATTATTATAAAAGAGTACCCAGGCTGCCAGACTCTACTTCCTGAACCACCGGGTCCCACGCCTCGCCAGCGACTGCTGCGTACCCTCGGCGATACGGGAAAATCATGTCGGCAGTCCAGGTACGGAAAATAACACATCGGAGGAAGTAATATGCCTAGTTACCTACTCGCCCAGGTCATTTCGCTGCTGGTCATGATCGTTGGCTGGCTGATCATGGTTGGCGGTACCTTTTTCGCGTTCACCTATATCGATAAAACCAAGATGGCCGCCTTGTTACCGGCAAAATTCGGCAGTAAACTGCTGCTGGTTCCTGAATGGCTGTTCTACCTGCCCTCCGCAGCGGTATTTGTCGTCGGCCTATTGATCGTCGCTTTCGGTCACCTGGTGCAGACATCGATTGACAATTCACGCTTTACAGCGGAAACGGCGCAAATACTTGAATTGATCCGCGTGCGCGGCCTCTAGCCCGGATTTCTCACCACCGTTCGTCGCGAGACGGCGCAATGGCACGGCATGGGTGGCTTTCGCGACCGAGGAGCGCGCAGGCATAGTCGACACTATGTCGAGCACGCCGACAGAGCGAAAGCCAGCCAGGGCGTGCCATTGCGCCGTCGCAGTAGAAGGGTGGTGAGAAATGCGGGCTAGCGCCGTGCGCACCACGCCCCTTATAAAGCGCCTTGACAGGTCGTGACGATGCCTGCGCCGCCTCTGCGCAAGGCAACGTTGCAGAAAAAAACTTCCGGACCTCGGGGTTCAAAGGATTTGCGGCGAAGAAATATCGTGTGTGGAAGGATCACCACGTGATACCATTTGATTTGCCTTGGTGTTTGGTGCGTACAACGCACCCTACCTCGTGGTGACGGTGTGCGCAGCACACCAAAGGATTTACAGCAAGAAAATGTCGCGCGCCAAAGTAGTGCGCCGTGCGCACCACGCCCCGTATAATTCGACTTGACAGTTTGTGATATCAACCGACACTGCGTGTACGAAGCCCGTGACAAACAATAAGGGCTGGCCAATTCAAGTATAAATACATTTGCGCTTGACCTGGCCTGAGCTTTATTGCTAAATAAAGCAGAATGGAAAACCGTAAGCATACCAGCTGAAAAAAATTCACACATTGGCTCTTTCAAACACGACAAAAATACCGGAAAAAAACATGAACAGACTGACTCGCCGCCTTAATTGGAAACCCCTGCTGCTGCCTGTTTCCACAGCTGCACTGCTGCTCCTGCTTGGCGCCTGTCAAAGCACAGGGCTCAACACCAAATCAGACGAAATCAAGGGCACACCACTGGTCATCGCTGACAAACCCGATCGCTGTGCGCACCCTTACAAGGCGCAGAATACGAAAATCACCTCGTTGTCACCCAAGGCCAAGAGGCGCCTGACCTACGACTATGTCCACGCTATCCGCTCCAAGATCGTCAGTCACTGGAACAAACCCAGGTCAACTGACGGTTCGACGTGCAAGGTACGTATTTCCCAGCGTCCGGACGGCTGTGTCAAAAGCATTCATTTTGTCCAATGTACTGACACCGCGATGCAGAAAACCGTCTCCAAGGCGGTCCGGTCAGCCTCACCGCTGCCAAGGGCCCCGCACCCGCTGATCTTCGATGACAAGGTCACACTGACTTTCGAGCCGCCGCGCACGAGTGTCGCCGGCATCCAGCAGCCTCGCCTGCAGCATGGTGCATCCGCCAACGGTAAAAAAGAAAACGGAAAATCCAGGCAGGCCAGGCGCCGCTAGCCCGCATTTCTCACCATCGTTCGTCGCGAGACGGAGCAAGGGCGCGGCATGGCTGATTTTCGCGGCCGAGGAGCGCAGGCAAGGAAATATCGTCTGTGAAAGAATCGCCATGTGACACCATTTGATTTGCCTTGGTGTGTGGTGCGTACAACGCACCTACCTCGTCATGACGGTGTACGCATCACCTCCTGCCGGTTACTCTTCGCCGTACTTGGTGTCGACCTGAACGCCCAGCGCTTTGAGCATTTTGGTTGGCAGAATCCCGCCGGCACTGATAATCACCTGGTCGTTCTTTATGCGAATGGTGTCGTCCTCACAGCGGATTTCCACTTCATGCTCGCCGATCTGTTTGACGTGCGAGTTGAACAACACCCTGACCCGGCCGGCTTTTTCCGACGCTTCTATTTTTTGACGGTTCTTCGGTTTGGCGCGCGAAAACGCTGCACTGCGGTAAGACAGCGTCACGGTAGTGCCCGGTTCTTCGCTGATACTCCACGCTGCTTCCAGTGCACTGTCTCCTCCGCCTACCACCAGTACATGCTGACCCCGATACTGTTGTGGATCGACGAGCCGGTAGCAGACCTTGGTTTTTTCCTCACCGGGCACTCCCAGCTGGCGTGGCGTACCACGCCGCCCGATTGCCAGCAGCACCACCTGGGTGGCATAACGGCCCTTGACGGTTGTCACGACGAACCCACCCTGCGGATCCTGTTCGATCTTCTCCATGCGTTCACCGGTATTGATTCGGACCTGATACTTTTTTGCGATCAGGCGCCATTTTGCCATCAGCGCTTCCTTGCTGGTCTCGCCCAACTGAAACCTGCCGACCAGCGGCAGGACTGCAGGCTGCGTCATCACGATTTTTCCTCGCGGAAAATGCGCAACGGTACCACCAAAAGAATCCTGCTCGATCGTCAGGTACTTGAGCTTCGCCTCGATCGCACCCAGCGTCGCGGCAAACCCCGCCGGGCCGGCCCCGACGATAATGACGTCGTATTGCTGCGGCCGCGCTTTCCTGCCGGCCTTGCGAATCGCTTCCATCGCCTGCCTGCCCTGGGTCAGTGCGTTTTTGATCAATCCCATCCCACCCAGTTCACCGGCAATATAGATACCCGGTATATTGGTCTGAAAGTCCGGGTCGATAAACGGAATATCGACACCACGCGTCGCCGTACCGAACACCAGCTTGATCGCATCGATCGGACACGCCTGTTTGCACGCCCCGTGGCCGATACATGAACTTGGATTGACCAGGTGAGGTCTGCGGTTGATCAGGCCGATCACACTGCCCTCCGGACAGGCCGGTACACAAGCGCCACAACCGATGCACTGGCTCATGTCGAATACCGGGTGCAATGACGCAGGATCCAGCATCTTGGCCTCGGTGGCCTCATGCAGCGCCTTGACGGATCGATGATGATGGGCCCATTTGCGTGCCGTGTAAAACAGCAGGATCACAAGCGGCATCGACAAAAAAATAACTACCAGGTTGTCTCCGATACTCATCGCTTCCCTAAAATTCGCCAACCATGTCGTCTTGATCCTGCATGCTGCGCACGCGCTTGTCTGTCATCCATATTACAGCCGCTTTTCTCACCAGCCTTCTGCCGCATCGAACAGTAGTGAGCAGGCGGACTGGATCATGTTCAGTGACCACTTCACGGAACCTGACAGGCGCTAAGCAGATTATATGATGGCATATAATAATATTATCATAAACAGATATCAATTCTTTTTTGCGGCTGAATCTGGTTTAATGCACATCGGCAGTACGAATCACTATTCGCGAAACTCAATTATGCTCAGTGCGACGAATCTCTGTTGTCTTCGTAACGAAATACAACTCTTTTCCAACTTAAGCTTCAGCCTCGAAGGTGGTGAAATACTGCAGGTCAAGGGCCCGAACGGCAGCGGCAAGACCAGCCTGCTGCGCCTGCTGTGCGGGCTTGGCGCGATGGAGTCCGGTGAAATCCGCTGGCAGGATCAACCAGTATCAGCCACGCGTTTCAACTACCTGCGCGAAATCATTTATATCGGGCACAACCAGGGCGTCAAAAATGAGCTGACCGTAACTGAAAACTTGGTGTTTTTCGATGCGCTCAGTGAACAGCCGAGCCAGCGCCCGATCGACGAGATTATCCGCCTGTTCGAGCTCGACAGCCTCGATGACTGCCCGCTGCACAAGCTGTCGGCCGGACAGAAACGGCGTGTTGCCCTGGCACGCCTGATGTTACACAAGAAAAAGCTTTGGATTCTCGATGAGCCGCAGACCGCGCTCGACAGCAAGGGACTGACTCTGCTGGAACAATTGTACCAAAACCATATAAAAGAACAGGGTATGATCATCGTCGCGACCCATCACCCGATCCAACTGCCGGCGACCAGGATCAAAACCCTGACTCTTGGTCGTTGACATGAAAAAATCGGCAGCCACGGCATTTTCCGCTCTGGTCAGACGCGATCTGCTGCTGGCCTACCGTTACCGGGCCGAGATCGTCAACCCATTGCTGTACTTCGTCATTATCGTGTCGCTGTACCCGCTGTCGGTCAGTTCTGAGCCCAAAGTCCTGGCAACTATCGCCTCAGGGGTCATCTGGGTCGCAGCGCTGCTGAGCGCCCTGCTTTCACTGGACAGCATGTTCCGCTCCGACTACGAAGACGGCACGCTCGAACAGATCCTGATGAGCCCGCATCCGACCGCCGTCCTGGTGCTGGCCAAGGTCACCGCGCACTGGATCACCACCGGTCTGCCACTGGTCGTGATCGCACCGCTCCTGGCGCTGTCACTACACCTCGACGCGGCGGCATTCCCTGCCCTGCTGCTGAGCCTGCTGATCGGCACGCCGGCACTGAGCCTGCTCGGCGCAATCGGTATCGCCTTGACCGTCGGGCTGCGCCGTGGCGGGCTGCTGCTGGCGATTCTAATACTCCCACTGTATGTGCCGATATTAGTTCTCAGCTCGACGGCGATACAACTGGCCGCTGAAAAAGTTCCCTATTCCGGTCCATTACTGATGCTCGGCGCCTTGTCTGTGCTGGCCTTGACGCTGGCACCACTGGCAACGGCCGCTGCGTTAAGGATCAGTTTAAGGTAGAATAGTCAGGCGATGAAAATCAGGATCAACTTCAACTATTTTCTGCTGAGTCTCGGCTGCCTGCTGCTGCTTTCACTGTTGCTGGCGCCCCATACGCAACCGCTGCAGGGAGCGATTCCTCCCGAGACGAACGCAAAAGCAATCGGCTACCAGACTGAGTTCGGTCCCATTGGTACAGGCATTACGGTATTCAAGCGCCGCGTACTGAACAGCCGTTTCAGCAGTGACACTACGCTGCTGAACAAAGAGAAGGTCGAACAGATGATTCAGCCAAAGGGCACGCGCCGCTTCGACCGCAATTTCTGGCTGGCCGAACTGCTGTTTATCGTACTCATCGCCTATGGCTTTGGACGCTATGACTCCATTACCGGGTTTATCAAGAAAACCGGTTCGCTCAAATACACCTATCACCTGAGTGCACGTTTTATCCCATGGCTGACTGCGATCGCGGTGCTGCTGTTGCTGATCGGGCTGGTCGACGGCCTGGTGTTCGCGCCGATCGATGCCAAACAGAAAGATGCCTACCGGATCATCTTTATCCATGTACCGGCGTCGAGTATCAGCCTGCAGCTCTACGTGTTTATGGCGCTGATGGCGGCAATCGGCCTGATCTGGCACATCAAGATTGCCGAGATACTGGCAGCGGCGGCGGCACCGCTGGGGGCCGCATTGACTGCCATCTCGCTGATCACCGGCTCGATCTGGGGCGGGGGCACCTGGAATACCTTCTGGGAATGGGGGGATCCACGCATGATGTCGGTGTTGATCCTGCTGTTCATCTATCTGAGTATCATGGGGCTGAACTCAGCGATCGAAGACCGCCGCACCGCGGCCAGCGCCACCGCGATTCTGACACTCTCGGCATTGGTGATCATCCCGTTCGTGATCCTGTCGGTGAACTATTTCAACACACTGCATCAGGCACAGACCCAGATCTTCAACAAGAACAGCATGGATCCGCGCATGGCACGGCCGCTGGTCATCATGATCTTCGCTTTTATGTTTTATACGGCAGCGACCCTGCTGATGCGCGTTCGGGCCGAGATCATTCACAGTGAGCGCAACACCCAATGGGTCAGTGAAGAGGCGGCTGGATCATGAAAACGTTGATCGATTTTTTCTACATGGGTGGAGACTGGGGCTATGTCTGGAGCGCCTACAGTATTACCGCCATCTTTATGCTTGCCAATATGCTTTTGCCGCTGCGGCGGCGTAGAAAACTGCTGGCACAGATCAAACGCAAAGTCGACAAAGGTAAAAACCGAAAATGAGTATTCTCCCCAAAACAGAACAAAGGCGCAGGCGACTGGCACTGGTACTGGTCCTGGTTTTCGGTATCGGCACAGCGGTGCTGCTGATACTGTTCGATAACAAGAGTGCGCTCAGCATGTTCTATTCGCCCACTGCCATCGCCAACGGCAAGGCACCGTTGAAACGCCGCATCGATGTCGGCGGCATCGTGGTCAAAGGCAGCAAAAAACGCCTGGCAGACGGAGTCACCGTGCAATTCGTCGTGTCAGACATGAAAAACAACATCACGGTACAGTACAAGGGGATACTGCCGGATATGTTCGCCGAAGGCAAAGGCGCCGTGGCCAAAGGAAAACTGAACGCAAACGGCATCCTGGTCGCTGACAAGGTACTTGCCAAACATGACGAAAAATACATGCCGCCGCCAGTCAAAAAAGCCCTGCAAAAACAACGGCACGTCAAAAGCAAACTGTCGCAGTAACCCGGCCTGATTCGATGATCGCAGAACTCGGTACCTTCGCCCTTATCGTTGCCTTTTGCCTGACCGTGATTCAGGCAGCCTTTCCGTTGATCGGCATGGCCAGGAAAGGGGCGCTGCTGGACTTTATCGCCAGCATGGCGACGCTGGCCTACCTGGCCTATTTTACCGGCACGACGCAGCTTTACCAGCTGCCGCTGGCCATTGCGTGGGTATTGACACTGCTGCTGACCTTCCTGCGTGTCATCTTGTTGGCAACCGCAGGAAAACGATCACTGGAAGGTTTCTACCGTTTTGCACGGCCGCTGCTGCTGGGCGGCATACTGACGCTCCTGCTCTATGTCGCGGTCAAATTGACCTTTTCGATTTTTCTTGCAACAGCGATCACGATCGTCCTGCTGCAACTGGTCACACCTTACGTACACTACGGCATTGCCGGGCACCACTACGCGGCGCTTGCCCGCTCAGCGGCACTGGGACAGTTCGTGTTCGTCGCGATCTCGTTCGCATGCCTGGTCTACCTGTTCGTGACCGATGACTTCTCGATCCAGTATGTCGCCTCCAACTCCAATACCAAGCTGCCGATGCTGTACAAAGTTTCTGCGGTCTGGGGCGCGCACGAGGGTTCGTTACTGCTGTGGACATTGATTCTCAGCACCTGGACCGCCGCAATCACACTGTTCAGCCGTACCTTGCCTGCTGTCTACACCTCGCGCATCATTGCAGTCATGGGGCTGATCAGTATCGGCTTTATTCTGTTCGTGCTGGTGACTTCCAACCCGTTTACACCGATATACTATCAGCACCTGCGGTTTACCCCGGAGTTCTATACCGAAATCAAGGCACTGCTGCTAAACGCAAAAGACCCGACACTGAGCGTCATCCTCAACAAATTCGGTCTCGCGGTCGACTCACCGGTCGCCAGCAAATTTTACCTGAAAGATGCCGCGGACCAGTTGATCAACACGCTGAACGGCTTCCACCTGCAGGACTATTTCAGGGTCGAAAAAATCTACGTCCCCAGCAGAGAGGGACGCGACCTGAACCCGCTGCTGCAGGACCCCGGACTGGCATTTCATCCGCCGCTGCTGTACACAGGCTATGTCGGCTTCAGCGTGGCCTTCAGCTTCGCTGTCGCTGCACTGCTGGGCGGCAAGCTCGATTCAGCCTGGGCACGCTGGTCGCGCCCGTGGACGACGATCGCCTGGGTTTTTCTGACCCTCGGCATCACGCTGGGCAGCTGGTGGGCCTACTATGAACTCGGCTGGGGTGGATGGTGGTTCTGGGATCCCGTCGAGAACGCGTCGTTCATGCCGTGGCTGGTCGGGACTGCGCTGATTCACTCACTGGCCGTTACTGAAAAGCGCAATACCTTCCGCACGTGGACGGTGATGCTGGCAATCATCACCTTCTCCCTGAGCCTGCTCGGCACCTTCCTGGTCCGCTCGGGAATACTGAACTCAGTGCATTCCTTCACTTCCGATCCGCTGCGCGGTTATTTTGTACTGAATTTCCTGTTCTGGGTGATCGGCGGCTCACTGATACTCTATACGATCCAGGCACAAAAAATACGAAGTATCGGCTGGTTCGAACTGTTCTCCAGGGAAACACTGCTGTTGATCAACAATATACTGCTGGTCATCGTTGCCGCCACCGTCCTCTGGGGAACACTGTACCCGATCATTGCCAACGCCCAGGACAAATCGATTTCCGTCGGCGCCCAATGGTTCAACCGCTATTTCGTCGCCATCATGCTGCCACTGAGTTTTCTTGCCGCCATCGGCCCGATCGTGCGCTGGAAAAACGATTCATTAACCGCGGTCAGCCTGCGTATGCTGCCGCATTTTCTGCTCAGCCTGTTTACCGGCGTACTGCTGGCCTTATTCAGCGATGCAGTAACTGCCTATATCGGGTTCGTCATCGGTATCGCAACCTGGGTACTGCTTGGCAGCCTGGAAAGCCTGTTGTACCGGTTGCGCAGGATGCCAAGCATAAAGCGTGCATTGGCGGGCATGTCCCAAAGTTCAGTCGGCACGATGATTGCGCATGCCGGTATCGCCGTCTTTATCGTCGGGGTCTGTTTTACCAGCATCAACTCGGTCAAGCAAACAGAAAAAATGCGTCCCGGCCAGTCTGTCACCATCGGTGACTACCGCTACCAGTTCGTTGCAGCGCGCTGGGCCGAAGGCCCTAACTACAACGCCTACCAGGGGCTGTTTCATGTCTACGACAAGGGACGCAAAGTCGCCGAGCTGCACCCGCAAAAGCGCTACTACCTGACACAGAAGAGACAGATGACCGAGGCAGGGATAGACCCGGGATTCCAGCGCGACCTGCTGGTCTCCATGGGCGACCCGCTGGACAAACGTGTCGCTAACTTCCTGGCTTTGCCGCACGAACGTGTCACCCCGCAGCATGTCGCACTGATCAATGACAAGCTGAAGCAAACCGATTGGGTCGTCATCCTTCAGTACAAGCCATTTATGCGCTGGGTCTGGTTCGGTGCTGTCATCATGGCGCTCGGCGGATTGATCGCCGCACTCGACAAACGTTACCGTATCTTTTCCAAGCGGCGGCTGCACAAAGCCAGTACAGAACTTGCTCTACGCCAGGAGGAAAGTCCATGAAACGCTATCTGCTGCCAATTTCGATATTCGCTGCGTTTCTCAGCTTGTTCGCGCTGCTGTTTGTCGGCCTCAATATCGACACCAAGCATGTCCGCTCACCACTGATCGGCAAACCGGCTCCGGCATTCAGCGCACCGCGCCTGCTCGATGACACCAGGAAAATCAGCAACAGGGATTTTGCAGGGCACATCGTGGTGCTGAATATCTGGGCCTCGTGGTGCACCACCTGTTACCTGGAGCACCCGTTCCTGATGAAACTGGCCCAGAACAAACAGATCCGGCTATACGGCCTGAACTACAAGGATACCCGTTTTGCCGCTAAGAAAATGCTCAAGGACAAAGGCAATCCCTACTACGCAGTCGCGTTCGATCCAAGCGGTGATATTGGTATCGCCTATGGCATCACTGCCGTGCCGGAAACGTTTATTATCGATAAACAGGGCATTATCCGTTTCAAACACTTCGGCGCGATCACACTGAAGGTATGGAACGAGAAAATGTTGCCTTTGATCCAGAAACTGAACCGGTGAACCAGACATGGTAAGGGCGAAATTACTTTTTGTGCTGCTGATCCTGACAAGCACCTTGCTGCACGCAAAGCAGGCGACACCGGAACAAAAAAAGCTTTGCAGCGCGATAGTCAATGCGGCACATAAATTCCCTGACGCTGGACAGGAAAAGCAGTTCCGTTCCATTCTGAAAATCACACGTTGTGTCAAGTGTCCGAACCAGTCACTGGAAAGCTCGCAGGCCGGACTGGCCAACGATCTGCGTGTCAGAATCTGCCTGAGCGTGCTGGGTAATCTCACCAACCAACAGATCATCGATGACCTGGTACAACATTACGGCGACTATATCCTGTATGACCCGCGGTTTACACCATCCAACTACCTGCTCTGGCTGGCGCCGGTCGTACTGCTGCTGTTCGGACTGGTCATCCTGTTTATCAATATAAAAGCCAAGGCGCAGGCGAAAGAGGCGATTGACAGAATCGACCCGGACCAGGCGCGCAAGCTTGAAAAGCTGTTGGCAAAAAATGACGAGGAGCACGGAACATGACGGCGTTGACTGTATTTTTATTTTTTGCGGTAATGTTGATTTACCTGTCATTCCTGTTTCTACTCCCGGTCTTCAACCGCCGGCCTGCGCAGACGGTCGACCAGGAAACGCTGAACATCCAACTCTATAAGGACAAGTTGCAGGAGCTGATCAAAGACCTGGAGAACAACGCAATCGACAAACAGCAATATGCCGCCGCAGAAACCGAATTGAAAAGGCAGCTGCTTGAAGACACCGACGATCAGGATACAGGCACAGCGGCACAACACGGCCCGGTACACGACAAAACCAAACCCTACCGAATCGCGTTGGCACTGGTGTTGTTTATTCCTGCCTTCAGCCTGTCGCTGTACCTGCTTTTCGGTCAGCCAGGCTCACTGCGAAAGTCGGCATTCCATCCGCAAACCGGCTCGAATGCACAACACAGCGGCACGGCGGAACGCCGTACCGGGAAACCCAAACCACCCAGTGTCGAATCCGTCAGGAAAATGATCAAACTGATCAAGCAAAAGCTCAAACAAGACCCGGAAAATCCCACCGCCTGGATCATGCTGGCACGCGCCTATACCTATATCCGCGAGTTCGGCCCGGCCGCTGACACCTACCAGATGGCGATGAAATACAACAAGAACAACCCGGGACT
>Ga0256830_1002758_pt1 | contig 11356 bp, 8 predicted proteins | sample 128326metaG_FD_190537 | JGI IMG/M metagenome (GOLD analysis project Ga0256830, IMG submission 190537) | Hydrothermal vent microbial communities from Lau Basin, Pacific Ocean - 128-326 | ecosystem: Environmental > Aquatic > Marine > Hydrothermal vents | place: Pacific Ocean: Lau Basin | collected...
TGCTGGCCGGGCGCGGGCTTCGCGACCATGTCGCGGCGGTCGCCGTCGCCCTCGACGAGGGCCTCGAGGCCGGACGGGCGGCCGTCGCCCGCATCGTCGGCCGCGACGTCGGCGGGCTGGACAGGGCCGGGGTCGCTCGCGCCGCCATCGAATCCTGCGCCGAGAACTTCTCCGACGGGGTCGTGGCGCCAGCCTTCTGGTTCGCGCTCGGCGGCCTGCCCGGCCTGCTGGCCTACAAGGCGATCAACACCCTCGACAGCATGGTCGGCCACCGGAACGAGCGCTACGCCGCCTTCGGCCGGGCCGCGGCTCGGCTCGACGACGCGGTGAACTGGCTGCCGGCGCGGCTCGCGGGCGGCCTGATCGCGCTCGCCGCGCTGGCGGTGCCGGGGGCGCGGGCCGGAGCCGCGTGGCGGGCGATGGCCCGCGACGCGAGGCGCCACCGCTCGCCGAACGCCGGCTGGCAGGAGGCGGCGATGGCGGGGGCGCTCGGCCTCGCGCTCGCGGGGCCGCGGCACTATGGCGGCCGGACCGTCGACGACGCCTGGATGGGCGACGGCCGGACCGAGGCGACGGCCGGCGACGTCCGCCGGGCGATCGCGCTCTACACGGTCGCATGGGCGTCGCTCGCCGCGCTCGCGGGCCTGGGGGCGCTGGTCCTTTGACCGCCTAACGGGCACGGGCGACCTCCAGCATGCGGTCGAGGTCGAGGGCCGCGGCGAGATGGCCGGCGAGGGCGTCGAGGGCGCTCTCGACCTCGGCCTCGTAGGCGACGCCGCTGGCGGCGCGGTCCCGGAGCCGGGCGAGATAGGCGTGGCGGAACCGGTCGCTCGCGAACAGCCCGTGGACATAGCAGCCGGCGACGCGCCCGTCGGCCGAGACGGCGCCGTCCATGCGGCCGCCGAGATCGAGCATCGGACGGGCCAGCCCGGGACCGGTGGTCCGGCCCATATGCATCTCGTAGCCGCGCACCTCCTTGCCGGTCGCGAGCTCGGTGCCGGTCCGAACGGCCAGCGTCTTGTCGCCGGCGATCTCGCTTCGGACGTCGAGGAGCCCGAGGCCCGGCACCCCGCCCGGACGGCCCTCGCGTCCCTCGGGATCGCTGATCCGCGTGCCCAGCATCTGATAGCCGGCGCAGATGCCGAGCACGTGGCCGCCGCGCCGGACATGGGCCTTGATGTCCACGTCCCAGCCCTGCTCGCGGAGAAAGGCGAGGTCGGCGAGGGTCGATTTCGAGCCCGGCAGAAGCACGAGGTCGGCGTCGCCGGGAAGGGCCCGGCCCGGGCCGACGATATCGACGCTCACGTCGGGCTCGAGGTGCAGGGGGTCGAGATCGTCGAAGTTGGCGATCCGCGCAAGCCGGGGAACGGCGACCTTGATCGCCCCCCCGCGCGCCGGCGCGAGACGCTCAAGGGCGACCGCGTCCTCGGCCGGCAGGCGCCACGCCTCGTCGAACCACGGAACGACCCCGAAGCTCTCGAGGCCGGGGACCGCGAGGTCGGCGGCATGCCGGGCGATGACCGCGTGCGCCCCCTCGAAGAGCCCGACGTCGCCGCGGAACTTGTTGACGACATAGCCCCTGACGAGCGCCCGCTCGCGCCCGCCGAGCAGCGCGAGGGTCCCGACGATTGCGGCGATGGCGCCGCCCCGGTCGACGTCGCCGACCAGCGCGACGGGAACCCGGGCGGCTTCGGCGAACCCCATGTTGGCGATGTCGCCGGGCCGGAGATTGACCTCGGCCGGGCTCCCGGCGCCCTCGACCAGCACGAGATCGACGCCGGCGGCGAGGCGGGCGAAGCTCTCCAGCACCGCCGGAAGGAGCTCGGGCTTGAGTCGTTGATACTCGCGGGCGGCGGCGTTGCCCCGCACGCTCCCCCGGACCACGACCTGGGCGCCGGTATCGGACTGGGGCTTGAGAAGGACCGGGTTCATGTCCACCGTCGGCCGTAGCCCGCAGGCCCGCGCCTGCAGGGCCTGGGCCCGGCCGATCTCGCCGCCCTCGCAGGTGACGGCCGCGTTGTTGGACATGTTCTGGGGCTTGAAGGGCGCGACGCGCAAGCCCCTGCGGACATACGCCCGGCCGAGCCCGGCGATCAGCAGCGACTTGCCGACGTCCGAGCCCGTGCCCTGGAGCATGAGGGCGGCGACGGTCAAAACTCGATCCCCTTCTGCGCCTTGACCCCGGCCCGAAAGGGGTGCTTCAGCTCGGTCATCTCGGTGACGAGGTCGGCGATCTCGACGATCTCGGGCTTGGCGTTGCGCCCGGTGACGACGACGTGGAGCCCGGGCGGGCGCCCGGCCAGCGTTTCCACCACCCCGTCGAGCGGGAGCTGGTCGTAGCGCAGAACGATGTTGAGCTCGTCGAGCACGACCATGTCGTAGGCCGGCTCGGGGCCGCAGCCGGCCTCGATCATCTCGCGGGCGGCGGCCCAGGCGCGCTCGGCAGCGGCGACGTCGCGGGCCCGGTCCTGGGTGTCCCAGGTGAAGCCCTCGCCGAGGGCGCGGATCGTGACCTGGCCGGGAAAGTGTTCCAGCGCCGCGCGCTCGCCCGACTCCCACTTGCCCTTGACGAACTGGACGACGCCGACCCGCATGCCGTGGCCGAGCGCCCGCAGGACGAGGCCGAAGGCGGCGGTCGACTTGCCCTTGCCCTTGCCGGTGTGGACGATCAGGAGCCCCTTCTCGATGGTCTTGGCGGCGAGGATCTTGTCGCGCGCCGCCTTGCGCCTGGCCATCTTCTCGGCATGCCGCCGGCCGGCGTCGTCTTCCGTTCGGTCGTTCATCGATCCTCCTCCGCGGTACCGGCGGCGACCCCCGAGAGCAGGCCGTGGACCCGGTTCGAGCGCGGCCGCCACAGCCCGCGGTCGCGGGCCTCGAGCAGCCGCGCCGCCATCTCGCGGGCCGCCGCCGGGTTGTGCTCGGCGAGGAACGCCCGGACCTCCTGGTCGCCGAGATAGGCCTCGAACACGGCGTCGAAATGGTGGTCGGCGACGCAGCCGGCGGTGGCCGCGAAGGCGAACAGGTAATCGACCGTCGCGGCCATCTCGAACGCCCCCTTGTAGCCGTGGCGCATGACGCCGGCGAGCCATTTCGGGTTGACGACGCGGGCCCGCACGACACGCGCCACCTCCTCCTCGAGGCGCCGGATGCGCGGGCTCTCGGGGCGCGAGTGGTCGTTGTGGTAGACCACCGGCCGGGCGCCCGAGAAATGCCCGACGGCGGCCGCGAGGCCGCCCTCGAACTGGTAGTAGTCGTCCGAATCGAGCAGGTCGTGCTCGCGGTTGTCCTGGTTGTGCAGCACCGCCGCGACCCGGCCGAGCCGGCGCTCGAACAGGCGATGCTCGGCCGCCCCCTCGGTCCCGCCGCCATAGGCGTAGCCGCCCCAGGCGACGTAGGCGCGGGCGAAGTCGGCGGCGCTGTCCCAGCCGCGCTCGTCGATCAGGGCCTGAAGGCCGGCCCCGTAGGCACCCGGCTTCGAGCCGAATACCCGGTAGGACGCGCGCCGCCGGGCCGCGGCCGGGTCGTGGCCCTCGGCGACGAGGGCGGCGCTCTCCTCGCCGACCCGGGCCGCGAGAGGGTTGAGATCGGCCGGCTCGTCGAGCGCGGCGACGGCCCGCACCGCCGAATCGAAGAGATCGATCTGGGTCGGGAAAGCGTCGCGGAAGAACCCCGAGACGCGAAGCGTCACGTCCACTCGCGGCCGGTCGAGGACGTCCACGGGAAGGATCTCGAAGCCGGTGACCCGGCGCGACGCCGAGTCCCAGGTCGGCCGCACCCCCATCAGCGCCAGCCCCTGGGCGATGTCGTCGCCGCCGGTGCGCATGTTCGAGGTGCCCCAGGCCGACAGCGCCACGTGGCGGAGCCACTCGCCATGCTCCTGGCGATGGCGCTCGACCAACAGCCCGGCCGACTTCCAGCCGAGATGCCAGGCCGCCGGGGTCGGCACGATGCGGCTGTCGAGGGAGTAGAAGTTGCGGCCGGTGGGCAGCACGTCGAGGCGGCCGCGGGTCGGCGCCCCCGAAGGCCCGGGCGCGACGAAGCGGCCGTCGAGGCCCCGCAGCACGCCGGCGATCTCGGCCTCGCCGCTCGCCGCCACGGCCGGGCGGACCGAGGATTCGATCTCGTCGAGCACCGCCCGCGTCCGCGTCCAGCCAGGATCGCACGGCCGCGCCCCGGCGACGAGGCCGGCCGCCAGCTCCTCCAGCCGCTCGACCGTGTCGCCGCGGGTGCGCCAGACCGCGCCGTTCGCGAGCGCCGCCGGCCGCGGCCCGGTCCACGGCGCGCCGAGCTCGCAGTCGAGGGGATCGAAGCCCGCCAACCCCAGGTCCGCGGCCAGGGCGCGGAGGAGCGAGGCGTCGCCGCCCTCGCCGGCGCCGCGCGGGACCCGGGTCAGGGCGACCAGAAGGTCCGTGAGCTGCCGGCCCTCGGGCGATTCGCCGAGTATGTGGAGACCGTCGCGGATCTGCATCTCCTTGAGCTCGCACAGATAGTTGTCGAGCTTGGCGAGCGCGGCGTCGGTTTCGTCGTCCCTTTCGATGCCGCAGTCCCTGTCGAGCCCGATCGTCTGGCTGAGCTCGATGATCTGGCGCCCGAGCACCGACAGCCGGCGCGGATCGACGCCGGCGGCCTCGAAGTACTCGTCCACGAGCTGCTCGAGATCGCGAAGCGGGCCGTAGCTCTCGGCCCGGGTCAGGGGCGGCGTCAGGTGATCGACGATGACCGCGGCCGCCCGGCGCTTGGCCTGCGCCCCCTCGCCGGGATCGTTGACGATGAACGGGTAGAGGTGCGGCACCGGCCCGAGGGCGGCCTCGGGGAAGCACTCGGCCGACAGCGCCAGCGCCTTGCCCGGCAGCCATTCGAGGTTGCCGTGCTTGCCCATGTGGATCACGGCGTCGGCCGCGAACTCGCGCCTGAGCCAGGCATAGAACGCGAAGTAACCGTGCGGCGGCACGAGGTCGGGGTCGTGATAGCTGGCGGCCGGATCGATGTTGTAGCCGCGCGCGGGCTGGAGCCCGACCGCGACATTGCCGAGGCGGAAGGCGGGCACGGCGAAGCGGCCGCCCCCGTTTTCGCCGGCAAGGAACCAGGGATCGTCCTCGGGCGGTCCCCAGCGCCCGACGACGCGCTCGCGGACGGCGGCCGGGAGATCGGCGAAGAAGGCGACGTAGTCGGCGAGCGGCAGGCTCTCCTCAACGACCCGGTCCGAGAGCCGGGCGGTGTCATTGGTCGGCCCGCGGAGCAGTCGGGCGACGATGTCGCCGCCCGTGGCCGGCAGCGGGCCCGTGCGGTAGCCGGCGGCGGCGAGCGCCCGCAGGAGATTGAGCGTCCCGGCCGGGGTGTCGAGGCCGACGCCGTTGCCGATGCGGCCGTCGCGGTTCGGATAGTTGGCGAGCACCAGGGCGACCCGGCGATCCGCGGCTGGGACGCGGCCGAGCCGAGCCCAGGCGGCGGCCAGGTCGCAGACGAACCCGATCCGGTCGGCGACCGGGGCATAGGCGACGACCGGCGACTCGGTCGTGGCATCGAAGCGGGTCTCGGCCTTGAACGAGACGGCGCGGCCGAGAATGCGCCCGTCGACCTCGGGAAGGGCCACGTTCATGGCGATGTCGCGCGGGCCGAGGCCGCGCGTCCCCTCGCGCCAGGCCGCCTCGGGCCCGCCCGCGAACACCACTTGAATGACTGGTCGGCCGGCCCCGTCGAAGGGGCTTTCGGTCCGCGCCCGGCCCGGGGTGGAGACCGCGAATCCGGTGCCGTTGAGTATCACCGCCGGCGGCGCGGCCGAGAACAGGCGGCGCACCGTGTCGGCCGACAAGGGCTCCTTCAGGCTGGAGACGAACACGGGCAACGGGTTGAGGCCGCGCGCCGCGAGCCCCTCGATCAACGCGTCGATCGGGCCGAGGTTCCCCGCCTGGACGAGCGCCCGGTAGAAGACCAAGGCGGCCACCGGCGCCCCCTCGCGCCAGTCGGCGCGGACCCGGTCGAGGTCGGCCGGCTCGGCCCCCGGCCAATAGAGGCCGGCGCCGAGGACCGGTGCCGGCTCGGCCCATTCGTAACCTGCGCCGATCATGTGGGCGGCGAATCGGAGGAAGTTGAGGGCGTTGCCCATGCCCCCCTCGACGCAGTAGCGCCAGAGCCGGTGCCCGGCCTCGGCCGGGACGCGGCCGAGGGCCGCGAGCTCGGGGTCGGGCTGGTCGTCGCCCGGCAGGAAGGCGAGCGCGATACCCAGGCGGTCGCAGGTCTCGACGATCCGCTCGACGCCGTAGGGCCAGTAGCCGACGCCGCCGAGAAGCCGCACCACGACCAGACGGGCGTAGGCGACGACCTCGTCGACATAGGTGTCGACCGAGAGATTGTGGCCGAGCTGCATGAGGTTGGCGAGGCGGAGGCTCGGATAGCCGTCGTCGAGCCGATCGCGGGCGGCGGCGAGGAGCGCAAGCTCGGAGTCGGCCGCCGACAGGACGACGATGTCGCCCGGGCTCTGGCCGAGGTCGACGGCCTCGGAGCCGTCGGCGATGCCCCCGGGGGTGGCGGCCAGGAGATGCATGCTCAGGCGCCGCCCGGCCCGGCGACGGCGGCGGCGATGGCGGCGCGGTCGAGACCGGCCCGGCCGATCACCACGAGGTGCCCGAGGCGCGGCTCGCCGGGGCCCCAGGGACGGTCGTAGTAGTGGTCGATGCGCCCGCCCACGGCCTGCACGACGAGGCGCATCTCCTTGCCCTCGACGGCGGCGAAGCCCTTGATCCGCAGGATGTCGTGGGCCGCGATCGCCGGCCCGAGCCGGCGGCCGAGCGCCGCCGGCGATTCGACCGGCCCGATCTCGACGGCGAAGGTCTCGAACTCGTCGTGGTCGTGGTCGTCGGTCCCGTCGTGGTGCGAGGGCCGCGCCGCCAGGTCGTCCTCGGCCGCCGCCCCGAGCCCGAGCAGGACCGCCGCGTCGATGGCGCCGTGGGCACAGGGAACGACCTTGACCGCGTCGCGCAGACGGGCGCCGACATCGGACCTGACCCGCCGCGCCGCAGAGGCGTCGAGAAGGTCCGACTTGTTGAGGACGACGAGATCGGCGCACGCGAGCTGGTCCTCGAACAGCTCCTCGATCGGGCTTTCGTGGTCGAGCGCCTCGTCGGCCCGGCGCTGGGCCGCCACCGCCTCGGGGTCGGCGGCGAAGAGTCCGGCGGCCACGGCGGCGCCGTCGACGACCGCGATCACACCGTCGACCGTCACCCGGGTCCGGATCTCGGGCCAGTTGAAGGCCCTGACCAGCGGCTTGGGGAGGGCGAGCCCCGAGGTCTCGATGACGATGTGGTCGGGCGGCTCGGGCCGTCCGAGCAGGGCCTCCATCGTGGGGATGAAATCGTCGGCCACGGTGCAGCAAAGGCAGCCGTTGGCCAGCTCGACGATGCCGCCGTCGCCGCACACGGCGTCGCCGCAGCCGCGCAGGAGCTCGCCGTCGACGCCGACGTCGCCGAACTCGTTGATGATCAGGGCCAGCCGGCGGCCGGCGGCGGTGCGCAAGAGATGGCGGATCAGGCTGGTCTTGCCGGCGCCGAGGAAGCCGGTGACGACGGTCGCCGGGATCTTGCCGTTGACCCGCATGCCCTAGCCCCCCCGCCCCTTCCCCTTGAGCGTCATCGGCAGGCCGGCGACCATGAAGATCACGGTCGCGGCGGCCGCCGCCAGCGCCTGGTTGAGCCGCCCGGCATGATCGCGGAAGGCGCGGGCCACCGCCGGCTCGGGCACGATGCCGAGCCCGACCTCGTTGGAGACCAGGACCACCGGCCCGGCGAGCCCCGACAGGGCGGCGAGGAGGCGGCCCCGCTCGGCCTCCGGGTCGCGGCCGGCCGCCATCAGGTTGGCGAGCCAAAGCGTGAGACAGTCGACGAGCACGGCCCGTCCCGGCCCGGCCTCGTCGGCCAGCGCGGCGGGCAGGTCGAGGGGTTCCTCGACGGTCCGCCAGCGCCCGCCCCGCCGGGCCTTGTGGCGGGCGATGCGCTCGGCCATCTCGGCGTCGCCGGCCGTCGCCGTGGCGAGATAGACGCAGGGTCCCGCCCGTTCCTCGACCAGGGACTCGGCGTAGGCGCTTTTTCCCGAGCGGGCACCGCCGAGAACGAGCGTCGTCTGGGCGAGGACTGGCGGCGGCGTCACGGTCGCACCCTCCCTCCGAGGATGGTTGAACCCAAATCCACCGAGGAGGTCTCCTGGCTCTGGGTCTCCGGCCCGACGACGCCTTCCCGAACCGGGATCGACGTCCCGGCCCAGTGGCACGCTGCCGCGGGCCTCGCCCTTACAGTTGCGGGGGCAGCGCCGGCCTTGCCGCGCCCCCAACCCCAAGCGCGGGCGGGCGCGCCGTCACCGGCTTCCCTCTTCTCGGCCGGGGCAAGCTAGCATGCCGGCGTGACTGGCGCCAGTTCGGCGGCCGCCCGGCGCTCAGGCCGCGAGGGCGGCGATCACGTCGGCGGGGTCGAGGCGCCGGGTATAGTCCGGGTCGACGAAGGCGCGCCGCACCGTCCCGTCGCGATCGACGACGAAGGTCGCCGGGATCGGCAGCTCGAAGGTCTCGTCGCCGTTGTAGGCCGGCACGTCGATGCCGAACGCCTCGTAGACCGGCCTCAGCTCCTCGGCCAGGGTGAAGACGAGGCCGAACGCGCGGGCCACCTGGTTGCCCCGGTCGGAGAGCACCTCGAAGCCGAGCCCGTGCTTCTCGGTCGTCGTCATCGCCTTGTCGGGAAGCTCGGGCGATATCGCGACGAGCGAGGCGCCGAGGCCCGAGATCTCGGGCAGCGCCTCCTGCAGGGCCTTGAGCTCGAGGTTGCAGTAGGGGCACCAGCCGCCGCGGTAAAAGCTCAGGACCGCGGGCCCGTGGGCGAGAAGATCGGCGCTGCGCACCGTCTCGCCGTGGGCGTTCGGGAGCGCGAAAGCAGGGATCTGTTCGCCCTCGCCGAGGCTACGCTCGGCGATGCCCGAGGCCCGGAGGTCGTCGACCGCCTTGGCCATCGTCGCCCGGATGTTGGCCGGAGTGCGCGTCTTGGCGCCTTCCCGCATCTTGTCCAGCTGCTCGGTGAGGCTCATGGCTCGTCCTTTCTGCGAGTGCGGGATGGGTCCCGGCGCGGGGATCGAAGCTTCTATGTCGGCGTTCGGGTTCCGGCCCGCAACCGGAAATGCGCCGCCGGACGCGCCGGCCTCAAGCCGCGCCGGCGGCCACGGCGACGCGCGGGGGCGCGCCCCGGACCGCGACGGCGCCGGCACCTTCCGAACGCCCCGCCTTGACCACCAGGCGGTGGTTGGCCCGTCGCGCGACCTGCGCGATGTCGGCGAGCGGGTCGCCCTCGACGATCAGGAAGTCCGCCATGTGGCCTTTCCTGATCCGGCCGCGCTCGGGCAGATCGACGAGATCCGCGGCGATGGAGGTGGCGGCGCGCAGGGCGTCGATCGCGCTCATGCCGCCCTCGACCATGTAGGCAAGCTCCTGGGCGTTGTCGCCGTGCTGGTTGAAGGGCGTGCCGGCGTCGGTTCCCATGGCGATGCGGCCACCGGCTTCGTGGAAACGCCTGAAGGCGCGCTTGTGGACCTCGTAGACCCGTTCGGTCTTCTCGACCGCCCAGGCGGGGATGCCCTTGTCGCGGTTCTCGAGAATGTTGCGCACCGCCGAAAGCGTCGGCACGAGGTAGGTGCCGCGCGCCAGCATCTCCTCGATGCAGTCGTCGTTCATGAAAATGCCGTGCTCGACCGAGGTGATGCCGCCGCGCACGGCGTTGAGGATGCCCTCGGCGCCCTGGGCGTGACTCGCGGTGCGGCGGCGGAAGCGGCCGGCCTCGCGGATGCCGGCGGCCATCTCGTCGGCCGAGAAGTGGGCGTCGGCGGGATCGACGCCCGGGGTCATGACGCCGCCGGTCGCCATCAGCTTGACGAGGTCGGCGCCGGCGTGGACCTGCTCGCGCACCGCCTTGACGACCTCGTCCGGACCGTCGGCGATGCGCCCCATCCGGTTGCCGTGGCCGCCGGTCATGCAGATGGCCTGGCCGGCGGCGCGCATCGTCGGCCCGGCGAAGCGGCCTTCGTTGACCGCGTCGCGGACCGCGAGATCGGTGAAGCCGGGACCGCCGCAGTCGCGGATCGCGGTGACCCCGCCGGCGAGCGTCGCCTGCGCCCGCTCGAGCGCCCTGAGCGCGAGCTCGGCCGGCGAGAGCTTGTCCTGGGCCGCGCTCGGGTCGGGCTCGCTCCCGAGGCAGACGTGGACGTGGCAGTCGATCAGGCCGGGCAGAAGCGTTCCGCCCGAGATGTCCACGACCTCGCCGGCGAAGCCGTCGAACTCGGCCGCCGGCGCCAGCCGCTCGACGCGGTCGCCGGCCACCAGCACGTCGTGGCCGGCAAGCCGGACCTCGCCGTCGAACACGTCGCCGCCGCGATAGAGGGTTTTCATGGAACCTCCCTGGAAATCCGTAACTGCAATGGTAGTGCGCCGCCGGGCCCTGTCCAGGCCCGGCCTCGCGACCGGGCTCAGCAGGGATAGCCGAGCGCCTTGCCGGCCAAGCCGTCATAGAGGCCGAGGAGCCGCGCCCGCCAGGCGTGGAGGGGGTCGTCGGCGTCGAGGATTCGATAGGGGCTTATGCAGCGCGCCCACTGGAAGGCGCCGAACAGAACATAGTCGGCGTAGGCCGGCGCATCGCCTGAAAGATAGGGCCGGGCGGCGAGCGCCGCGCGGGCGGGATCGAGGCTGCGCCGGAAGCCTTCGCGCCGGGTGTCGCGGTCGGCCGCGAAGGCCTCGAGCGACATGCCGATCCGGCGCTCCCGCGAGGTGCGGAAGTAATCCTTGTCGCGGTCGGCGAGGTGGGCGTGCACGTCGCACGCGATCATTCGAAAGAGGCGGGGATGGATGACCCCCTCGACCCACTGGCCGACGAAATGGGCGAGCGCCCGGCCGACGGCGCCGCCGAACAGGCTCGGCCGGTCCGGATAGGCCGCCTCGAGGTGGTCCGCGATGACCCAGGAATCCGAGAGCCAGCGGCCGTCGTCGACGAGCACCGGCACCCGCCCCTGCCCCGACGGCGCGATCACCTCGGTATCGGTGAAGCGCCAGGGCACGCGCTCGGCCTCGAGCCCCTTGTGGGCGAGCGCCATGCGCGTGCGCCAGCAATAGGGGCTGAACCGGCGGTCCTCCTCGGCCGCCGCGAGCTCGTAGAGAATGAGCGTCATGATCGGCGTTTCCCGCGCCCGTGAATGTCCATCCTATCCGCCCGCCCGCCTTCGGGGAAGCGAGCCGGGCAGGGCGCACCGACGGCCGGTTTGACGGCTGGTTTGACGGCCACCACGCGATCGGCGAATCTGGGCCTCGGGCCGGCGAGTCGGCCAGTCGAAGGGA
>Ga0256830_1002759_pt1 | contig 11356 bp, 6 predicted proteins | sample 128326metaG_FD_190537 | JGI IMG/M metagenome (GOLD analysis project Ga0256830, IMG submission 190537) | Hydrothermal vent microbial communities from Lau Basin, Pacific Ocean - 128-326 | ecosystem: Environmental > Aquatic > Marine > Hydrothermal vents | place: Pacific Ocean: Lau Basin | collected...
CAAGAGAAGGAATTTTATCGCTTGGCACAACCAACTCTTGGCCCACACTAAGAAGATAAGGTTCTTCCAAATAATTAAAATCAACAATTGCCTGAGGGGAAACGCCCCATTTTTCAGCAATTGAAGAAACAGTCTCTCCTTCTTTAACTATATGCAGAATACCATTTACAGGAGGGATTTTAATTTTCGTTCCCGGACGGATAAAATTTTCGTTCTGGATATTATTAATATAAGCTAGGGCTTCGGCGGTAACTTCAAATTTTTGTCCAATTGCAAATAAGGTATCACCGGGTTGAACCGTATATTCTACAATTTCTGTCCGAGGAGCATTTTTGTTAACCTTGGTGATTGTAATATTATTTTGAACCAATGTTTCAGGACCGACCATTGATAATCCCAATACCGGAGCATTGATGCTATTCACCTCTAATTTGTGACTCAACCGAGTGGGGAGTAATAAAGCATCAATATTCGGGGTAAAAACCATCAATGAAAAAATTAACCCTAAACTCGAAGCCAGATTGAAATGTTCAATAAATTTTTGGTAACGGCGGCGAATTAATAAATAAAGAAAAAATTTTTTAAATCGTTGAAGCAAAAGAAATAATTTGCGATAAGCTAGAACAAATTCCAACAATAAGGAATGAACCAGATAAAAACAACGCTTAAATAATAAAATAAGGAAAAAATACAAATCTCGCCATAACGGAATGTCGTCGGAAGATTCGGTAAACATGGCTTAGTTATTATACCTCGCTTTAAAAACACGAGCAAATCAAATTTGTTCGTGCAGAGTCGCTAAAAATTCTTCATTCGACTTAGTCCGCCGTAATCGTTCGATCAATAACTGTGTCGCTTCAATACTTTGTTGGAACTCGGGCCGATTAGAATTAAGAACATCTAACATTTTTCTCATTTTCCAAACTTGCTTTAATTCCTCCTCAGAAAAGAGTAGGTCTTCCCGACGAGTTCCCGAACGAAGAACATCAATTGCTGGCCAAATACGGCGATTTGCTAAACGCCGATCAAGGTGAACTTCCATATTCCCTGTACCTTTAAACTCTTCATAGATTAAATCATCTAATCGGGATCCTGTATCAATTAAAGCCGTTGCAATAATAGTTAAAGATCCACCTTCTTCAATATTTCTAGCCGCACCAAAAAAACGTTTGGGTGGATACAAAGCCGCAGGATCAAAGCCACCCGAGAGAGTCCGTCCTGAAGGTGGGACATTCAAGTTATGTGCCCGCGCCAAACGCGTGATTGAATCAACCAACATTAAAACATCTTTACCCATCTCTACTCTTCTTTTAGCCATTTCCAAGGCTAAATCAGCAACACGAACTTGTTCTTCCGGCGGTTCATCAAAATTAGAAGCAAGAACCAATCCTTTTACACTTCGTTCCATATCTGTTACCTCTTCTGGGCGTTCACCAATCAAAACTACCATCAATTCTATATCTTGATAGTTAGTAACAACCCCGTTAGCAATATCCTTCAGGAGCCAAGTTTTACCGGCCTTGGGAGGTGAAACAATCATTCCCCGTTGCCCACGCCCAATTGGGGCCACTAAATCTAAAAGGCGTGTACTTAGGACATCGGCCTCAGTTTCTAATTTAATTTTTTCATTAGGAAAAATTGGAGTTAATTCTTCGAAACGCGGACGCAAAACTGATTTATCTGGAGCTAAACCATTAACCCGATCGACTCGCAATAAACCCCAGTATTTTTCTCCTTCTTTCGGTGGCCTTGCTACGCCTTCAATAACATCTCCCTGTCTTAATTCGAACTTCCGAACTTGAGAAGCAGAAATATAAATATCATCGCGACTACTGTGAACTCCTCGTTGCCGCAGGAAACCAAAATCTGGTAATATTTCCAAAACCCCTTTGACTTCTTTGACCTGCGTCTCTCCAGAAAAATCAGTATTTATTTTTTCTAGATGATTACTCTTGGGCTTCGTATGATTTGCAGAATTCATGAAAAAACAAAAATTGGAGAAAACTAATTATAACAAGGGAATTTTCAATCAATACCTGGCTATGACTTTAACATAAAGTCTATTTAAAAGTCAAATTAAAAAAAGTGAGGAGTGGCACTGCCCCAACCACCCCTCACGAACTAATTATATAGTATAAAACTATCGGATGTCAAGATTAAACCGAAAATTTTTCCCCTCCCTTTGCCAAAATCACTTTTTTGACAACGGACGAACAAAAATCATACGCCCAGCTTCGGTTTGAAAAAGACGCTCAACCACAACCCGCACATTTTGTCCTAATAAACTTTCTCCTTCTTCAACTATAATCATAGTTCCATCTGGGAGATACCCTACACCCTGGCCCGTTTCTTTTCCTTTTTGTATTACTTCAACTGTAAGCTCTTCTCCCGGAATAACAATTGTCTTAACCATATTTGCTAATTCATTAATATTCAAAATTTTTACCCCGCGTAATTTTCCAACTTTATTCAGATTAAAATCAGTTGTTACAATCTTTGCTCCTTTGTTTACCGCCAATTCAATCAAAGCTGAATCAACCGAAGTGTTTCGAGGTAAACGATAGTCCAAAACTTCAAAAGGCAAAAACTTTTCTTTTTTTAGTTCTTCCAAAATTTCCAATCCTCGACGCCCACGGCGACGCCTTACAACTTGAGAGGAATCGGCAATTTGTTGTAATTCTTCGAGGATAAAAGATGGGACCACTATTTTCCCTTCCAAAAAACCAACAGCAATAATGTCGGCAATTCGACCATCAATAATCGCCGAAGTATCTAATAATAAAATTTGTTCCCATTTTTCTTCTCTTTTACTGCTTTTATCTTGGCTGCCCAGAGAAAGGGTCCCCGTCTCACTTCCTTCTTCCGGATTAAGAAACCTTTTGAACCAACTTTTTTGCAAGACATCAAGAATTTGCTGCTGTCGCAAAGTAAATAAAACAGCCATCAACAACGCGGAAAGAAAATAAACAGCTACCGAAATCATCCACGCCCAATCATAGGGCAATTTATCTAAAGGAATCGAAATTAAAAGACCAACTAATAATCCTAAAATAATTCCACTCAAGGTGATAAAAACAGCAGAAAGAGGGATCGTTTTTAATCTGCTAAACATTATCAAATAAAATATTCTATCTTATTTTGATTGTAGCCCATCGCCGCAATGGGAGCAAGCTACAGAAACCTAAGAATTATGCGAAAGCTTTTGTTAAAACTTGACCCAGGGACTTATACAAAGGAGGATAAAAACAATCTCGGAAACCTATTTGTCCTAAAGCTTTCTTTCTTTTATTAGTTTCTTTAACCTCTTTTAATTCCCCACTTAGTGAGATTTCTCCAAAAGCAGCTTTCCCCTCAACTAATGCTTTGTTCTTAAAGCTTGAAGCCAAGGCTAAACAAATAGCAAGATCTAGACCTGGTTCTATTATTTTTACTCCTCCCGCCAAATTTACGAAAACATCATGACGCGATAAATTAATTTTTCCGTGTTTTTGCAATACAGCAAGCAACATCAATAATCTCTTGTGGCTGAGTCCGGTTACATTCCGTAATGGTTTACCCCAAGGATTTAGAACAGTTAAAGCTTGAACTTCCAAGACTAAAGGGCGCAAACCCTCTAAAGCTACAGTAATCACTGTTCCCGGGGGCAAACTTTTTTGGCGGGAAGAAAAAGATAAAGTCCACTCTTTCCCCTCTTCCAACCCTTGTTCTCCAATTTGAAAAAGGCCTAATTCTAAAACACTGCCAAAACGATTTTTTATCCCTCTAATAAAACGCCAACTGGTTGCTTTATCCCCTTCTAGATATAAAACCACATCAACTAAATGCTCTAAAGTTTTAGGCCCTGCCACTAACCCTGTTTTTGTTACATGTCCGACTAAAATAAGAGGAACTTTTAATTTTTTACAAAGATTAACCAAACGACGAGCATTTTCCCTAACCTGAGTTACTGAACCGGCCCCCGAGCTTATTTCTGGGTTATAAACTGTTTGAATAGAATCAATAATAATTAGAGAAACCTCCTCAGTATATTTTTCTATTAATATCTCTATTTCGTCTAAACTAGTGTAACTGGCGATAAAAAATTTATCATGCGGTAATTGAAGACGACGAATATGCATTTTTATTTGCTCCGGAGATTCTTCAGCTGAAATATAAAGAATTGGTTGCGGTGAAAATAATCGTCCCCCCAACTGCAAAAGCAAGGTTGTCTTTCCCAACCCTGGTTCTCCAGCTAAAAGTATTGTACTCCCTTTAACTATCCCCCCACCCAAAACACGATCGAGCTCCTGAAATCCAGTCTTAAGACGCGGAATTCTTAAATCACCTATCTCGTCTAAGGTAAAAGCTTTTTCATTCCCAACTTTTCTCCCTTCCTTCTCTTCCTCAAGGGTTCCAAATTGACCACAAACAAAACAGCGCCCTTGCCATTTATTACTTCTTGCCCCACAAGATGAGCAAACAAAGCGAGATTTTTGCGAAACCTGGGCCATCAATTCTTTTTAGTTTAAATCAGCCGGTTCAACTTCCAGGCGACGACTAGCCAAATCCAGCGTTTTAATCTTTAATTCTAATTCATCACCAAGGTTAACCTCTCTCTCCTTAGCAATCGATAATGGCAATAAAGTTTCAACCCCCGGACTAATTTCAATCACTAAACCAAATGAGGTTATCTTTTTAATCCGTCCTCGAATTTCTCGTCCTTCATCAAAACTTGCTTTTAATTTAAGCCATGGATCATCACTAACCTGCCGCAAAGACAGCTTTATCTGCCCTCCTCCGTCCGTAGGCAACTCAATTACCTTAACCTCTAAATCCTGTCCCGGGTGGAAATTAAATAAAGAATTATCATCTTCTTGCCAGGAAAGCTCTTCTTGAGGCACCAAAGCCTCTACCCCTTGGTAATCAACTAAAAGCCCAAAAGGGAGAACCTCCTTTACCTGTACTGACAGCAAATCACCAACTTTTAGTTTTTCAACTAATTGAGAAATTTCAGCTGCCCGCGCAACCCGGAAAGCATCACGCTCAGAAACAATAATCCGACGCTGTTGCGGATCTAATTCAACTACTTTAACCTGAACTGTTTGCCCTTTTAGTCGTTCAAGATTCTTTTGATAATGTTCACCATTATCCTCAGAATCAATTCCTGACATTAACAGCGAAAAGGGAAGAAACCCTTGTAGCCCTAAAATATCTACTAAACATCCCCCTTTATTAAAACCCTTAATTTTGGCTTCGAGTATTTGATTTTGCGTTAAACTTTCTTCAAGTTGGGCCCATGCATTAATAATCCGTGCTCGCTGAACTGAAAGGAGAAGCTGTCCGCGTCGATCTTCAGGAGTAATAACATAGACCAAAATTTTAGCTCCCGGTTTAAGACAAGATAAATCATCGACCTCAGAAAAAGGAAGGATTCCCTCGGCTTTTGATCCGAGATCAACTAAAGCTTCTCGGGCCGAAACCGAAACTACCGTTCCCTCTACTACATCACCTCGTTTTACTCTGACAAATTGAATTCCATCTTTCTGTAATAAATTTTGCATAACAGACTTTTTTTGTGAATACAAATTTTTTCACCTCCTCTCGTAAAAAAATAAAAGTTATAACAACCTCTAAAACAGCCCAATCATTGGGCCTAGCAGTGACCTATTGTCCCACCCCGTTACCAGGGCAGTATCGTCGGCGCTGAGAGACTTAACTTCTGAATTCGGAATGGAGGTTTTATTAAAAATAAAACCGTCAGGTGTTTCCCTCTCGCTCCAACCACTAGACCCAATGATTGGGCTGTCAAAATAAAATTACTTTAATCTAATGTTCACCTAAGAGGATTTCGGCCATTAGTACAGCTCGGCTCTAGCCTTACGGCTAACCCCTTAAAAGGGCGCACATTACTGTGCTTACACCTGCTGCCTATCCCTACCTCAAGGCTTTCACCTTGAAGCAGGTCCCGCTAAAACGGGAACGTGGTCGTCTCCCACGGGCCTCTCATCTGCCAAAGCAGATTAAAAGATCTGATCTTGGAAAGGGCTTCGCGCTTATATGCTTTCAGCGCTTATCCACCCTTTTGTAAAAACAAAAGGGTCTTCACCGAACGTGGCTACCCAGCGGTGCTACTCACAACTGGTACACCAGAGGTTCGTCCGACCAGGTCCTCTCGTACTGTGGTCAGCACTCCTCAGATCTTTTACGCCTGCACCGGATATGGTCCAACCTGTCTCACGACGGTTTGAACCCAACTAACGCGCCGTTTTAATGGGCGAACAGACCAACCCTTGGGACCTTCTCCAGCCCCAGGATACGACGAGTCGACATCGAGGTGCCGAACCGGGCCGTCAATGTGGACTATTGGGCCCGACTAGCCTGTTATCCCCGGGGTAACTTTTATCCGATAAGCTCCGGCGCTACCACACGCCACCGGAGGATCACTAAGCCCGACTTTCGTCTTCCCCGAAGGGAATCCAATAAAAATTGGACCTGCTCGGCTTGTAAGCCTCACAGTCAGGCTGGCATCTACCTTTATGCTTACCGTCCGATTTCCATCCGGACTAAGCCAACCTTCGGACTCCGCTGTTACTTTTTGAGCGGAGACCACCCCAGTCAAACTGCTCACCAAGCACTGTCCCCTTTTAGGGTTAGATGACAACAATATCAAGGTGGGTGTTTCATTGGCGACTCCACCTCAACCGGAATTGAGGCTTCACAGTCTCCCCACTACGCTACGCAAGATATTGCCGGCATCAATACTAAGCTGCAGTAAAGCTCCACGGGGTCTTTCTGTCCAGGTGCAGGTAACCCGCATTTTCACGGGTAGTGCAATTTCGCCAAGCCCCTCGCTGAAGACAGTGCCCAACTCGTTAAGCCTTTCGTGCACGACGGAACTTACCCGTCAAGGCATCACGCTACCTTAGAACAGTCAAGGTTACTGCTGCCGTTTACCGGGGCTTCGGTTGACAGCTCACAGCTAAAGCTGATCACCATCTTCCTTAACCTTCCGGCACTGGGCAGGCCTCAGCCCCTATACATCACCTTACGGTTTAGCAGGGACCTGTGTTTTTGATAAACAGTCGGCTGGGCTTGCTTTGTGCCCCCCAACCTAAGTTGGGGCAGGGATCTCCCGAAGTTACCCCTGTAATTTGCCTAGTTCCTTAGCGAGGGTTCTCTTGAACACCTTAGCATCCTCTGCTCACCTACCAGTGTCGGTTTGCGGTACGGACATTACGAGAAAGCGTCTTATTCCGAAGAATAAGAGCTCCTTAGAAGCTTTTCTTGGGGGCTTAACGCGGCCCAATCTCCCTTAATGGGATTTCCATCACCACTCGGATCCTTCTACAATAATTAGACCCGCAAGCAGGTCCAACTACCGTAGAAAACGAACTCACGGATTTGCCTATGAATTCTACCTTGTGGCTTAGACCCTGGCAAAGCCAAGGCTGGGCTTATCAAACCCCGTCCCTCCATCAGTAATAACTCTCTCGTAATGGTACAGGAATATTAACCTGTTTCTCCATCGCCGACGCCTTTCGGCTTAGGCTTAGGCCCGACTAACCCGACGCGGATGTACCTTGCGTCGGAACCCTTAGGCTTTCGGTGTTCGCCAATCTCAGGCGAATTACGCTACTCATACCGGCATTCTCACCTCTGGTTACTCCAGCCTGACTCACATCAGACCTTCACTGCCACCAGAGCGCTCCCCTACTCCTTAACCCTGAAAAGGGTTAAAGTCGCGGCTTCGGTATCCTGCTTAGCCCCGTTACATTTTCGGCGCATGCTTTCCCCTTTGGCTCCGAAGAACCAAAGTTCGAATGGTGAGTTATTACACACTCTTTAAATGATGGCTACTTCTAGGCCAACATCCCATCTGTCTAGGAAAACATACTTCCTTTCCCACTAAGCAGAAATTTGGGGACCTTAGCCGGCGATCTGGGCTGTTTCCCTCTCGAGCACCAAGATTATCCCTGGTGTTCTAACTGCCCGGGTCCATTTCTTGGTATTATGAGTTTGGTAGGACGCAACCGGAAAAACCAATTACACCCTTCCAGTAGCTTTACCCCCAAGAAATAACCATTTGCAAAGCAAATGGACGGACGCTAGCCTGACAGCTATTTCGGGGAGAACCAGCTATCTCCGAGTCCGATTGGCATTTCACCGCTATCCACAGCTCATCCAAGGCAATTGCATCTGCCACTGGTTCGGGCCTCCATACGATGGTCGTCGTACTTCACCCTGGCCATGGATAGATCACTCGGTTTCGGGTCAAGTCCTACAGACTTAACGCCCTTTTCGGACTTGCTTTCGCTGCGCCTCCCTCCCTAAAGGAGTTAAGCTTGCCTGCAGGAACATACTCGCCGGTTTATTCTCCAAAAGACACGAGGTCATCCCTTACGAGACTCCCTCTGCTTGTCGGCACACAATTTCAGGGTCTATTTCACTCCCCTCCCGGGGTTCTTTTCACCTTTCCCTCACGGTACTGGTTCACTATCGGTTGAGGCTGATATTTAGCCTTGCCCCGTGGTCAGGGCGGATTCCCACAAGGTTATCCCGTGCCTCGTGGTACTCAGGGATTCTAGCCGGAGACTATTTCCTTTTACATACGGGACTATCACCCTCTATGGTTGGCCTTTCCAGGGCCATTCTGCTAGGAAACAGTTTTTTTACTCCGTATGGCCAGACCCTACAACCCTCTGTTTTAAAAAACAGAGTTTGGGCTCTTCCCCTTTCGCTCGCCACTACTCAGGGAATAATTTCTTTTCCTCCAGGTACTAAGATGATTCAGTTCCCTGGGTTCCCGCACCACCGCTATCAAAACGGCGGTGCGCCCCGATAGACATCGGAGCGGGTTTCCCCATTCGGAAATCTCTGGATCACAGGCTGTTTGGCGCCTCCCCAAAGCTTTTCGCAGCCTACCACGTCCTTCATCGGTCAGCCTCACCTAGGCATCCATTGTGTGCCTTCACCACCTCTTAGGTGAACATTAGATGAAAGTAATTTTATTTTCTTTCTCTTGTTAAGGTTCGCTAACAAAAATTAATTATTTTATTGGTGGAGCCAGGGAGATTTGAACTCCCGACCTCTACGTTGCAAACGTAGCGCTCTAAACCAACTGAGCTATGGCCCCTTTAAGTAACCTAAAATCTGAAGTTTCCGGGAAAGACTGTTAAATAAAATGCCTTGGAAGTAAAAGGCAAGAGAATACAAACACCACCCGAGTCTTTCCCATACATTAAAAATATAGCATAAAGAAATTGCCTGGTCAACGACGGAAGATGGTGGGCGCGCCTGGACTCGAACCAGGGACCTTCAAATTATCAGTTTGACGCTCTAACCAACTGAGCTACGCGCCCTTATTAAGGACTAAAAGGTACAAGAGACGCTCCCCGCCCGACCGCGGGCATGCGGACGGGCAACTAATTAATAGATTCCTTAAATTTGTAGGAGCCAAAAAAATATTAACAAATCTATTATACAACAAAAAACTCCGTTAAAATACGGAGTTCAAAAAAAACTTTAACACTTCAAGAGCAACAGGAGCTTTGAACCATTGTTGGCTGCAATGGTAAAAGACTCCTTGAAAGGAGGTGATCCGTCCGCAGATTCCCCTACGGACACCTTGTTACGACTTACCAGAGATCGCTGGTCTTGGCTTCGACCCTATTAAATAGAGGCTTCGGCCACTCCCAACTTTCTCTAGCTGACGGGCGGTGTGTGCAAGGAACGAGAACGTATTCACCGCGACATGGCTGATTCGCGATTACTAGCGATTCCGACTTCATGGAGTCGAGTTGCAGACTCCAATCCGAACTGAGACCGGCTTTTAGGATTAGCTCACCCTCGCGGGATTGCAACCCATTGTACCGGCCATTGTAGCGCGTGTGTCGCCCAGGGCATAAGGGCAATGCTGACTAGACGTCATCCCCACCTTCCTCCTCGTTACCGAGGCAGTCCCCTGATGGTGATACAAATCAGGGCAGGGGTTGCGCTCGTTGTAGGACTTAACCCTACGCGTCACCGCACGAGCTGACGACAGCCATGCAACACCTGTGCTGGCTGTCCGTATAAAACGGACTCGTCCCCCTTTCGGGATCCTACTACCAGCATGTCAAACCCTGGTAAGGTTCTTGGGGCATCATCCAATTAAACCACGCGCTCCACCGCTTGTGCGTTCCCCCGCCAATTCCTTTGAGTTTCAGCCTTGCGACCGTACTCCCCAGGCGCCCCGCTTAACGCGTTAGCTTCGACCCACAGCTTATTAAAAGCCATAGATCTAGCGAGGATCGTTTACGGCTAGGACTACACGGGTATCTAATCCGTTTTGCTCCCCTAGCTTTCGTAGTTTAGCGTCAGAATAGAGCCAGAAAGCTGCCTTCGCCTTCGGTGTTCCTTGCGAGATCAACGGATTTTACCCCTACTCCGCAAGTTCCGCTTTCCTCTCTCTACCTCTAGCCTGCCAGTATTTTCGGCTTTCCCCCGATTGAGTCGGGGTCTTTAACCGAAAACTTAACAAGCCGCCTACCTAACCCTTTACGCCCAGTAATGCCGGGTAACGCTTGCACCCTACGTTTGACCGAGGCTTCTGGCACGTAGTTGGCCGGTGCTTATTCCTCCGACATTACATCGGAGAAAAGGAGTTTACAACCTTACGGCCTTCCTCCTCCACGCGGCATCGCGGCGTCAGGCTTTCGCCCATTGCGCACGATTCCTAATTGCTGCCACCCGTAGGTGTGTGGCCCGTGTCTCAGTGCCACTGTGGGGGGCCGTGCTCTCACACCCCCTACCCGTCTTCGCCTTGGTGAGCCATTACCTCACCAACAAGCTGATAGGACGCAGGCTCCTCCCTTGGCGGGCAGTTACACCCTTTACCCTGTAAAAAACAGGGACTATGCGGTATTAGCCCCGCTTTCGCGGGGTTATTCCTCACCAAGGGGCAGATTCCTACGCGTTACTCACCCGTTCGCCGCTATCCGAAAAAATTCGGACCGCTCGACTTGCATATTTTAGGCATGCCGCCAGCGTTCACCCTGAGCCAGGATCAGACTCTCAGTAAAAGAATTGACAAGAGAAACGCTCCTGTTGCTCTCAAAATGTTAAAGTTCAACAGCAAAATTATAACAGTGATTTTTGCCTTAGTCAAGGTAAAAACTTATTAAATTTATCCTCAAAAAAATATTCCAGTAAATGCCCCTACAAGAGCTAATAATTGACAGATCGGAACCAAAATTGCAAACAAGAATAACTGCTGAAATTAAACAAAAAGGAAAAAGGGTACCTATTTTTTACCTCGAATCTAAAAATTAACAAGTCTAAAAATTAACAAGGTTAATTTCAAAGTTAACGATTAAAATATAGGGCAGAAAAAAATTAA
>Ga0256830_1002760_pt1 | contig 11353 bp, 11 predicted proteins | sample 128326metaG_FD_190537 | JGI IMG/M metagenome (GOLD analysis project Ga0256830, IMG submission 190537) | Hydrothermal vent microbial communities from Lau Basin, Pacific Ocean - 128-326 | ecosystem: Environmental > Aquatic > Marine > Hydrothermal vents | place: Pacific Ocean: Lau Basin | collected...
ACGCCGGCAGAGCGTCCCGGTAACAAACCGTTACGCTCTAATATACTGAGTATTTTCAATGTAACCATAGCGTTGCTTACGATTTTCCGCGGCTTCATGCAGTTTTCGGGCTAGGGCTCCCGCTCGGCCGAGGCGGCCGGCCCGTGGCATAATCGGCCACCATCCCGTTGAGCAACAGATCGCTCCCCTGACAGGGCCGCCAAGCCGTGAATCACCGCTCGCCAGCATTTCATCCCGCCCACTACCTGCACCCCCGCCACTGGCCAACCTGGCTCGGCCTGAGCGGGCTGTGGCTGCTGACCCGGCTGCCGTTCCGGGTGCAGATGCGGCTCGGCGCCTGGCTCGGGGCCCTGATGTACTACCTCGCCCGTCGTCGCCGCCACATCACCCAGTGCAACATTGCCGTCTGCTTTCCCGAACTGGATTCCCCGGCCCAACGCCGGCTGGTGCGCAGAACCTTTCGTTCCGCCGGCATCAGCCTGATGGAGATCGGCCTCGCCTGGTGGGGCAGGGACGAGATGCTGGCCAAGCGGGTGCAGATCGAAGGGCTTCAGCACCTGCAGCGGGCCGCGGCGCAGGGCAAGGGTGTGCTGCTGCTCGGCGCCCACTTCACCAGCCTGGAGATCAGCGGTCGCCTGCTCGCGCGTTTTCACCCCTGCGCCGCGATGTACCGCAAGCACGACAACCCGCTGTTCGAGGCCGTCACCAAGCATTCGCGCGAAACCCACTTGGAGAAGATCATCTCCCGCCACGACATGCGCAGCATGGTACGTGCGCTGCGCGAAGGCACCGTCGTATGGTACGCGACGGACCAGGACTTTGGCCCGCGCAACAGCGTGTTTGCCCCCTTCTTCGGCGTACAGACCGCGTCACTGGTAATGACCTCGAAGCTCGCCAGGCTGTCCGGCGCCCCGGTGGTGCCCTTTTTCTCGCAGCGCCTGGAAGACGACAGCGGCTACCGACTGATCCTCAAGCCGGCGCTGGACAACTTCCCCAGCGGTGACGACGTGGCCGATGCCGGCCGCATCAACGCCATCATCGAACAACAGGTGCGCAAGGCACCGGACCAGTACCTGTGGCTGCACCGCCGCTTCAAGACCCGCCCACCCGGCGAACCGGGACTCTACGGCTGGGCCGACAAGAAACCCCGGCCGCCGGCCATCGACAGCGACGGGGCCGGCAGATGAACGCCGGACTGCTGCGCTACCGCCTGCTGCTGCGCCTGCTGAGTCCACCGATCCTGTTGTTCAACGCCTGGCAGGCCGCACGCGCCGGCGAACCGCGCCTGTTCAGCCAGCGCCTGGGCCTGGGCCTGCGGCGGCGCGACGATGCGCCACTGTGGCTGCACGCGGCCTCCGTCGGCGAGGTAAAGGCCGCCCGGCCACTGATCCTCGCGCTGCACGAACGCCACCCCGCGCTGCCGATACTCGTCACCACCCTCACCCCGACCGGCGCCGCGCTGGCGAAACAGTCACTGCCCCCCGGCGTGGAGCACGCCTACCTGCCAATGGACTGGCCGGGTGCCGGCGCGCGATTCCTGCGCGCGACCAGGCCCCGCGCCGCGCTGATCATGGAGACCGAGCTGTGGCCGAACCTGTTCAGCCACGTCGCGGCACGAGAGATCCCGCTGCTCATCGTCAACGGCCGACTGTCCGCCCGCAGCCGCGAAGCCGCCGGCTGGATACGGAGACTCCACGCCAGCGCGTTGCAACGGGTCACCGGAGTGCTGGCGCGCTCCGCGGACGATGCCAACGCCTATGTTGCGCTGGGTGCACCGGCCGGCCGCGTGCAGACCGTCGGCAACATCAAGTTCGCCGACGCCGGCACCGGCACCACGCCGGCCCCGAGCCTCGGCCGACCCTACGTGCTCGCGGCGTCCACCCACGAGGACGAAGAACGACAACTGGCACTGCTGTGGCAACGGATGGGGGAACGGACCCGGGGCCGACTGCTGGTGATCGCACCGCGCCACCCCCAGCGCCGCGACGCCATCCTGAAACACCTCGGCGAGCAGCGGGTGGCGCTGCGCAGCCGCGGCGATCGCGTCGATGCCGACACCCGCATCTATCTCGCCGACACCCTGGGCGAACTGGAAGGCTTCATGGCCGGCGCCGAACTGGTATTCATGGGCGGCTCGCTGGTGCCGCGTGGCGGACACAACATTCTCGAACCGGCACGCCTGGGCCGCGCGGTGATCTTTGGCCCGCACATGGGCAATTTCCTGGCCGAGAGTGAACTGCTGCTGGGCGCCGATGCGGCGCTGCAGGTGGCGGACGCCCAGCAGCTTGGCGCCACGCTGGCGCAACTGCTGGCCGACGAGGACAGACGCTTGCAGTTAGGCCGCAAGGCCCGCGCGCTGATGGCCCGGCAGGCCGACGTACTCGAGGCCTACCTGCAGCAGATCGAACAGCACTGCGCGCTCGCTCAGTCGGCGCCGGAGGCACCACGCACCAGCCGGTAGTCCCGCGCGAACGGCTCTGCCAGTGAGCGCCACTCCTCCGCCGGCCGCTCCACGCCCAGCTCCACCAGGTTGCCACTGGGATCCTGCAGGTAGAAGGCATGGGTCACCCGGTGGTCCACCAGCTCGCTGGGCGCGAACCCCAGGGCCACGCTGCGATCGTGCAGGGCATACAGGTCGGCCTCGTCGTCGAGGTTGAAACACACGTGGGCCAGCCCGCTGTTTGCCGTTATCTCCAGGCCCGGCACCTGCACCAGCGCCAACTCGTGGGCAAAACGCCCGCTGCTGTAGAAGCGCATCCCCGGGCGCTCGCCGACCCGTTTCAGGCCCAGCAGGCCCGCGTAGAACGCCTCGGCCTGATCCAGGTCCCGCACCCGCAGTGCGACGTGATTGATACCGTTGATGGACATGATGGGCTCCCCGTTTTGTGCTTCCCGTTTTCAGTAATAACCGGACCCGTCGCTGCTGACCAGCAGCCAGGCCAGGGCCGCGGCGCTGCCCAGCCCGGCCGCCGCCAGCCCGGGCCAGCGTCGCAGCCAGCCACCCAGCAGGGGCGCCACCAGCAACAACAGCGTGCTGGGTAACGGGATGCCGGCGTACAGCCGTGCGATCAGCAGCAGGGCCAGGTAGAGCTGCCACAGCGGCAGCAGCTGCCTGGCCGGGATCTGCCCGTGACCGCGCAGTTCCGCCAGCGCGCCGGCCCCCAGCAGTGCGGCCAGCGCAGCGGCCAGTTGTCCCACCAGCAGGCTGCCGCCCAGCGCGGTGACCAGCGCCAGCCCGCCGCTGCACAGGGCCAGCAGCAGGGCCGGTGACGACACCCGCTGCCGCGCGGCAAGCACCAGCAGTCCGCTGCCGGCACCCAGCAACATCAGCAGCTCCGCGACCAGGGCCGGGCCCGGCTCGTAGCGCAGCACCGGCCAGGCGATCAGCACCAGCGCCGCCGCCAGCAGCGCCATCTGCGCCGGCAACGACAGGCGCGGCGCGGACCGCGAAAGCCCCGCCGCCAGCACGACGGAGACCAGCAGCAACGGCCACAACCAGTGAATGGCCTCCCCGGGCCACAGCGGCAGCGCGCCGCCCAGTATCCACAAATAGGCGGGTAACCAGGCCATCGGCAGCACCCACCACAGCACCGGCCGGCGCGGCGCCACGCACTGCCAGAGCGCCGACAGGCCCAGCGGTAGCAGCAGCGTGGGCAGAATCAATTGCAGGTTGGTATCCATGTCTCACCCCCGGGTCGGCCGCCGGTCTATTGCTTGATGCCCTCGATGGCCAGGGTCAGCGTGACCTCGTCGCCGATGCCGCCGGGCATGAAATTCATCCCGAAGTCCGAGCGCTTGATCACCGTGGACGCGTTGTAGCCGGCGCGGTAGCCGCCCCACGGGTCCTTGCCCGCGCCCACCGCCTGCACCGCCAGGCTCACCGGCCGGGTTCTGCCGTGCAGACTCAGCTCGCCGTCGATGCGGGTGGGTTCGCCGTTGGCATTGAATGCCACCTGGTCGGCGACGAAGCGCATCACCGGGTACTGGCGCGCGTTGAAGAAATCCGGGCTGCGCAGGTGGTCGTCGCGTTTCTTGTGGTTGGTGTCCACGCTGGCGGTCTTGATGGTCATTTCCACCCGGGAGCGGCCCTTCGGGTTCAACGTGAACCGGCCGTCCAGCTCGTTGAAGCGCCCCAGCAGGTCGCTGACCCCCAGGTGGCTGATGCGGAAACTCACGCTGGTGTGCGCCGGGTCGATGCGGTACTCGCCGGGCGCGGCGACCTCGGCATGGGCCGGGGCCAGGACGATACTGCCGAGCAGCAGCAGGCCGCTGGCCAGGCGGCGCGGCAAGGCGCCACGCACGGGGCGGTTCGGGGCGGTTTCTGCAATATTGCTGTGTGTCATCTCGATTCTCCTCTTCGTTTGATTGACTGTTTGCAGTGACGAATCACGTGGAGATAATCTTTACGGAACACGTGGCATTGATAAACATGCCTCGTATAGAATTACTGTTTCCGTAATGTTGACAATACAGGAAGCACCACGATGGATGTGCTCACCCAAATGCGCACCTATGCCACGGTGGTGGCCACCGGTTCCTTCACCGCGGCCGCCGAACGCCTGGGCATCTCCAAGGCGCTGGCCAGCAAGTACGTGGGACAGTTGGAGGAACGTCTCGGCGTGCGCCTGCTGCACCGCACCACGCGCCGCCTCAACGTCACCGAGAGCGGCCAGGCCTACTACCTGCGCTGCCGGCAGCTACTGGAGGATTTCGACGAGCTGGAGGCGGCCATCACCCGGCAACAGCAGGCCCCGCAGGGCCACCTGCTGGTGTCGGCACCCACCAATTTCGGCGAACTGCACCTGACCCGGCTGGTGGCCGGCTACCTGGAGCGACACCCGGGGGTGTCCGTGGAACTGGTACTGGCCGATCGCTACGTGAACCTGGTGGAGGAGGGCTTCGACCTGGCCGTGCGCATCGGCGAGCTGGCCGACTCCAGCCTCATCGCCCGGCGCCTGGCGCCGACCCGCATCACCGCGGTGGCCAGCCCCGACTACCTGGCCGCCGCCGGCACCCCCGAGCACCCCCGCGAACTCAACGGCCACAGCTGCATCATCGACACCAACCTCGGCAGCGGCGACCTGTGGCCGTTCCAGCAACACGGCCGGCGCTTCTCGGTTCGGGTCGCGGGACGCTTCCGGGTCAACAATGCCCTGGCCGCGCGGGACATGGCCATCGACGGCCAGGGCATCGCCCTGTGCCCCGCCTTCGTCACCGTCGACGCTTTGCGCGACGGCCGACTGCAGACCCTGCTGACGGATTTCGAGCAGGGGGAACAGGGCATCTACGCGGTCTACCCCCACCACCGCCACCTGGCCGCGAAGACCCGCAGCTTCGTGGAATACCTGCTCGAACAGTTTCGCCAGCCACCGTACTGAGCAGCCGCTGACTTTCCGCCCACACACGAAAACGGCCGGGCCCCTGCGGGAACCCGGCCGTGACACGGTAAAATGCCGACGCCTATTTTTTCAGCAATGTGGTGTTCGCCGTCTCCGGCAGGCGCGGCAGGGTGATCTGCGGGAATTCGCCGCTCAGCCCATTGAGGAAGGCAACGATGTCGGCCACCTCGGCATCGCTGAGCGTCTTGTTCAACTGGGTCTTGGCCATCACCCGCACCGCCTCGTCCAGGGTCGGCACCGAGCCGTTGTGGAAATACGGCGCGGTCAGCGCCACGTTGCGCCAGGTGGGTACGCGCCACATGTGCTTGTCAGCATCCTGCTTGGTGACCTCGTAACGACCCAGGTCCGACTTCAGATCGTATTTATTGTCGTACTCGCTGGGGAAGGTCGGGAACTTCTGGTAGAAGCCCTGGCCCACCGGCAGTCCGGCCGGGCCGGCATAGTTGGGGCCGGTGTGGCAGGCGGTGCAACCGATGTCCTGCACCAGCTTCATGCCCCGCTGGGCAGCCGCGGACAGCGCGGACTTGTCGCCCTTGACGAAACGGTCCACCGGCGAGTTGGGGGTGATCAGGGTGCGCTCGAAGGCGGCGATGGCCTTGGCCACGTTGTCGTAGGTCAGTGAGTCCTCACCGCCGAACACGGCCTTGAACTGGCTGACGTAGCCGGGGATCTTCTTCAGGCGGGCGATCACCGCGGCCTCGCTGGGCATGCCCATCTCCACGCCGGCGAGGATGGGCCCCTTGGCCTGATCCTCCAGGCTCGCGGCGCGGCCATCCCAGAACTGCGCCGACAGGAACGCGGCGTTCCACACCGTGGGCGCCGAGCGGCCGCCGCGCTTGTCGAACACGCCGACGGAGACCGGGCGGTTGTCGGTGCCGTTGGCCATCACGCTGTGGCAGGAGTTGCAGGACACGGTGCCATTCACCGACAGGCGCTGGTCGAAGTACAGCTGCTTGCCCAGCTCCACCTTGGCGGGGGTGGTGGGATTGTCGGCCGGGGCCGGGGCCACCTCGGGCAGGGCCTGGAAGGCCGATGCGTTCATGGACAGGGCGGCCAGCATCACGCCGGCGCTGGCCGGAAACAGGGTTTTCAACATGGCTTTCATCGCAGTCTCCTCGGTGTCAGTGCAGGCGGCGAAACACTCGCCCCATGCCGGAATTCAACAGGGAGGGATTCTACACGACAGTTTTAGACTCTGTCTAATCTTATTTTCCCGACAGTTAGAAGGGGAATGGTAGTCAGTCCTGCCAGCCCGTCATCAGCTGCTGCCAATCCCGGTCGGCGAAATGAAACGGCTCGCGCAGCCCCGCGAGCTTGTCCAGCGAACGCCGCAGGCGGGCCAGGTTGGCCTGCTGCCAGTCCCGCGCCGGGGAACGGATCTCGCCCCTGTCGAAATCGATCAGCCACACCGCATCGTCGTCGCCGAGCAGGATATTGTGCGCATTGAGATCGGCGTGATAGACCCCGGCATCGTGAAAGCGCCGGATGCAGCGGCCCACCGCCGACCACTGCTCCGCCGCCAGCGGGGCGACCTCCAGCGCCTGGCACAGGGAGCGCGTGTGCTCCAGGCGGCGCATGATCAGGTCCGCGCGATAGAACGGGCCCGCGGTGATCACCCGCGCGGCCACCGGCGCCGGCACCGGCAGGCCCTGCTGGCGGAGATCGGCCAGCAGGTGCCACTCGCGCCAGGCGCGGGTCCGGTCCAGCGAGGTCCAGCGGTAGCGGTCGTGCAGCAGCTTCGCCACCATACCGCCGCGGCGGTAGTGGCGCAGTACGCAGGCCATGCCGTCCAGCTCGATGAAGTGCGTGGTGCCGCGGCCAGCAGCGCCGCCGTGCAGCAGGCCGGCCTGCGCCAGCGCGTCCGGATCGAAGAAATCCGGTGACACCTCGCTGAGCAGGTCGGCATCGAAAAGAACGTGCTGCGCGCCACGGTGGTTTTCGGTAGGATTCATCGGCTTATGTCGGTACCTAATCATGTATTGCCGTTTACCGCGGCGCCCGAACGCCTGTGCGTGCTGCGTCTGTCCGCAGTGGGCGACATCTGCCACACCGTGCCGGTGGTGCGCAGCATTCAGCGCCAGTGGCCGCAAACGCGCATCACCTGGATCATCGGCAGGCTCGAAGCCAGCCTGGTGGGCGACCTGCCGGGCATCGAGTTTATCATCTTTGACAAGGGCCGCGGCTGGCGCGCCTATGCCGAGCTGCGCGCGCAGCTCAGGGGCCGGCACTTCGATGCGCTGCTGCAGATGCAGATCTCCATTCGTTCCAGCCTGGCCAGCCTGCTGATCCCCGCCGACATCAAGCTCGGCTTCGACAAGGCCCGCGCCAAGGACAAGCAGTGGCTGTTCACCAATGCGCGCATCCCGGCCAGGCCCCGCCAGCACGTGATGGACGGCCTGTTCGGTTTTGCCGAGACCATCGGCGTCCACGACCTGACCCCGCAGTGGGACATCCCGATTCCGCCGCAGGCCCGGGCCTTCGTCGAACAACACCTGCCGGGCGATGCGCCGCTGCTGGCCATCAGCCCCTGCTCCAGCAACCGCGCGCGCAACTGGCGCAACTGGCGTGCCGAAGGCTATGCGCAGGTCGCCGACTACGCCGCCGAGAAACACGGCATGACCGTGGTGCTCACCGGCGGGCCCAGCCAACTGGAAAAAGACTACGGCGAAAAGATCGGCGCGCTGGCCAGACACACGCCCATCAATCTCATCGGCCAGACCAACCTGAAACAGTTACTCGCCATCATCCAGCGCGCCGAGGCGATCATCACCCCCGACTCCGGCCCGGCACACATGGCCACCACCGTCGGCACCCCGGTGATCGGCCTGTACGTGACCTCCAACCCGCTGCGCAGCGGGCCCTACCTGAGCCAGCAGTGGGTGGTGAACAAGTACCCGGAGGCGCTGCAGGCGGAGATGGGCAAGACGGTGGATGAGGTGCCGTGGGGGCAGCGGGTGCGCAGCGCCGAGGCCATGTCGCGCATCTCCGTGGCAGACGTGATCGCGAAGCTCGATGGCGTGATGCAGGCAGGCCGCGACCACGCCACGGACTGAGTGTCGGACGTGCGTGGACTTGGCGCAGGCGGGGCACTATCCTTGCTGCATCCCGCCCGACACCAGCGCCACGCCCACCGATGACCAGCCGACGCAACTCGCCCCCCCGCTCCAGGCTGACTTACCTGTGGATAGGCCTCGGCGCCACGGTACTGCTATTTGTGGTTATCCCCGCCGCGCTCCTGAGCCATGTCAGCGACTCCTACGCGCTGGTGAAGGAAACCGCCCGCGTCGATGCCCGCAGCGCGGCCAAGGCCAGGAACGTCGCCAAACAGGTATACACGGACCTGATGGATGGCTCACCCGCGCAACGCCGTGAAATCACGCTATCGGAAGACGAAATCAACGGTATTCTCGCCCTGGTCGCCCGCGGTATCGGTGGCGCCAGGGGACGCGCGAACGTCACACCGCTCGGCATCAAGGGCGCCTTCTCACTCTATGTGCCGAAAAACCCCTTTGGCGAATACATCAACGTCACCGCCACCATCGACCCGTCGCCAACAGGGCTATCGGTAAACAATGTCACCATCGGCAGTCTGGAGATCTCCGGGGAGCTGGCGGTGTCGCTGTTCGAGTCTGCATTGAACCGTTTGCTGGGTGCCGAGGAATTCGGCAGCAAGCTGATCGGCGCCATTGAGTCGGTACAGGTCAACAATTCAGAGCTGCACGTTGTCTACCACCCGGTAGCCGGCCTGCGACACGCGATCGAACAATCCCGCGGCAGGGTAAAGGAACTCCGGGACGACCTGGCGATACTGGGAGATCCCGCACAGGTCGGGGTCTATTATCAGACCCTGTGCGGCCTGCACGAACAGATCGGCGGCCTCGGCAACGTGCCACTGGGTTATTACCTCAGCAGCGTATTTTCCGTTGCCGAAAAACGCTCCATGGCGGGCGGCGCAGCAGTGGACGAAAACCGTGCCGCGCTGCTCGCGCTGGCGATCTTCCTCGGCTCCGCCAATTTCAATTCCGTCATCGGTGCGGTCGATGAGCAGGAGTTCCAAACCTGCCCACCCGTGGACGACCAGGTGGTGCTGGCCGGCCGCGAGGACCTGCGCCTGCATTTCGTCTTTTCCGCGGCGCTGAAGATCATCTCCGACAGCGGGATGAGTTTCGCGATCGGCGAATTCAAGGAATTGCTGGATTCACAACAGGGCGGCTCCGGCTTCAGCTTCGTCGACCTGGCGGCCGATCGCACCGGCATCCGCTTTGCCGAACTGGCACTGAGTGACACCGGCGCATTGCGTGTGCAGCGCATGGCCGCGGAGCTGACCGAGGAAGCGGTCTTCTTCCCGGCCATCGATGCCTTGCCGGAAGGCATCCCCCGACGGGAATTCGAGGCGCGCGGCGGCATCGACGGCGAGTACTACAAGGACTACCTGGCGACCATCAACGCGCGCATCGAGCAGCTTGCATTGTATCGGGGCGCTGCCCGCTGACGGCGGTTCGCGCGATCAGCCTGCCGCCAGTTCGCCTTCGATCAACGCGCACAGGATATGCCCGATGGTGATGTGGGCCTCCTGAATCCGCGCGGTATTGTCGGCGGGCACGTTCAGGCAGACGTCACACAGGGCTTCGAGCCTGCCGCCGGACTGGCCGGTCATGCCCACCACGATCATCCCGCGCGCCTTCGCGACCTCTGCGGCGGCCACCACGTTGGCCGAGTTGCCGGAGGTGGAGAGCGCGAAGAACACGTCGCCCTGCTTTGCAAAGGCCTGCAGCTGGCGGGAGAACACCGCGTCGTAGCCGTAGTCGTTGGACAGCGCGGTGAGCTGCGAGGCATTGGTGGTCAGCGCCAGCGCCGGCAGGCCATCGCGTTCCAGCTCGAAGCGACCCACCAGTTCGGCGGCGATGTGCTGCGCGTCGGAGGCGCTGCCGCCGTTGCCGGCTAACAGTAACTTGTGACCCCCGCGCAGTGCATCGACACAGCGTTGTGCCACGTCGGCGATGCGGGCGAGCATGGCCTGGTCGGCGAGCAGGCGTTGCTTGGTGTCGATGGAGTCCTGCAACAGCACGCGGATGCCGGCGACGGTTTTCGCGGCCTCGGTCATGGGTTCTCTCCCGGCGTGGCACCCAGCGCACAGATGCGCTCGATGATATCGGTGGACGAATAGCCGGCCTTGAAGCTCAGCACCCTCACCTCGCCGCCGTTGTCCACCACGCAGTCGTGGCCGGCGATCTGCTCGGGACGGTAGTCGCCACCCTTCACCAGCACGTTGGGCAGCACGTGGCACATCAAGCGCTCGGGCGTGTCTTCGGAGAACGGCACCACCCAGTCCACGCAGGACAGTGCGGCCAGCATGTGCATGCGGTCGGCCAGCGCGTTGATGGGGCGGCCTGCGCCCTTGAGCCGGGTCACCGAATCGTCGTCGTTGACCGCGACCACCAGGTGGTCACCCAGTGCGGCGGCCTCTTCCAGGTAGGTGATGTGACCCGGGTGCAGCAGATCGAAGCAGCCATTGGTCATCACCACGGTCTCGCCGCGGGCGCGCACCTCGGCGACGAAGTCCAGCAGGTCGGCCTCGCTGGTGACGCCGCGCTGCACGCTGCCGTGTTCGTTGAGTGCGGCCTCCAGTTCATTCCGGGATACCGTGGCCGCGCCCAGCTTGCCGACCACCACGCCGGCGGCGGCATTGGCCAGCATCGCGGCGGTGGCCAGGCTCTCGCCGGCGGCGAGCACCGTGGCGAACACGCCGATCACCGTGTCGCCGGCGCCGGTGACGTCGAACACCTCGCGCGCGCGGGTGGGCAAATGCAGGGCCTGCGTGTCCTTTGCCAGCAAGGTCATGCCGCGCTCACTGCGGGTGATCAGCAGCGCATCCAGTTCCAGTTTGGCGCGCAGCGCCTCGCCCTTGGTCACCAGCTCGTCGTCGTCCGCGCAGTGGCCGACCACCGCCTCGA
>Ga0256830_1002761_pt1 | contig 11351 bp, 9 predicted proteins | sample 128326metaG_FD_190537 | JGI IMG/M metagenome (GOLD analysis project Ga0256830, IMG submission 190537) | Hydrothermal vent microbial communities from Lau Basin, Pacific Ocean - 128-326 | ecosystem: Environmental > Aquatic > Marine > Hydrothermal vents | place: Pacific Ocean: Lau Basin | collected...
CATGGAAGCCTCGGAGGAGGAGCTGATGGAGGTCAAGGGGATCGCCCAGGTCCGGGCGCGCGCCATCCGCATCGGGCTCCAGCGCCTGAAGCGAAGCTTACTGCTCTGGGAGTGAAATCAAGCATCCGAATGGTTCTTCTCACGGTGAAGGCCCGTTATGGGAAAGCGTTTCCCCGAGGAGGAGCGCATGCGGGTTGAGTATGATGCGGAGAGGGATCTGTTGTATCTGGGGTTTCGGCCGCGGGCGAAGGCCGCTCGAACCGAGACGATCTGCCCCGGTGTTTATGCCGACTTCGATCGCGAGGGAAGGCTCATCGGACTGGAAATCTTGGATGCTTCCGAGTGGCTTGGGGATCGGATTCAACCGGCGAGAAAAGTGACCTCCGCTAAGGGCGGGGAACAGGGGTGAGTCTGTGTGGACGCACAACAGGAATGGGAGAAACTTCAAGCTGCCGCAAGCTTTCTAAGGGGGCGCGTTCCCGAATCCCCCAAGATCGGGCTCGTGATGGGCTCCGGGCTCTCCGCAGCCCTCGGCCCCTTAGACCGCGAAACGAGCGTGCCCTGGGGGGAGATCCCCCACTTCCCGCAGCCCACCGTCGAGGGCCACGCCGGGGAACTGACCTTCGGGACCCTTGCGGGCAAGAGCCTTGTAGTCCAGCGGGGGCGGGTGCACTATTACGAGGGCCGCTCGATGCGCGAGATCGTCTTCCCCGTGCGCCTGCTGAAGCTCTTAGGGGTGGAGATCCTGGTGCTCACGAACGCCGCCGGGGCCATTAACGATGCCTTTAGCGTGGGGGATTTCGTCTTGATCACCGACCACATCAACACGATCCCCGACAACCCCTTGCGTGGTCCCAACCTAGACGCGCTGGGGCCCCGCTTTCCCAACCTCAACGACGCCTACAGCCCCCGGCTTCGGGGGCTGGCCCACGAGGCCGCCCGGGAGGTCGGGCTCACGCTGCGGGAAGGGGTGTACGTGGCCACCCCCGGCCCGATGTACGAGACGCCCGCCGAGATCCAAGCCTATAAGCGCCTGGGGGCGGATCTGGTGGGGATGAGCACCGTTCCCGAGGTGATCGCCGCGCGCCACTGCGGCCTGGAAGTGTTGGGGATCTCGTGCGTCACGAACTACGCCGCGGGCATCCGACCCGAGGCCCGACCCACCCACGAGGAGGTTCTGGAGGTCACCCAGCAGCGCGAGCAGGATCTCGCAAAGCTCCTTCGCGCCCTGCTCCCGCGGCTGTAACAGCAGCGCTCCTCGTTCATCTCCGTGCCCATCGGGTTCCCAAGGGGAGCGTAACACAGGCCACGTTCACGTGTCTTCTTCGGGGGTGTCGGAGTTTATCCCCCTCCCGGGCCTCCCGCCCTTCTTCGGGGGCACCGATCCGCGCTACGCTCTGCTCTGCGCAGAGAGGAGCGTGGGTGTCGTGGAGAACTGGCCGTGGATCTTGGCCGCGGCAGCGGCGGTCGCAACGGGGCTGGCGTGGGTTATAGGCGGTCCCCCGCAGGTGGCCGTGCACGTCCCTGAAAACGTCGTCCAGGAGGTGGCCGACCAGGCCGCGCCCGCGATCGAGGGGGTCCAGGCCGCCGCCCTCCTCCTCCAGGAGGAGGCCAAGGCGATCGAGCGCTCCAACGAGGCCGTCCGCCGAATGGCCAACTTCGTGACCGCCACCGCCGTGGCCGCCGTTCTGCTGCTGATCCTGACGAGTTTGTTAACGCACCGCCAGGTGAGCCGCCTCTCGGGGCTGGTGGGCCGCTGGCTGGAGATCGAGGAGCACCGCTCCGCCCGCTTCCAGGAGCTGATGGAGCAGATGGCCCTTTCCACGCAGTCGCAACCCCCGTCCTCGTCACCATCCCCATCCCGCTCCCCCGACGGGAACGGCTCCGAGCCCCTTTCGACGCCGAAGTTCCGCCCCTGGTCCTAAGAGGACAACCCGAGCCGCCGGGCCCACTCGGCCCACTCCTCCGGGAAGGCCGGGTAGAAATTCCCCAAGCTGCGGGCCACCGGCGTGTCGTCGTGAGCCCGCACGGCGGTCGCCCGCACGGTGACCCGGCGGGGGTGGGCTTCGGTGACCTCCGCCCGCAGCCGGAGGGGCTCGCCGGGCCGGGCGGCCTGGGCGAACTTGATGCGCAGCTCCCGCGTGACGCAGAACGCCTCCGCGCGGTAGGACGCCGCCCAAATCGAGATCTCGTCCAACAACCCCGTGAGAATGCCCCCGTGGACGAGGTCGGGATAGCCCACGTGGTGCTCCTTCGGGATGAAGACGGCGGTGACCACCCCGCTCTCGGGGTCGAGGTGGGAGCGCAGTCCCAGCGACTGGGGGTTCAGCGCGGGATCGCCGCAGACGAAGCACGACTTGTAGCGGGGCAGCTCGATGGGCATCGTCTCGTTTTCGTCCCGTTTGCGATCAGAGCTTGTACCCGATCTTGCGCAGGAACTCTTTACGCTCTTGGACCTGTTCTTCCGTCTCGATGCCCTTCGACTTTACGCCGTCGATGACGCCCAGGATCCCCCGCCCCTGCTCCGTCTCGGCGATAACGACTTCCACGGGGTTGGCCGTGGCGCAGTAGATGCGGCAGACCTCCGGGACCATCTTGACGGCGTTGAGCACGTTGATGGGGAAGCAGTCCCTCAGCAGAATCAAAAACGCGTGTCCCGTCCCCAGCCTATAGGCGTTCTGCTTGGCCAGCTCCGTGAGTTCGGGGTCCGTCCCGCTCCAGCGCACCAAGGCAGGCCCGGAGGATTCGCAGAACGCCAGTCCAAACTTGATGCCGGGCACAGACGTGACGAGCGCCTCGTGCAGGTCCTCCACGGTCTTGATGAAGTGCGATTGTCCCAGGATGAGATTGACCTCCTCCGGCTTCTCGATCTTTACGGTAAGAAGTTCCATCCAGCACCTCCTTGTTGGGCTAAGCGCTTGAGCAGCGCAACGAGGCGCTTAGCCGGAACTCGCGGCCACCTCGGGGACATGGTCTTGCACCCTCAACACGATCTCTACTTGTCCCTGAAAGCCCTTTTCCTCTTCGACATAGAGCTGAGCTGCCTCCTTAACGTTTTTTAGTAGCTCGTCTAAGGAGTCCGCAAATGTGTAGATGCTGTGCTCGCGGGCACGGGCACACCAGCTTTCTCCATCCCAATAGGCTTCAAACTCGATTCGTGCCGTAGGCACAAAGCTCACCCCCACGGAGTCTACTGTCCCTTGCGCCGATCCGTCAACTTCTTAAGAACGCATGAACCCCGGCCCCGATTTCGGCATTCACCGTGTAGCGACCCCGCTCCGAGGAGACTATAATGTCGGACCCGATATATCGAAGTCGATAACAAGGGGAAAAGCGAGCAAGAAGGGAGCAATCGGCGATGATGCACGGGCGAGCGCGAACCCTCGTTGCGGCGTTAACGGTGCTTCTCTTCAGTGCGCTGCTGGGGTTTCCCCGGCAGGCGGGTGTGATCGAGAGCGGGACCTTCTTCTTCCAGATCGAGGGGGACGTCGGGATCGAGGGCTTCACGTACGAACGGCTCCCCGACGGAAACCTCAAACTTTCCTCGGAGTTTCAGGCCCTCTCCGAGGAGCTGGTGGTCGATTTCGGGACGGACAAGCTCTTCACCCAGGAGGTCGTCCTCACCCCCGATCTAGAACTCGTCTCCTACCGGGTGGACTCGGACACGGGACGGGGGCGGTTCTTCGTCGAGGTGACGGTGGAGGACGGGATCGCCACCATTCGGTTTGAGTTTGTGGACCCCGAGGGCGAGACGGAGCGCGGCGAGCGCCAGGTGATTCTCGAAGACGAGGTGATCACCACCGGGATCGCCGCCAGCCAGTTCTTCCTCATGCAGGAGTTTCTCAACGAAAAGCTCGATCTTCGCGAGGGGGAAAGGAGAACCCTGATAGCCTTCGACCCCACGGACATCGACGAGCCCTTCGTGGAGCTTGTCTTCGAGCGCTTGGCTCCCGTGATCCTCGAGGACGTGCGCACCAAGCGGCAGCTCCGCGCGGCGCGGGTGGCCGTCCAGCAAGAGGATTTCCGCGCGGAGCTTCTGGCCTGCGAATCTCAAGAGGAGGGGGAAGAGGGCCCCTGCACGGAGCCGGGGCGTTTTTTGGGCTTTATCTCGAGCACGGCCACCCTCGCCGGGGTGCGCGTCCAAGACGCTCCGGGCGGCGGGGCCCTGGTCGTAGACGTCGCGCCCGGGTCGTTCGCCGCCCAGGCCGGGCTCCAAAGGGGCGATGTCATCACGCACGTAGACGGCATTCGGGTCGACGACGCGCGGGATCTGCGCAGCCTTATCCGCTTCCGCGACCCCAGCGAGCCCGTCACCCTCACGGTCCTGCGGGGCAACGAAACCCTGGAGATCGAGGTGCGTTTGAGCGGTTCTCGGCTCCTCGTCTTCCGGGTCGACCTCTTCGAGGGCGGCTTTACGGTCTTGGGGGAGGCCGGATCCGAGGGGGCTCCCTGATGGGCGAGAGGGGAATCGTCCGCGCCGAGAACTTGGTGAAGGTCTACCGCATGGGCAAGGTCGACGTGCGGGCCCTCGACGGGGTTTCGCTCACGATCCCGGAGGGGGAGTTTCTGGCGATCATGGGGCCCTCGGGCTCGGGGAAGAGTACCTTGATGAACCTCATCGGCTGCCTCGACAAGCCCACCTCGGGGACGCTCCTCGTGGACGGCCAGGATGTCACCCGGCTGGGCGATCGCCGCCTGGCGAAGCTGCGGGGGCGCACGATCGGGTTCGTCTTCCAGACCTTCAACCTGATCCCGCGGATCAGCGCGCTGGACAACGTGCTGCTCCCCATGGGGTTAGTGGGGGCGATCCCCAAGTCCCAACGCCGCAAGCGGGCCATTGAGCTGTTAGAGCAGGTGGGCTTGGGCCACCGCGTAAGGCACATGCCCAACGAGCTCTCGGGCGGGGAGCGGCAGCGGGTGGCGATCGCCCGCGCCTTGGCCAACGATCCCAAATTACTCTTGGCCGACGAGCCCACGGGAAATTTGGACACGAAGACGGGGCGCGCCATCCTCGAGCTCTTCAAGGAGCTCCATAGGCAAGGCCGTACGATCGTTTTGGTCACCCACGACCCCGATGTGGCTTCCTACGCCGAGCGCATCGTGCGTTTGGTGGACGGGAGGATCGTCGCCGTGGAGACGAGTCCCTCGGCCGTTGACCGCGGCAGAGGGGTGGAAGTCGCGGCAGGTCCAAAGGAGGGGGCCCATGGAGCTGCGTGAGGCCGTGCGTCTTAGCTTTACGAACATCAAGAGCCACAAGCTGCGAAACGTGCTGGCCGTCTTGAGCGTCACCATCGGGATTGCGGCCGTGATCGCGGTGGTGACGATGAGCAAGGGGTTCGAGTCGGCGCTCCTTACCCTGCTGACCAAGGACATGCTCCGGGCGAACATGATCCTCGTCACCGTCGAGGGGAGCCGGTCGCTCTTCGGCAGCGATCAGGTCTTCACCCTGCGGGACGTTGAGAACGTCCGCGCGATGGAGGGGGTGGAGGCCGTGGACGTCTTCTCCCGGGTCAACGGGAACCCCTTGAAGTTTCGCGGTCGGGTTCTCCCGGGGAACGTGCGGATCACGACGAGCCGGGAGATCATCCCCGTGGATGCGGGGCGCTTCGTGGAGGGCCCGGGGGAGGTGGTGATCGGCCCGGAGGTGGCTCGGGTCATCTGCCAGAGGCTCCTGGCGGAGGAGTTCCCGGACCTGGCGAAGGAGGAGCGGGAGCAGCGCTGTGAGCGCCCCGGTCGCACCCCCGAGGTGGCACAGCGGGTCCTGGGGCAGGTCGTCGAGCTCACCTACCTCGATGCAGAGGGCAAGGTCCACCGCAACGAACCCCTCACGGTGGTCGGCATCGTCAAGGAGTCCGAGTTCCTCCACCCGGAGTACTCGTACGTGAGCGTCGACTATCACGGCTTCACGGAGACGATCGGGGGCGAGGAGATGCCCGTGTTCACGGGCATCGTGGTGAGCGTGGCCCACATCAACGCGCTGGAGGCGGTAGCGGAACAGCTGCAGGAGTACTTTAACAGCTACATGTCCGACGCGCGCAAGCTCCTGGGCGACGACAAGGACATCGAGGTGAGCACCCTCAAGGAGCTGGTCGACGAGATCCAGAAGAACTTCGCCCAGTTTACCGTTTGGATCGGGGCAATCGCCGTGGTGGCCCTGCTGGTGGGGATGATCGGGGTGATGAACATCATGCTCATCACGGTCAAGGAGCGGACCCGCGAGATCGGGGTGATGAAGGCCACGGGCGCGACCCGGGGCGGGGTCCTGCGGCTGTTTCTCACAGAGGCTGTGTTCATCTGCGTGCTGGGCGCGATCTTTGGGATTCTGGCGGGGATCGGGCTGGCCGAGGTGTTCAACCGCTTTACGGTCTCCCTGTTCGAGATGGACGAGCCGATCCCCTTGGTGTTCGTGTGGGACTGGTACGCCGTCGCCGTGATCACGGGGATGATCGTGGGGATCGTAAGTGGCTTGTATCCCGCCTGGCAGGCGGCGCGGGTGAACCCGATTGAAGCGCTGAGATATGAGTAAACTCTAGCACTCCAGAGACACTCAAAAGGGGGCTGCTTGCTGGGCAGCCCCGCTCCTACTCGTCGAGCTCGTCCTATGCTGTGCTGTATGGCTCTCTCAGCGAGACGAGGAGCTTTGAGAGCGCTCCCATTCGTCAATGACGCGTCGGAGTTCTTCGGCTAATATTTTGAGGTTTTCAGGCTCAAACTGCGCTTTGAAGGCAGGATAGCTCAAGGTATCATCATTCGATTGAATCATTTCCCGCCAGCGTTGTACGATGCGATCGTGGGCTCGGCGTTGAGCTTCCCACCACAGTCGCCATGTGGTTTCTTTGGTCATGGGAGGTCGCGGTACGCGAATCTCCTGCCCTTGCGTGCCGACCAGAATAAATGCATCGCCTGTTGCAGGCTTCTGTAATTCCTCAGGAGGGATCCTAGCGAGAATATCCTCAATGTTAGGCCAAGACTCTTGTTGACTCTGTATCCCAATAGAAGTGTGCGATTCTTCTCGTTGAGAGACGTCAGACGGAGAGATTGCACAGGCAGCTAAGCTTCCGGTCAGTGCTACTAGCAGGAGCACTGCAATGACCATTCTCTTGGTGAGTCTCATAGCCTTCACCCCCTTTATTTTAAAGACCTCCATGTCCGGTGTCCCAGGTGGAGCCAATCACCGTGCTACCGTCTTGCTCACCATACCAAGCACAGTAGTTAACTGTCAAGGACTGACTAGAAAGCACAGATATGATATTAAATGGGTACCACATGGATATTCGTCTACTCCTTGTGCTAGAAGACAAAGGCCGATTGACCCCCTTGCGCAGCGAGGAGTAGCCGAAGAAGGGGGATGCTCCCGATAATTAGAATAAGGGTGATCCTCTATGGCTATTCAATCTCACTCCAGGACGCTTGCGGATCTCCTCGACGCGATGACCCGCGAGGGGGAGCTCTACGAAAAGCTCCCCGACGGGAAGGTGCGCTGCTTCGCGTGCGCGCATCGCTGTGTGATCTTCCCGGGGAAGCGAGGCATCTGCCAGGTGCGCTTCAACCGCGGCGGGAGGCTCTACGTCCCCTGGGGCTACGTCAGCTCCCTGCAGTGCGACCCCATCGAGAAGAAGCCCTTCTACCACGTGCTGCCCGGCGGGCGGGCGATGACCTTCGGCATGTTGGGCTGCGACTTCCGCTGCTCTTTCTGCCAAAACTGGATCATTTCTCAGACGCTTAGGGATGACCAAGCCGGCGTGCGCCCCATGCCCATCTCCCCAGGCAAGCTCATCGAGCTGGCCCGGCAGTACGGCGCCCAAATGGTCGCCAGCTCCTACAACGAGCCCCTCATCACTTCGGAGTGGGCGGTGGAGATCTTTACGAGGGCGAAGCGGGAGGGCTTCGTCACGGCCTACATCTCCAACGGGAACGCCACGCCCGAGGTGCTCGATTACTTAAAGCCCCACCTCGATTGCTACAAGGTCGACCTCAAGACGATGCAGGACAAGAACTACCGCCGGCTCGGCGGCGTCCTGGCCAATATCTTAGAGACGATCGAGATGGTCCACGAGCGGGGCTTCTGGATCGAAGTGGTCACGCTGGTGATCCCGGGGTTCAACGACTCCGAGGAGGAGCTGCGCGAGGCCGCAAGGTTCATCGCCTCGGTGTCTCGGGATATCCCCTGGCACGTGACGGCGTTCCACCCCGACTACAAGATGACGGACCGGGGCGGCACCCCGCCCGAGACGCTCATCCGGGCGGCCGAAATCGGGTACGAGGAGGGCCTCCACTTCGTCTACGCGGGGAACCTTCCCGGGTTAGTGGGCCGCTACGAGAACACCTACTGCCCCGGCTGCGGCGCGCTCCTGATCGAGCGCTCCGGCTTCTCCATCCAGCAAAATCGCCTCCAAGGTGGAAAATGTCCCGACTGCGGGCGGGCGATCCCCGGGATCTGGCGGCCTCCGGCTTCGCCCCCCCCCCTCGCCTTGACAAATCCCGGGGGGCCGCTATAATATGCGGCGCCGGAGGCGGGAGATCCTCCGGACTCACGAAACGAACCATCGTTCGCTAACACTTGGGTCTTTGACAAGTGGATAGCGCGACGAGGGTCCTGCCTGTGACCACTTCCCAACGCAGTTCAGTGATGTCCGAGCGAGTATGATCCCGGCTCAGGGTGAACGCTGGCGGCGCGCCTAACACATGCAAGTCGTGCGCGAAAGGCCGACCGTCTTCCCGACCTCCTCGGAGGGAGGGGAGACGGGAAGCCGAGTAGAGCGGCGGACGGGTGAGTAACGCGTGCCTAACCTACCCCCAGGAGGGGGACAACCCCGGGAAACCGGGGCTAATCCCCCATATGCCCACGGCCCACAAGGGCTGCGGGGAAAGGGGGCCTCTCGCAGAAGCTCCCGCCTGGGGAGGGGGGCGCGTCCCATCAGCTCGTTGGTGGGGTAACGGCCCACCAAGGCGAAGACGGGTAGCCGGCCTGAGAGGGTGGTCGGCCACAAGGGGACTGAGACACGGCCCCTACTCCTACGGGAGGCAGCAGTGGGGAATCTTCGGCAATGGGCGCAAGCCTGACCGAGCGACGCCGCGTGCGGGACGAAGCCCTTCGGGGTGTAAACCGCTTTCAGGGGGGAAGAATCCCGGGGGGTCGAACAGGCCCTTCCGGGTGACGGTACCCCCAGAAGAAGGGACGGCGAACTACGTGCCAGCAGCCGCGGTAATACGTAGGTCCCGAGCGTTACCCGGATTCACTGGGCGTAAAGTGCGCGTAGGCGGTCGGGTGTGTCGTCCGTGAAAGCCCCCGGCTCAACCGGGGAACGGCGGACGAAACTGCCCGACTCGAGGGCGGGAGAGGCCGGTGGAGCTACCGGAGTAGCGGTGAAATGCGCAGATACCGGTAGAAACCTCGATGGCGAAGGCAGCCGGCTGGCCCGTTCCTGACGCTGAGGCGCGAAAGCGTGGGGAGCGAACCGGATTAGATACCCGGGTAGTCCACGCCCTAAACGATGCGGGCTAGGTGTTGGCTCCTCTAACCGTGGGCCAGTGCCGCAGCTAACGCGGTAAGCCCGCCGCCTGGGGAGTACGGTCGCAAGGCTGAAACTCAAGGGAATTGACGGGGGCCCACACAAGCGGTGGAGCATCTGGTTCAATTCGATGATAAGCGAAGAACCTTACCCGGGCTTGACATGCCCGTGGTACCAACCCGAAAGGGAAGGGACCTCGTCCCTCGGGACGAGGAGCGGGCACAGGTGCTGCATGGCTGTCGTCAGCTCGTGCCGTGGGGCGTCGGGTTAAGTCCCGCAACGAGCGCAACCCCTGCCCCTAGTTGCCAGCGGTTCGGCCGGGCTACTCTAGGGGGACCGCCGGCGACAAGCCGGAGGAAGGAGGGGATGACGTCAAGTCAGCATGGCCCTTATGCCCGGGGCGACACAGATGCTACAGTGGCCGACACAGCGGGTTGCCAAACCGCAAGGTGGAGCCAATCCCCCAAAGTCGGCCGAGGTTCGGATCGGGGTCTGCAACTCGACCCCGTGAAGCCGGAATCGCTAGTAATCGCGGGTCAGCCATACCGCGGTGAATGCGTACTTGGGCCTTGTACACACCGCCCGTCACACCAGCCGAGTGGGGGGCTCTCGAAGGCCCCGTGCAGGGGACGAAAGAGCCCTTCGCGAGGGGGGTGAAGTCGTAACAAGGTAGCCGTACCGGAAGGTGCGGCTGGATCACCTCCTTTCTAAGGAGCTTTCCGCTCGCCGATCGCGAACAGAGCGATGATGCCTCGCGCGCTATGCCGTCCTCCACTTCTCGTTTTCTTCTCTTCTTTTGTTTTTCCTCCCGGCCCTTCCGTCGACGTCGGCGGATTTCCGCTTCGTCTTCGTCTTCGTCTGCGTTCCCCTAGGATTGCGGCTCAAGCGCCACGGGCTCCGTAAGCCAGGGCTTGAAGCTCACGAGGTTGCTTACGCGGTCACCCCGGCCCTCGGGGTTCTGCTCGGGGTGGAAGGGGCCGCTGGGGTCACCCCACCAGTTCTCCCGCGCATCGACCCGCCTCAAGGGCGGGCGGAACCCACCCCGGAACTGCTCCTCCTCTACGCGGAGCCCGAACTCCGAATTGTCGACGATGTTGTTGCGGGTGATCTGCAGGGTAAACGGCGTCCCGACCAGGAGGACAAACGTCGAGACCTGGATTCCCACGATGTTCTCCGCGATGAGGTTCTCCCGGATCTCCACCCGGTCGAAGAAGGGGAAGTCCAGGCCGATCCGGAACCCGCGGATCTCGTTCCCCCGGATGAGGGCCTCGCCTCCGACGGTCTCGAGGCCGACCGCGCCCTCCGTGCCGCGGCTTGTGATGCGGTTGCCCCGGACCTCAACGCGGGCGCTGTCCCAGAGCGAGATGCCCACCCCAGCGGAGCGGACCTCGTTGTTCGCGATCAAAACTTCGCGGCTCTGGATCCGAATGCCAATGGCCTCCACGTCGAGCCGGTTCCCCTCGATGCGGAACCTCTCCTCGCCCTCCACGAAGGCGATCCCGTACGTGCAGGCGATCTCGTTTTCGAGCACCTCCACCCCGCGGGTGAGGAACCCCTCGACCGCCTGGAAGCAGCCCTCATCAAAGGCGTTCCCCTCGATGCGGGCGCCCTCGGCGGCCTCGAGGGAGATGCCCGTCTCGAGGATGCCGCGGAAGGCGTTGTTCGCCAGGGTGACCCCCTGGGCGTCTCGGACGCGGACGGCGGTGAGGAGCTCGACCTCCTCCAGGGGCAGGCGGGCGCGGGCTTCTTGCGGGGAGGCGCCCAGGAACTCGTTCCCCTCCAGCCGGACGTCGTCGCCCCGGACGAGCACGCCCGTCCGTCCCCCCGTGATCCGGAGGC
>Ga0256830_1002762_pt1 | contig 11347 bp, 4 predicted proteins | sample 128326metaG_FD_190537 | JGI IMG/M metagenome (GOLD analysis project Ga0256830, IMG submission 190537) | Hydrothermal vent microbial communities from Lau Basin, Pacific Ocean - 128-326 | ecosystem: Environmental > Aquatic > Marine > Hydrothermal vents | place: Pacific Ocean: Lau Basin | collected...
ATTAGTAACCTTTCGTCTTTCTATGCCCCTGTGCTACCATTAATACCTTACACTATGGGGTTTTGGTCAGAGATAAAAGAGGATTACAAGGCGGTTTTCGAGCGGGATCCTGCGGCCCGAAGCCCTCTTGAGGTTATTTTTTCCTACTCAGGGTTTCATGCGGTGTTGGTCTACCGTATAAATCATCGTCTTTTGCGCCGGGGTATACCGTTTTTTCCACGTTTTATTTCTCAGGTTGCAAAGTTCCTGACCGGTATTGAGATCCACCCCGGGGCTAAAATTGCTCCTGGAGTTTTCATAGATCACGGAGCCGGCGTGGTTATCGGAGAGACCACTGAAATAGGTAAAAAATGCCTGTTATACCAAGGCGTGACACTTGGAGGCACCGGCAAAGAGCAGGGAAAACGTCATCCGACCCTTGGCGATTACGTTGTGGTCGGTGCCGGAGCTAAGGTGCTTGGCGCTATAAGGATCGGGGATTTCGTTAAAATAGGCGCCAATGCTGTTGTTCTGGAACATGTGCCTTCGCACTCAATAGTTGTTGGAGTTCCGGGTAAAGTAATAAAAAAGAAGGTGCTTCGCATAGAAGAGGGTGGGCCGGTCGAAATCCTGGACCATGTGCATCTGCCCGACCCCATGGAAGACAGGCTCAGGAGGATGGAAACACGTATAGTCGAACTCGAAGAAAGGTTGGAACGTATGATGGAAGGCGGAGAAAAAACTAAGATGAAAATTTACAATACGTTGACAAGAAGAAAAGATTCATTTGTTCCCTTGCAGGATGGAAAGGTAGGCATGTATGTCTGCGGCATTACTGTCTACGACCACTGTCACATAGGCCATGCAAGAAGCGCAATCGTATTTGATGTAATGCGTCGATACCTGGATTATAAGGGATTTGATGTTAAGTATGTCCGGAATTTTACGGATATAGACGACAAAATAATCAATCGTGCCAAAAATGACGGTATAGCCTGGGATTTAGTCGCAAAGAAGTATACCGAAGAATTCCATAAAGACATGCAAAGGCTGGGTGTCAGGCCGGCGGATGTGGAGCCCAAGGCCACGGAACATATGACCGAGATTATAGAGTTAATCCAGGGGCTTGTTGATAAAGAGTATGCCTATGTCTCTGGTGGCGATGTTTTCTTTGCGACCCGCAGGTTTGAAGGATATGGAAAACTCTCGAAGCGGGACATTGATGAGCTTATGTCCGGCGCCAGGGTTGAGGTGAACGATGCCAAGCGGGATCCACTGGATTTTGCTCTCTGGAAAGCCTCTAAGGAAGGTGAGCCTGCGTGGGAAAGTCCATGGGGCCCCGGCAGGCCGGGGTGGCATATCGAGTGTTCCGCAATGTCCCGGAAGCATCTGGGCGAGAGCTTTGATATCCATGGCGGGGGTGCGGACCTGATATTTCCGCATCACGAGAATGAGATCGCCCAGTCTGAGGCGTTCAGTGGGAAACCCTTTGTGCGCTACTGGGTTCATAACGGCTTTATAACCGTGGATAAGGAAAAGATGTCCAAGTCTCTGGGAAATTTTTTTACAATTAAAGAAATTCTTGAAAAGTACGATCCGGAGGTGGTCCGGTTTTTTCTGCTTTCGACGCATTACCGTAGCCCTATAGAGTTTTCAGATGAACAACTGGTTGAAGTCGAGGTCTCTTTGGACCGGTATTACACGACCTTGGACCGTATTTTGGAGTATCTTGCTTCTGAATCAGGACCTGTTTCAAAAAAAGATTCGATTCCTGGTGAGAAAGTTTTTAGTACGTTTCTTGATGGGTTTAAGGACAGGTTTACCTCCGCTATGGATGACGATTTTAATACAGCCCATGCTATTGGTCTGCTTTTTGAACTTGTGCGTGAAGTAAACCGCTATCTTGATGGAAAACCCCTGGGCGAATCTGCAAAAGAGCCGGTAGCTTACGCCAGGCGGCTTATGGCTGAGTGTGGCGAGACGTTAGGGCTTTTTGAGCGGACTCCGGCCGAGTGGAACTTGGCTCTTCTTGCATCCAGGGCGATACCGCTGGATGAAGATAGCATTTTGGACAAGGTAGAACAGAGACAGGAAGCCAGGGCTAATAAGGATTGGGACCTGGCCGATCGAATACGTAATGAGCTCTCCGAAGCCGGAATCCTTCTTGAGGACCGGAAGGACCGGACTGTCTGGAAGGTTAAGGTTTGATCTGATTTCCGCCGCGGCTTTTTGCGCGTATTAGCGTTGTTTTTTTTAAACTCCAACCCGGAATGCCGAAGATCACTATCAACAGAACATGGCAGGGAAGCATTATTGCACTTTTAATCCTCGTCATAATATCCATTGGAATTCTGGGAGTTTACTCGCTCCATACCTCTTCCATTCTGGTTTTTGATTCAGAATCCCATTTTCACACTGCGGAAGACGAACTAAGCAAGATAGGAAGTATGGAACTGGATTCAAGCTTCTTTTTGAGGCTTCCTGAGTTTACCACCCGAAAAGAAGAGGCCGACTGGTGGCAGGCACATAAGGAAATATACGGTCTTCTTACGAAAAAAGAATTTATAAATGTTGAGTTTAGCAGTAAAAGCGGAAAAAACATAGCTGTTGAAAAAGCCGCGATAGACTTTATGCCGCTGGATGACGTTCTGAAACGGACTTCCCTAATTTACCTCGTGGCGCTCATATACGTTATAAGTGCTGTTTTGGTTTTCAAAAAACATCATTCAACAGCCGGTTTGATTCTTACTTTTTTTCTCCTGTCTGCCGCCCTGTACTTTATAAGTTCCGCTGCTGTCGTCAACAGGGCAATAACTCTTGATTCCCTTTATTTCAGGATACTTATATATTCCATTTACATCTCTGGAGGCGGCCTTATCACCATTGTCCACTTTGCTTTTGTCTTTCCGCGGGAGAAAAAGATACTAAAAAGATTCTCCTGGATTCCCTATATTTTATATATCTATTTTCTGGTTACTATTATTATTTATCTTTCCGGCATTACAGCCTTTGGAACTACGTTTCCTTTTTTCTGCCTAAGTATTTTTATTATGATATGGACCTTTACACACTCCTTTCTAAAGGAGAAGGATGTTTTCCTTAAAAAACAGATAACGTTAAGTTTTATTGCGCCGGTTATGGCAGCTTCTATTTTCGTATTGATCTATCTCCTTCCGGGTGTGCTTGGAATGACTTCATTTACCAGCTTCACATATTTCGCTCTCTTTTCACTTATAATTCCATTTGCTCTTCCGGCCGCAATGGATAACCTGAGTCTTTATGAGCAGCGTATAGAAATAGAAAAGGCATCCCATAAAGAAAAGGAGGATGTATGCCGGAATATCCATGATACCTTGATAAGCGATCTTACCCGAATCAAGTATTTAAGCGAGGTTGCGGCTAAAACCGTGCCTGAGCTGACCGACCCTATGAGAGAAATGTTAGAAACAATCAGACAGACCGCGGTTAATAATATGGAGCAGCTTAGGAACTTTATCTGGGCGATTAATCCTGAGGGAGATACCCTTGATGATTTCTACTCGCACTTTAAGTCTTACACCACAAGAATACTAACCCCTTTGGATATAGGTATTGAATTCAAACCGCTATCTTCAGACAAAATTTTGAAGCTCGAAACATCCTTCCGGTTCCATCTGTTCAATATATACAAAGAGGCAATCACCAATATTATCAAGCACTCAAGAGCGGAGAATGTAGAGGTTGAGTTAACCATTAATGATAAAGTTCTGGAGATGAAGGTGTTTGATGACGGAGTTGGATTTAACCGGGAAAGCAGGAAGTATGGTTCTTATGGAATCCAAAACATGAGAAAAAGGGCAAAGGATATTGGCGGTATACTTAGGATATCTTCAATAGAAGGGGAGGGGACAGAGGTTCATCTTATTTTGCCGCAAAATACATACTGAAGCTGTTTTTTAACAAAAAGCTGCACAGATCAAAACAAGTTAATAAGGAGCCCTGCAATTATATATGCTATGCAGACTTAAATCGTTCATTAAACAACCACTGCAGTCTTTTATTGTTTTTATTTTTTTTATATCAGCTTTCGGTTTATCAGCTTGCGGACAGTCTGGGGAGCCAGATGGTGCGGATAGTGGTAACGGTAATGGTTCCGTGACACCGCCGGTCTTGACGAAATCTATACCGATTGATGAGGGTGGCACGCAATGCCCTAACGGCGGTGAAAAGATTGAAGTGGGTGTTGATGACAATGGTGATGGTATCCTAGGTCCTAAGGAAGTTGATGATACCACTTACTCCTGTAATAGTAATAGTAGTAACGATGAAACAGGTGGTGACAACAATAAATCTTATTTCTTAGGTGTTACGGTGAGCGGCCTTTCCGGTGGCAGCCTTATATTGCGTCTTAATGAGGATGAACAACTGGATGTTACATCTGACGGCAATTTAACATTTTCCACGCCTCTTAATAATGCCTCAAGCTATAATGTTACTATCGCAACTCAGCCTGCTGGACAGACATGTGCTCTTATAAACGGTAAAGGTGTGATTTCAGAAGAAGCAGATGTAATGGATATACTTGTTTCCTGCTCTGTTAATACCTACACTGTCAGCGGCAATGTTAGTGGTCTCGATGAAGGTAAAACGCTTACACTGCAAAATAACGGCGGTGATGATCTTGAGATTATTACAAATGGGCCGTTTACATTTCATAAGCCTCTTGCAGGTGGATTAACTTACAACGTTACTGCCCTAGTCTATCCGGTATCTCAGGTCTGTAGTGTTACAGATGGTTTAGGTGCAATATCCACAGAAGATATCACTGATGTGATGGTCAAGTGTGTTGCCAAGACCATACCCTCCAACTTTATTCGCACTCCTTATCTTCAGAATGTCACAAAAAACAGTGTTGACGTCATGTGGGGCACTGATGAAAGTATAAGCAGCGGCATGCTTTACTGGGGTAGTTCACCTGGAAATTACACTAACAGCGTCAGCAGCACTGCTTTTTATGCCGCTAAAGATAATGCCGATTGCGGCGGCAATAAAATGCCCACTTACCGCAATATAGTACATAGCGCAACTATAAGTGGCCTGACCGCCGGGCAGACTGTTTACTACTATGTGAGTTCTGAAGACGGAAATGTGGGTTTTAATGACCCTTCTTACAAAGCCACTGCCGCTTCACCTGATAATGCTTCCTTTCGCTTTATTGCCTACGGCGATAGCCGTCCGACATGTGCTAATCCTTATCCTGTCGACAATGCTCGTAGCCGCCTGATTAATACAATGCTTTTGCACGGCCCGGATCTTATCCTTCATACAGGTGATATCGCTATAAATGGGCGGCTCAAACAGTTTGACGATTTTTATTTCGCCCCTACAGCTCAGATCGCAAAGAGCACGCCTGTTTTTACAACCATAGGTAATCACGATATACGCTGGAACGGAACAGTACAGGCCTACCGTGATCTTTACAGCCTTCCGACAAACAGCATTGATGGAACTGAAGACTACTACTCGTTTGACTATGGAAGCGTTCACTTTGTCAGCCTAAATACTGCGTTGCTACCGGATGGTTACAGGAATGGGTATAAAAACTCCGAACGTGCCGCTGAGATGAAAGACTGGTTCGAAAGCGACCTCGACTCCACCACAAAAACATGGAAGATTATTTTCTTTCATAGACAGTATTACCTAAACGATGTCGATACCGCATGGCGCAGTATTTTTGAAGACAATGAGGTCAGTCTTGTTCTTTCCGGCCATGCTCATCACTTTGATTCACATAGCCGTAACGGTGTTACATACATTGTTACAGGCGGCGGAGGATCACCCTTGGCCGGTGCTGGTATGGCTTGGCCTGATTACCGTATAGATACATTTTCTGCCTATAACTTTGTCAGGATAGATGTTACTCAAAACAGTCTTTATATAAATGTTTTTGATATCGGCAATACCCTTCGGAAAAGGATTGTGCTAAATAAATAATGGTAGTGGGTCGAACCCGTAATTAGAGCCTGTTCATAAAGATATCGGTCAACAGTGTTTTTACTCATTCCAAGCTGTGTAGCAAGTTCATTATAAGAGACCTCTTTCCCGGTCTGAAAGGCTATAAGCCGAAAGAGTTTTATAGGTTTATTCTAATGCCTGATTTCCTGAATTTATTCAGCACGGAAATTCATATTATTTTGCCAAAAGACAATCATACATAGCGAACCTGTTTTTTAGCCACATAATTTTTAGCCGGTAGAGCCGTTTTACCTGAAACATACCTAATTTAAGGTATTGCAGGGTTTAATATGATTATGCATAATTAACCTATAGATTATGTTTGTCACGATAGCTATAGTTGAAGACGATGAACACACCTTAAACAACATGTCTAAGCTTCTAAACGGGGCGGAAACATTGGAGTTGGTGGGCAGTTTTATTACAGGTGAGGAAGCCCTGGACAAGATACCAAGTATTAATCCTGATGTTGTCATTGTAGATATTGGTCTGCCTTTTATTTCAGGACTTGAGGTTGTAAAGGAATTAAAAAGAATAAAGCCGTCTATAAATACACTTGTACACACAGTTTGTGAAGACAGAAAAAATCTTTTCACCGCTTTAAAGGCAGGTGCATCAGGGTATCTTCTTAAGGATTCACGCCCGGGGGAGATGATACAGGCAATAGAAGAGGTACACAACGGTTGCTCTTTCATGTCACCCAAGGTTGCAAAGTATGTGACAGAGTATTTTTATAAAATGAGACCGGATGAATATAGTGAAGATTTTTCCCTCACAGAAAGGGAGAAGGAGATAATAAGAGGCGTAGCCGATGGCCTGACGGATAAAAAACTGGCTGACAGGCTTTTTATAAGTCCCCATACGGTGCGGTCACACATAAGGAAAATTTACGAAAAACTGCATGTTCATTCAGGGCCTGAGGCAGTGTCAAAGGCGATAAGAACGGGAATATTGTAGGTGCGGCTTTAAATCCCGTCCATGACACACTCATCCGTATTACGTTATTTCGTCTAGAAATATAAATAAATCACGGGGGGAAGTGGCGATGAAAACAGATTCCAGTGGCTGTTCCGGCAAAACAAAAAACTATTTTAACGTAATCACAACCAGAGGAAAACAAAAGGCAGGCAGATCATCCGTCTTACACTCTTCCAAAACTCTTTTAGTACTTATTCTTTTCTTGTTCTCCCTTACCATCACAGCATGCGGGTCAAAGGATTCCAAATCCAATTCCCCTGAAGTTCAGCCAAAGCCATCTGTGACAATGAAGGTTTCACAAAAAGGTTCGACTGAAGAATGTCCCAATGGTGGTATCTCAATAGATACCGGAATAGACGATAACGGTAATGGTATTCTTGATCCTGACGAGGTTGATGATACACAGTTTGTCTGTAACGGCACAGATGGCAAACCTGGAGCAGGTGGAGGCATGACAACTTTAATCTTGATAACTGATGAAGTCCCGGGAGATAACTGCGCCGACGGCGGCAAAAAGATTGAGACCGGCGTTGATGATGATGGCAACGGCGAGCTTGATTCTGATGAGGTTGATGAAATCCATTATGTATGTAATGGCGAAGATGGAGCGGACGGCCAAAATGGTCAAGACGGTCAAGATGGTCAAGACGGCTCGGACGGAGCAGATGGTTTAACGGCTTTAATTTCGATAACCGATGAGGCTCCAGGCGACAACTGCCCCAATGGCGGTATAAAGGTTGATGTCGGCCTGGATGATGACGGTAATGGTATTCTTGATCCTGACGAGGTTGATGATACCGCATACGTCTGTGATGGTAACGACGCTCCTGCCACTCTTATCTCAGTAAGTGATGCAGGTGAAAACTGCACCAACGGCGGTAAAAAGGTTGAAGTTGGTGTTGATGATGACAAATCCGGAAGCCTCGCTCCGGAGGAAGTCGATGATACCTGGTATGTTTGCAATGGTCAGGACGGAGCGGATGGACAAGATGGCCAAAATGGTCAAGACGGCCAGGATGGAGCTGATGGTCAGGACGGACTGACTTCTCTCATTTCCATAACCGATGAAGGCCCGGGAAGCAATTGCTCCAATGGCGGTAAAAAGATCGAAGTTGGCCTTGACGGTAACGCCAATGGAACGCTTGATTCAGGTGAAGTCGATGCTACGCATTATGTTTGTAATGGCGAAGATGGCCTTCCTGATGGTCTGAGCTCTCTTGTATCCATTACCGAGGAACTTGCAGGCGACAATTGCCCCAGTGGTGGCATCAAGATTGATGTAGGCCTGGACGATAACCGCAATGGAACTCTCGATTCCAGTCCCGATGAAGTTGATGATACCGCTTACGTTTGTAACGGCGTTGGTGGTGGTGGCGACGGCCCTTATAGCATCGGCGGCACAGTAAATGGTCTCGGTGCCGGTGATACGGTTACATTGCAGAATAACGAAGGCGATGATCTTACTATTCCGGTAAATGGTCGATTCACCTTTCCTGCAAAATTTGATGGCGGCATGAGCTATAACGTAACGATTTCTGCAACTCAGCCCGATACGCTGACCTGCACAGTTGTGTACGGCAGCGGCTCAGTTCCTGGGGCCAACGTTACCGGCGTGATGGTTTTCTGCTCTGTTGATACCTACACCGTCGGCGGCACAGTAAGCGGTCTCGACTCCGGCAACACGGTTATATTGCAAAATAACGGCAGCGATGATCTTGACGTAACAGCAAATGAAGGATTTACCTTCGCAACTGAGCTTGCCGTTGGATCGCCTTACAACGTTACTGTTTTAACCCATCCGGTTGCTCAGATGTGTAGTGTGACAAGCGGTATCGGCACAATCTCTACCGCAAATATTGCTGATGTAACAGTAGAATGCATTCCCGATATTATAGCGCCCACTATTGATTCTACATTCCCGGCAAACGGAGTAACCGATGTCACATTGGATGTAACTCTTGCCGCTACGTTCAGTGAGGCGATGGCACCAACCACGATTACAACGGATACGTTTACGTTGTATGACGTGACTACATCTTCTAACGTGAACGGAACAGTTACCTACGACGACAACGCAAAAATCGCCACATTTGATCCAGACGAGGATCTTACTGTTGGGCATGAATACACTGCAACAATAACTACCGGCGCAACAGACCTGGCGCATAACGCGCTTGCAGTTGATGAAGTGTGGAGCTTTACAACCATCACGCCGCCGGTGAATACAACCTCGATGAATAAAATAAGTGGCTGCGAGTTTATTGATATCGGCGCGGCGGCTACCACGTCGGATAGTGTAACACTAAGTATTTCGGCCACGGATGACGTGGGCGTTGCCGCCTATTACGTCACCGATAACAGTACCGGCGTAATACCTGTTGCGCCAACCCCAGGAGATGCGGACTGGATCGATATTACACCGACCACAGAGTACAGCGCTGATATTAATTACAGTTTTGTGAACAGTTACACAGAGGGAGACAGGGCTTTTGTCTATGTCTGGTTCAAGGATGAAACCGGTAACGTCTCCGGCGTTGCCAGCGATGCAATCAGGAAGAACACCATAATTTTCTTTGACGATTTTGAGGATGGTTGGGGCAACTGGTATGCTTCAAACGGCGTATGGGAGGTTGGAACACCCACCTCAGGGCCAGGTGAGGCCCATTCGGGTGGTAATCTTGCGGCTACCATACTGGCCGGGAATACTACGGAAACCGATAGTTATTTGGTAAGTCCATCCATTGTATTGCCTGCCATTGGAACCGGTGAGGAGATCCACTTGAGGTTCTGGCACTGGTTTTACTTTTATGGTTCTCAAGGACGGGTTCGGATATCCGAGGAAACGGACCCGGGTGTTTGGAGCGATTGGAGCGAGCTTACAAGTTACGGGGGCAACTCCGGGGAATGGACTTATCCTATGGTGGATTTGTCGGCTTATGCCGGGAAGAAGATTCGTATCGGTTTCTTATATTACGACTCTCCGTGGAGAGGTACGGGTTCCGGTTGGTATTTTGATGACATTATGATTACAACGCCATAAAGGCATCAAGGCAGTAAAACCAAGTTTACCAACCACTGACAGATAGCCGGCCGTTGTGGCCGGCTATCTTCTGCCCGCAGGGAAAAGTCCGTGTCTGTTCGTGTGGGTCTGTGGTTCATCGATAAAACCTGTTATTTGCTAACAGGGTAAATCTTTTTCGACGTTGCACTTAGGGAGGGGCAATGATGAAAAAAGCAACAACTTTCTCGCTGCAAGCAGTCAAATCATTCACTTGGTTGGTAATTTTGATATTAGGCCTCATAACGTTATCAGCACAAACGTTGTCAGCACAAACGGCATTTGTATTTGAGGAGGATTTTGAACTGGGGCAAGGCGAATGGACTATTGACAACGGAGTTTGGGAAGTAGGTACTCCGACTGCTGGTCCTGCGAGTTGTTATAGCGGTAGCCAATGTGCTGGTACGGTTTTGGGTGGGAATTATCCTGCTTATACTGATAGTCGTTTGATCAGTCCCGCTATAGATCTATCTGAGCTTGTGGGTGGGGAAGAGCTTCACCTTCGCTTTCAGCAGTGGTTTTCTTATTCTACTCATGATTCTGGTCAGGTGCAGATTTCTGTATGGGATTCTGCAACGGAGCTATGGGGGGCTTGGCAGAATGTTGGCACGAGTGTTGTTGATACCTCTGGCTGGTCGTTGAAAGATGTTGATTTGACTTCTTATTCTGGCCAGACTGTTCGTCTTGGTTTTTACCATACTGCCACTAGATCACCTTCCTATAGCGCTTCCGAAAGCACCGGTTGGTATATTGATGATATTGAGATAGTTGCCAAAGTTCCTGAGTTTACCGGAGACTTTGAAACTGGTTGGGGTGACTGGGGAGCAGGTCGTGGTTTGTGGGAGGTAGGCACACCTAGTGCAGGTCCTGGTGGTTGCTACAGTGGTACACAATGTGTCGGTACTATACTAAATGGTAATTATGGTATTTATACTGACAGTCGTCTTATCAGTGCAAGGTTCCAGTTACCTGTTGTTAGTGGTTCAGAAGAAGTTCACCTTCGCTTTCAGCAGTGGTTTTCTTATTCTACTCATGATTCTGGTCAGGTGCAGATTTCTGTATGGGATTCTGCAACGGAGCTATGGGGGGCTTGGCAGAATGTTGGCACGAGTGTTGTTGATACCTCTGGCTGGTCGTTGAAAGATGTTGATTTGACTTCTTACTCTGGCCAGACTGTTCGTCTTGGTTTTTACCATACTGCCACTAGATCACCTTCCTATAGCGCTTCCGAAAGCACCGGTTGGTATATTGATGATATCACCGTTGAATCAGGTGAAGGCATTAACGACCCGCCTGAAGTTACAGCCATCAGTGATGTTGGAGTTAATGAAAACGATA
>Ga0256830_1002763_pt1 | contig 11347 bp, 8 predicted proteins | sample 128326metaG_FD_190537 | JGI IMG/M metagenome (GOLD analysis project Ga0256830, IMG submission 190537) | Hydrothermal vent microbial communities from Lau Basin, Pacific Ocean - 128-326 | ecosystem: Environmental > Aquatic > Marine > Hydrothermal vents | place: Pacific Ocean: Lau Basin | collected...
CACACTCGACGGGCGACCCGCTGCGAGTTTCTCGATGTCGATGATGTTCAACATCGGGTTGGTCGGAGTCTCCACCCAGATCATCTTCGTCGTATCTTTGACGCGCGAGAGAATCTCATCGGCATCCGAGGTGTTGAGAAAGTCGAAGTCGATGCCGTATTTCGAGTAGACGCTCTGAAACTGCCGATACGTGCCGCCGTAGACGTCGATCGTCGTCAGCACGTTGTCTCCCGGCTGCAGCATGTCGATGAGCGCCGCCGTCGCCGCGGATCCGGACGAGAAACAGAGCCCGTAGCGCGCGTTTTCAAGGGCGGCGAGCGTCGATTCCAGCGCTCGGCGCGTCGGATTGTCCGTTCGGGAATATTCGTACCCTTCCCTCATTCCGCCGATACCGTCCTGGACGAAGGTGGACGTCATGTAGACCGGCACGATGACCGCGCCCGTTCTCGGATCGGGCTCTTGGCCCTCGTGAATTGCTTTCGTCGCGAATTTCATCGTGCCTCCACTGCGCGGGATTCTAGCTTCCGGACGAAAAGTGTCCAGCCGACCCGCCTTTTCCGATCAAGTGCCCCGTCGCAAGGCCGAGCGTGACGGTACGTGCCGCCATGAAGAGCGCCATGGCGAACCACAAGAGATGATTGCTTTCCCACAGCAGCGCGAGAACGGCCGGGGGCGCGAAAAAGACCAACATGCTGATCAGCATGCTGTTGCGCAAGACGCGCCCTTGGGTCCAACCGATGAAGAGCCCGTCGTAGATGTAGGCCAGCGCCCCGATCAACAAGGTCGGCACCAACCAAAGGCCGAATCGCTCGGCCGTATCGATCACCTCGACATGCACCGTCATCACTCCGTAGAGCTGCCGAGGAAACAGTATCGGGAAAATCAGCAGCAGCACTGCGATCGCTTCGGCCGCCAAGAGCCCGGTGATGAGCAGGCGCCTCAATTCCTTCCCGTCGCGTTTGCCCCACAAGATGCCTCCCATGGTCTCCATGGCGTAGGCCAAGCCGTCGATTCCGATGGCGGCCGAATTGAGCAGCCGAATCAAGATCGTATTCGCCGCGAGCACGGAAACGCCGAGCAGCGAAGAGATGTTGGTGAATGCTCCGAAGACCGAAATCAGGCAGAGCGTTCGAATGAAGATATCGCGATTGAGACCGAGCAGTCCGCGGATCGCCCCGGCATCGAGCAAGCGCCTCCACCCCGGCCGATGGATCTTCGTGCGAAAGAAGAAGATCAGACTGACCCCGAGCGCCAAGTACTGCGAGAGCGCCGTGGCCAACCCCGCCCCGTAGGCCGCCCATCCCATACGAAAGATGAAGACGTAGTTCAAGGCCACGTTTCCAAGATTGGCCGTGGCGGTGATGAACAACGAGCGACGCGCTTCGGCGCGTCCGATGAACCAGCCGAGAAAGACGAAGTTCGCCAAGACCGCCGGCGCTCCCCAGATGCGAGCGTCGTAGTACTCGCGACCCGCCGTTTTGACCTCCTCCGCGCCCGCCAGCACGGCGAAACCCAGCTCGCGCGCCGGCACCTGAAGGACCAGTACGAAGCCGCTGAGCACTGCGGCCGATAGCATGTAGCGCTGCAGCACGACATGCGCCTCTTCCCTATCGCCGCGCCCAACGGCTTGCGCCGTCGTTCCCGTGCAGCCCATTCTCAGGAAGCCGCATCCCCAATAGAGATAGTCGAAGAGCACGGAGGCGAGAGCGAAACCTGCCAGGAACTCGATTCGGTCGAGATGCCCGAGCATGGCCGTATCGACCAGACCGGCGAGCGGCACCGTGAGATTGGCCAAGATGTTGACGGCTGCCAGCCGAAAGAAGCGTTGGCCCATGCGCAATCCATCCGCCCCCTCTGAACTCTGATTTCGCGAGCGCGTGGTTTCTTGGTGCGCCTAAGCGAGGGCCTACGAGGTCGAGCGCCGGCAGGGATGATCTCGATGAAAGGCTGCCAAGCGCTGTTCGAGCGCATCGAAACGACTCTCGTCGATCATCGAAACGCAAGCTCTCAGTCCTTCGCGACGGCACGAGCCCGTCGAATCGAGCGTGATCGCGCTGATTCCGTAAAGCAGCAGGCGCTCGACGAGATCGCTTCCCTCATCGAAACCGGGGTAGGAGATCGTAAAATAGAAACCGTCGGAAAGCGGCTCGTCGAGGTCCTTGTCGTAGACCAGTCGGAATCCGCTTTTCAAGAAGGCCGACTTCACGGCTTTCGCGCGCTCGGCATAGACCGACGCTGCCGAGAAGACCGATCGGTCTCCCGAATTCGCCGCGCGTAGAAGAGCCTGCAAGCCATACTGCGGACTCTCCGGCACGCATGCCGTCATCGGATAGAGTATGCCGTGAATGAATGCGTGCCCGACGCGATCCGTCCCATAGTACTCTTCGAGCGCCGGCGCCTTCGCTTGAACCAATTCCGGCGAGATCACGGCAAGAGCGATGCGCTGCCCGGCATAAGAGAAGATCTTCGATGCGGAGATGAGACAGATTCCGCGTCTCGTCGCGCTCAGCACGGTCGGCTGGAAAGGCGGCACACCGGGCTCGTAGTAGTCGCGACGTTGATCCATGCCGAAGTAAGCGAGATCTTCGATGGCGATCAGCTCGTGCTGGTCGCAAATCCGGCCGATCCCAGCCAATTCCTCCTCGGTCAGGCAGACCCATGTCGGATTGTTCGGACTCGACCACATCACCGCCGAAACATCGCCTCGGCGGACGCGTTCTTCGATGGCCTCGAGCAAGGCGTCGCCTCGATGATCGAAGAGATCGATGCTCGCGCGCTCGAAGCCGAGGAAGCGCACTTGCAACGCGTTGACGGGAAAGCCCGGATCGAGAAATAGAATCGTCTTGCGTTCTTCGTGCAGGCGTCCGGCGAGTGCAATCGCAGCGAAACAGCCCTGCATCGCACCGACGGTCGGCACGCACGACGACGGCGGAACTTCGACGTTCATGAAAAGACGCACGAATTCCGCCGCCTCTTTCTTCAAGATCGGCACGCCATCGAACGGTGCGTAGCGATGGCTGACCTTTCGCCGGCGCAGCGCTTGGATCTCTGCTTCGATGCCGACAGGATGGGTTTCAAGGCCCGGAATTCCGAATTCCATGCGGATGAACTTCATGTCGAACGCGCGCTCGAGCGAATCGACCAGCTTGTTCATCTCGCGTATGGAAGCGTGCTTGATGTCGAAGCCTAGGTCGTCCGCAAGGCGAGCGACCGTCTTGGAGTCTAAAGGAAGTGCCGTCTCTTTCACGAATTCCTCGCTCTAAGGTTTGGCGTTCGTCGGCTGAGCCTCGAGATCTTCAGCCAGGGGTTGTTGCCTATGGAATGGTTTTCGGAACGGGGTGGATTCTCCGGTGATCGGAGCCGTCTGTCAATCCACCGAGACAGCCGCAGACGCACAGTGAAAGGAAGCGAGCGCATCGATGACCGTTTGCTGCCGGACTTCGTCGAGATCATTGTAGAACGGAAGACGCAGTAATCGTTCGCTCACGTCCTCCGTCACCGGACAATCTCCCGGCGATCCGCCAAGTGCGAGGCCGCGCGGCGAGGTGTGGAGGGGCACATAGTGGAAGACGCCGAGCACACCACGTTCCTCGAGATGTGCGATCGCGCGACCTCGGGCGGCCGCATCCGGCATCAAGACGTGAAACATATGATGCGATGAATCGCAGTGCGCCGGAACGGTGGGAAGTACGACATCTTCTTCTTCCGCCCACTGCCTAAGACCCTCTTCGTAGCGCTTCCAAAGCGCGCGACGCTTTTCCTGGATCCCCTCCGCCGCTTCGAGTTGAGCGAGCAGGAACGCTGCGAGAATGTCCGAGATGGCATAGCTCGACCCGAGATCGACCCAGGTGTAGCGATCGACCTCTCCACGAAAGAACTGAGAGCGGTTCGTCCCCTTCTCGCGGAGGATCTCCGCCCGTTCGCTCAACCTCTCGTCGTTGATCAACAAGGCGCCGCCCTCTCCGCAAACGATGTTCTTGGTCTCGTGAAAGCTCTGAGTCGCGAGCCGTCCGAAGGTTCCAAGCGGGCGACCACGATATCGTCCCATCAGGCCGTGGGCGTTGTCTTCGATCACCGCTAGATCGTGCTTGTCTGCGATGCGCAGAATCTCGCGCATTTCGCTGGCGACCCCGGCATAGTGGACGACGACGATGGCCCGCGTTCTTGCGGTGACGAGTGATTCAATGATCCTTTCGTCGATGTTCAAGGTATCGGCGCGAATGTCGCAAAACACCGGCCGCGCGTCGCGCAGCGCGAAAGCATTGGCCGTCGAGACGAAGGTGAAGGAGGGCATGATCACCTCGTCTCCCGGCTCGAGATCGAGCAGCAATGCGCAAAGTTCGAGCGCGTGTGTGCACGAAGTCGTCAGCAGCACCTTGGGAACACCGAGCATTTCTTCCAAGAGAGCTTGGCAGCGCGCAGCGAAGGGACCGTCTCCGGCCGCATGGCCCGCACGAAGCGCTTCGGCGATGTATTCGAGTTCTTTGCCGGTCAGAGAGGGCCGGTTGAACGGAATGGAAATGGCTGCCACGAGGGTCTTCCTGCCCTGTTCGAAATCAACCGGGAATCACCGGTAAATCTAGGACGATCCCTGATTCGGTCAAGCTCTCAGGCAAGTCCTTGAGCGAAAGCGAGGCGATAGCCCACATCGACCCCAAGACCTTGCAATGCTATATCTTGCAGAATGGACGTCGCGAGCGAACCGAAGGCGCAGACTCCGCCCACGCGGCGAACGCGCTCCGGCTCCGTGCTGACCGACCCCTATCTCCTGCTCGGCCTGCTCTTGGTCTTGGCCTACTGCTCGCCGATGCTGGTCGGTTGGGAAGACACGCACGTTCTGATCCACGACAATCTCGATGCTTCCGCGGCCTTGCGCGCGCTCGAAAGCCCCGGCGCCTACTTCGCCGCTTCGGATACGCCCCTACCTCAGATCATGAACGGGCTTCCCCGCGGAACGCTCGGATCGGAATTCTATCTGCACAATCTGCTCAACCGCGTGATGACCCCATTCGGTGCCTACCTGACGAATCAAGTCATCCTTCGCGTCGCGGCGCTGCTCGGAATGTACTTGCTGCTCGGGTCGATCATCGGAGCGAAACGAGATCCCTTCCTCATCGCTCTCGCTGCGATTTCTTTTGCATTGCTTCCCTTCTACGTGCGCGCCGGGCTGAGCGTCGCGGGACTGCCGCTGACTCTCTATGCGCTGCTTGCCGTCATTCGCCGGGAAGATCGTGCCTTGCACTGGGCCATTCTCGTTCTGATGCCCTTTGCGACGGTGCTTTTTGCCGCGCCGGTCTTCTTTTGGGTGCTCGCCGCCGCAGCTTGGTTGGTCGATCTCGTACGACACCGGCGACCGCATTGGCGCTGGCTCTCGGCCATGGTGCTTGCCGCCGCGATGCATCTGATCTGCGAATACCGACTGATCGTGATGCTTCTCGACCTGAACTACATCTCGCACCGCATCGACTTCAACCCGTCGTTGCGCTCTTGGGTCGAATCGATGGCGCTCGCGCGAGAAAACCTGATCGACGGGCAATACCATGTGGCCACCTACCACAGGAAGATCGTCGCCCCTCTGGCCCTGCTCGCGGGCGTGTACCTGCTTGCCGTGCGCGGCCCGGGAAGCGTCCGCGCTCGGCAAATTCTCGGCCTCGTGGGCGGAGCGGCAGTGATCTCCTTGTTCTTCGGTTTCTATCGGTGGCAACCCGTCGTCGCTGCGAGGCACCTTCTCGGGCCGCTGGAGATGATTCAGTGGGATCGCTTCCATTGGCTGCACCCGGTGCTTTGGTACCTGGCTTTCGGACTCGCTATCGACTCCTTGGCCCGAGTGCATCGCTTCGCGCGCTTGGCCGTGTTGGCCTTGGTTGCGCTACAAATCGGCATGCTCTTCAATCTCAGCGAATTTCGTCAAGGAGCGCTGGAAAATAAGCCGACCTTCGCGCAATTCCATGCTACGGGGCTCTTCGCTGAGATTCAGCGCTTCATCGGCCGCGACCCGAGTACCTATCGTGTGGTCTCGCTGGGTCTTCATCCCGCCGTCGCGATGTACAACGGCTTTTATTGCCTCGACTTCTATCACTACGACTATCCGATCGAATACAAGCGCGCCTTCCGCAGAGTGATCGCGAAAGAGCTGGAAAAGAACCCGAAACTTGCCGAATACTTCGACTCGTGGGGCTCGCGCTGCTACCTGTTCTCGTCGGAACTCGGAATGAGATGGATGTGGAGCAAGCATACCAACCGCGGTGTGCAGAATCTCGAACTCGATCTCGACGCACTTCGGCGGTTGGGAGGAGAGTACATCATCTCGGCGGTCGAGATTCGCAATGCCGAACGCGAGGGGCTCGAACTTCTTGGTCTATTCGAAGACGAGGGCTCGTACTGGCGTATCCGCCTCTACTCCGTACCGCCGAGCGCAGCTAGGATCTCTTCGGGACGAACTCGTACCCGCCAGTTTTCGGTGAAATAGCGCCAAGTGATCTTTCCGCCTTCGTCGGCGATGAAGGTCGCCGGACGTGCGATGTCATGACCCTCGATACCTCCACCGACATGACGCAAGTCGAAAGCGTCGACGGCTTCGAGTTCGGCATCGGAAAGGATCGAGAAGGTGATGCCGTAGCGATCGGCGACTTTCTTGTTTTGCTCGACGGAGTCGACGGAGATGACGACGATTTCCGCACCCGCCTGCTGGAATTGATCGATGCGTGACTGCAAACCTTGCAGTTCAGAGATGCAAAACGTTCACCAATGGCCCCGATAGAAGGAGAGCACCAATTTGCGATCGCGGCGCTCTTGAATCGCGACCTCGCGACCATGCTGATCGCTGAGCGTGATTTCGGGAATGGATGCGATGGTCAGCGTGCGCCTATCCGGCTCCGGCAAGGTATTCGAGGTCACGAAGACGTAGTGAAAGAGCATCAAGGTGCAAAAGATCGACACGCCGACCCCCAAAGCGCCGAAAGCCCGCACGAAGAACGAAGGTTTGGCTCGCCACACACCGACGAAGCCGCCGAGTGCCATGGCCGCGCCCAAGGTCACGAGCGAGAGATTCAAGAGCGCATTGTCGCGTAGGGCCGGAAAACGGGAGAAGAGGTGGAAATACGAAACGATGCCGAAGACGCTGAGCAGCGATCCGCCCCAAAGTAAGCCATGCATGGAGCCTTGTTTCTTCATGCCGCCATTGTGCGGTCGAAAAAGCATCCGTGTCGAATCGCCGAGGGGCTAGGAGCTTCCGAGAAAACGGTCGACCATCTCGAGATAGTTCATCAGCGGCGTCGTCTCTCCGTTGATGCGCATCCAAGCGACCGCGGCCTCGTAGAGCATGAAGAGGTGCAAACCCAACCACTTCGGGTCGTATTCCGCACCGATGTCGCCCGCACGGCGGGCGTCTTCCGCGAAGGCCACCCACACCTGCTCGAGGCGCCGAAGGTCGGCCGCGATCTCCTCCCCAATGGCCGGAAAGTTGTGGGATACCTCGCCTCCGAGTTGCATCAGCAGGCTGCCGTGGCGGCAGGACACGCCGTCGTAGTACTCGATCGCGTGCTGCACGAGGTTTCTCAGGCGATCTCGCGCCGACCCCGTCTTGCTCAGCAAGTCCTCTTCGAGCCGACGTGCGCTCGCATCCGCCATGCCGCGAAGCACCTCGATCGCGAATGCCTCCTTTGAGGCGAAGTGATGGTAGAACGAACCCTTGGGAACCCCCGCCGCGGAAAGGATCTCCGCGAGACCGGTGCCTTGGTAGCCGTTTTCCGACATCAGCCGCGCGCCGGCGGCGATGAGACGCTCGCGAGTACTCTGGAACATGGCCCCAGTATAGACCGACCGGTCTATTTTCCAAATCTGCGCTTCTTGCTCCGCTGCTCGCACGCGCTGCCGCCCTCGATTCCAGGTCGCCTCATATCCCACAGGTGAGAAGACTCTTGACTTCGATGCCGACACCGCTCGGGCGGATGCGCTACCATGATGCTTCCACCGGAGACAAGCGGGACGATACGAAAACAAACGTTGGCGAGAACGTATTCGTCAGATTTGGAGGATTGCGATGTCGAAACACGCAAGATCGCCGCGGGGAGAATCCATGAATCAGCATGAAAGTCTTGACGACACGAAGCGTCTACGCAGCGTACGCAAGATGTGGCACACCTTGGCCGGAGGACTCGTCGCTGCCGGGTTGCTGCTGCCCGCCGTAGCCGGCGACTCGAAAGACGAAAAGGACGTCACGCGCTCCGATCACGAAGAGGAGGTGGAAACACGCCGCGTTCAGATCGACTTCTCCGTCATCGATCCCAAGGGCGACTCTTACGCTTCCGTTCCGAACCTGACGCTCGACCACTTCGACATTCGCCTCGACTGGAAGCGCCTCACCGACGAGCAACGCTCACAGCTTTATTTGGATGCGTTCTGCGACGAGATTCCGACGACACCGGGCGAGGGCGCGGAAGGTACCGCGACGGTCGATGCCTTGCCTCCGACTCGGCCCATCATCGCCATCATCGATTTCAACTATCTCGATGCCAAAGCCCGCGACAAGGTCGCGACCGCCATCGAAGATCTCGCCGACAACGTCAAATCCAATGGCGAAGAATACAAGATCTACGCCGTCACTCGGCAGGTTCGACTCTTGACCTCCGGATTCACCAATGACCCCGAAGAGCTTCGAGCGGTCGCCGGGCAGATCCGTTCGACCTCCTGGCGCGTCGCGGCCGCCGGAAGCCTGTCGTCGATCGCGCCGGGCTTCGTCGCCGACACCGCCTCTTTGGCCTCACGCACTGAAACCGACGTACCGATGGACACCGATGCCGTCAACGATTTCTTCTCGGAAGCGAGCATGTCGAACATCAACTTCGCCGACGTCACGGGCATCGAATTCGAGCGGCAGTTTCAGCCGTCATTCGGTGATTTCATCACCGATTACAACCCGCGTGCGAGCATCGCAGCGATCGAAGGCATCATGCGGGCCCACTCTTATATTCGAGGTCGCAAGCTGCTCGTCGTCTACACCTCCGAAGCCTTCACCTTCGTCCAGAAAGAACTCGTCGAAAAAGAACTCCAACGCGTGATGGACCTCGCGCATCAAGGCTTTACGATTTGGACCGTCGACGTCAAGGGACTGACACGCAAATCGGTCGGCGTCTCGGCAATGCTTTCCACCTTGGCCAAGAACACCGGTGGGGATGTCGTTCGCAAGACCGATCACCTTCAGCAGGCCATGGATGGCGCGTCGCAGCAGCTTTCCTGCTACTACCTCTTGACTCTTCCGGTCGAGATCGTGCGAGGCAAGGATTTGCGCCGCAAGCTTTCGATCAACATCAACACGACGAAGTACCCCGATCTTTGGAAGTACCGTGTCGCCCACACCACCCAGATCTACCTTCCCAACCGCAAGACACAGAGCGAGAACCGACGCATTGCGGCGCTCTTGTCCCCCGAAGATTTCAACACTCCCAACGTGGACGTACGCTTGGACTATCCGGTCACCAGGAGCGACGACGTCCTGTTGCCGATCACCGTGCGTGTTTCTCTCGCCGACCTGACTTGGTTGCCGAGCCCCCAGGGCGGATACTCGGCAAAGCTCATGGTCGAGGCGGTCGCCGAGCGCGATCGCGGGGTCAGCAACGATGTCTTCTGCAAGGTCGGCAGCGGCCAGATCGGCGATGTCGAGATCCGCATGAAGAAGATTCCCAAGCCGACCGATACACGAGGGCTGAGCCTGCAGATCAACTGCCCCTACAAGAAGGACGGCTTGCTGACGGCTCGAGCCGTGGTCACCGACCTTCGCTCGGGAGACGCCGGCGCGGGACGAGACACCGTCTACGTTCAACGACGTCCGACAAAGACGTGGCAGGCCCTCGGAGCGAGCTTCATGGCGGTTTCGGGGCGAGATTACTTTTGGGCGGGTAGCGGCAAGCCGGCTCAGCGCGATAGCGGGCGTAGTGCGTGGCGCACGGTCACCGATCGCTTTCCGGCGACACCGACCGATCGCCTCGCCATGCGCTATGTGCTTTGCGGGCCGAAGCGCGAGACCGCGCAGCAGACGATCTCTCATCTGTTGATGCGCAAGAGCGAGGATGGCAGCGTGAGCATGGACCGCGTCTTCAAGAGCGACGCCCTGCACATTCTGCCCGGAGACGACGGTCCCTTCTGCTCGCCCGCCATGGTCGTGATCCCGGAATACAGCATCGAGCCGGGCCGATACGCGATGGCCGTGCTCAACGACGAGATCGACCCCATGGAACTGGTCCGCGCACTCCAAGACGAAGACGCCGACACTCCCCCCGGCATCCTCGCATTCGGCTGGTTCGACGTCACCCCCTGACGCGCCCCCCAACGTTCAGGAAAAGCTACAGGAGTACTGACTTGAACCAGCCGCCGTTTCCCGCGCGAGGGTAGCGTTGGCCCCATTTCCGAAGGGTCACGCCGACGGTCAGCACCGTACCTTTCCAAAGCCCGCTATCGAAGCCCGCGCGGTGCTCCGAGCTGCAACGCCGCCTTGAGAATCGCCGCTTCGCTCAGCTCTGTCGGATCCAGCATCTCGAAGGCTCGACGGACCAGTTCCAGTGATTGCTTCTTGGGAAAACCAAGGCGCGTCAACGCCGTCGACAAGAGCGGCAGATCGAAACCTGCCCCGTCTGTACGTCCGGACGCCGAACCGTCGTTTTCCGAGACACCGATTCTCGCAAAGTTGCGCTCGACCGCACGCGGGCGCCCGAGATGAGATCCGTCCAGACGTCCGGACGAGTCTGTGCGTCTGGACAAGTCTGTACGTCCAGACGAGTCCGTGTATCCGGACACGAGCTTGAAGATCGGGAGATTGTCGGCTCTCTTGGCCGTCGCCCGAAGATCGGCAAGCAAGGTGTCGCCGTGCGTCGTCCAGACCAGGCCCTCGCCGTATGCGATCGCTCGGCCGATGACCGTCAGCGCGCCCTGATGGATCAGCGCATGGCATCGACCGCAGACCGAGGTGAGATTTTCCGGAATGGTGGGCCCGCCACGGCTGCGAAAATGGATGTGATGGCATTGCTCCGCGGATCGCTCGCAATGCGGGTTCGTGCAACGATGCCCGTCGCGCATCAGTACCTTGCGCCGCATCGGCTCCGGCGTCGGCCGATCGATGCTCAGATCTTCGTCGAAGCATTCCCGCAGCGCATCACCGGCCACACGATCGATCTCGGCCGAAGAGACCTCGACGAGCCCATCCTTCGTATGCACCGCCCCACGCCGGCAGCAGGTGCAGACCTGATAGATCATGGCGTAGGGATTCTTGGCCGCATCGGCCCGCTCTTCGATTTCCCCCAAACCCCCTTCTCGAATCCGCTCGGCAAGATAGAGCAACACCGTCTCTGCCGAA
>Ga0256830_1002764_pt1 | contig 11344 bp, 8 predicted proteins | sample 128326metaG_FD_190537 | JGI IMG/M metagenome (GOLD analysis project Ga0256830, IMG submission 190537) | Hydrothermal vent microbial communities from Lau Basin, Pacific Ocean - 128-326 | ecosystem: Environmental > Aquatic > Marine > Hydrothermal vents | place: Pacific Ocean: Lau Basin | collected...
ATGTAGGTGATCCTGTTGCCGGCCTTGGCATTCGGGTCGATCTCGTACTTCAGGCCGCCGACACGTACCATGTCGCCGCCCTGCTGGTAATAGGGATCGGAATGGAACAGGTTATCGGCCACGTCCTCGAGAATGGTCTTGATCATGGTGCCGGACAACTCGTTGCGGGTGGTGATCGGGTAGGTCAACCCGGTCTGTGTCATGACATGTTCGAAGGTAATGTCCTGACCTGGCAGTACCGAGACTCCCCAGCGGAAGCCGGGCGAGAAGGAGATTTCCGCGTCTTTTTCTTTCAACAGCGCGTCGCAGATCAACTGGTCGAAGGTGCCGTTGAAGTTGCCGCGGCGGTACAGCAGCTGGTCGGTAACCGCGAGTTTTTCCTCGAGCTTGTCTTTCATCACGAAGCTCTGTCCCTGGAAGGTGACCTTCTGGGCGCGCATCTTGGTGATGTATTCGGACATCGCCGGGTCGGGTGTGATCAGGTTGGAGAAGACCGGCAGCATATGGAATTTGTAACCGGCGACCTTGCCGCCCTTGACGTCCAGGTCCAGTACACTGAGGAACTTGGCGTTCGAACCGGAATTGATGACCAGTGTCTTGCCGCCGGCGTTCGAGACCTCGACAGGTTTTGGCACTGCGTCATGGGTGTGGCCGCCCATGATGGCGTCGATACCGGTGACCCGGGTCGCCATTTTGAGATCCACGTCCATGCCGTTGTGTGACAGCACGATGACGACCTTGGCGCCTTTTTTACGTACTTCGTCGACCATCTCCTGCATCGCTTCGTCGCGGATACCGAAGCTCCATCCGGGAACGAAATATTTCGGGTTCGCGATCGGCGTGTAGGGAAAGGACTGGCCGATGATCGCCACCGGAACCTTGTTGATTTCCTTGATCACATAAGGTTTGAAGACACGTTCTTCGAATTCCTTGTCGACGACGTTCTGCGCGACGAAGTCGATCTTACCTTTGAAGTCGTTTTCGATGACTTCCTTTACACGCTTGTGGCCATAGGTAAACTCCCAGTGAGCGGTCATCACGTCGACGCCAAGCAGCTTCTGTGCATCGACCATGTCCTGCGCGGCGGTCCATACCGCGGTACCGGAGCCGCCGCCCCAGGTATCACCGCCGTCGAGCAGCAGTGAACCAGGGCGTTTGGAGCGGATTTCCTTGACCAGTGTAGCCAGGTGGGCGAAACCGCCGACGGCGCCGAATTTCTTCGCCGCACTGGCAAAATCCAGGAATGTGAATGCATGTTTCAGGCGTGGATCGGTGATACCGAATTTTTTCAGGAAGGCATCGCCGACCAGGTGCGGCGGGTTGCCTTTCATCGAGCCGACGCCAAGATTGATATTCGGTTCACGAAAATAGATCGGCAGCAACTGGGCATGGCAGTCCGTGTAGTGTAGTAAGGAGACGTTACCGAAGGCAGGGATTTCGTACATGTTGCTGGACGCCTTGTTGGCTTTGACTGCGCTCGCGCCCTTGGTTTTCGGTCCTTCACCGGACTGCGAGCTGGAGTCGCAGCCTGCCAGGTTGATACCTGCAGCACTGGCCACTGCCAGCATTTGCAAAAATTCACGTCGGGACATATTCATTTGCTTGTTTCCTCCAAACTACTCGATCCAAAATCTGTTTTTAATTAGTAATACTAATGCTGGGTTTAGAATTGTAAATAACCAACAAATATAAGACTCAACTAATATATATAGAATTCGTCCGATTACTATACAGAGAGATTGCACAAAATTCTACTTGCATAATGTCGGCCGGGAAAAATAACGCTGTTGACTGGTGTACAATTGATTCGCAGCGTCAGCAGCACAATGCCTGGTGAAGAAAATCAGTCGTTTGCCGCGAGCGATTGCGAACCAGGGATTGAGGCTGGTTCGCACGGTTGTATCACTTTTTTGGATTTGCAGTTTGAGATTGGAGGCAGCATGAGGCCAGCACAGTTATCCCAGGTCCTGGAGCAGGAGTATCTGAGCGCAGAACGGGGAGCACATACCCCGGTGATGATCTGGGGCCCGCCGGGAATCGGTAAGTCGCAGCTGGTCGCCCAGGTGGCAGACAGCCATGGGACACAGATGATCGATATCCGCCTGTCGCAGATGGAGCCCAGTGACCTGCGCGGGATTCCGTTTCGTGTCGATGAGCATGTGGAGTGGGCCGTGCCGGCGATGCTGCCGGATGCACAGCGGCATGGACCCAAAGGCATCCTGTTTCTGGATGAGATCACCTCGGCACCGCCGAGTGTGTCGGCTGCCGCCTACCAGTTGATCCTCGACCGTAAACTGGGTGCTTACGAGGTGCCTCCGGGCTGGGCGATCTTTGCGGCCGGTAACCGGCAGGGCGATCGTGGTGTGACCTACACCATGCCGGCACCGTTGGCCAACCGCTTTTCACATTTCGAGTTCGAGATCAATCTCGACGACTGGGTGGCGTGGGCCTATGCCAACCGGATCGATGAACGGGTCATCGGCTTTCTGCGCTTCAGGCCCGAACTGCTGTTCGATTTCGATCCGGCGCACAATCCGGTTGCGTTTCCTTCGCCGCGCACCTGGGAGTTTGCGCACCGCGCATTGCAGAAGTTTTCGCAACGGCCTGACGTGCTGGTCGGGACGCTGCAGGCTTGTGTCGGTCCCGCGGCCGGGATAGAGCTTGCGGCGTTCGTGGAGAACCTCGAGAAACTGCCGGATATCGATGCGGTGCTGAAAGGGGAACAAGTGACGATGCCGGCAGAGATCGATCTGCAGTATGCCGTGGCGGCGGCGTTGGTCGGTCGTGCGATCAAATCGTTGGGTAGTGCGGAGTCGAAAACGGTGATTGGTAATATCCTCGAGTTTGCCGGGCGTTTCCGTCAAAAAGAGATGGGGGTGATGCTGGTCACCGATTTGCAACGCGCGGTCGGTGACGAGATTTTCAATGTTCCGCAGTTTCAGCAATGGGCCAACCAGATTGCAGACGTGATGCTGTTTCAGGGTTGAGCGATGAGTGATATCGAAAAAAAACTCAGTGCCGCCGGCAGCGCGCTGATCTTGGACAAGCCGTTTCTAGGCGCATTGGTGCTGCGCATGCCGTTGGTGGCGGCGGATCCGGGCTGGTGTAAAACCACCGGCACTGACGCGCGTGCGATCTATTACAACCCGGAATACATTCAGCGTCTCAGCCTGGCACAGACACAGTTCGTGCTGGCCCACGAAGCATTGCACTGTGCCTTGTCGCACTTTGTTCGCCGCCAGCACCGGATCAAACACCGCTGGGACCTGGCTTGTGACCTGGCGATCAACCCGATCCTGGTCAAGGACGGTTTGGTGCCGCCTGAAGACGCGCTGACCATCGATCTGTATGACAACATGACAGCCGAGGAGATCTATCCGATGCTGGACGATGTCGAAAATATGCAGACGCATGACCAGCATCTGTATGACGAGGAAACCGATGCGGACACCGACCAGCAGTCTCGCGGACAGAGCCGGCCGCAGCCACAGTCTGATCCGGGACAGAATGCAAAGCCGCGTGAAACGGACCCCGACCAAGGCGGTGCGCCACAACCGCGCCCGTTGTCCGAGCAGGAGAAGGAGCAACTCGCTCTTCAATGGAAACAACGTATGGCCGGTGCTGCGCAGCAGGCCCTGCAGGCCGGCAAGCTCAGCGGGCAGATGGCACGCTGGATCGATACGCTGTTGCAGCCACAGTTGCCGTGGCGGATGTTACTGGCGCGTTACATGACAGCGGCTGCACGGGAAGATTACAACTATACCCGGCCTTCGCGCCGCGAGGGTGCGGCGATTCTGCCGAGCCTGCGCAGCAACCAGATCGACATGCTGGTCGTGCTGGATACCAGCGGCTCGATCTCGCGTACCGAGATGGAGGAGTTTGTCGCCGAAGTCGATGCGATCAAGGCGCAGGCGCGTGCACGGATCACGCTGCATGCTTGTGATAACAGGCTGGCAGAGGCCGGACCCTGGGTATTCGAGTACTGGGATGAGTTCAAACTGCCGGACGAGATTTCCGGTGGTGGTGGAACCAGCTTTAAGCCGGTATTCGACTGGGTACAGCGACAGGCGATGCGACCGGACCTGTTGGTGTATTTCACCGATGCCTGCGGGGTGTTTCCGGAGTCTGATCCCGGCTTTCCGGTGATCTGGCTGGTCAAGGGCAAAGCCGGTGTCAAATGGGGACAAAGGATACAGCTCAACTGAGCCCGGCCGCTTCTGATGTGGTTTTAGACAGTATTTCAGCGCCGATTGCGCTGGCCGGTGCAGTTACTGTAAAGTAGCCTGAACGAATCGAGCGGAAACCTGATGGCGGAAAAATCCAGTATCACTTTCCCCGGGGCGATTGCACCGACTGTCGATGTCGAGCTGAGCCAGTTGGGGATTCATTATGATGTGATCGCACACCCGGAAACCAGTTCGCTGAACACTGCGGCCAGCCTGCTGGGTGTGCCCAGGCACAGGATCGCACGGGCGGTCGTGATGCGTGATGGAGACTATCTCTGTATGGTGGTGCTTCCGGCATCGCATATCGTTGATTTTTCCGAGTTGAAGGTCTTGACCCAGCGCGACCTGGAACCGGTCAGTGTGCATGCGGTCAGCGGCATGTTTCCGGACTGTGAGCTGGATTCGATTCCCCCCTTCGGCGGACTGTATAATATCGAGACTTTTTACGATACCAGCCTGCTGACCATGCCGTCGGTGATCTTTCGTGCAGGGACCCACCATACCTTGATCCGGCTCAGCCGGACTGAATTTGAAAAACTCGTCGCCTCCAACCTGTGTGGCAGTTTTGCCCGGCCTGCCGATGTACTGCGGCTCGGGGAAGCGGCTGGCGAGGACAGTGTCGATATGCCGGACCTGGCGACCCGCTTCCGGCATTTTACACCAGGAGTGGATGCAGGGATTACACTCGAAGACACTGAAAAGCTGGCCTCCAGGCCTGCACTGGTGGTCAGCCTGATCGCGCTGCTGAATACTGCGGAGGCTGATCACGCGCACAGCCACAATGAACTCGAGTCCATTCTACAGCAGGACCCGGTGCTGGCTGAACAGTTTCGGTCTTTGATCGCGTGTTCTGTTTTTACTGAGCCTGTTGCAGACAGCGATGCAGCGCCGTCACAGGCTGCCGGGTTCGCCGAGCGGCTGAACAGTCTGAAATCGTTGTCTCTGGCAGACCTGTGCACACAGGAAAAGCTTGGTACTGAACTAGTGGTCGGTATACTGTTGTCGCTGGCAATACTCAATCACTACCGGTTTCAGGCATCCGGTGTCCTGGGTCCGGTTGCCTTGTGGCGCCAGGCCTGGTTGAGTGCGGGTCTGTTGTTGCGTATCAATGCCGCATTGGCGCCTGAACGACAGATGCCCGAAAGCCTGTTGTGCCTCAGTGGTTGTCTGCACAATCTTGGGTTCTTTTTGTATGGCTGTATGCTGCAGTCGAAATACCATCTGTTCAACAAGCTGGTCGAGTCGAACCCGGAGATCCGGGTGCGGCAGCTGGAAACACTGTTTGCCAGGCCGGGCAGGGCAGTACACAGCCAGGGTCTCGACCATGCCGGTATCGCCGCAAGACTGATAAACCAGTGGGGGCTTCCGCAGGCGGTGGTGACCGCGATCAAGGAGCATCACAATCCTGCCTATGCCGGAGAGTACTGCAGTTATCCAAACCTGGTGCTGATCACAGACAGCCTGTTGCGCAAAACCGGGGTGTGTGATGCGGAAACCAGCGAATTACCCAGTGGGTTGTTGAAAAAGTTCGCATTGCAGCAGCCGGACCTGGACCGGCTAGGCGACCGTTTTTTCGCGGTGACCAAAGCCTTGACGCACTGGTTGCAGTCGATGCTGCACTGACACCCATAAAACCTGCCTTTTGCCCCATTTAGTATCTCTAATTGGTAAAGATTGAAGCAATCAGTGCATAATTACTGATTCACAATTCAAGCGATCCTTCTGGACAGGAGTAAACTATGCGAATCATACTGCTTGGTGGGCCAGGTGCCGGCAAGGGTACACAGGCGAATTTTATCAAGGAAAAATTTGGTATCCCGCAGATCTCGACCGGCGATATGTTGCGTGCAGCAGTCAAACAAGGCACTCCGCTGGGTATCGAGGCAAAGAAAATCATGGATGCCGGCGGCCTGGTATCCGACGAAATCATTCTTGGCCTGGTCAAGGACCGTATCGCGCAGCCTGATTGCGAAAAAGGCTTTTTGCTCGATGGTTTTCCACGCACGATCCCGCAGGCCGAGGCAGTCAGGGAGCAGGGAATCCAGGTCGATCATGTGGTCGAGATCGATGTCGATGACGCCGAGATCATCAAGCGTATGAGCGGCCGCCGCGTGCATCTGCCGTCCGGGCGTACCTACCACGTGATCTATAACCCTCCAAAAGTGGAAGGCAAGGATGACGAGACTGGTGAAGACCTGATCCAGCGTGACGATGACAAGGAAGAGACGGTGAAAAAACGCCTGGCCGTCTATCATGAACAGACAGAACCGTTGATCGACTTTTATTCGAAGTGGGCGGCAAGCGGTGAGGCCGGTGCACCGAAATACCACAAGATCGCAGGAGTGGGTTCGGTCGAGGAGATTCGCGACCAGATCTTTGCTGCCCTGTCCTGATCGCAGAATCGACGGCCTTGACAGCGCTTTTTGGGCTGCGGGAACCTCTGAAGCGGCTGGAGGTTCCCGGGTTGAGACAGGTTCCGGTCATGGCATGCCGGCGCCGGCGCGAGCAGAGCCCGTTTGCTATTGCATCCATACCATTTTTAACTAAGGTTTGTGGTGAGAAGGTTGATTCTTGCCGGTAACCACCATGTCCGTTATTGATCTGACAGCTGATAATTTCGATACAGTAGTCCAGCAGAATGCGTTTGTCATCGTTGATTTCTGGGCCGACTGGTGTGCTCCATGCAAGGGTTTCGCACCGGTGTTCGAAGAGGTCGCAGGAATGTTTACGGACGTGGTCTTCGCCAGGGTGAACTCTGAACAGGAGTCGGAACTGGCTTCACATTTCAACATCCGCAGTATCCCGACACTGCTGGTTTTCCGTGAACAGATCATCATCGGCCGTTTCAGCCAGGCCTTGAGCAAGGACGAGCTGCTGCTCCTGGTCGAGAAAGCCGGGCTGCTCGATATCAACCAGATACAGCAGGAGATACAGCGCGACAAGGATGCGGGCTGAGGATGCCTGGTGCCTGGCCTCGTGGAGAGGGTTGCCAGGATCACGCCCTGGTCAGAACAGTCCGTAAAAGGGTTGGACGTCAACCTGGTCTCCCGCATCGACACCGGCGCTTTCGGCGCTGAGCAGGATAAAGCAGTTTGCCTTGCTCATCGAGGTAAGGATATGTGAACCCTGGGCGCCTGCCGCTGCCACCTCGAGTACACCATCGTCGTTGCGTGTAAGCAGGCCGCGTTGAAACTCGGCCCTGCCAGGCGTTTTTTTCAGTGCCTGCAGGCAGCGTGCGCTGACGATCAACGGCTGGGTCCGGGTCTGTCCCGTCAGTTTTTTCAACGCAGGCAGTGCAAACTGGTAGAAGGTGGCCATGGTCGAGACCGGGTTGCCTGGCAGGCCCAGGAAATAACAATCGCCGATCCTGCCGATGGCCATCGGTTTGCCAGGTTTCATCGCGACCTTCCAGAAATTGACTTCACCGATTTTTTCCAGCGTGTCCTTGACGTAGTCGGCTTCGCCGACCGAGACGCCGCCGCTGGTGATCACCACGTCACTGATACGCGCTGCGTCAGTGAATGCCTGTTCGACGGCTTCACGCTGGTCTGGAATCACACCCATGTCGATTGCATCGATCGCGGGCTGGGTCAACATGCCCTGCAGCAGGTAGCGGTTGCTGTCGTAGATCTGGCCGAAAGCCAGTGGTGTGCCAACGCTGCACAGCTCGTCGCCGGTCGAGAAAAATGCGACCCGGATCCGGCGGTAGACGCCGATCTCGGCCTGACCGATCGAGGCGAGCACACCGAGATCGGCAGCCTGGAGCTGCTTGCCGGGCTGTAATACTTCGGTACCCGGCTCGATGTCTTCACCGGGCAGACGCACGTTTTGTCCGGCGCAGGCGCGGCCCGGGATGCGGATCCGCCTGCCATCGCGCTGGACCTGCTCCTGCATGATCACCGTGTCACAGTCTTCGGGCAGCGGTGCGCCGGTCATGATACGGACACATTCGCCAGTGCGTACTCGGCCGGTGTATGGAGCACCGGCAAAGGAGTCGCCGACCAGTTCGAGTACCGTGTCCTGTTCCGCCTGCAGGTCGGCATGCCGGATCGCATAACCATCCATCGCCGAGTTGGCGAACGGCGGAATCGCAATCGCCGAATGCACCGGTGTGGCAACGATGCGCTGCAGTGCGTCCTTGATCGGCAGATATTCGATTTCGGTGATCGGGTCGATGTAGTCGAGCAGTTTCTCTCTGGCTTGATCGACACCAAGCAGACCGGCAGCCTGGTCACAGGCGGAAGAATCGTGTAACAGGGAATCAGTCATAGCAGTGTATTCAAATCCGTGGCTGGTGATTGAAATTAGGTTGTTTGTGTCGCGTTGTCCAGGGTGCGCGCATGCAGCCCGCAACGCTCGATGATAAATCTCACGATCCGTTCGGCCTGATCGAGACCGAAGACCGGCACCGGCGGCGGTTGAGACAAGCTGCGGTCGGTGACCAGTGCAATGATATGCCGGTCTTCAGGATAGAGAAAGGGTTTTTTGTTCGCAGCGCGGCAGACCTCGATCTTGTCGAAGCATTCGTGTTTGAAACCTTCGACCAGCAGCAAGTCGAGCCTGTCGGTATCCATACGTTGAACCAGCCGAAACAGGTCGGGGTCCGGTGCAGGCTGCCGTGTTTCTTCAGTAATCAGCGCTTCGCGTGCCGCCGAGGCGACCATGACCTGTACCGCGCCTGCCTTGCGCAGCACATAGCTGTCCTTGCCCGGGTAGTCGATATCGAACTCATGATGTGCATGCTTGACCAGCCCGACCCGTACACCAGCGCGGGTGAGCAGTGTAATCACCTTCTGCAGCAGCGTGGTTTTCCCGGCCCCGCTGTAGCCGACGAACCCGAGCAGCGGAATGCGGGGCACGGCATCAGCGGTCACCCGTCGCCTCCAGCGGCTTTGTTTCGGTCAACAGCGTTTCGACACGCTGCAGCTCATCGGGGGTGTTGATATTGAGAAACATGTCGTGCTGCGCGTCGAACCGGGCGGCTGCGGGGTGGATGCTCTGCATCCAGGTTTCCACTTTACGCAGCCCCTTGTTGAACGCATGGTCCAGCGAGTTGACCAGTGTTTTCGACAGCATGCACAGCAACGGCTGGATACGTGTGCCGCTGAACGCCACCGCAGCGCGCGCCTCTTCCTTGCTCAGCGCCTCGTTCAGGCGCTCGACATAGTGTGGATCGAGCAGCGGGGTATCGCAAGGGGTCACTACCAGGTAGGAGGTCGGGCACTGCTTCAGCGCGGCGAGTATTCCGGCCAGCGGCCCGCGAAAGTCTGCCGGCGTGCCGTGGTCGTTATCGGTGATCACTGGATGGCCGAAGCGGCTGTAACGGTCCAGGTTGCGGTTGGCGCTGATCAGCAGCTGGCTGGTTTGCGGTGCCAGCACGTCGAGCGTGTACTCGATCATCGGTTTGTCGTGCAGTCTCAGCAGTCCTTTGTCCTCGCCATGCATACGCGAGGCCCGCCCGCCGGCGAGCACCAGCCCGGTAATGTTTTCCTGTGCGATTGCCATGGTGTTATTGTACCGTGAAAACGGCGTGCATGTCTGCCGTTTGCGACGCGTGTGAAAATTCCCGTTTATTCATCGTGTTAAGTCGTTTTTTAAGGCAAATTGAATCGTATCACGCGGTTATTCTTCCACACACGATTCTTCCGTACCATGTCATTATCCATTATTGGTGCGCCCCTTGCCTGCGCGCTCCTCGGCCGCGCAATTTATCCAGACCGTCTCCTTTTGCGGGTTCGCTGTGCGCGGTGCTCAGAGCCTGGCCGGTTTGTCGTGGGTGTCGAAGATGATCACCGGAGTGCCATTGACGCGATGGTTGACCAGGCGGCGCCGAGGCGGCGGCTTTAGGGTATAGTGGCCGGTGTCGCGAATGTAGATTGCCTTGACGCTGCCGGGAAAACGTTTTGCGATGCTGGAGTAGATCGCTAGCCCGCATTTCTCAGCACCGTTCGTCGCGAGACGGGGCAAGGGTGCGGCATGGGTGGCTTTCGCGACCGAGGAGCGCGCAGGCATAGTCGACACTATGTCGAGCACGCCGACCGAGCGAAAGCCAGCCAGGGCGTGCCATTGCACCGTCGCAGTAGAAGGGTGGTGAGAAATGCGGGCTAGGTCCTGTTCCCCCGAGTCGCCGACCAGGATAAACCTGCGGCGGGGGTAGCGTTTGATCAGTGAAAGGATATGCGCAGTCTTGTAGTGGACCGATTTTTTCAGCAGGTTGATCACGCTGCGGTCCTTGATCCGGAAATACTTCATCTGCATCGAGCCGGCAGGAAAGCCGTGCTGTTGCAGAAAGTCGTGCAGGGGCCGGTAGAGCTGCCATGGACTCGCGGTCAGGTAGTGAAAAGCCGTATTCGGCTGCCTGGCCCAGCGCCGGTAGCTGTCGGCCATGCCGGGAACGGCTTGGTACGGCAGCAGAAAGGTGTTTCGCAACAGCTTGGTCTTGTCGTGGACCTGGCTGTGCTTGATGGTGTCGTCGATATCAGAAATCACGCTGATTCCTTCCGGGCCGATGAAATGAATCCAGCCACTGAAACGGCGCTTGTCGCCTGGCGTGGTCACGGCGCGGAATTCAATACGCTGCCCGGCGTGCAGCGGCCAGCCTGCCGTCTCGGTGAGCGGGATCTTGATCCGGCCATGGAAGTGGCCGTTGGCCGAAGATTTTTCCAGTGCATAGGTTTTGCCCTGCAGCAGAATCGACAGGCGTTTGTAACGCTGGTTATCGACAAAGAACCATTTCGCGCGCCGTTGGAAGCGTTGCCGGTGCAGCCGGATCTCCTGTGCCAGGCGCCTGAGGCCGGGGACTTTTTTTTCAAGCAGTCGGGCGCCGTGCTCAGACAGGTAGGTGTTTTCAAAGATCCAGCCGTGTATGTCGATCAGCCAGTACCTGCCGTCACGGCTCTGGTGTGCGAGCGACGGAAAGAAAATCACCTGTTCGTCGGGCTTGATCCTGGTCGAGACGAACAAGCCGCGCAGCCTGTGCGACAGTTTATGTTGGCCGGTGTCCTTGTTTTGTTGAGGCTGTGTCATCGGTAGTGTTTGCTGTGTGGTCTGTGCTGTCGGGGGTTCGGCGGCCAGCAGCAGGAGCGAGCAGGCGATACCCGGTAACGATGTCGTCCAGG
>Ga0256830_1002765_pt1 | contig 11344 bp, 10 predicted proteins | sample 128326metaG_FD_190537 | JGI IMG/M metagenome (GOLD analysis project Ga0256830, IMG submission 190537) | Hydrothermal vent microbial communities from Lau Basin, Pacific Ocean - 128-326 | ecosystem: Environmental > Aquatic > Marine > Hydrothermal vents | place: Pacific Ocean: Lau Basin | collected...
AAGCGCTCGGCCGAACGGTGGCGGGCCTCGCGGCTGCCGCCGATGAAGGCGAAGGTCTCGGGCAGGCTCAGGAGATCCGGGCGCTCGCGCGCCACCGCCTGCTCCATGAGCTGCCGCGCCTGGGCCAGATTGGCCGCCTTGTCGGCGGTCGAGTTCATCTGGACGACGGCCACGCGCATCCCTTTCCTCCCCCGCCACGCAAGAGAGATGGTGGCCCGGCCGACCGCGCTGTCAACGCTTTTCCGTGCCCCGCCCCGCGGGCCGGCGGTGGTGCCTAGGGGCGCAGGAAGCCCACGAGGTCGTAGACCTCCTCGAGGATCGGATCGGCGATCGCCCGCGCCCGCTCGGCGCCAAAGCGCAGGATGCGGTCGATCTCCGCCGGATCGGCCATCAGCTCCCGCATGCGGGCGTTGATGGCGGACAGCTTCTCGACCGCGAGCTCGGCCAGCCGCTTCTTGAACTCGGCGAAGGGGGCCTCGCGGAACTCGGCCTCCACCTCCGCCCGCGGGCGGTCGGCCAGGGCCGCGTATATCGTGAGCAGGTTGGAGGCCTCGGGCCGCTTCTCGGGATCGTACCAGATGCCGAGGATGCTGTCGGACTTGGCCCGCTGGATCTTGCGGGCGATGGTCGCCGCATCGTCGGTGAGATTGATGCGCGACATGTCGGAGGCGTCCGACTTGCTCATCTTGCGGGTGCCGTCCCGGAGCGACATCACCCGCGTCGCCTCGCCGGCGATCATCGGCTCGGGCAGGGGGAAATACTCGATCCCGAACTTGCGGTTGAAGGCGCCGGCGATATCCCGCGACAGCTCGAGATGCTGCTTCTGGTCCTCGCCCACCGGCACCAGCGTCGCCTTGTAGGCCAGGATGTCGGCCGCCTGCAGCACCGGATAGGCGTAGAGCCCGACGGGTGCGTTCTCGCGGTGCTTGCCGGCCTTCTCCTTGAACTGGGTCATGCGGTTGAGCCAGCCGAGCGGGGTCACGCAGTTGAGCACCCAGGCGAGCTGGGCGTGGGCCGGCACGTTGCTCTGCACGAACAGGATCGAGCGCTCGGGATCGATGCCGCAGGCGAGGAGGGCGGCCGCCACCTCGCGGGTGTTGCTGCGCATCTCCCGGGCGTCGTGCAGCGTGGTCAGGGCGTGCTGGTCGACGATGCAGTAGATGCACTCGTGGGCGTCCTGCAGCCGCACCCAGTGGCGGATCGCGCCCAGATAGTTGCCGAGGTGCAGGCCGTGGGTCGGCTGGATGCCGGAGAACACGCGCGCGGTCATGCGAACTCTCTTTGCCGTGAGGAGCCGTCGGGGCCGGCGGGCCCCGCTCGGGCGGCGCCTCAGGAACACGGGGTCCGGGGGTTCGTCAAGCCTGCGGTTGTCGCAAGGCGGCGCCGAGGCTGCGCAGATCCACCGCCCCCAGGAGCTGGGCGGCGCCGAAGAAGGTGAGGACGCCGGAGGGCAGGATGACCGCCAGCAGCAGCAGCGGATGCAGGCCGGCACCCAGTTCGGCGACCAGCAGCAGTACCGCCGCCATGACCGCCGCCGCCAGCAGCATCCGCAGCAGCCTTCGGCGCAGCTCGGGGGTGGGCGCGAGGGCGTCGCGACGCCACAGCACCCAGGCCAGGAGCCCGGCGTTGGCCCAGTTGGAAAGGCCGGTGGCGAGGGCGATGCCGACATGGGCGAGCGGTCCGATGAGGCCCAGCACCAGAAGGACGTTGAGGCCCAGACAGAGGGCGGCGATCTTGGCCGGGGTGGCGGTGTCCTCGCGGGCGAAGAAGGCCGGTGCCAGGATCTTGATCAGCACGTAGGCCGGAAGACCGGTGGCGAAGGCGGCCAGCGCCCCGGCGGTGGCCCGGGTGGTGGCGGCGTCGAAGGCGCCGCGTTCGAACAGGCCGCGGACGATGGGCTCGCCCACCACGATGAGCGCCGCCGCCGCCGGCAGGGTGAGCAGCATGCCGATCTCGATGGCCCGGTTCTGGAGGGCGTGGGCGGCCTCCCGGTGACCCGCCCGCAGCGCCCGGGCGAGACCGGGCAGGAGCGCCGTGCCGAGCGCCACCCCCACCGCCCCGAGCGGCAACTGGTTGAGGCGGTCGGCGTAGAACAGGTAGGAGATCGCGCCCTCCGGCAGATGCGAGGCGAACCAGGTGTCGACCACCAGATTGAGCTGGTAGACGCCGGCCCCGAGGGCGCCGGGCAGCACGAGCTGGAAGAGCCGGCGCATGCGCGGGGTGATCCGCGGCCGTCGCAGCCGCAGGACCATTCCGGCGCGGGCCGCCGCCCGCAGCACGAGCGCGAGTTGCAGCACCCCGGCGGCGAGCACGCCGTAGGCCAGCAGACGGGCCGGCATGCCGAACAGGAAGGCGGCCAGCAGGAGCGCCGTGATCAGGGTCAGGTTGAGCAGCACCGGGGCGAAGGCGGCGGCGGCGAAACGCCCGAGCCCGTTGAGCACGCCGGAAACGAGGGCGGCCAGGGAGATGAGCAGCAGATAGGGGAAGGTGATGCGGGAGAGCTCCACCGCCAGGGCGTAGCGCGGGCCGGCGGGGTCGAAGCCGGTGGCGAGCGCCCGCACGAGCCAGGGCATGGCGAGCTCGGCGGCGAAGACGACGAACAGGAGGATGGTGGCCATCAGCGAGAAGGCCTCTTCCGCCAGCCGCCTCGCCGCCCCCTCCCCCTCGCCCTCGAGGGTGCGGGCGAACAGGGGCACGAAGCCGGCGTTGAAGGCCCCTTCGGCGAACAGCCGCCGCAGCAGATTGGCGAGCTTGAAGGCGACGAAGAAGGCGTCGGCGACCACCCCCGCGCCCAGCATGCCGGCGATCAGCGCGTCCCGCGCGAAGCCGCTGACGCGCGACAGCAGCGTGAGGGAACCGACGGTGGCGGTGGCACGCAGAATGTTCACGCGGGCCCGTCTCTCATGCCTGGGCGAGCACCTCGAGGAGCGCCTTGCGCAGGCGCCCGATCTTGGCCTCCTGCGCGAGCTTCATGCCGAACACGTCCTTGACGTAGAACACATCCACGACGCGTGCACCATAGGTTGCGATGTGCGCGCTCTTGATCACCAGCGCGTGCTCCTTGAACACCCGCGCGAGCTCGTAGAGCAGGCCCGGCCGGTCGCGGCCGCTGACCTCGACCACGGTGTGCAGCCGGCTCGCCCTGTTGTCGACGATCACCCGCGGCTCGACCCGGAACAGACGCGCGGGGGTGAGCCGGCGGCGGCGTTCGGCCAGCGCCTCCTCGAGCGGGATCCGGCCGCCGATCACCCGCTCGAGATTGCGGCGGATGCGCTCGAGACGCCCTTCGTCGGCGATGGCCCGCCGCGTCTCGGCGTCCTGCAGCCCGATCAGATCGAGGGCCATGCCGTCGGTGGTGGTGAAGATCCGGGCATCGACGATGTTGACGCTGCTCAGCGCCAGGGCGCCCGCGATCTTCATGAACAGGCCGGGATGGTCGGCCGTGTAGACGAGGAGTTCGGTCCGCGCCTGGAAGGGCCGGGGGCGGAACTCCACGCAGAGGCCACGGCCGGCCTCCTCGGCGGCGGTGACGATGCGCGCGTGACGGAGCAGGTCCTCGATCGGAAAGGCCAGCCAGTAGCCGGGCTCGTGGCGGGCGAGCCAGGCCGCGATCCGTTCCCGCGGCCAGGGCGGCGATCCCTGCGCCAGTTCCTCGGCCAGGCGCTCGCGCGCGGCCTCGATGCGCGCCCGGCGACGGCCGCGCGGATCCTCGCTGGTCATCGCCGCCAGGGTCTCGTAGTAGAGCTCGCGCAGCAGCTGACCCTTCCAGCCGTTCCACACCCCCGGTCCCACCGCGCGGATGTCGGCCACCGTCAGCAGCAGCAGCAGCCGCAGCCGCTCCGGCGACTGCACGACGGCCATGAAGTCGGCGATGGTCGTGGGATCCTCGATGTCGCGGCGAAAGGCGGTGGTGCTCATCAGGAGGTGATGGCGCACCAGCCACACCACCGTCGCCGCGGCCTCTCCCGGGAGCCCCAGGCGATGACAGAGCCGGCCCGCGATCTCGGCGCCGATCTCGCTGTGGTCGCCGCTCCGTCCCTTGCCGATATCGTGCAGGAAGGTGGCGAGATAGAGCTCGGTGCGCGACTGGATCTCGGGCAGGAGCTCGGTGGCCAGGGGATGGTCCTCGGCGAGCTCGCCCCGCTCGATGCGATGCAGCACCTCGATCGCCCGGATGGTGTGCTCGTCGGTGGTGTAGACATGGTAGAGGGTGTGCTGCATCTGGGCCACGATGTGGCCGAATTCCGGAATGAAGCGGCCGAGCACCCCGGCCTCGTTGAGGCGGGTGAGGGTGAGCGCCGGATCCTTCCGCGAGGTGAGCATCTCGAGGAACAGGCGGTTGGCCTCGGGATCCTCGCGCACGGTGCGGTCGATCCGCCGCAGATGATGGTCGATGGCGCGCAGGGCGTCGGGATGGAGGTCGAGCTCGCGCTCCTGGGCGATGCGGAACAGCTCCAGCATGCGCACCGGCTCGCGCGCGAACAGCCCCGGATCGGCCAGCGACACCCGATTGCCGATGACGCGGAACCCGCCGATGCGCCGCCTGCCGAAGCCGAAGCGGAAGGCGAGGCGGGGCCGGCGCTTGTGCTGGTCCTCGAGAGCGGCGCAGACGATGCGGGTCAGGTTGCCGACGTCCCGGGCCACCAGATAGTAGCGCTTCATGAACCGCTCGACCCCGAGCGAGCGCGGCCGGTCGCGGTAGCCCATGGCGGCGGCGATGCGCGGCTGGAGCTCGAAGGTGAGGCGTTCCTCGGGCCGGCCGGTGAGATAGTGGAGGTGGCAGCGCACCGTCCACAGGAACCGCCGCGAGCGGGTGAAGACGCGGAGCGATTCGGGGGTCAGCATGCCGTGGCGCACGAGATCGGACGGGCTCCCGGCATCGTATAGGAAGCGGCCGAGCCACGTCAGGGTGTGGAGATCGCGCAGCCCGCCCTTGCCTTCCTTGATGTTGGGTTCGAGCAGATAGCGGCTGTCGCCGAGCCGCCGGTGGCGGGCGTCGCGCTCGGCGAGCTTGGCCTCCACGAACCGGGCCTCCTGACCGACCACCAGCTCGGCCCGGAAACGCTCGCGGAAGCGCGCGAACAGCGCCGTCGAACCCCATACCGGGCGCGCTTCCAGGAGCGTCGTGAGGACCGTGAGGTCCTGCCCCGCGAGCCGCAGGCATTCGTCCACCGAGCGGGTGGCGTGGCCCACCTTGAGGCCGAGATCCCACAGCTGGAGGAGCAGGAACTCGGCGAGCTGCTCGACGAGCGGCGTGCGCTTGTAGGGGTGGAGGAACAGGATGTCGATGTCGGAGCAGGGGGCGAGCTCGCGACGGCCGTAGCCGCCCACCGCCAGTACCGCGATCTCCTCGCCGAGCGTGCGGTTGCCGGCATGGTAGCGATGGTGCGCGGCGAAATCGAGCGCCGCGCGGACGAGCTCGTCGGCGAGGGCGGCGAGCTCGCGATGCACCGTCTCGGCGCTGCCGCCGGTCTCGAAGAAGCCGCGGATACGTGTCCGCTCGGCGTCGAGATGGCGGCGCAGGGCCGCCAGCACCGCGTCCCGTCCGCTGTCGGATTCCAGCCCGGACAAGACGTTGGCGAGCTGCGACGCAGTGCCGCTGTACGCGGTTTCGGGCAACGGATTCATCCAGCGCGATATCGGGCCACCTTGTCTGGGGGGGAGGCCGCCACCATAACCCTGTGGGCCGGCGGCTCGTGCCCGCCGCCTTGGTGTAGGTTCGGCCGGTGCCGGGGGCAAGCGCCGACGGACCTCGCGACCGGGGGGACGGACGGGAGGAGAGATGCGCGAGTTCTTCTGGATGGACGGCTACGGTCCCTATGTCTGGGCCGCCTACGGCATCACCCTCCTGGTCGTCGTGGGCCTCCTTCTCCAGAGCTGGTGGTACGCGAAGAAGCGGGTGGCGGAACTCGCCGCCCTGCGCGAACGGACACCGCGTCGCGCGGGGCGGGCGCGTCCCCTGCGGGCCGAACGTCCCACGGCTGCGGAGCAGACGGCGGCAGCCCCGGGCCGACACTCCTGACGACGAGGACATCTCCGATGCGTTTCCGCAAGCGACAGCGGCTGGTCCTGGTGGTGGTGGCGATGCTGCTCCTGAGCGGCGCCACGGCCCTGATCCTGGCTTCCCTGCAGGACAGCATCGCCTTTTTCGCCACCCCGAGCGAGCTCGCCGCCCGCGAGGTGGAACCCGGCAAGACCTTCCGCATCGGCGGCCTGGTGGTGGAGGGCAGCGTGGTCCGCGAGCCGGACGGCACCGTGCGCTTCGCCGTCACCGACACCGTCGAGCAGGTGCCGGTGGTCTACCGGGGAATGCTGCCCGATCTCTTCCGCGAGGGTCAGGGGGTGGTGGCCCTGGGCAAGCTGGGCGACGACGGCGTCTTCGTCGCCAGCGAGGTGCTGGCCAAGCACGACGAGCGCTACATGCCGAGGGAAGTGAGCGACGCCCTCAAGGAAGCGGGCTACTGGGAAGAGCAGGAAGCGGAGACCCCGCAATGACCATCGAACTGGGCCACTTCGCGCTCGTACTGGCGTTCGCCGTGGCGCTCGTGCAGGGGACCGTCCCGCTCCTCGGAGCGGCACGCCGGGATCCGGTGCTGACGGGCATCGCGCCCTACGCCGCGGTGGCCCAGTTCCTGCTCGTGAGCTTCGCCCTGGCGGCCCTCGTCCAGGCCTACGTGACCTCCGACTTCTCGGTGCGCAACGTGTTCGAGAACTCGCACTCGAGCAAGCCCCTCTTCTACAAGGTCACCGGCACCTGGGGCAATCACGAGGGCTCGCTCGTTCTCTGGGTCTGGATCCTGACCCTGTTCGGTGCCGGGGTGGCGGTGTTCGGCCGCCGCCTGCCGCCGACCTTCCTGGCGCGCGTGCTCGCCATGCAGGGGCTCATCGCGGTCGGCTTCCTGGCCTTCATGCTGCTGACCTCGAACGCCTATCTGCGGCTCGATCCGGCACCGGCCGACGGACGCGGTCTCAATCCCATCCTGCAGGATCCCGGCCTCGCCCTGCATCCGCCCTTCCTCTACCTGGGCTATGTCGGCTTCTCGACCGCCTATTCCTTCGCCATGGCGGCGCTGCTCGAGGGCCGGGTGGATCCGAGCTGGGCGCGCTGGCTGAGGCCCTGGGTGCTGGTCGCCTGGCTGTTCCTCACCGTCGGCATCGCGCTCGGGAGCTGGTGGGCCTACTACGAGCTGGGCTGGGGCGGCTGGTGGTTCTGGGATCCGGTGGAGAACTCCTCCTTCATGCCCTGGCTCGTGGGCACCGCGCTGCTCCACTCGGCGATCGTGCTCGAGAAGCGCAACGCCCTCAAGAGCTGGACCATCCTCCTCGCCATCCTGACCTTCGCCCTCTCGCTCCTGGGGACCTTCCTCGTGCGCTCGGGCGTGCTGACCTCGGTCCACGCCTTCGCCACCGATCCCGGCCGCGGCGTCTTCATCCTCGGGCTGCTGGTGGTCGCCGTCGGCGGTTCGCTGACCCTGTTCGCGATCCGCGCACCGGCCATGCAGGGCGGTTCGCTGTTCGCGCCGATCTCCCGCGAAGGGGCGCTGGTGCTCAACAACCTGCTGCTGTCGACGGCGACCGCGACGGTACTTCTCGGCACCCTCTACCCGCTGGCGCTCGAGGCGCTCACCGGTGCCAAGATCTCGGTGGGACCACCTTACTTCAACGCCACCTTCGTGCCGCTGATGATCCCGCTGCTGCTGGCGTTGCCGATCGGCACCATGCTGTCCTGGAAGCGCGGCGATCTGCCCGGAGTGGTCTCCCGCCTCAAGTTCGCCGTCGCCGCGTCGGCGCTGGTCGCCGCCGGCTATCTCGCGCTGTTCGACTGGCGCGGCGTGCTGGCCGCCTTCGGCTATGCGCTGGCGGCCTGGCTGGTGGTCGGTTCCCTGCTGGAACTCGCCGGTCGCATCGCCCTCTTCCGCATCCCGATCGGCCGCAGCTGGAGTCGCTTCAAGGGATTGCCGCGTTCGGCTCTCGGGATGACCACCGCCCATGTCGGGCTCGGCATCTTCATCATCGGCGTGACCGCCACCACCAGCGGCCAGATCGAACGCATCCTGGTCATGAATGCCGGCGATACCACCACCCTCGCCGGCTACGAGGTGATCTTCAAGGGCGTGACCGAACGCCGAGGGCCGAACTACATCGCCGAACGGGGCACCTTCGAGGCCCGCCGCGACGGTGAGCTGGTCGCCGAGATCCATTCCGAACGGCGGTTCTATCCGGTGGAGGGGCAGACGACCACCGAGGCCGGCATCGACACCACCCTGTGGCGCGACCTCTACTTCGTCATCGGAGACAAGGTCGGCGACGAGGGCGCGCGGACCGTGCGGCTCTACTTCAACCCGCTGGTCGTCTGGCTGTGGGGCGGGCTCGTGGTGATGGCCATCGGCGGTCTGGTGTCGCTGAGCGACCGCCGACTGCGCGTCGGCGCGCCGGTGCCGGCGAGGATGCGGGCCGCCGCCGCCGGAGGATAGCAGGAAAGGGGGACGAGGAGATGACCGCGACCACCGAATCCGCCGCCGCCAACCGGCGCATGTGGCCGTATCTGCTGCCGGTGCTGGTGTTCGTCGTGATCGGCGCGTTTCTCGCCTACGGCCTCACGCGGGATCCGACGGTGCTGCCCTCGGCACTGCTCGACCGGCCCGCCCCGGAGTTCGAACTGCCGCCCATTCCCGGCCGCGACGACCACGGTTTCAGTCGGGCGGACCTCGGCGGCGAACCGATGCTGGTCAACGTCTGGGCCTCCTGGTGCGTGCCCTGCCGGGCCGAGCATCCCCTGATCATGCGCCTCGCCCGGGAGGAAGGCATCACCGTCAACGGCCTCAACTACAAGGACCGCGCCGAGGACGCCTTGGCGTGGCTCGCCGAGCTCGGCGATCCCTTCACCTACGTGGGCTGGGATTTCAAGGGCAGGGTGGGCATCGAATGGGGTGTCTACGGCGTGCCCGAGACTTTCGTCGTCGATGGCGACGGCCGGATCGTCTACAAACAGGTCGGACAGATGACCCCCCGGGTCGTCAATGAGGTCATCCTGCCCCTGATCGAGAAGCTGAAAAAGCAATGAGACGCCTGCTGCCCTTCCTGTTGCTGGCGCTGCTCTGGAGCGGAGCGGCCGGCGCCGGCGGCGTGAAGCCGGAGGAGATGCTCGACGACCCGGTTCTCGAAGAGCGGGCCCGCATCCTGGGCAAGCAGCTGCGCTGTCTGCAGTGCCAGAACCAGTCGATCGACGATTCCGACGCGCCGCTGGCCGCCGACCTCCGGCGGCTGGTGCGCGAGCGCCTGGTGGCCGGCGACACCGACGAGGAGGTCAAGGCTTTCCTCGTCGCCCGCTACGGCGAGTTCATCCTCCTCCGCCCCCCCGTCCGTCCGGCCACCTGGCTGCTGTGGGCGGGACCATTCGTGGTCTTGATCCTCGGGGGAGTCGCGGTAGGCTTGTACATGCGGCGACGGTCGGCACGGGGAGAGCCCGAAATCGGGGATCTCAGTCCGGAAGAACGGGCCCGCCTCGAGCGTCTGCTGGCCGAGGACACCCGACCGGCAGGCTGAGCGCAAGCGCGAGGAGTCGCTCGTCGCGGATACGAGAGGCAGAAGAACACACAAGGAAAACAGGGAGGACGCATGTTCCACCGGCGCCCAGGCCGCAAGGCGTACCCGTGGCGCCGCGCCGTTTCCGGCGGCCGCGGTCGCCGTCCCCGATCGGCGACGAAAGGCTCGTCTTCCCGCCGGGTGACACCGGCGACGCCGACGGACCGGCGTTCGCCGACCCGGTGAGACGAGGTCATGATCAGGCTCAAACGCATTCACGACATGCCGGCGCCGGAGGACGGGCTTCGCGTGTTCGTCGATCGGGTCTGGCCGCGGGGGATCGGCAAGGGCGAGGCGGCGATCGACCTGTGGCTGCGGGAGATCGGGCCGAGCACCGAACTGCGCCGCTGGTTCGCCAACGATCCGAAACGTTTCGAGAGCTTCTGTGAGCGCTACTGGACGGAACTCGAGAACCGGCCGGAGGCGGTCGCGCGGCTGCGGGATCTGGTGGAGCAGGGGGACGTCACCCTGCTCTACAGTTCGCGCGATCGCGAACGCAACACCGCGGTGGCGCTCAAGCGCTTTCTCGAACGGGCGCCGGCCCGTTGAGGGAAGCGGCCGGCGCGACGGTCGTGCGGCCGGTCCCGGTCGCGGAGCGGGACGGCGCGTCGGGGGGAGGAACGATGCCGACCATGGCGTTCATCGGGCTCGGGGTGATGGGCCTGCCGATGGCGCGGCGCCTGGTGGCCGCCGGATACCGGGTCGTCGGCCACGATCGCGCCGAAGCCGCGCGCGAGGCCGCCCGCGCGGGCGGCATCGAGATCGCCGCCGATGCCGCCGAAGCCGGTCGGGAGGCGACCATCGCGATCACCATGCTGCCCACCGGCGACGATGTGCGCGAGGCGCTGTTCGGTGCCGGCGGGCTGCTCGAGAGCTTCGCACCGGGCGGGCTCGTCATCGACATGAGCACGGTGCAGCCGCTCGAGACCGACGAACTCGCTTCCCGTCTGGAGGCGGGCGGCTGGCGCTTTCTGGATGCGCCGGTGGGCCGCAGCTCGCAGCATGCGGAGGAGGGCCGTCTGCTGATCATGGTCGGCGGTACGGCCGCGGATCTCGAGCGCGCACGCCCGGTCCTCGCCGTGCTGGGTGACACCATCGTCCATTGCGGGCCGGCCGGCAGCGGTGCGCGAGCCAAGATCGTCAACAACTATCTCTCCATCGTGAGCAACGTGGTCACCGCCGAGGCGCTGGTGCTGGCCGACCGCTGCGGCCTCGACCGGGAGGCGGCGCTCGAGGTGATGCGGGGCACGCCGGCCGGCCGGGGGCACCTCGGCACCACCTACCCCGCCAAGGTGCTGGCGGGCGACGTCACCCCGGGCTTTGCCGTCGATCTCGCGCACAAGGACCTGTGGCTGGCCCTCGAGCTCGCGGCCCGGCTGCGCTGTCCGCTGGCCACGGGCGTCGCCGCCGAGGCGGCCTACGACCTCGCCCGGGCCCGGGGCCGCGGGCGCGAGGACTGGACGACGGTGCTCAACGTCCTCGCCGAGGCGCATGACGCGGGCGCGCGAAGGCGCTAGGCTGCGGCCGTTCTCTCGCGGAAGGGCCCGTCCGATGACGCACCAACTCCTGCCCGCGGTCTGCCCCCACGACTGCCCGAGCGTCTGCGCCCTCGAGGTCGAACGGACCGCCGACGGCCGGCTGGGACGGATCCACGGCAGCCGTCGCAACCCCTACACCGCCGGTGTGGTGTGCGCCAAGGTGGCGCGCTACGCCGAACGCCTCCATCATCCCGAGCGGCTTCTCCACCCGCTGCGTCGCG
>Ga0256830_1002766_pt1 | contig 11343 bp, 12 predicted proteins | sample 128326metaG_FD_190537 | JGI IMG/M metagenome (GOLD analysis project Ga0256830, IMG submission 190537) | Hydrothermal vent microbial communities from Lau Basin, Pacific Ocean - 128-326 | ecosystem: Environmental > Aquatic > Marine > Hydrothermal vents | place: Pacific Ocean: Lau Basin | collected...
TCATCAAACCATCCAGTGCCTTTCGCACCAGGTGTTCAGATTCTGAGTCCAGGGCGGCAGTGGCTTCGTCCAGTATGAGAATGGGAGGGTTTTTAAGTATGGCGCGGGCAATGGCTATTCTCTGACGCTCCCCCCCGGAAACCCTGGCGCCCCGCTCTCCTATTACCGTGTCGTACTTTTTCGGCAATTTCATTATAAAATCGTGGGCATAGGCCACCTTGGCAGCATGGATAATCTCTTCCTCCGTGGCAGAAGGCTTACCAAAGGCAATATTTTCCTTTACCGTGCCATGAAAGAGAAAGGTCTCCTGGGAGACAATGCCAATCTGGGAGCGCAGACTCTTGAAGGTAACTTTTCTTATGTCTATCCCGTCAATTTCTACGCGGCCGGAGGTAGGGTCGTAGAAACGGGGTAAGAGCTGCACCAGGGTGGTTTTTCCCACACCCGAGGGCCCCACTACCGCCACTTTTTCTCCCTTGCGTATTTCTAAATTTATATCCTTCAGAACTGCCTCTGAATCGTAAGCAAAGTGCACTCCTATGTATTTTATCTCCTTCTGGAAAGGAGGGAGCTGGATAGCATCGGGAAGCTCCTGCACCGAGGGCAGCATATTCATAATCTCGAAAACCCTCTCTGCCCCGGCAAGAGCCGATTGAATCTGGGCATTGGCATTATTTATCACCCGCACCGGCCTATAGAGAGAACCCAGGGCAAATATAAAGGTAAAAAAACTTCCCATATCCAGTTTGCCGGCAATAACCAACCTTCCTCCCACCAGAAGCATAAGGCTGAAAAAAATTGCTCCTATTATTTCCATAACCGGCTGGGAAACAGCCCGTGTTTTGGCAATTTTCATGCTAAAGCGCAGATATTCAAGTTGTTGCTGGTGGAATCTTCTTGTCATTTCTTCTTCCCGGCAGGAACTCTTTATTACCTCTATGCCCTGCAAGGATTCCACAAAAGTAGAAGATGCCTCGCCGCTTCTCCTTTGCTTGCCCTTTGTCGCCCTCCGCAGCTTCCTCCCGAATTTGGTGATGGGCCAGGCGGCCAGAGGAAAGGCACCCAGGGAAACCAGGGCAAGTTGCCAGTTGATGCGAAAGAGCAACACCAGCACCCCTATGATAGTAAGGGGCTCACGAATTATATCTCCGAAAAGCACAGTAAGTGCACTTTTCATAAGCCCAATATCACTGTTCATGCGCGTCATCAGGTGGCCTGTCTTTCTCTTGCCAAAAAATTCCAGAGAAAAGTTCTGTATCCGGGAAAAAAACCGGTCGCGTATATCTACCACGGCCATCAATCCCGCATAAGCCAGCGATACTTTCTGTCCATACAGGGCTGCCCCCTTAAGAAGATAGAGAACAATAATCCCCAGACTCAGGAGCCCCAGAAGCAAATAGTTTTTCCCTACCAATGCCTTGTTAATTACCGGTTTTATAGCGTAGAGAGCCACAGTGTTAAACAGGGCAAATAAAATCATGCAGATAATGGCAATGAACAGCTTACCCTTGTAGGGCTTCAGGTAAGAAAAAGTCTGCCAGAAAAGTCTCCACCTTTTACCTCTCTTAAACTTAAACATAACTAAAAATCCGCATATATTTGTTCTATTTCCCTGACCATTTTAAAAAGTTCAAATTTCTCCTTCACTTTTTCCCTGCCCTTTCTCCCCACCTGCAAGCTCGCTTCTCTATGCTTTAGAATATACACTAATTTATCTTTTCCTTCTACTAAATCATCCAGGGGAAATAAGAATCCATTAACCCCGCTATCTATTATCTCCTGCACTCCTCCTACTTTACTGGCTACCACCGGTGTTTCACAGGAAAGAGCTTCTACTGCTACCCGGCCAAAAGATTCCTTGCGGGTAGGGAAAAAAAGCACATCTATGGAGGAATAGAAAAGAGGCAGCTCATCCACCCAGCCGGTCAAGACCACTCTTTCTCCATAATTTTTTAACCCGGTCAAAATATCCATATCCCTTTCCCTCCTGGCCTCTCCGGCCAGAAGGAATTTTGCCTCCGGTACTTCTTTCAGGACTGCGGGGATAACTTTCAGGAGTAAATCCACCCCCTTTTCATAGGAAATTTTCCCTATATAGCCAACTACGGGGACATCCCCTATTCCCCATTTTTCCCTCCATGCCTTTACCTCTTCCTGCGGCTGGGGAGAAAAGTATTCCGCGTCTATACCATTGTAGATTACCCTGAGCTTATCGGGTGGTAATGGCTGGAAGGGCTCTTTAGTAGCCAGGGAGTTACATATTATTAAATTACTCTTATGCAGCAAATATTTACTTATTTTATCCGGTGAAAAAATCTCGCGAATGTGGGTAATTACTGGAATGCCTTTTCTGCCTCCTGTGCTTACGGCGTAAGGAGTCACAAAGTGGGAATTGGCATGGATTAAGTCAAAGGATTCTTTCTCCAGGAAATCTTTAAGTTTTTTCAGGGCTTCTTTTCTTTGAAAAACCCTGTTTACCTTTCTCCAGGGAGCGAAATGGATTATTTCGTAAGGGATATGCAGTTTTTTGAACTCTTTTTCTATTGCTCCCTTTCCGGGAATAATCACAAAGGGAGAAAACCGGTCTCTGTCAATAACCCTGAGGATATCCAGGAGCGATTTCCTGGCTCCCCAGAGATTGGCGCTGGATAAAAGATAAAGAATACGCATCAAGGAGTTAGCTGTGAATTCCCATTTACGGGCTGCTCAGAAACCTTTTTCTTGACTTCCCTGCTTCCTTGCCTATTATACCACAACCCCTCGTAGAGTCTTTCTGTCTCCTCCACCATCCTCTGCAGGGAGAATTTTTCTACTTTCTTCCTGGCATTCTTTCCCATGCCTTCGCGTAAATCATCATCCTGCAGCAGTTTTATTATCTTCTCTTTGAGCCTTTCTCTGTCACCATAGTCAACCAGGAACCCATTTTCCCCTTCTTCTATAATCTCGGGATTACCGCCGGTCCTGGTGGCAATTACCGGGATACCCGAAGCAAATGATTCCAGGATAACATTTGAAAAACCTTCTATGCGTGAAGGCAGAACAGATACATCCATGATGGAGTAATAAGGCTTAATATCCTTGACAGCACCTGTAAATACAACAAAATCATCAATGCCCTTTTCCCCGGCTTTTTCCCGCAACGCCTCTCCATATCCCCCACTGCCTATAAACATAAAGAATACTTCCCCCACCCTTTCTTTTATATCCCTGGCTACCTCTAAAATTATATCCTGCCCTTTATCCGGATGGAGCCTGGCCACTAATCCCACCACCTTTGCCCTTTCCGGAATCCCCAGGCTCAATTTTAGTTTTTTATCCGCCTCATATTCTTCGAATTCTTCCAGGTTAATTCCATTATAAAGCACAAAGGTTTTATCCTTCGGGAATTTCACGAATTTCCTTTCGTAATCGAGGACTGCCCGGGAGACGCCTACAATTTTATCTGCCCACCGGTAAAAAATTCTTTCCGCTGCCCACTCTCTTTTTTTCTTCCAATCCTCTATGTTATGCACCTGCACTATTTTTACCGGCACCCCGGCTAATTTTGCTGCTATTAAAGAGGGAATATTTGCCCTGTACATGTGAGAATGGACCACATCCACCTTTTCCGCCTTCATTAGTTTAGAGAGATTCCGCAGCCCTCCGGGGTCAAGGCGCGAGCGGAAATTCAGCTTTACTACTTTTATCCCTTCCTTTTCCAGCTCTTTCTCGTAAACCCCTTCCTTGCTTCTTAAACAACATACCAGGGGAAGGAATTTGTCCCTGTCCAGCCTCTTCAGGACCTCCACCATCCTTTTCTCAATCCCTCCCCAGGGCAGCCAGGTGATTACTCTGAGAATCTTTATGGGATATTTATACATTGGTAATGCAATAGGAGAATGCCTCTAATTTTTATTTTTTGTTCTCAATTTTAGAACAAATGTTCTCAATTTTAGAACAAATTCTTCGGCCTTATTTATAACCTCTTTAGCATTCTTTTTTGAAGTTTCTTCAATGACCCCATAAACAAATTTGTTTCTTTTTTTCCTTATATTATCAAAATAATTGACTGAATCTTTATCAAATCCAGCCTTTCTTAAAAATTCAAAAACATTTTTATGATGTTCTTTCCCAATAGCTCTATAACCGAGATAAAACATGAAACTTCTTGCAACTCTTAAAACAGCATTATATGCAATGGATAAAGCCCAATCATAATCTCCAGAATTAAAATTATGTTTTGAAGTTTCTATATCTTTCAAAGCAAGACTATCATCAAACTCTTCTTTCTCAACCTTTTCTATTTTCCCTTTATCCAACAATTCTTTGAAATTCATCTTTATCTCCAATTATCATTATCTTTTCTTTCTTTATGATATCTTTGACAAACCCTTTATTTTTATTCTTTTTTAATTCTTCTAATGTCCAGACGACAGAATTGATTTCTTTTTTAATCATCTTTTCTATAGGGTTTAATAACTTAAATACCTTTTCCTGCTTTATCTTTCCTATAACTAACAAATCAACATCACTTTCTAAATTGTATCTTCCTTGCGCAAAACTCCCAAAAATTAAGGCCAGTTTAATATCCTCTCTTTTTAATATTTCTTTTAAGGGATAAACTATAGAATCTGTTTTTAAAAATATATTTTTTAAGTCTTTAATAATTGGATTTGATTCGTTTAAAACAATTCTATTCCTCTGCTTTTTAATTAATCCCAATTTAAGAAGATTATCAATTTCTCTTTTGATTGCCCCGGGAGATAAATTTAATTCCTTTACAATCTCTCTAAGATATGTTTCTTTCTTACGAAAAAAGAGATAATCTAATATTTTTACTCTTGTCTTTGATGTGAACAATTTTTCTAACATTTTTGTTGTAAACTGCTTCTGATTATAGCATGCCTAAGCAATTCAGGTAAATTGATGCATAAATTTTGTAACACCGAAGTTTTTCTGAAAGATGGATAGGAAGAGACTGTGGCCTCTGGTTTTCAGTCATTAGCCTAACTATTAGGTTAGGTGAGCAGGGACGCAACCTGAATGTTGTGACTATCTTTTGGCATGATATTCACCAAAATATTTCTCTTAAATATTGTAATGTTAATTTCAGAACGCACTCCTAAACTTTTATGTGAGGCAGATATTCTCCGAGACATAAAAACTCAGGAGAGAATTACATTTTATATCCTCTTCAGGTCAGGAATATATTGAAAGTGTTTGTCTAAACTGAATAGCAAGCAACTATTTTCCCTGGCTAATACAGCTATCAAGCAATCAGTAAGAGGGATAATAATTCCTTTTTTCCTCAGTGCATAGGCAAGTTCAGCTACTTTCTCCCAGGTTTTATCCGTCTCTTTAAGCAAGGGAAGAACTGCTAAACTTTCCCTCAAGAGATTAAATTCCTTCCTGTTTTTTGCCCCCTGGAGAATCTCTGCCAATACTACTCCAGCAAGATATACCCTCTCCTGCTCTAAAAATGCAGTAAGCCTTTCCGCTTCCTGAGAATCAGGTTCATTAAAGTATCTTATCCATATAGAAGTATCTACAAGTACTTTCCTATTCATCCTTTTCCAGTTCTCTCAATTTTTCCCAGTTAGCCTCAAGGCGAATTTTGCCCCTTAAATTGATTAGTTTTTCCAGACGCTTACGCCTTATGAAGTCATATAGAGCCTTGTTAACTGCTTCGGTCTTCGTCCTGGCCTTGGTCAGCTCAATAACTTTTTTTAAAGCCTCCTCGGATATGTTTAAAGTGGTGCGCATTTTTTCCCCCTTTGCATACAATTCCAATGATATTATATGATTACAGCAGGCATCTGTCAATTCTACAAGCTGCATCACTAAAAATCTTCTCGAAATAGGGAGATAGAGCTACACTTTTCACTTAACGTTCTCGGTGTTTGTGAAGTCCGCTGTAGGCGGATTTGGGCGAAGGCGATAGCCGAAGCCAGATACCCGCTTGTTATGTGTCGTTGATTTATTACACCTCATTACCTTCATCATCTCCGATATAAATAGAATCTATGTATTTAAGGGCATATATTCGAACAGAAATATCGCTTAATCGTGCCCAAAACTTGAATCTTTTTTCTGTTTTTTCAATACGAACTTTTGGTTTTGATCCAAGATCCCAACATATTACAGTGGGATAAAGGGAAGGAGTATGTCCATGCGGTTTGTAGTTCCAAAAAATATTTTCAACCTCGAAAGAAGCGTATCTTTCGGGCTCAGATCGTTCATCTTCCTGGAAATGAATTATTAGATCCGGTCCTTTTCCCAAGTATCCCAAAGTCTCAAATTGCTTAAATGGTAATCCTCCTAAGGCTTCTAATTTCCACAAAATTGCAAGTGTGTCTGTTTCATTCTCAGGTACTCTCAGAAGTCTAACCGCCTCTCCTGATTTATTACGGAAGTGAACCCATTTTTGATCCTTTGATTCTAATTTTTCTTTACGATTTTTAACCTCTTCCGCAGTTTTTATTTCCTTCCTCTTCTTAGGTATCTGTCTAAATTTAAGATGACGATCCATGCTCTCTATTTGGCGTATAAGTTCTTTTACAGATTCTTTAAATAAATTAGTAATTGCTGAATCAACAAGATCTGTACGTGATATATTCATTTCGTCGCGAATTTCATCACACTCGACTATTAAACAGCATTTACTATTTCCTGGGTTAGCAACTCCTAGCTGTCCACTTCCTAGATCTCTAAGATTCCAACTAAAATAAGGGATACCATTTACTGAAACTATTAATCCTGTATTAAGATGGACATCTCCCAAACCATATTTTTTATCATCCCATGTGTAAAATCCTTTAATGGTAATCTTAATTTTCTTTTTAGTATCTAGCATTTCTTTTTCTACTGTTATCGGTTCTACAATCACTGTTCCTTCACTCGGCTCACTCTTTAGTATCTCAAGTTCTGGTAAACCCACTTTTAATGTCTCTGTTTTACCAAAGACTGATAATTCAATTTTTGGTGGTTTTTCTCTCTCTTTTGTATATCCAACAAAGGTTCTGTGAAGAAGATAATCTTTAATCTGATCAAAATTAAAAGTTTTATCTTTCCAATGAGGAGGATGACCGTAAACCGTTATGGTTGTGCCTCTTTGATCCTTCGGTGTGGGTTCCCATTCAGTTATTTTGGGTCGTGGTTTTTCCCCTTTTTCAATTGCATCCCAAGGTTCTTCAACTACTACATGAAGTACTTTTCCTTTACCAGTCCATGTTTTTATTTCTACTTTCCTAGACTGAAAAGCTAATTTTGACCCTAAACCTTTCCAAGAGAATTCATCAGCGTCTATACCTACTATTCCAGAAAAGCCTAAGCCCAAAAATTTATCGAGTCTTCCGGGTTTATTTATATCCCCTGTAAAATCCATACCGCAACCATCATCAGACACCTCAAATACATTTCCATATTCGGGATGAACATAATATCTAATTTTAATATTTTTAGCTCCCACCTCCCTCGACGCAGCATTTGAGATTAGCTCTCTTAAAAGGTCTAAGGGATGTGCTCTTTCCTTTATAAGTTGTTTTATTACGGATATTTCATGCATCAGTATTTCGGGTTCTTTAGATTTGCTTATTTCATAGCCTACATCCATTTTTATACCTCCTTAAGTCAATGTCGCACAACGTCTGGGGCGTATCCGAAGTTCCACCCTTCGGGTGGAACTTCCCGTAGGGCAGGGGCGAAGCCCCAGCGGATACGTACCTGTTATACGCACCCGTAAGGGTCGGAGCTTTGCGAAGCAAAGCGGAGAGTTCGCTCGCAGGAAATACATTATGGTTGAAATTCTTCTTCACTGAAATTCCTCCATTTATAGAAATCTACACTTATAGAATAATCAATACTTAATAGATTAAAGCCTTTAATTACAGATAGCACGGGATTTCGAAGGGCATTTCTGACAATATAAATAAAATATTTTTCTCTCTCCATTTGAAGTCTCTTGAGCTGATGATGTGTCAGCCAAATTTGGGGAGACGGATCCGATCTGCCCTTAACTTCAATTAACCTTCTCCCATGCTCCGACTCAATATCGTATCCCCCTATCTCTTCCGATCTAGGCAATTCTCTGGCTGTTCGCCCTTTTCCCCGCTCAAATTGCAGCGCAGTTAATATCCCAATTCGCTGTACAATACTATCTTTTTTTCGATCTACTTTTTTGTCAACACCCAATTCCTTAAGGAATTTATACCATTCCTTAATTTCTTCATCGCTTTTGTTCTCAATGAATTCTGCACTCACAAATTCAATAGGCAAGTCAAATAGTCTTTTTTCTAGTAATATCTCTATTTGATGTTCAGGTCTATACTCTTTAGGGAAGACAATATCCTCAGGCTTAAGCCATTTCTCTGACTTTGTTTTCAATGTTAAAAAGCTTAGATCTCTAATATCAATTTGGTTATCTTTCCACAGATCTTTACATAGCTTAATTTTTTCAATTTTTCCAATATCTGAAAGAGCATCCCAATTTTTACCAATAGTAGGTATTTCTCTTGTTTTTAAAATATTTTGAATATGTTCTGGAGTTAGTTCTTTAACACTCAAGGTCTTTAAAAATTGTGATATGGTTGTGTCCGCGGATAGATCCGGATGGATGACTTTAAAATTCTTTTTTACTTCAGTAGGGATTGAAATGGTATGGGGTATTATATAGGCAGTTCTAGCATCTACCAATTCCCAAGTATCGGTAATTAAGATATTTTGATGTCCAAGAGGGCTCCCTCGTAGAGTTGTTTCTGCATATTTTGATAAGTCATAATAAAATTTCTTAAAGAAGGCTATATCTTTTTGCTCCGCCTTAAATTCTATTAACCTTTGCATTTCATAATCTGTACCGGAACTTGCGTTATATGTCGGGCCTTTTTTAATCCTTCTTTCAATATCCCATGGGATCTTACAGTTAGGAGCAAGAACTTTTTTATCAGGATATAGTGCCTTTAAATCATCTTCAGGTATAAGCTCTTTAATATCAGAGCTTACTATTACAGCTTCATCAGGTTTTACCACAGAACCATCTGCTGCTATTAAACAAGGTTCTGTTTCCAAGTATCCCCTCAGCAGTCGCTTGATATTATTCTCAAATAGCTCATGACCACCCCAAGGCGAGTATAGAATTTCTACGAAGTTCATTCTCCATCTATCATCTCTTATAAATACTGGAACACATTTCTCAGTTATTAATTTGTAGATTTCTTTAGCAAGCCAATCATTCCACACACATTCACGGGCTAATTCAGATCTCCCTGGTGTTGTTAGGAAATCAGCTTGAATTAAGAAGTTTAAACCACTAGGTACCTCTTTTAATGGCAGAAAGCTAAAAACACCTATATGAGCAGTACCTTTTTCTTCTATAATCATATTCTCTTTCTCATCCAATCTAAAGGCACATACCACCTCTCTTTTATCTACCCCGTCCCTTTCCCATTCTTTTGTAGTGAGGTCCTCTTTTACATAGGTGGGTACATCACAAACAGAGCGAAAAACTAACCAGTATTCTTGAGTTTCTAGCTCTTCATTGAAATGTTCTTGAATTAAATATATCTCATATTCGTCTGTTTTGGAGTATTGAGATTTTTTGATTATTCTTTTAGTTCCTTGTAGCGTGTTCTTGATTTCTATATTCCTTAAGTTTCGTAGAAAGAGTAACATTCTGTTACTTATATACTCTGTTTTTGTTTCTTCTTGTAGTTTTTCTAAATGCCCCGTTTCTTTTACAGGTATATCAAATGCTGTTGTGTAATTTGGGGGTAAATCAAAAGAGGAATCTTCTATCCATAAGGGTATTACTTGCCAAGGAGTTCGTTCTGGCTCAGAAAAATAACTTTTACTGAACTTAAATTTGTAATCCCCCGAATAAATTTTTGGCGAGTCTGATATGAGAAATACCGATTTGACCCCTACCCCTAAGTAGCCTATATAGTCTTTTGGAGTCTTGGAAGATAACCCAACTTTGCATATACTGTTTACATCTTCTCTAGAAAATGGATTACCATTGTTAAAAACTCTGATAGCATTCTCAACGATTTCAATTATTATAGAAGTGCTACCTACGTCATCTGCGTTCTGAATAAATTCCATCAAGAAACTTCCATACCTTGGAAAAGCTTTCTCTATTCTGTCTATACTTCTGTTAAGTGATGGTAGGACAAACTCTCTATCTGAATTCAAGTATCTGTTCTTTATATCTTCAATATGGTCTTTCGGCATCATCCTGTATCACCTCATTCTCTTTTCAATAATAATTATGAAGTCCTTAATAGTTTCTTCCCAAGATTTTTCCTCATTCACCCATTTAATGAAATTGTAATAATTATTCCTCACGTCTTCCATAAAATTTTGCCAAGTAATGCCACAGCTTTTTAAAATGTTTCCCCATCCTATCTCAGTCCATAAATGGCTCGCTATCCAAGTCCCCTGCTTAATATTAGCTTGCATCAACCTAGAACCTTTTTCTAATTCTTTCCTGAAATGCCCTCTGATTTGGATAGGTTCCGAAGGTATTGGCAAATCAATTGCTTTCATTTTAACCCTCTCCCGAACTTTGCTCTTTCCTGCGAGCGAATTGCGTATAACTCGTTTATATCCGCACTTTGGGTTCGGATATGATTACAATTTTGGAGGATATCCGCACCAGGTGCAGATATAGTCCCTCTGTCTGAATGTCGCCATACTGTTGTTGTTATACCAAATGTTTTCACTCTTCAATTCCTCCATTAAGATTTAAAGTATCTATTGGGCTTATTATCTTTCCCAGATTTTTTGTACTTACATGAGTATATATTTCTGTTGTTTTTGAGTTTTTATGACCTAAAAGTTCCTGAATATACCTCAAATCAATCCCAGGTTCTATTTTCACCACAGGTATCCTACCTGCCTGTCCGGGCGGGTATTTAGCGGGCAAGTTTTGGGGAATTGTTTCAGGGAAATGTTCCATTCCAGTAGTAATATAGCAAATAAAAGCGATAAGTCAAAGCGCATTTTTAAAAATCGTTTCTGTCTCATCCACCATTCTTGAAACATCGAAGTTCTCTTCTATCCATCTTTTGCCCTTTTCCCCCATTTCCTGCGCTTCTTCCGGGTGATTTAGCAGGTAGGTTATGGCTTTTGCTAAAGCCTGTGAATTTTTGGCAGGCACCAGAACTCCTGTCTCTTTATTCCTTACTACTTCGGGAATACCGCCTACATTTGTAGCCACCACGGGAATACCCACCCCGGAAGCTTCCATAACCGAACGGGGAAGGCCTTCGGATAAGGAGGGATGGACAAAAAGGTCAAGAATTTGCAGGATATTTCCCACCTCGGCTACTTTCCCGGTAAAGATGAAATTTCCCCTCACCCTTAACTCTT
>Ga0256830_1002767_pt1 | contig 11341 bp, 12 predicted proteins | sample 128326metaG_FD_190537 | JGI IMG/M metagenome (GOLD analysis project Ga0256830, IMG submission 190537) | Hydrothermal vent microbial communities from Lau Basin, Pacific Ocean - 128-326 | ecosystem: Environmental > Aquatic > Marine > Hydrothermal vents | place: Pacific Ocean: Lau Basin | collected...
TAAAGTGAATCGTTCCGTTGATTCGAATCATTTGCGAATCAGTCCGTTGGATCCGGGCAATATTGGCGTTATTTTTGATTGAACCTACTTTCTCCAAATTGTTTTGAATCGTAATTGTGAATGCTTCAACAAAGTTGTTTCCGGTGCCATTGATTGCCAAAGAACAAGTCGTAAAATCAAAATAACCAGTCGGGGAACTTGGAAACACCGGTGTGGCACGCGTAACCAACGAATGCCCAAATCCAACCATGTTCGCGGTTGCTTGCAACGCTTGGTTCACGGCGACACTGAATGCCAGTTGATTCACGATCATACCTGTGTAACGAGATGTGCTGACACCACTTTGGTCACGGTACACTTCAAGCGTATAAGGCGTTCCAGCCGCATCGGAATAATTATCTGTGGTGACGCTAGTAAACGTTGATTTGGCCAGCGTCGAAGTAATTGACGCAACCGTTACGTTGTTGAAACACGATTTGAGAAAATGACCAATACTTTCCGGATGAACAGGAAAAACGATATCACCTTCATTCTGTTCCAGACCAGCCGAATCATCCGGCTCATACAACGCGTTGTGAATGTTAACCGTTTGAAACCGGTCAAGGGTTGTCGTAAACGATTCTGACAAGGCTTTGATACTGGCCCCGGGAGATGACGTTTGCGCTAAATCAGTCGTGTTCGGCGCACTGATACCTGAGTTCTGCCGAACCATGGTAATGTAACCGGCTGTTCCGTACGGCATGACAAATCCTCCTTATGTCGTGGCTGTCATATTGACAGTCAAATCAATTGTTCCTGAGGCAATGTAAAAGTTGCTTTCCGCGCCCGTTTCCAATTCACCGCCAGTGATCCAGGAATGATTCACCTTGGACGGCACATTCAAATCCGGGTTGGCAACCAGAACCAGTTCGATATCACCAATCGCGTCATCGCGACGTTCAATGGCGTTACGAATTTCTTGCGCATCGAACGCGGCGACTACAATTCTTACTTGAACAAGCATTTCAATCCGCGTCGACGCCGAAATGGTTTGCTCATTATCAGGTGCGTCGCGGCCAACAATCGTAATATTGACGAACGGATTGATCGACGGATCCGGAAATGAAGTCGACTCAACCAATATTTGCTTGTCGGATAGCGTAATCGATGAATCACCGCGAAGCAGCGATTGGATATCAAGCCCGAGTTGATAATAATCAATTTTCGCCATCAGCGTTTCTTCACCGCTTTTTTGACCAATGCGTTTTTTAACGACGCTTTGATCAGTTCTGTCCCGATGTCTTTAGAAACCTTTTCACTGGGCAGCATTTTCCGCATTGGTATACGACTGGTTCCGTGTTCGTGGTATTCGGCATATTTCACCGTTGTCCCAACACGCACTGCATTTCTGACCAATTGCACTTCATGAACAAATGATGATTTCAGCCGTCCAGTATCTTGCAAAATTTTATCTCGCCCTGGTTTTTTACCTCGCCGACGACGCGCAATGGTCGACGGCTTCAGCGGCGCCCATTTCTTTTCAATGCCTTCGGCTCTGAAATTCTGATCGATGAACCGAATCTGCCGAAGCCCAATGGCGTTGAGCAGTTGCTTGTTGGACATGGCGTTGACCACCAGATCAAATTTGTTCTTCAGCGCTACAGCGTCTAGCAAAAGCTCAATGCCCATTACAAGTCCCGATCATCCAGAATGTCATCCAGTTTGTCCTCATCACGAATCATATCCACCCATTCGCCTTCATGGAACGTCGGCAAATAACCATCGTGGCTGGATTGCACACCGGCAACGGCCGCGCTTTCAGTGACCAGCGTGCCTCCACTATCGACCAGCGTGATTTTGCCTTCAGCTATATCATCCAGCATTTTCAACGACTCTTTGAACGGCTCCAGAAACTCTTCGTCGCCAATTCGCTGAGATGCCCAACTGACACGCGACAACAAAAAATAAATACCGATGTTCGCCGCCAGCGCTTGGATTTGGTGTGGATACGGCGCTGAGAATGGCACCGCATAACGCGATGCCAGTCTCGAATTGATCAACGCTTCCGCATCGCCAAGATGCAGCGCAATTTCAGACGATGAAATGTTGGTGAGCGAATTGATCCAAGTCACTTTCGCCAGCACCGTATCCACGTTCGTGTAATTGACAGGTAACGCGTTGACTGCCATCAATCTGACTCCGACGATTTGGAAAAAATTTCCGATTGATACCGCAACCTGGCTGACATTTCAATTTCCATGTCTTCAATGTTTGCAAAACGAATTTTACGGTGCGGCTCCGGATTGGCATTGAGCCGCGAAACGGAAAAACTGAAATCCACTTCAAAACCTATGCCAAGAAATGCACAAGCCTGGCTGTAGTAATCAATCGTATCCGTGTTGGCTCGCAAGCGGTTTCCACGAAAATGTTTCCGCCACAAATCAATCGTTTGATAACACCGCTCCACAATTTCGTCGGTCAATTGACCGTTTGACATCCGAATCAGATCAGAACACAAAATCATGTTATCCCGCATAATAAAATGCTTGTTGAGATTCCGATCCGGATATTTTTCAACATCGCGCTGCAATAGTGGATAGTTCCTGACAAATCGCTCTTTGCGGACGGTTTCGATCAAATAGCCCAAATGCGCAATGTGTACATCGCCCAACACGATGGTTTCCCCTGGTCCCCCATTAAGTTCTGTTTCAGGATGTTCATGAATCATGCCATACCATTGAAGCTTTCCGTTATTCCGAAACAGTCTGACCGGCAAATCCGGCGGGAACGTCGTATCGCAAGCAAAATGGTGTTGCTGAATCGAATATCCTTGAAAAATATTGTGGCGCAAATACTTATGAAGCTTTTGTGGGTCAACCAATTTTTCGTCGGTGTCCAGCCATAAAATCCAATCGCTGCTACAATACTCCAAGCCAATGTTTCTTGCGGTTTCAAATCCTTCCTGTTTAGGATCAACACCCGCAACAATGTCTGCACCATGTTTTTCTGCAATCTCGCAGGCTTCATCAGACATGCCACAATCGACAATGACAATTTCATCAGCAATGTATTTGACAGAATTCAAACACCAATCCAATGTTTGCTCACTTTCAGGACCGGCAATCATATTCAGTGATACCGTTTGCCGCGGCCGCTGGATCAGCGCTTTTCGATCCATATCAATTTTGCCTGTCGGGCAATCCGGATCGTAGACATATTTGATGACATACCAGCCAAGTGGCGTGTTCATTTTTTTTGATACCCCGTCAGTCGGCAGCACGTCGATTCTGAGCGCCTTTTTCTTTCCAAACAGATCCATCAAGTCATGGTGATCAAACTCCCACAGGTGTTGCCGTGGATAGCCTGAATCATAAATCTGATATTCCCACGGTCCATACGGCACAGTTACGTAAATAATAGAGCCTACCGTGGCAAAACGCTCTGCATCATCGATCAGTTTCCATGGCTCCGGGTGATGCTCAATGATTTCCTGAAGCACAACCAGATCAAACGTTTTCCCATACGGCGGCTTTTTGTGTGAGAAAAAGATTGACTTTGGTTTCTTTGCGTAGTTTGTTTTGTGGTTGTTTGCGACATCAATGTTTGGCTCTGAAAAATCGTAACCATACACAAAAATATCTTTATCCAATTCATTGGACAGATGAATTGAAAATTCACCGTCATGGCAGCCGTAATCAAGTATTGATGAAATGTGTTCTTGATATTCCTGCACGAAACCTTTCAACGCTTGATATCGATAGCTTTTCTTTATCGTTTCATCAAAAACGTTACGTTCTTTTTCTTTGACGCTTTTCGAATAATGATCAATCAGCGCTTGTTCGGAATGGCGAAAACCATAAAGCGTTTCAAGCTCTGTCGATGTTTGACCATTTTTTTGCAAAACATAATCGGCCGCCATGATGTCTGAGTGCCGGACAAAATGATTGACAAGGGTATCAATGTTTTTCGTATTGGCCTTAAAAATATCAAAAAACATTTTTTCCCATTGTTCAGCAATATCGCCCCATTGCAATGATTTTGCATAAGACAATGCATTTTGTGACAGTCCATCAAAATAACCATCATTGGTTGTGACACTCAAAACATGATGAATAAATGTCTCATCATATTCTTCACGCTCTTTGATTGGGTCAATATCAATTAGGATGCCACAATGATCCGGAACAGTTTCCGGTAGTGCACCATTTTTTGTTGAGATAAAGGGCAATCCGGCTGCCATGCATTCCATGGCTGTAATGCATGATACTTCACGAAACCCTCCATAGATTGCCGAAGGAGTAGGATAAATGTAAGCGCCGGCAGAACTGTAGAGGGAATACAAATCACGCTTTGACAAACCTTGTCGAATGACAACCGAATCGCCCAACTCGTGTAATTGCCTGTAGCTGTTTTGATAAAACACCTTCATCGGATCTGAAATGTTCAGATCGCTGTAGCCGGCAATATATAGCGTATACGTTGGGTCGCGCTCAAGTATTTTTTTGAAAATGCGGATCACGTTATCAATGCCACGCTCAAACCTGGCGGCATAGACCAGTTTCTTTTTGTCTCTTTTCGTGTTTGGTTTTTCAAACAGTGAAAGATCAATACCGTTCCGGCCGATAAAGAACAACTCATCAGGTAACAGCAGCATTTCCTGATAGTGTTTCTTCATGAATTCCGATACCACAACCAGCCGGTCCATGTTCCAGGCAACACCACGGAAATCAGGCATCATTTCCGCGGTAACCATGTCGTGGCACCACAAAATATTAATACGCGTCTGATAACTGGGAATCAGAAATTTCGGCCAACGCTGGATAATGGCAACATCAAAAATGCTTTGCTTTGTGAACGCGTCCCAGTTTTCAATGGGGTAATAAATAACCTTATTGACCGTTTTGATTTCACCGCAACGTGAAAACACGTTGCATCGATGTCCCCTGGCAGCCAGAGCCTCAGCCAATTGTATACACGCCGTTTCAGAGCCACCAAGACTTGATTTGCGGATTGTTTCGCCATCAAACGGAAGCCCATCACATAAAAACAAAATGTCTAGTTTGTATTGCGTCATCGGTTCCTACTCCTATTACGCTTGGTTCATGGAAAAGGGTCGTACTTGCGATTCAGGCCGGTATCGTAAAAGCCGTAATTGCAGACCGTCTTGCTGGTGTCAGTGCAATCGTTCCAGAGGTCGTACCACCAGACGCCTTTGATCCAGCCTTGCTGTGAAAACAAGTCGATGCATTTACGCCAATAGTCCCATTGCGTTTGCACTGAAACGTAATTGTCTGGCCAGCCAATTTCGGTGATGTAGATGTCCTCAGGCACGCGGTTGTGAACATCAATGATTTCCGCCAGGGCGCCCTCAGGCGTGTTGTTGCCTTCCCAATATCGATAGTGATGAATGCTCACCGCGTCGCAGTATTGACGGCCGCCGAGGCGGTACCATTCTTCCAGCCAGCCATTGGTTGCCCCACTTCTAGTGACCGCCGGCGCGATGAAAGTATGGTTTGGATAAAGCGGCTTAACCGCCTCATAGCATGCTTTCTGAATGTCGATGTACTCTTGCGGTGAGATACCGCCATTGTTCTTCCTGGATGTACTCAAACCAATGTCGGGTTCGTTCCAAATCTCAAAAATTTGAACGTAAGGCGCTAATAATGCCGTTGCCTGCTTGCAGTACTCCACCCACGGCGTCAAATCACCGGTCGGAATATTTGTTTTCAGGTTTCCATTTCCATCCAGGCTCTCGCCGTAGTAGATCTTGTTCGAATAATCCAGAATAGCGATGTCCCCGTGATTCATTGTTCGGCGATAAACATCTAGTCGCGTCCACGCGCCGTTAACCGTCGGATCGAATACGCCGGCGGTTTGCTCCAGCGTTGACCAAGAAATCTCATCCCGCATAGGCCAACCATGGTTATTCAGAATGTCAATAACCTTCTGTCGATCGTTATCATCCGTCAAATTTGCGTGCGTACAAACGCCAACGATCATCGATTGTGATCCATCGTCAGGCACTGGTTTGGGCAGCCAGCCGGCTGGGTAGTCTGGGAGCATGATCGATCCGCCCAGGCTGTCACGTAGCGTATCTTTGTCCTGGAGGGACAACGTATCCAACACAACCCGGCCGGTTGCCGGGTCCCAGAGCGTATACGGACCGGCAAGTTTATGGGCGTCGGGGTAAGTGACGTAACCGTAGTAGTAGCTCGTAGATCCCAATGACGTCCATGAGCCCTTTTCCGTTGTCTTTGAGATTCCATGCAAGTACTTGCTCATACGTTACCCGTCCATGCCAGACATTCGGAATCAGTCAGCGCATGACTCTCAGTATTGAATTGCCGATGAGAAAACGCAGAACTAGTACAAACACCGTTGAAGCAGTGAAAATCGATCGTCGATCCCAAAACAGGCGCATTGGTATCGGCCTGATTGGTCCCTTTGCTGCCATTTACGAAAATGTCCGTTCCGGCAGATGGATCCCAGCGAAGCGCAATACGTAGGCGCGTTCCCGGCGAATACGTTACTAAGCCTGTTGCCGTCGCGTTGTAATTCGTCCCAGCGACGGTCTTACGAAACTCAATGATGTCGTTGGCTGCCGGACCGAAAGAGCAATGAATGTAGTTGTTCGCATCATTGCGGGAAGACAGCAAGATGCTATCTGGCGTTTTCGACGTGTGTGAAAAATGAATGACCACTTCAATCAATAGCGTCCATCCGGTTGATGGTAAATCAGATGAACTGATTGGCAGTTTGTATTGGTTCGTTGCCAGGGATGCGGTTGATGAGGTGGTACGGATATAAGGTGGCATCATTGATAATGCAGATAATACGCCCCCGCCAAGAAGAACAGACTGACCGGTACCTGAATAAGCGGGTGCTCCAGGGGCGTTGGCAACAGCGAGATATAAATATGTTCCCGTTCCGTCATCAATGTCTTTACCACTGATCGACGCCCAAATTACATCATCATCAAGTAACTGTATTCCATAGTCGTACAAAATCCCCGTTCCAGTCGTTGTAGGAGTGTTGGCAGTTTTATTTTTAACATCAACATCAAAACGAACAGTATTCCCTCCTGAACCAACCCTGAGCTGTACCCATTCAAGCCCACCGGAATATTTCATAAAAACACCGCCAGCGAAAACGTTTGATGACGATGTAAAATATTGTCTTACCCGGTGGATGGCAGTCGTAGAATTATCAGCAATCAGATCTAAAACTTGGCCAAGACCGGGAATAGTACCTTGATTCGATGTTACGGAAACCTGAGACTTATCCCATACCGCGTTCGTAAAATCCTCGCTATACAACAACGAATTGGTCACCGGCTCCCAGATGTCCAACCCATTGTCCGAAAACGCCGGTTGATCATTCCCCACCTCAACGACCTTGCCATCACGAATCGACCATTGCGAGCTGGCACGTGTAAGCGTACCGGAAGCCCGGCGAGAGTGAATCGTCTGCCGAACAAAACGAACCGCATTCGGATCCGGCGGATTGCGAATCAGACGTAGTGCACGATGCCCCATGGTTACAGCCTCTTGCTGATGATCGTCAATGTCCTCACATCGGTTTGCGCGGCAGACAGTTCCACCCGGACGTTTTCGTATGGCATGACTGCCTCTTGCAGCGTCGCACACAGGCTGCCCGCGTTGGTCGCAATAGCAAAATATCCCAGACCATCGGCCGCCATGGCGCGCACGAAATTGGCCGATGTTGTATCCCAGGCGCATTGCAGATACGCGTATGCCGCGCTGTCAATCGTTGGAAATTGAATGGCGGTCAGGTCAGCGTAACTCTGTTTGAACATGCCAGACACCGTATCGCCGGAATTAATGATCACGTGTTGTATCGTTACGGCACCCATTACGAAGCCCTCTTGATTTCAAACATGATGGTCATATCAGACGTCAACGTTGCTCCAGACAGTGCAAACGTCACAAAATTGCCCGGTGAAATCGTCGAAACCGAAACAGCCAACGATTGATGAGAAGCGACCATCGTCTGATAACTGAGCATGATGATCGAATCGGAATTGACCACTTGCGTGGAGACGGTAACCGTTGAATCGCCAGACGCCACAGCCACGCGGCCGACGTATTGGTTGCTGCTGGACGTTGCATCGACCAACGGGGCACTTTTGATCAGCGGACGATTGAGCGTTTCAATGGGAGTTGTCATCGTCGTTTTCCTCCTTGACGTTCTTGACGTTTCGGTGTCGGCGGCGGAACACCGGGAAAAGATTCTGGCGTTTCCAGGGTGCGCTTCAGGTCTTCAGAGACGCCCTGTAAGGGGCTTTTTTCCGGCCTGCCTTGGCGTACCTGTTGAACGGGAACCGTCGACGTAACGTATTGTGATACGTTCTCAATGGCCACGGTAAACTCATCCAACGGCTTGCCGGCAGAGCGCGCAATCTGAGACCAGACTTGCTTGGGAAAGTCACGAATTGCACCGGCCGGGAACCGGCCGATGCTGTCGGTAAACAATCGTTGCATGGCTCAGCCCTCTTAGTGGGTGGACGCAATCAAGTAACCGAGGTCCTTTGCCACCACCTTGTTGTCAATGTAATGACCGACTTCGGTCCACTCCACTTTTTTCGACGGGTCACCATCCATGTAACGAACTGCCTGCATCGGTGAGGCAATGCCTTCCGGCCGCCAGCGGAACGTCAAGCCAAACGTCTGCGTTTTCAACGTCTGGCCGGCACGGACATGCGCTAAAAACAGGTTGTTCCCGAAAATGGTGCTCATCGATGCCGTGTTGCTGACATTGCGCAGGTTGCTGTTATACACTGCCGATGAAATCAGAAGCTCACTGACGTTCAGCGCGCTGGCCAGTTGTTGCTGATCCAATTGACCACCAGACGTATATTTGTACATTTCCAGCAACTGCGGGTGACGCCGCAGGATTTCAAACGTGTCTTCAGACATCGCCGCGACGTTGGCCTTCAGACCCGTGTTTTGCCGGATGAAAGCGTGCCCCGTGGTAACGTCCGCCAGCGGATCAGAATTGACATAATCGCTCCACTGCGACGTTCCGGACAGCGTCACGCCGCTGCCTACATTGCTGATGCTGGTCACGATATTGGCGGTACGCACCTCCAGATCACGCAACAGCATGTCAGTCAGAAACAGCGCTGAATCACGTCGTAATTGCAATGCGGTATCGGCATTACTCAGATCTTCCAGTGCGTTATCAGTTCGCAATGCATAGTTATCGCAATAATACGATTCACTGGATACCGTGTATTTAACCGTGGCAGCCGATGATTTTCGCGCGCGAAGCGCATTCGGCGCACGCAGCCACGATTCTTTTTCGATGATGTAATACCGGTCACTTTCTTTGCCGACGTTGATGATCGGAAACAGACGCTGACCAATAAAACCCGGCGACGATTCAAACGCCATCAACGACAAGTTGGACAACGGACGGTCATGATGGACGGCGTCATTGATAGGGATAGGCATGGTTCACACTCCTTGAGTTAAAGAAAATCCAAACAACCGTTACCGCGGCAGAATGAACGGCGGGAAAATATTGCACCGGACAATGTCGCCGTCCGCAGCGCTGGCCTCCAGCGAACGGCCATAGACCAAGTCACCCGATGATGCGGCGATGGCGCGCCCTGAGCCGTTGCTGGTAATGAACACGTTGGCCGATACCGCTGCGCCCGTTGTCACGTACTCGACGCCAGGGCCTTGTGAGACGCTGGCAGCGCGCCCTGAATTTGGTCGGTTGACCAGAACACCAATGCCGTCGGTTTGCGAATCGGCGCTGGAAATGTTAACGGTCAAGGCCCCTGACAGCCGAACCAGATGATACTGCGCATCGCGCAAGTCGACCGCAGCCTTTAGATTTTCGAACGTGGACATGATGTAACTCCTTCATTCAATCGATGATGACAGCCCCTTGTGACGATTAATTTTGCACGCTGGCGTAGCGCTCCTTGAGTTCCGGATCCAGTTCAAACACCGCTTCCATGGCGCGCGCGTAATCGCGTGTCGGGCTGAGCTTGTGTTCGGCGCAATATTTCAAGACCTGCGCGTCAACCTCTTCGGACGGATCATCATAGTTGCCAGGTTCGTCCGTGCTCTTGGACTGCGTCGAAAACAAAGACCGGCCCATCTTGTCCAGCTGGCCCATCATCTTTTCGATGACCGTGCCGACCGAGACAGTTTCTTCTTTGCCGTTTTCGGCAAATTGCACTTCCGTGACGTTCTCACGCGAGAACAGCAACAATGCTTTCAGGTGGTCACGAATCGCCGGCAAACTGAAATGCTCCAGCTTGCGCTCCACTTCCATTTCCGCATTGCGCCGCGCCGTTTCGTTGAGCTGCCGCGAGAAAAGACTGATCTTTTCATCGCGCTTTTCGATTTCCGCTTTCAGCGCTTGATTGGATTTTTCCAATTCCGAAAGCCGAGCCATGACTTGCGATACATCGATGTCATTGGTTTCGTCGCCCACGTTTTGGTCCTCCATGTTGACTTGAAAGGCATACACCACCGTGTCGGTGGATTCCGAATTGTAAGAAAACAACTTGTTCAACGGCTTGAGGTTGGCCACTGCTGGGATTTCGACGCCAAGCAATGCAACGGCTTTGAGTACGCGCCGATACAGTTCCCCGCCGCGTTTGAAATTGAAGAAAATCTCCGCTGACACGCGATCAAACCGCCGGGTGCGGATGGCGTCATAAACGACCTTGGGCATATCAATGAAGTCAGCAACCAACTTGCGGCCCTTGATCCGCAGGTTGTCAATATAACCCAGCGCGGGCAAGCCATCCTCGAAAAATCCATGGCCCTGTTTGATCACTGGTGAGAAATCGATTTTCTTTGCCGCGGCGATCATGTCTTGCAAATCGCGTTTGTCAAACTTGATGCCGTTATGCACGCCAGTCGCAAAGATTTCAACGCCCTCAAGCTTGAACAGTTCCTGCTTTTCGTCCGGCTTTTTGTCGTCATCGTCATCCATATGCTCCACTCCTGCTTATACGAAACCTTTTCCGGCCAAGTCTTTGGCACGGCCTTTCTGAGCCGATGTGATCCGTTGCTTTCGGTCCACTTTCTCGTCGATCAGTACGGGCACCAGCACGGACCGGCAATTGTGATGGTTCGGCGGCGTCAAGACATCCAGATCGGAATCACCAGTCTTGAACACGCGGCCATCCAGGTGTTCGCAAACCGGCGACGTGCGCGAATCAATGATGGCTGAATACATGACACCTTGCACGAATTCAGACGATTGTCGAATTTGTACCAGCCGCCCTTGATTCATCGCAGCGGTCGTATTGGTCCGAACGATCGTTTCCAACCGATATGGCTTGCGCTGTTCATCGACTTCATCGCCAAGATATTTC